>JAABUS010000019.1_pt1 | contig 336399 bp, 274 predicted proteins | sample 5560161 | NCBI WGS metagenome assembly JAABUS01 (sample SAMN10711885, study PRJNA513376) | rock metagenome | isolation source: Antarctica rocks | place: Antarctica: Victoria Land, Trio Nunatak nord | collected 2016-01-04
CACCCGCCAACTCCACTACCGTCACCTCACCACCCTCACAGGCAAAAACCTCATCAAACGCCCGCCCTACACCGCGAATAATACTCCCTCAACCACATCCGCATCTTTACCAGCACGCTATACTCAGGCATATTCCGCTTCCACTAAAACGGGAACGGCGACACGTTTGGATTCTTATGTAGATATGGACCACTTCTTCTGCGCTCTATAACAAGGATTGCTGTAGGGACGTGGTACGTCAAGGAATCTAGTCTCAAGCAGGCGGTTATGGCGCTTGCTCGGGTTTAGATGGCGAGGGGGGGTTTTATGTGGTGGATGGGAGATTGCGGAGTTCGATGAAGTGTTGGTTCAGGGCTGGGGAGTATGCGCTGGGACGGTTTTGGTCAGTTGGCGGAGATGGGGGATATGGTGGATAAGGGATGGACGGGGATGTTGGGTGGTTTGAGACTGTGAGTAGGTGGAGTAGAGAGTGGAGTAAGGGGAAGTGTTGGGACCTTGGGTGAATTCAATTGGGGGCTGGGTTTGAAGGGAGATGGAGACGCGATAGGGGGGCGCAAAGAGAAAAGGTATGGCCTGCGGTCCAAGGCGTAAGATTTCTCTTAGACTTCTGTTCATTAGGTGTTGCGCTCTCCTCTAGGTAGCAAAGCTGCATTCAAGACCAGCTATCTCATAGCGTATCAACCATCCCTAGCAGCCACTGCAAACGCCTGTAAGTCACCCTCGGCTGAAACTCAGGTTGCATGTGTCCACTCAAGAAAGACTGCGCCCACGCGCTCAAATGCTGCACACCCATGACACCCTGCGGTCCATCAACTCCCACGTACCCATTAGCAGCAAACACACCCTCCCACGCTAGATCAGGCGTCGTAATCTCAATCGGCGTAGCAGGCTGGAATCCCAAGTGCCCGCCCCAGGTCATATTCTGAATAGCCATAAGCGTACCGTTTGTGATGATAATCATGTCGAAATCTCCATTACTGACTAGGACGCGGTCGGTAGCTTCGATGACTTGGGGGAGGACTTTCTGGATGGGGTCGGCACTGAGGTCACCTGCGCTTTCGGGGCCGCCGGTGTAGTAGGCGCCGGATTTGGCTCCGCCGACAAAGACCGCGCCGTTGGTGCATTCGGCCCAGGAGATGAATTGAGGGGCGTGGAGGGCGGCTTTGACGTCGCTGCTGTTGAAGTAGGTGTCGGCACCGTCGGGGGTGTAGACGAGTTGGGTTGGGAAGCTGAAAACGTTCCAGAGAAGGGGGCATTGCTGATTGATCTCGTAGATGTCGAAGCAGAGGTTTACTTCTAGAGCCGCGCTGTCGATCTCGTCGAAGACATCGCAATTGGCTTCGCTTGTGAAGTTGAAGTAATTGGGGTTGATTGCCTGGTGGAGGGAAGGTGAGATACTTCTCTCTCAAAGCAGCGTAGCCACATGACTCGTCGAGGCCTTCGAGGGTGGCGAGGAAGGTGTCGTTGAGGTTGAGGATGTTTCGATCGGCTACGACATAAGGTATGGCAACGACTTCTTCTTGGGTGTCTAAGAATTGGCCGATGACAGGATCATAGACCAATGCCCCTTCAAAGAGAACGAGAGTCAGCATCGATACAGTAGTTTCATGCCGGAAGCGGGAGCAAAGATGTACGGGACGTAGCGGCCAGCATAACTTTCACCAGTGACGTAGATTTTGAAATTTCTGATCCCGAACGTGGTCTCGAAGTTCTTGAAGAATTTGATGAAGTCTTGGGCAATTTCCTCCTCGGTAGTAGCGGTGATCTCACCAGTTGAGAAGCCTGTGCCGACCGGTTGCTCGACCCTGGACCAATGTTAGCTATCCAAGCAATGCTTGGCGGCAGGCATCTCAGCATAGCACAACATATGAGTAAGATTCACCCAGGAATTAGACTGCGTCCGCAAGTATGAATATGCGAGAAGGTGAATACCTACCATGGGTTCTCAACAGGAGCAAATGTCCCGGGCTGCCAAGTGAATCGTCCGTTCTCCAGGAAGAAACCGTCTAAAGAACTGCACCACGGTCCACCATTCAACCAAATGGTGACATCATCTGTCGGTGCGCCAATGGTCGGCTCGAAGACGAAGAAGAGCGCTCGAGAATTGTCGTTCCAGTTGATTGGCATCAGTCCGGAGAACATCTCGCCAATGTCAAACTTGAAATCAGGCAAGGAGCCGACGACATATTCTATAGACTGTGAGCAGAATACCCGTCAGAAAACAAGGGTTATACTGACTTTCAGTGGCATTGTTGAGAAATCGAGAGGTGCTATTCGCCGCCCGTGGACTCAAGAACTTCTGTTGCGTAGCATCTCGCACTGCCTCTCGCGCCCTCTCTTGCTCTCTGTGTGACGCAGACCCTAGATGAGGACGCCTTGCTGCAGGAACCACATCGAGCACCACGAGCCCTACTGTAAGAGCTGCATAAAATCCTCGAGAAAACATCTTGGCATGCACATGCGAAAGCTGGCTAGGAAAGCAAGTACGGAAAATGTAGAAAGTTCAAACTCAGAGTTGCACACGCTTTTGAACACAGGGAGGACATCAGGCTGCTTTAAAGGTATTCACCCCGCCCAGAATGGTTGGGTAAATACATTGTGTGACACAACACTGTTTCGCCGTAACCCTGATCAGGTCAGGACGTAAGGGATGTGCTGCCACCGGCCTTCTATAGAATCACAGCCACCTGCAGACTGACAGAATAGCCGAGCCGGTTGCATGGGCCTTTCCATATCAGCCATGGTCTAAAATACCAAACAAGCAGCTCAGAAACAAAGATAAGCATTGAAGCCTCATCTTGGTACCTCTGGCTGCTGCATGCTAGGGCCTACACACAACCTTCGGTGAGGTAGAAGGTACTGAAATATGACTTGTGAATGGCTCATATTAATAAGTCTGACAAAACTATACATTAGGTCGGTCCATAGATATTGCTACAAACACGGACCTGCGTAGGAAGGATCTACGTGATGATGCACGACAGTGGACACTCTCGGTCTGCAATGGAACACTGCACCTTCCCGAAATTGACTGAGGGCGTAGAGTAGGCAGAAGAGTCAAATAGTACACTTTGACGGCTAAGATGCACACATTGCTTGGCTATACCCTACTTGGAAAAGGCTTGATGCGCTTGATGTACTTTAATTGAAGAATTGAAAGCGGGTTCTCGGATGTTAACGCTAATCTACGGTCGCCAATATGTACGGTAGTGCGATCATCCTTCGAACCCGCCCCGGAATCTCGATGCTATTCTAATTCAAAAGGTCATTGCCCAAGTACCACGTTGAGTCCTGTGTCAACAACAACGACACCTGGGTCTGCCGTGATTATGCCTAACTTTTCGACTAGGATCAATATTACTTCTTTGACTAACGCGCCGGCAAGCCCGAGCTGACGCAGGATAGAGCGACTTGTGTAGATGCTCTTCTCTCCAGCGTCAGAGTCAGAAGACGGAAGTGGGAAGTGGGAAGCTGATACGGGTTCGTATATGGGCACCATCTAATTGTGTAGAGTGAAAACTGATCAATCCCTAGTAGACCCGCAAGAGACCTTCATCCAACGCTCAGGACTCGTGGCAGAATAAGAGCACCTCCCGCTGCTCCTGCCAGAGGCCAGGTCCAGCTGCTCTTCCACCTACCATTACTAGTGTCATCGAACTGCAACAACTTGCTCAATAAAACTGCCTTCTTGGTTGGCGAAGAGAACAATGCGGACAGGCCCGTGTGTGACACAGCAAGCATGCTTCAAATGAGGGAAAATTAGTTGCAAGACAGCTGAATGCGGCATGGCAGTCCGCGGCGAAACCCGATTTCGAGCGACTTGGGTTGTGGGAGGTGCAAGAGATGTACACGCGGACGGATCCTACCATATGTGGGTTGTGGGACTGTGGGTGGCAACTGGGGAAAGCAAGACAGGCATGCCTAGAACGTGTTCGAAGATACCAAAGCGAACCAAGAGCGACAACCACCCTCTGGCTGAATGCATTCGGTCCCCTAAGGCTCACTAGTAATTCCAGCAACGATGCTTTCGAACAGTATGATTGGTCTTGATACACGCTTGTAGAACCACAAAACTGGAACATTCACTGCTCGTACACAACCCAAACGAACGATACATGCGCCAAACACGAGCAGACTATGGCATGGTTCATTCCATTTCGAAGTTCGCTCTCTGCCAGAGAAATCGTCTCGAACACCGGCTTCCCTCTTTACGCACCTTGACTCGAGTCATCTCATTACCAGGGTGCGGCCTATGGACGAGTATGCTCCTCTTTTGCGGCGCTAAGGAAGTGGGTAACATGATCTCTCCTTGAAAGGTGACCATGGAGCCACCGACAGGCTTCATCTTGAAGTTCAAATCGGCCATCGCTTTTGCAAAGTCCGACCAGGGAACTGTGCCTTTGATCGACTCGTCGCGAGATTCAGGGAACATGATGCTCACAATCTCCTGCGTGATAGAGCCCCTCTTCAACGTGTATAGTACAGGCGGGGCTTTTGTGGCTTCATGAGATGGTTCTGACCCAGAAGTGGGCCCCAGGTGTGCTTTCGCTTGGGCCTTCTTTGCCACAGCCTGAGCGACTTCCATCTCGGCCTGAGCTATCTCCTGCGCTATCTCCAGATCGGCTTGAGCCTTTTCTGCCGCGGACTGAGCCTTGTCTGCTTTGGCCTGGGCTTTTTTCGCCGCTGCCTTGACCTTCTCTACTGCGGCTTGAACCTCCTCGGCTGCAATGCGGGCCTCTTCCTTTTCCGCCTGTAGCTGGCCCAATATTTCCTCCCGTTCGGCTGTAAGGAGTGCGGTGTGATCAGATGAATCGCATTGCCTCATCAGTTCTAGTAGTGGTTCTATGGTCTTGAGAGGTACCGATGCTTCCTCATACATCTGCTGGAATCCTTCCCTAGCTTTCTTCCAGATGCTGCTCACAGCTGCATAAGCGCGATCCCGCTGAGCTAGCCACTTCTTCTCCTTCCTGCATTCGGGGACGCGGAATTGACTAAGCGGGTTCAGCGATGCACCGAGGCCTATCTTGGAGGCCACATCATGGCGATAGAATTTCTGTAGGTTTTCGTTAACCAGCTGCCATGCTTCTCTCTTCTCTCCATAGGAGCCATATGGACTCATTGGGCAAAACCTAGGTTGGTGATATTGGAAAGGATCCAGCATGTTCTCAATAGCTGTAAGATCTGAGAGCCAGCGAAACATCTCTCCGTCGAGCCTCTCGGGTTCTTCAGGCGTCTGAGATGCAAGCAGCTTGTCCAAGTGTTGCAGCACCAAGGTAGGCTCGATTGACGGTGAATTATCTGGATCCTTGATCAATTGGCAGAGACACCAGCCAAGACGATCCTTCTCGAGTTCCACTTCGTTGAGCGCTGTGGAGATTTCGCCGTCTGGCTCACTGGATGATTGGAAAATTGAGCGGAAGTGAGGAGATCTCGTGACGAGTCTGCCTAGGGAATCTTGCGCCAACAATCGCTTCCTCATCAAGCCTGCGTGCAAGGAAGCCAATGCGTACTCATAAGCTGAGGGTAATGGCCGGCCGACTTCAATGTCAAGCTCACAATCGAGAAATTCCTTCTTTGCAGCTTGGCATTCGTCCACTAACCACTGCGCATCTCGAGCCTTGTACAGTACATTCAAAGTCATGATGTATCCAACATTGTCGTATTTCAGTCGATCGGTGTAGTCTTCTCCTAACTCTTGCACACTATCATACCAGTGTCCCTCGTAATAACTCGCACGCTCAAAAAAGTACTCGGGGTTTGTTTGGAGTGACCAAAGCTCGTCTTGGGTTTCTGCGGCCATGCTCGTTGCTGTCTCAAGGAGTGTATCGATGTTGAATTGCGGAGGCGCTGAAAATGGCTGACTTGCGAAGACCGATCCGAATGAGGTTGATGGCGTCTCTCGATACCGTTCGGCTTCCAGGTAATGTACCCACTTGCTGTCCGGTGCCAATACTGTTATACCTGTGCTTAAGGACGCGGTAGGCGGAGGCGCAGCTTGAGCTGCTGCTGCTGAGGTTTCGGTATCCTCCAAGATCGCTGAAGTCACTTTTGCTAGGAATTCCCAAAGCTGGTGTTGCGCCTCCAGGATCATAATGGCTCTAGGCGTTCCAAACGCTTCTCCCCGGTGTACCTCTTCGCCGTCGAATTCTTTCGTCTCCCCCAGGTCACCGCCATGCATGCTGATGCATCCGGTCGCGAACTTCTCTGTCACCGCACCCTGCTTCCATGCAGGTTGTAGCTGTGCGTTATCGTACAGCAGCCAATCATGTGGGTTCGAAAAAGCTCTGTAGTGCAACAGCTTCATCAGGTTGGAGGCATCATCGAGAAGTGATTCAAGATTCAGATATGGCACAAGGCAGACGCTCCTCTGACTTTGGTCGACTTTCTTCCCAGTCCAATGGTCCGCAAGATAGAGTAGGGGAAGCCGCTTTGGGTACAGATTCGGCTCGGCTTTCTTCAGGGATTTTTCTCGTGCTTTGCGCGACCGACGCCACTTTTTGAGCAGCTTGTCGCCATTTGATAGTATTGTGGTGCGTACGAGCTCTCTATTCCGGCTGATGCTCTGGCGATAGTACCTTGAGATGACAATCGCGTCCTCTGCTGTGAGTCTCCCGCTGTAGGCCAAGATGGTCGGTGCGAACTCCCAGTGAAGTCTATACTGACTCAAGCATAGGACGCATGCGCACGGCATTTTGTACTGCAGAGACTGAAGGACCTCGTTAGCCTTCACGTTAGGAGAATGACTGTCTGCTTTCGAAGGTTCAGTCTTCGAGTAAGCGTCACGGCGGAGCTCGCCCAGAAGGCCAAAGTGGTACATCACTAGGTCTTCACCTAGGAGAGAAGTAATCTTGGACTCCATGTTCAGCAATGCGGGTGAGGAAGCGTGAGGAAGCGTGAGGAAGCGTGAAGTATTGAGCTGATGCTGGCACCGTTGAATGGCAAGATGAGCGTGCTTGTATTGTGTTTACGACGTGATCTGAGGTTTTCTGGTCATGCCTCGGAAATGAACAGCTACAGACATATTTAGTGTGGTCCGGCGGAACGCTTCCGCAATATAACACTAACCGGACCTTCAAATTCTTGTTTTTATATCTCTTTATAAGTTTTTCGTGAAATGACTGGTGTCCCCTCCTGATAAGCTCTGGCCTTAGATGCCGACAATGATGACTTACGCCGAAATTATTCCAAGAGAGCGCTTCTATGACCCATTCATTGCTCCAACGCCACTCGCTATTCACCTCCCAACATATATTCTAGTGATGTCAAAGGATTGACTTCATTTACATCGTCACTTGCTAGAAGTAGGGAAGAAGCAGGCTTTATGAAGGAAATGATGAATGGAATACTTGGGCAAGCACGCTTTGAAAACAAACATGCACCCCGCCCAAGACCCTTGTGACCACGGCCACGTGTGACTTACTTCCGTGCCGAGGAAATTGTAAAGCGCAGACGGTGGACCTTCAAAGGGCAGGGAATGGAGTTGGCTACAAAGGATGGTTCAGGGGTCTTCAGCCTGATGGATTTCCTACTTTCTAGGAGCAGGACAGGAGCGACGGTGATACTTTGATTCGGTCTTCCAATCCTAGCAAAGTGCAAGTCTGAAACAATCCTCTTGTGCTTTTATTTCGGTCGTCCGCGGGCTTTCTCTGGAAGATTACCCGGTTGTTTGAAATTCAGTCAACAAATAGAACCAGTCCAATCAGAAAGATGGTGCTTAGAACGAGGGGATGCGGCAGTGTTAGTAGTCATCATGTGTGCTATTGTAGGGTGAGCTTTCTAGAAGTTTGTGGGTGGAAGAAATTTGGACGACTGTCGATTGAGCACATGATGGAGCAATCGAGAATGGAAACATAGGGAAACGGCCCAGGTATTGGCTAGGACTTTGTTTGCCCTCGATATTGTACTGATCAAGTATGGGGGTATTCAAGGATGGAAGTACTGACTTTGTGTGAGATTGGGAGCTATAGAGGTTTTAACCTTGTCATTTGAGTACATGATGGAGCGGTTAGGAAAAGAGTCCTACATGAGAAGCTCAAACTATGACCGGTATTATCTCCAGCCAAGGTTTGTGCTGGTCCAGTATCTAGAGACTTCAACTTTGACAGGGCGAGCTTTCCAGATGTGTGGGGCCTAGGTAATCCAAGAAATATTTGATTGAACAGACGATGGAGAAATCGGATGAGAATTTTATAAAACAAGTTCCTGCTACCTTTACCTATTTTTCACCTTGGACCTTATACCAGCCAGGTTTTCCGAGCCTTTTAGCTTAGTGTTACAAAGCGCGAATTGAATTATGTAGAGGGATTTACGTCTTTTCTTTCTCTAGGTATTTTGGCAAGGAATTTGTACTTGAAAATTGTTGGGTTGATCTATTACGAAATCTCAGAAGCTAAGTTGAAGTGAAAATGCTATATAAACAGCTAGGTTTCGTGCACTAAAAATGGTTACGAAATCTGTATCGTAGCGAATTTTCAGTTATCTTCAACACCTCCATCATTGGCCTTCAGAACTCGAATACGAGCTGGTTGGTGGGGTGAAGGAGCTCCTCGCACGGCTTCATCTGCTATCTGGAAATTGAGACGCGAATGCGTCACGCAATGCTGGTGACTACGTTCAATATGAACAATGAGGGTTCTCCGTAATTCATCTGGTCATTGTCACTATTTATGATTTCTTCGATCACCAACAAGGAAACAGATAAGGTATCATGCTCGACGTCTATCAAATCCGCCTACCTGATTATAAAAAGCTTGACCACTCTGATGAAATTCGAAATTGGGAGCGGAAATCGAAGCCTGCGACCTAGAAAGAGAACCGCTGGTGGAGAAACGTTGCTTTGGTTTGCCTCCTCCACTTGAGAGGCTGGTGGTCGGAGTGTGCGAGGATGCGAGTACGGCGGAGGGAAATCTATGTGATCCTTTTGAGTACTTACGATTTAGGATGATTTACAATACGGCGGCTACATATTAATATAGTACATAACCTTCATACTAAAAACTCCTAGTCAAGCCTATCCATAATTCATGACCGACATAATTTCTAGCGGTAAGGTATCTAGGTTACTTTAGCAATTTAGGTACTTACGAAGTTTCGTAATCGAGAAAATCGAAATTCCTACACGATTTCTTAAATCGATTATACGCCGCGGAACAGGGAAGGGAATTCCTCTTTTTAGGCGTAAATTACATTCTATTCCCTTCCCTACTCCGGGGAAGGGAATAGACGAAAAAAGAGAAATTCCCTTCCTAGTTCCGCGGGCGTAAATTCGATTATAATCAAATATTTTTTGATTAAATCTTTTGATTCCTCGCTCCCCAAGATCGTAACGATAAGCCCTATATATTATATATATAAGATAGTTAATTTAGTCTATTTAGTTTATTACTTACGATTTCAAATTTTTGGATCAGGTATGTGTGGCATGGATAGATATTGCCAAGCTTTCGCAGTAGTTTTGCAACCGCTAAATACAGCCATCTCCCATAGCTTACACCCACACCACAACTCCTTTCCATCTATTTGATTTCCTTAACCACGAAGTCAACAACAGCAGTAGCATGGCTACGATATGCGAAGGCAGCGCGGCCGAAGCCACCTCACAATCTCCAGCAGCGACCGTTGCAAGCTCACTCGAGGACGGCAAGAAACATCTTCTCTTAGCCGCTAGTGGTAAGCAGCTTCCGGAGCTTTTCTTACCCTTTTACAGTTACAAGTGCTTCTAGAATCGGTCTCTTGACTCCTAAGACAATTTTCAAGGGAACGTTTACTTCGACTTGTCTTAGCATCTCATATACTAAAGCTAGGAATAGCTTTGTCTAGGTATAGTGATTACTGACACTCCAGATGCTGCAGGTTCCGTCGCAGTGATTAAGCTGCCACTCATCATATCCTCGTTTGCCACGTGCTCCAATCTGTCGATTCGAGTTATCCTTACCGAAAATGCTGCACGTTTTCTCGCCGGTCAATCTCCGGAGCAACCTACAGTAGCCTCCCTCGCCTTACTCGCCAATGTTGACTCTGTACACCAAGACGAAGACGAGTGGAGCCAACCGTGGGTGCGAGATTCAAAGATACTACACATTGAATTACGACGATGGGCACACCTCCTTGCAGTCGTTCCGATGTCTGCGGACTTGCTCGCCAAGATTACAAACGGTCTCTGCGATTCCTTACTTACAAACGTGATTCGCGCCTGGGACACCGATTCTGCAAGCGGAAAGAGAATCTTGGTCGCACCCTCAATGAATGTTTGTATGTGGAACCATCCAGTCACAGCACACCAGCTTTCCACACTTAGGGATACATGGGGTGTCGGCGGTGCCAATGCATGTCCAGGATGGTACGAAGTCTTGATGCCTCAAAGGTAAATGATACTTAAAGTATATCAAACTGATAAGTATTAACATGCTCTAATATCTGCCCAACAGGAAGACTTTGGCATGCGGTGACGTGGGCCAGGGAGCAATGTGCGATTGGAAGCAAATTGCTCGTGAGATTCGAGTGCGGCTGGCCCTTCCTCTAGAAAGCACGGTTGTGCCCGATGGAGATGAGGATGCTGGATAGAATTCAGTCTTTGAAGGCGGTTCGGGACAAGCCAACTGCGTCCGCGGCATTTACTTTGTCTTCTTACAAGCCCTAAGGTCATATACACGCTCGAGGAAGCGGTCTATAATGCTTTAGCGTCCTACAGAAGCATTTATGCTATTATCCTAGTGTTTAACATTTGTAACAGCTTTCATAATGATCAGAAAGTTGATCGGTGGAAAAGCCACTAAAGTGGCTGCTAGTATATCTACTTGTACTGCAATAGCTGCTAATATAGCTGCTGCCACTGGTAGAAGCTATTACTATAAAAAGAGAAGCGGTCATACGAGTTGGATAATGAAAGAGACAAGATACCTCTTAGATTATTAGAGAGGCTAGATGGAGGCTAGACAAGAAAGATTAGAATCCACAAGGCGTTAAATATATATTTTAAACTGGAGTCCAGAAAAGCATTCTTACAAACTCGGTTTCATCTTTGACATGTGGTAACTACTATTGGGGTGGCAGAATGAGCCTTCTCAACTACGCCGCAGTTAGCAGACCACGCACATACTGTGACAATATTGAATGGCACGTAAACAAAAACGCTAACCCCAAATCTTTAAACAGGCTCTTCATGTGGGCAATTTAGGATAAGAAACACAAAAGCGAACAAGATCCGCAACCCCAAAGCTCACCGTCAAGCACAGTAGAGTGGATAAACAGGCATCAAGCCCAAATTTGTAATTCTAAACAACCCACGAGGCCCCACTAACCCTAGCAAAACGTGCACTCCGCACTCATCTAGAAAATGCATACGAGAAGTAAACGCCCAGCCCTGACCACGGGCGTATGCGGTTCTTCCTTGATCAGCAACCAACCCAATCACCAAAGCGCCAACCATCTATAGTGCCACTGTGCCATTAAGGAAAGACATTAGGTATAGCCCATCACGGCTCTCACGCAATCATCCACCACGCGCCTCCAATGACCGATATCAATACCAACGTCGTCAACACACCAGCTCCAGCCTTGTCTTTCGTAGTCATAGCGCTAGTATCGAGCGCCGGATTTGATGAGCTGCGCCCTCCGCCGCCACCGGCCGCTGCGTTTCCTTGGGAAGTACCACCGGTCTTATTCGTGACAGGCACTTGGACCGTATCGATCAAATTGGCCTGTATAACCTCCAACGCACTCATCTGCTGCCCGACCCCCATTGTGCCATCCCACTTCGCGCCTTGAGTCCACTTCTGACCACACATCTGCCCATTAGGGCCACCAGAGCATTGTAGGGCGGCGGCAGCGGCAGAGGTGGATATGTAGGTCATGACATCGTTGTAGATGAAAGGGGCGTATTTTGTGGCGGCGACCATCCAGCGCGAAAGGTATGCTTTGAACGAGTAGTTGTCTGTGTCGCATGTATTGATAGGTTCGCAGGCTACTTCGTACATTATGTTGTTCTGGAAAAATATGTTGGTGCCGTTAAGAATGCCAGTGACGCGATCATGCCAAAGTTGGGAGCCGTTGGTCTAGGTGTGATGTTAGTGAGGGACGTTGGAGGAGGGGCAGGGAACCAGCTAAGGGATGAAACGTACGTAGTTGTACATGGTGGCAGCTCCCAGAAGGAAGACTCCAGGATTGTAGGTCCATTGAAGCTTGTTGATGTCGCTGCAATTAAGAGTTGTGTGCGCCCCGTCATAGAAGTGGTAATTGTTATCCATCATACCAACAGCTTGAGTCCAGTTAAACGTCTTATCGGCCCATTGCGCATAGGTATCGTTGCCGGTGTACAGTGCCAGTCGTGCGCCTAGGTTGAACATGCATCCATTGGAAATTGAATTCTTGTAGTCGTACCCGGTATTAAAGGTAAAAATCTGCCACCTTAGTCCACCATTGCAGAATTGGGTATCCCACCGAGCAGCTTGAGTGTTAAAGACAGCCTGCGCCAAAGCCAGCCACCCTGGCTTGCCTGAAGGTGGATCGGGAAATTTTTGCTCTGCAGCAGCCATGGCAGCCATGGCCCAGAATCCCTGATCGTCGTTGCCCTCCGTCTTCGTCTGATTGGGTGTCATGTAATCGTTGTCTGGGCCCGCTTGGAAAAGCATTCCTTGTGTGACCACGTCATTGTATGTGCTGTCATTTGTATAGTAGAAGTAGTCAATCAAGGCGCCAAACATAGCTCCGCATTCCCACCAGTAGTAAGGTGCTGGCAGATTGCCTGGTACGTCGCCAGTAATGTTGCCAGTATAGTAGGTCATCATGCCGTGGGCCACAGTCCTTGCAGCGGACTTGATTGAGTCTGTAGAGTTCTATGTCAGCCCACGATTTTGCTCTTAGACAAGTGTTTCGACAACAGGAGATAACATACTAGGATCGGTAAGGTCTAGGGTGATGGCGGAGGTGAGGCTGCTGCCAACTAGCAGTGATAGGGATGTCTGCAGAAGCCATGACGAGCATGAGCCTCCACGGCCTGAGAGAGGCCTCATAACGAGTGAGATTTGGCCAAACTCTTCTTTCGCAGCGTTTTCTGATTTAGTCCCAGGCGATCTTCAAGATGGATTGCGGCGTAGGTCTGACAGCGGCGGCCACAGTATCATGTCCTCAGCGTCCAAGATGGAAATTTGTTCGTGAAATGTATAAGAGGCTCCTCTGGGCTCGTATAATAGTGCTTCTCCGTCCTGTAATACTCCCAGCTCCTGCTATCGTATATTCTCTATGTGGCGTGATCTTTGAGTGAAGCCGTGTCGCAAAAGACTTGTCCTACTCCTTGCAGCTTGAGCGAGTGACTGTTCGACTCAACGAGTGGATGTCGACCGCAGACTTTGCAGTGACAGATGCGCAGGATGTGTAGAGGTAGCAAAGAATGGATAAGGAGCTGAGGTGATGGCTCCTTGGGTACGAAGATACGAAGATCCTACTTGTAGATCACGCGGCGGAGCGGTTGTTCGGTTGCTAGGGGCGAGTCGGCGACACCTTATCAACGCCCTGGGTGCCCTGGAATGTTTCGTTTCTTTTACTCTTTATAACAAAGAAACAGCACAGCTTTTTGCATAAAGCCCCTACTGATAGAAGTAATTTCGAGGTGATGAAGACTGTGCTTTTTGTAAGGGCCAAGGTAAAATTGGCACTTTGAGAGAGTTTCCGGCCTGACGCGGGCTCTCCGTATCCACGCTGAAGAAGGCGTCACCCCTGACTCGGTCACTTTGTAGGGCTGGCTGAGAACCCGGAATTTTCGGTTTTCTTACTCCAGAGTCTAGCTCCAGGGATCTCTTAGGCGGTACACGATTAAATTAATATAAATTGCGAATTATACGAGTATGAATAAAGGCTTTGGTACGAAACTGGTAGGAATTACTAATTACTACAACTATGTACGCGATTCAGGGTTGTGACCCACTCAGGGGTGCAAGCGCCGCCAATCCTTCACTTTTTCATCTCAGAGCCTCAGACAGCAAGTACTTTAAACCAGGCCATTGCGGTTTGAGCTTAGCCTAGGCTTTATCTGACGTATTAGACCAAGTATCGACTTGAACAAAAAAATCGTACAACTTGGAAGAAGAGGATGAATTGGCTGAGGCTCAAGTTATACGGATAGGATGTCATGTCCGTAATATTAACAAGCCAAGCCGCCACTCCCAAAATAGCTTGAGAGCGCTTTCATCAGCAACGCCAACTCTTCTACATCGCCGTCATTAGGCACCCCAAACCCCATCACTCCTTCCGCTGCGACAGCTGTATCACTATCGAGAAGCATTGCAGAGACTCATTGATCGATCAAACATCAATTGTCCACCATCGCACGACCTGAAAGTCAGTGAAGCTCGGCTTTGTTTGCAGACACCTAACCTCTTCAAAGCAACATTCCATCGAACGCACTAGCCTCTACCTACGTCTAGCAAGCTTCATAGTACTAAAAGCCCATCGCGACATATTCTCGGACCTACGCAGCAGAAATGGCAGGCCGTGAGCAACCATACGACCCTTACATTCCCTCAGGTAGCGCAGGGCAGTCAGGAGCAGGGCAATATGAGGGCAGCAACACAAGGACCGCCGCGATTCAATCGGTACGTTCAAGCCATTGATGATGTCTTGTTAGAATTTACTGGAACCTTTGGGCATGCTTGGACGCTGGTGGTCGTGTGGCTGGGGCTACATCATGGGCATCAAGTTTTGAAGCAAACAGTTGGAACGCTGCAGTCAAACCAAGGAGTTGACTTGCAGCCCGATCTGGCACGGCTTTGTTTGAGCTGTGGAACCATTTGCAATCAATACCTGGTTGATGCCCTTAGACAGCAAGCCCGCACCATGCTCGCATGCTGCTCCTCTCCACTTCTGCTACTAAGATACCTTTAGATTGCAAATTGCTAATACACTTCCTCGACAGCAAATCGACGACACCGTCAATGTCATGAAAAAGAACTTGGAGTCTGTGGCTCAGCGCGGCGAGCACATCGATCAACTCCAAGACAAGTCAGAGAACCTCAACCAGTCCGCCCAAGGTTTCCGTCGCGGAGCCAATCGCGTTCGCAAGCAGATGTGGTGGAAGAACATGAAGATGAGGATCTGGATCATCGTGGGAATAATTGTGCTATTATTGCTTATCATTATTCCCAGTGGTGAGTTGTACCTCTAGAATTGCGAGAAAGCAAGGAGACTAACAGCTTGTGTGCAGTGGTGGCAACGAAGAAGAGTCATTAGTGGTCGTATGGTAGAGCGAGCGTGTTGAAATGGTCCAGGACAATAAGTGAAACGGGAACATGCAATACACTTGTCAATCGGTCCCAGTCAAGTTCTGGGACCTTGTACGATGCCTCCAAGACATCTCCTGCGAATCACATACACCTGCATTGCTGAAACTTGGTGCGGCATGGAGTTGGTATCGTTTATTTAAGCCTGTTGCAACAAGCCATAAAGCTTCGCCCAAGGGCAAGCTCAGCCGTAATGAAATTCTGTACAACCATGCTTGGATCGAGGTGCTTCCAAATAATAATGTTCTTGATCTTGCATGGTCCACAGGCACCGTAGATGTGAGCGAGATTGCTCGGTGCCACGATTGCCCTGGGACATAGGTGTACGCTAATATGGAAAGCTAAAAGTAACGCTGGCGGTAGCTTCCTAACTCCAACCAAGAACCTTCTCTGATGCAGCAATCTTCTCAGCTAATCAGCCAAACTTGTCATCGTGATGAAAATGCCCAAAACGCCGTCGGGCTCATTGGCAGATGTCACAGACACAGTGAGCCACCCTAATGCACGCCCTAGGATGCTACATCGGCGGGGCTACATTGCGGCTGAATTCTTCGCAATGCAACTCTCTCCTCCTCAATGTCTACTCAGGCGGGCGAGAAGCAGTAAAATGGCACTAATAAATTAGCATCTCCGTCCCTCACGATCTCTTTGATGGACTAGGCTTCTCACCAGCGAGACCTGCTTGAGCGCAAGTCATGGCTTTACTGCAGTCCACCACATCATGTCCGTCCTCAGACCCGGTAGTAGAGACCTTCACCCTCAAGACTGTATACAACGATGCTCTACGGGAAGTCACAGAGCTCCACGAAAGAGGCAAGCTCTCAGATGAGTACTACGACACCATAGTGAACACCAAGAACACCGATGATCTGCTCGCTCCACTCAAGACGAAACTCGAAGCACGGAAGGACATCGCTCCCATCGTCCAATCGGCTTTAGCTAGATTGAAGCGGTACGGAGGTTGTATTGACATGCTGGCGCAGACAATGCCACAGGCCTTCGGCGTCAACATTGTCGGCATGCTATGGGGCTCGCTCAAATTTGTCATAGTCGTTGCCCGCGATGTAGCCGACACTTTCGAGACCATCGCACAGACCTTTGGGAGTATCGGACAGTCACTACCTCTTTTGGAGGCGACGACTAGAATCTACGCCCAGTCGAGGATCCAAGTATTAATAGGACCTTTGACCGAGATTTATGCATCAATTATGTTCCTTGCACTAAGCCTTCTCAAGATCTTTGGCCGTGGTTCTCTTCGAACTCTGGGCCAAGCTGCCTGGAGTTCCCTTCGGGATGACATTGATGAAAGCCTCAGACGCCTGAATAAAGCTGGAAACTTGATTGAGCGGGCGGCGAGTGTGGAGCATATGTATGCTACTGACCAGATTGGGAAGAATATGAGTCTAGAGAACGACAGACAGCAAAGATTCCGTAGAGAGGTCCGACATCACATTCGACAGCCGAACGAAGGCGAAAAGTCTCTCATCGCTCCATTCAATGACGCTCCGATAGGGCTTCTCTCTGACCATTTTACTGGCCGCACGGAGGAACTTGATCATGTGAGGACAAGTCTACACCCCAAAAATAACAAAACTCCCGCTCGATGTGCCATAACTGGTATGCCTGGTTTGGGAAAAACCCAGCTTGCATTGAAGTACACCACTTGCACTTCCAATAATCAGTCCTTTATATTCTGGATATCTGCCACCACTGCTGAAAAGATTGTTGCAGGATTCTCCAAGATCTTAGATCTCGTGGATCACATCGATAGAGATCACACCGATCAGAACGTGAGAATGGGAGCTGCTCAGCGGTGGCTGGAGAAGGTGGTATCTGAGCAATCATGGCTTCTGGTCCTCGACAACGTGAATCAGGACACTGTGCCTTTTCTTCGACAACACCTACCTCGGAACGGTCAGGGATCGACATTGTTTACCACTCGAAGCCTTGATGTTGCGAAGGCTTTGGTCGACCGCAAATTTATCCTATCACTAGAAGTGCCCAGTCAAGATGATGCGGTGAACCTTCTGTTTTCGGAACTCGAGGAGTCTAATCATGGAGACCATTCTACAAACCTCGAGCAAGCGCAAGAGTTGGTCAAGAGTATCGGGAGACTGCCTCTTGCTATCAACCATGTGGCCTCATTCGCCAATCAGAACTGCAAATCTCTCAGTGCCACCCTAGACCTGTATCAAGGTCAACGCAAGACTGATATACTCAAGTGGGAGAATCGTCTATCAAATTATGAACAAGCATCTGTTATGGCCGTTTTCGCGGCCAAATTTGACGAATTAGAAACATCTTCCCCTGTGACAAGCATTTTATTCCAAATATTATGCTTCTTTGACCCCGAGAGCATTCCCATAGATATGATCGAGCAGGGTGCGGAAGCTGTTCGCACTTCTTTCGCCCATAAAGGCAGCATTGCAGAGCTATCTGGTGCAGACAAGCCCTCCGCACCGAGCCCACCCATACCCAGCAAACCACGTTTGCGTGACAGATTACGAGCTCGAGTAGGTCGCGGTTCAGCTGGAAAACCAAACGAACCACACGTCTCAAGCTCAGAGGAAGTGGGATCTGACACTATGGATGAAGAGTCGATACCAATGCTGACCTACTGGGATTCGTGTCGCATCAAGATTTTGCACTTGCTAGAAGATCCAGTGGAGTTGGCTAAAGCGTTACAGCGATTAAGTGAAGCATCTCTGCTAGTCCACCGTTCCAGTAAAAGCTTACGCATACATGACCTTGTGCAGTCGATGGCACGACATAATAAAAGAGAGAGTGAACTTTACCTAGTGTGCTTTCAGCTTTCAGTCAGGGTGGTCAATGGTGCGTTTAATAAATGTAGCGAATTGACATTCCCAGAGTCTTGGCCGCGTCATGAGGAAATCTTGCCTCATTACCAAGCGCTCGCCATATCATCGAACGATATAGAAGAACATTGGAAGCTGAACCTCCATGTGGCCGGCATAGAGGCTTCGAAGTACCTGTCCCTCCGAGGCCGCTGGAAAGAAGCTGCGCAAGTACTGATGAAGGTCATTGAAATTCGGGAAACCCATTTTGGTACCAATGAACTGTGGTATCTGATATGCTTGGAGATGTTAGCTTCCATCCGCAATAATCAGTGTAAATTCGTGGAAGCCGAGAGTCTCTTAAAGCGAGCGGTGAGAGGCTTTAAAGAAACCGTCGGAGTGGATGGATTGAAGACACTACAGGCGATGCGTCATCTTGCATTTATCTACCAAGTCCAAGGGCGAGACGAAGAAGCATCTGATCTTCTGGACCATGTCTTGAGATTTACCGAGAGAGTCTTTGGGCCTGAGCATAGCGAAACCATGGGGACAGTATTGGAGCGAGCTCGATTGCTTAAATTCCAGTCCCGATATGCGGAAGCCGGGCCACTTTTTGAACGAGTCTTGATCGGACTGACCAAAACACTGGGAGCAAACCATATTGAAACTCTCTGGACTATGTCCGAATTTGGCGACATGAAACATAGGCAGGGACGTTTGGAAGAAGCAGATTCCTTAATAAGCAACTCTCTAGCTGGTTTTATTGTAACGGCCGGCCGAGAGCATTATACCACTATCTGGGTTAGGCTCTCTTTGGGAGACTTACGATTAGCCCAAGAACGCTACCAAGACGCTCAGTTCCACTACAAAGCAGCGCTAGACTCCAAAGAAGATGTGATTGGCCTCTGGCATGAGAGGACAGTGATTACGAGACTAACGCTATGGGAATTCGTGCTAGACAGAGATCTACATTGCGAAGAGGACGAAGAATTGTGCAGACGAGCGCTGAAGTCTTTGGAAGAGGAACATGGTCTTACGAATGAGTTCGCAAGCAGGACAGCAGTCGTTCTGCTGAACATACTAGATAGTCGTGGGAAGAACGAAGAAGAAGAAGGGCTAGCCAGACGATGGTTTGGGGCTTACGAAGAGAAGTATGGGCTTGCGCATTCTGACATGAAGACTAAAGCACTATATTTTGCGGCTGTGTTGCATCGTCATGGGAGGACTGAGGAAGAACAGGCGCTTCTAGAACGTTGCAGAATTGCTGGCTTTACACCCGAGTCGTGGAGAAAGGAGTGGGAAGAAGCCCATCGCAAAGAAGAAGGGGGCAGGGAGGTGGAAAGCGATTCGAAGCCTCCCGTTAGTGACAATACAGAGGAAGGTGCCCCATGCATGTGCCTTCTCTAGGAAGCAAGAGTCATAGTGAGCCTGGGGCTTGTGCAGGGATTCCACTTACTGCTGAGGGCAGCGACGGAACAACGCCGCCAAAGTGAACAGAGATTGGGACGGCAAGATTTCCTTGATCGATTGATCTTATGCCAATGGAGTCGAGTTCGATCGCAGACAGTCATGTTGTCAGCTCATGCAAAAGCAGACCTGTTCCACGAATCAGCGATTGCTCAGCCAAGTCCATGGAGTCCATTGGTACGAGTACCACACAAGATGGGGTTACCACATATCAATCCGCATTTGTACCAGGAGCTGTTCAGAAACATGGCCCCTATGTTTCTATCTTCATACGGTTCGACTCAGTTGTGATTTTGCAGAAGAAAGCAGGCATATGCGCTCTGGATATGCTCTGAAACCTCATGTTCGTATTCATTATGTTAGATATTTCTATATAGCCAATCATTCATATCAGCCAGATCGCTCCTCACATCTATCAAACCACTGGCGCTCCATTGTCACGTCATCAATCCGTCTAAAAAGTAATCAATCGACAGATCGCTGCGCACCACCACACCCCTCACCACGAAAACATCATCAACCCCGGATTCAACACCACCGGCAACAACAAATGACTCCCCGTCACAGTCGCCAACGGCAAAATCGCCACAAAATCCCTAACATGCCAATAATACGGCACCCAGCCATCCCGGCCCAAACGCCAAAAACACCATCCCCACAAATCCAACCAGCGCGAAGAACATGCTGAATTTAAATCGTTTGGCGATTTTGAGGACTTCGATGAAGAAGTTCGAGGCTTCGATTTCTTTGGCGGTCGCGCCCCAGGTCATGTTGTAGCCGACCGTGTGGGCGAGGAGGGCGGAGGAGATGTGCAGGGAGAGGCCACCGAGGAAGATGCAGAGGAGGAGGGTCCATTTGAAGTTTAGGAGGACTGGGTGTGGTAGGTTTGAGTTAGCAAAGATGGTTCCTCTTTCTCTCGATTGGGGAATGGGGTATGGAAATAAGGAAGGACGTACGATTGCCGAAGAAGCCTTTTCGCTTTACGGGCTTGCCGTCGTGGTCGAAATGATCTTCGTCCCCATATCGCATCGTTGCCAGTGCGACGTTACCTAGCCCGTTGAAGACGATGACGATTGAGAACCAGACTTTCCAGCTGTCGATGTAGAATCTGTCTAGATATCCATTGAACCAGCCTATGGCGAAGTAGTTTGCCGTCGTCATGATCCAAGCGGCGCCGATGGCGTAGTATATACCGACATAGCTGATAATTGTGATTTTCGTCGTCAAGCGCACATTCGAGACCAAGAAGCGGCCGAATAATTTGGTGAATGGTACACGGATTGGCCAGTAGATTATGGGGTTGAAAAGTAGCTGGTTGCAACCATAGGCATATTTCTCCCAGCGCGCAAGTTCGTCGTAGACGGTTAGCGAGACACCTTCTTTGAAGCCTTCGCCGGCCCATGCGGCGAGCCTGATGATGTAGCCGTGGCATTGGAGGCGCAAGCTCATGTCGAAGTCTTCGCTGACCATATCCTCAGCCCAGGATTTCTCATATCCATCATCTTGGTCGTAGACTGCGACTTGCTGCAGTGCTTCCTAGCGCAGAAGTGCATTGTGGCCAACAAAGGGCGCGACATCGCCGTTTGCAATTGTGTAGCGGATGGCGCTGTAGATCAGATTCGTGAAGAATGTGATGCCGTTCTCGAAGTATGTGTGCGAAATTTGCATCACGCCTGATGAGAATTGTAAGATCCCGACGTCGGGTGATTGGTGCATTTCAGACGCGGCGTCGAGGAGGCAGTCGGTGGGGACGCGAGTGTCGCTGTCGATGAGGAGGATGTAGTCGCCGATGCGAATGTTACCGTCCGCCCAGGCTTCGGGGCGTTCTTCGAGAACTTGAGAGAGGATTTGCTCGTACATAGCTGCTTCGTCTGTGTCGGTCCATTTCTCGGGGCGGATGTAATCAGTCAGAAGCTCTTCGATGCGGCAGGAGAGCATGAGGCCGTAGTTCATGTTTGATTTAGCTAAGAATGGATTAATAAAGAGTCTTAGAAGACTTACCTTCTTGAATTTCCCCCTCCTTTCAAAAGCTTTCCCTCTAACCACAACGCCAGGCGGCGGCCTCGCAGTCCACCCAATACCATGATCAGCATAGAAGTCAATCCTCGCTTGTCGCTCCTCTTCGCTAATAAGCTGTAAGCCATCATCGTTGACGAAGATATTCGCCGAACCACCTTGCAGCTGGTATGTCGATACGGCCGCTTTAATGGACTTCATGGTTGGTTTGATTGTTGCGACCAGGCCTTCTTTGTAGACGGGACATTGGATGGTGACGTGTGGGAGCTCGCCCATGAGACATGGCGACTTCTTCGCAGAGTAGAAGCGTGAGTTTTGCTTCATTTGGCGGCAGGGTCCGAGGATTTGAGCGAAGCAGCCTATGATGACTTGCGCGAAGAACTGTTGTAAATACATTAATTATCTTTCCGCTAATCTGGTTGAGTGAAGGGACTGCTCACCAAGGTAACGAAGACTTGAATGGGCGTCAGAGCCATGAAAGCAAGGCGGATCCAACCTTTGTCACTCGCAATTTCGATGACAAGCTCTCGATAGCCAGCACCGAGCACAGTCACGACAAGGATCAACGTCAACGCCACGAGGACGGTGTTCATAAGATGCGTAGGGCGATGCTGAGGCATGACCTCCCCATTCTCCGGATCGATTTCCTTTACGTTGATCTGCGAGCGGCCTTTATCCCCAACATACGCAGATTTACCCTGTAAATCGACTCCCGTCCACTCAAGGTTCTCTAGTTTCTGGTCGATGTTTGCGGCACGAGTGACAAGGTGCATGGATTCGTCGTCCCACACTACCAACAACGCCGCTCTAGCCACGAAAGCAGCGTATTACAGCTTTTGTGCTCTTGCGAGGTCACTCAGTGTCGGGACAACTTGGACTGAGCGTCCAGTCTCGTCGAGAGGTACGCTGATGGCTTCAGGGTTGTAGTTGAGGAAGGTCTCGATCGTGCGAGAGGCGATTGTCATTGCACACTAAGATTGTCAACTGTGAGGACTTAGGTCATGATCCAAGACACTGGCTTGGGGGTTGAGTGCTGAAATAGCGTTGGATAGCTCTGATCCAGAATCCCCCAAAATTGGTGGGTATGTCACATAGTCTGCCTGCCCTCTTCGGATAAAAGTACCTTCTCTATTAGATTCAAAGTCTCGTACCCATTTCCGCTTTGACTGTTCCTGCGACAGGAAGTTCGCCATTATCTCGAATTTGAGGTTCGCTACTGCGGTCGTTGGTTGCGTCGATGGAGCCATGGACCTTCTCGTCATGCGGATCTCCGGCCTAGCGCCATTCTGCAGAGGTGTCGAGATCTTCTCCAACTCTAGTCCCGTAGGCATTGGTGGCACTGGTGTAGCAGTCTTTGAGTTGAAGACATTGAGGAGTCCCATTGTAGTTGAAATCAGAGAGCAAAGACAGTCCTTGGACCGCGAAGGCCTTGAGCACAAGACAGCGTATAGCCAGTCCAAGGATACGGGGGCTGTATGGAAGTGATGCACGACTTAACAAATTCAGCACGCTTTACATAAAAACCAATCAGAGGATGTGAGCAGAATTATGGGACCAGGAGGGGTATAACGAGGAGGTTCTTGCTACGCAAAAATTCTCATTTGGCTCAGGTGCTAATACTACGAGCAATGAAGTTACTCAACAGCGGACCCATGGTTCCCACCATTAAAGATTCAAAATAGAGTATGATCGTAGCATTCTACCAGAAACGGCAGTGCCAACAAATCTATTGTGGGAAGAGAGAACTTCTTATGGGCCCAAGGTCGAGTTCAATATATTGTTAGCAGATACCTTTGATCGTGATTGGCTAGCCAACACTGCATGCTGTTCAAGCAACCACTTCATATAGAAGTCTGACAGATAGAGTCTAGAGCACGCAAAAGAAGACGCTCTCAAGTGATCCCTAGACTCTCAAACACGAGGTGACCTGCTACATGAGTTTAGAGGTTGATGGGGCGGTGTACACCAGCACCTGGTAAGCAGTCACAGCGCAGAAGCTGATTCTCGTATAGAATGCTTGCTTGAGACGTACTTGAGCGGTTTGTTTGACAGCACATGCCAGTGATCGTCAAATTACCTATAAAAGGCGGTAGAGTGGAGCTGTCAACCTCTTTGGGAATATTCCTGGGATGCTCGCTTCATCTTCTCATTGGCAGATAGTAGGATGAAAGTCCGCAGGCTTCAGAGATGTTGTTCAATAAGGCGCTAGGTCTATCGACGGCTCCCAACACCTTCTTATCAATTCGTGGACAAAGCGCATGAGCTATCAGCAGACGAAAACGGAGATGGATGTTCAGTGGATACAATTGCACCGGTCCTGCGTGTGGTTTGATCTTTATTTTTTTAACTTCCTATCAGGCTTTGACGATAAGGCCAACGGCATATCTCGAATTACTAATCATGCATCCGCTCGGAGACGCAACAGCCGGTGCGTTAGTCTTCCCGAATCGAACAAAAGGTCCCTGCAGAGCATTTAGGAACAGTGAAACACTAAGGCCTATCTCATAAGTCAAAGCAGCAATGCATTGTGCGGCTTAAGCGGGCCAAGGAATCTGCACCAAGCGCGGTGGTGTTGGCCTAGGACTAGAGCTGTGCTAATTACCACGGCGCCAAGCGACCGATCAGGTAAAAAGTCGTCCCTAAGAAACTACATGTTCTGCCAACAGAGGTTTCCGTAGTTAATCAAAGCTAAACGCACGACATGCGCTAGCGCGCTTCTATTCGGGGAAGACAGCAAACGATGAATCAAGATCCGTGATTAGCGCTTGCCTCTTCTCGGAAAGGAGTCTATTGGACGTACTTACGCTCGCAGGCCTCATGGTGGGTCTAACCCTCTGCCGCGAGTTGGTCGCCCCGTAGCTAGTAAAGATATCGACCGCAAACTTGCAAGAAATGGTTTGTAGGAATGCTCGACATCGTCGGGAATTTGCGAAATTTCCAGAAGTGGTAGGGCTGATGGGTCTCTCTGAGGGCTCGACGTACCTGTATCGCAATTGCGCAAGCGCAGTTACGAGCTGCAGGTTCCCATCTCTCCTTTGACTTTCTGAGCGACTGACTTCTGCAGCATATCGCTTGCAATTGCCGGCTCCACAGCTAGGCCACAAGTTACCCACGCCTGAACCAATGTTCGTATATGCAAAGTCGAAGACTTTATCTTGCGACTCCTTCCACCAGATTGGCGGCCCACATGGCATGTCACAAAGCTGGAGAATTGAAACGAAAAGAAGAAGAAAAGAAAAGGGTGGCGAAGGGGCATTGTGAGGAAAGGCTCAGAAGAGTCGTACGTACACAGAATCATCTGATCCTGTTGGTCCTTCCCAGCTTACCATTCCATTTTCTCCTTTACGTACTTATCCATATACTCATCAACGCCCATATTCTCCAACTTTTCCTTATTCTGACCCAACTCAACCAGCTCTTGTACCCTTGCTGAGTCGAAGTGGGGGCCAAGATGCCTCTCGAATTTCTCGAGTATCTCCGGCTTCGCCTCTTCTCTCCTCAGCTTATGTCCTAGTGGCGCTTCAACGACAGCTTCTTCAAGCACTGTACTATCTTTCAGAGTGACAATCAGGGCATTGGGTATCGTCCTCATGTGAGGATCATGGTATGCCCTCGTGAATTCCGGATCCTCTTTACATGTGATGTTTCTCCTCAGCTCTTCCACAAGTGGTGATGTAGCAGCTTCTCCACCATCCGTGTAGTCAGTGGCCTCGAGGCGGTTAAAGACAAGCATGGTGGCTACCATGTACTGGATGCAATGATCGCGATCGGCGAAGTTGTCCATTGGTTTGTGCTGCTTGTCGATGATACGAATGCAGGCTTCGTGGGTGCGGCAGGTGATGTCTCTAATGTCTTCGGCAGACTTGCCCATCTCTTTCAATTGCGCGTGGATTCTCTTGGCGGCTTCGATAGCGGTCTGGGAGTGGAATTCGGCTGGGCAGATTGAGGTTAGTACTGGATAAGACGAGAGCATAGGGAATACGTACCTGGGTATGAGACCTTGAAAAGGATGTTCTCCATCACGTAGCTACCATATGGCCTTTGGAACTCGAATTTCTTGCCCTTGAACAAAACGTCGTAGAAGCCCCATACTGGCGCCGATAGCACGGTTGGTACCCCAGGCTCTCCTCTCTGGACCTTCAGCACCAAATTCACAGCTCTTTGACAAGCATCACCGGCCGCCCATGACTTTCTTGACATTGTGTTTGGCGAGTGTCTGTATGTGCGCAAGCTCTGCCCATCGACCCAGGCCTGTGATATCGCATCTGCCGTTTGGCGCTCTGGTAGTCCAAGCATCTTCGAGACCACAGCAGCTGTGGCAACCTTGACCAGCACAACATGGTCCAACCCGACTTTGTTGAAAGAGTTCTCCAGTGCAAGGCATCCTTGTATCTCATGTGCCTTGATCATAGCCTCTAAAACATCCTTTATTTTGACGATCGTTCCGTTCCCCACTTGTCCACCAGCACGATTGGTTCTTGATATCCAGTCAGCCACAGCCAGTATACCTCCGAGATTATCCGAAGGATGACCCCATTCTGCAGCTAGCCAGCAATCATTGTAGTCGAGCCACCGGATCATGGCACCAATATTGAAAGCGCCGTTAATCGGATCTAGCACGTAGGGTGTACCGGGCACTCGAGTGCCATTGGGAACCACCGTTCCTTCTACCACGGGGCCCAGCAGCTTTGTGCACTCTTTGAAACGGAGGGCTTCTAGTCCGCAGCCAATGGTATCAAGGAAGACGTAGCGCGCGGTTTCGAACTAGTGAGCATACAGTCAACAGAAGTCTCAAGTGAACATCCCGAAAAAGGTTTGGCGTACAGCTAGATCTGAGTCGACTTTGTAGTTGTGGATGTAGTTGACCATGTCTTTTATTTCAGGGTCAAACTGCCTGGAACCCCCAGTCATAGCCGGAGCATTCGACTTGAGCGCTGCAATTGTTGAGAACGAAGACAGTGAGGGTAAAGCCTGTTGCGTTTTCGAAGCTCTAAGAGCCTGTGGTAGGCGCTGTGTGACGGTCCCCGTCGAGCAGCGAAAGAAGGATCTTTGCTGAAGTTGCCGAGTTGCCGTGCGATTAACTTGCCTTAAGGAGAGGGCCATCGCTAGCAATGTCGATCTGTCAAGTCAGCTTAGCCCAATTGATTCGGAGCAAGGACTTAAGCAGCATTAAGTCTCTTGCATCGAGCTGTGTACTCAAGGTTGGAGGTTTTGTTGTGTTCCACTTCCCCGAAATCGTCATTGCTGCGGCTTAACCTCGGCAAATCATCTGATAGCGCCGACTAGCGCAGAGAAGCAAAGTTTTCCAGCATTCCGAATGTTGAAGACCCGTTCAAAATCGAAGTACCTAGATCAGAGCGGGGCCTTCGTGGAAGGTGTGCAGTTCTATTCGACACCTCAGGGAATACACCTGCGCACTTAGGGCGTATATCCCATCCTTTGGATCAAAGGAGAAGAAAGTGAGACGATAGAACTCAGTATGCCTCTGAAGCTACATCTACATAAGATGATACTTTCTCGCCCGGATGGCATCCCTCACCAGAATCCGGATCTCAATCTCGTTTACGAAGTGACTCTAGAACTTGGTCACAAAAATACAACAAGGCCCTGCCAAAACGAAATCGCACAACATTTTCGCTTCCTTATTATAGCATGATGCAAAGTGGAGAGGGTGAGCAGAGGATCGAAAACCCGCTACGACATGACTTGAGAAACGTACGTAAAATCAAGCACAAAGCCAGAATTCGGTTTAGCCAGGTCAAGGATGATGCCGGGGTTCCATTCCTACAATTTGGGCTAGCAGTCGACGGCGGTCAATGGTTAGCGTTTGATAGAAAAGCATATCCTGTGAGCGTAGAAAACTCCGAATTCGTCGCAAAGAAATGCAGACGGCATCCGACCAATCTGATTCCGCAACTCACTGAGGCGGAAACATCGCGTTTGGGCTTCCAGTATCGAAGTTTCGAAGATGAACCTTCGGCGCAGTCAGAAGAGATAGATTAGTTCTCACAGAAATGGAAGATGCGGGCATGGCTGCTGGAAGCGATATTTCGTCGTGCCTAAAGGAAACGGACCAAAATTCACGTGGAATGGAAGATGGTGGTAAAGAAGACTACCAGGCGCTCGTTCAGCAGCTTCTGGAGTACACAGCCGCCCAAGCTGACATACTTGAGAGACTGGCAGCTCGGTAGGGTTCAGAAGGTGGGACAGCAGGTTATGTCAATAAAACCCATTCTAGAACAAAATATTTCGGGAAAGGGGTGACTGGACTCCCTGGAGTTGCGTAATAGTGATCACGATACTACAAGCCGATCGTCTAAGCGTAGAAGGCTTCCATGGATTGAAGATCACAGGAGAGGCTAGGAAGAGCGACGAAATCGTACAGCAAAGAAGCGTCGATTGGGCAGCAGATTTCCCCGTTGGATCCTTTCAAAAACCCCCACTCGTCCTACCAACATGCTCCCTCTCACCTCCGCTCCTGGAAAGATCTTCTGCACGGGTCCCATATAACCCCGCATTCATGGGTATATGATATATCCTGGTGGTAGAAGACCCGGTGTGCACGGAACACACACGCACTAATCTACTTCACAAGTTGCCGTTTCACTCAGGCAATTAGGGAGACGCAATTTTCGCCGTTTGGGCGGGTGCGTGGGCTGAGTTGGTCGGCTGGTGATGAGTGTCAACCAATAGAACGCCATCGATCTACGTGGGCTACAAACGTACCCGCCACCGCTGCCGTGGGACCTGGTGGAGCGAGGAGATCTAGAAGCGGAAGGTAAGCCAGGAGGAGGTGCGTCTTGACTGCGTCGAAACCAGCTGCCTTAGGACGGGCGTCAAGCAGATGATCGATTGGAAAGGGAGAGAATATGAGCTGAGGCTTTGAATGACAAGCTGAAAATCCGGACAAGAGTCAACGGAGCGAATGGATATTGTGGCTTTTTGTATGCCCTTTTGATGGCACCTCTGTCTGTGAAGGCACCCCAGGTATGGAGAGCAGCCAACGAGAGGCACAGATATTGTATCTGGCCTCCTATTGCTCTTGGCTACATTGCGTAAGTGTTAGCGAGGCCGCCGAAAATGGAAGTTGCTTCGCTTCCAAGCTTGTGGCACCGAACCAGAGTGCCCCTAACCCAACGACTTGACCATGATTGTACTAGCTACATACGTTTGATGGAAATGTCGACTGAGATATCGAGAAGCTAGGTTCGTCTAATGGCGGCGCCCACAGATATCTAGGCCTATTGATCAACACTAAACAAGCCACAGCGGCTAGCCATGTGAAAGGGCTCGCCTTGCCTGAGAGAGAAAGCTGCCGGAAGCTCAATTTACGATGGATATGGAACTCACAGAAAATGGACCTTGGCAAAAGATGATGGATTCTGACTCTTGCAATGCATCAACGCCTCAAGAAATACCGAAAAATGAGTACGGCGCGCTACGACCCTTCGAGTCCGGTCACCGGAGCTCAAATCAGCTACATCAGGTATGAGGACAAAGACTCATAATTACAGCGGATCCGTAAGCGTCAATTATTCATTATACCTTACAAACAACATTCTCAAAGGACAAACCCCTTTCTTCTTTGTCAGCGTTCCATTGACTCAATGACAATCCTCTTTATTACAATTGGTCATAAAGTAAGTACACAAGCCTATTGTATGTGCAAATGTTTTACAATGGCATTCAAATGATAGTCTATTGCTTTGTAGTCTTTGGGGCCATGACAAAGTACAAATATGTGAGCAGGTAATTCGAAAAATTGATAGTCATACTATTCGTCTCATGTTAACACACAGCGCCTTTTCAACCCATTGGCCCAAAGCTCCACATACTTAACACTCGTTGAATCGAACCAGAAGACATGTGGAAAGCATTGAGTAGACCTTCATCGAAGGCTAGCCACGGCTGCACGAGCCATAAGAGATCAACCTTTGTGCACTCACCCTTGCGAAGGGTGATGCAGTCCTCAAAGGTCAAAAAGCCCAGCCCGCCGGCTGCGGTTCGGAAAAGGAAGGCCAAGGCTCTGGGAGCCTTGCGTGATGAGGGGTACGAATCGTGTTCCGAGAGGATCCAGAGCGTGGCAGTGGACTCCGCTCTCGGTCCGGATCCAAAACATAGTGAGTGTCTAGATTTCGATGTAAAGAGGCTGATGGAGCAGATATACTTTGAGATCAATGAGGCGAAATATTGGACTCATACCCTGGATGAATTTGATAAGATGGGAAATGAAGAGGTTAGGCACACACTTACGTTCTTCAGAGTCATCGGTATGTACTCCCACGTTCCCAATTCATCTGATTAGCTAACCATGTTCTAGAAGCTGCTGTCGCCTTTCTCGAGAACCCTACCGATCCAACGTCTAGCGCCGTTATGGACGTCGTTGGTAGCGACTTCCCCGGCCTTTCAAACGCAATAAGAATTCCTCCCTCCAGCTTCAACTCATTCGTATGCGGGCGCTATGCAGGTGTGCTCAACCATTACGATTGGTCGCTTTTATTGGTCTTAGCTAATTCTGAGGCTTTCCGCAATGCCGCCCTCATGCTGGATCCACGAGCCTGGGCGGAGCTTATTGAGTGTGCCATACACAACGCCCTCAGCCTAGATACATTTGCCAAGGTAAGAGGACTGGATATGACGTATGCGCTGAAACGTGTGTTAGATTTCGTCCCAAGTGACGCACATGAAGCGGCAGTCAGGTACTTACAGCATGCAGAGAGAACGCTAACCCTGCTACAAAAGGAGCATGCTTATGTCATCGCTCAATCCAAAGGCCGAGTGTATCGACCTAAGTTTCAGGGCCATCACCAAGTCGATATTCCGTATAACCTATACGACGAGGCAATATTTACAAAGGGGGGACCACCGACGTCTTGGGTTCACGGAAAACCGTACCCATCGCACCCCTTTGAACGGGGTCCCGGCGAAAACCGGTGTATCTCGTGTTTAGGCGAGGGCCCTTGCTCTTGCGACATGTCAACAAGTGAGCTTGTGCATCGCCCCCTCGTCGAGCTCCGAGAATACCCTGACAAAGGCGTCGGTGTTCGGGCCCTGCAACGAATCCCTGCAGGTACGATTCTAGACGAATACGTAGGTACAATCATGTCGGTAAAATACCAAGGCGATCCTGTTTACGCCTATTCTGCGATGCTGTACGATGGGGTTGACGATGAGTTCATCGCCACGATCAGTGCCAAGCGCTATGGCAATTGGACCCGGTACATCAATCATTCCTGCAAGCCGTCCACCCAATTCAAGGAGAGGACTCTTGGTGACAAGCATCGCGTACTTGTATGTGCTATTAGAGATATCGAGATGTTCGAGGAGATCTTGATTGATTACGGAAAAGATTATTGGCAAAACAGGGACTGCCTTTGCGGCGAGAGTAATTGTTGCACTATGGAGAAAGCGCAGAAGTTAGCGGAGGCGGAGCAGTTGTTCAAACGGTTCAAGAGAAGGTAATTGAATGATGAGGGTGGGGACTGCTGTTGAGTAGGCAGAGATCCTATTGGTGAGATGATGGATCGCTGAAGTGTGGGAGGTACGGTCAGAGTTGTCAACCATTTTCGCACATTCGTGTCATAGCAGGACTCGTGCTCTAGGTAACTATTGAGAAGGTGATTCATTATGAATGGGGAATATTGTAGCGTTGGCCTTTATAGACCCTTTTGCAATTCTCATGGCTATTAGAACATGCTGGTTATGTGAATTATCTAAATCCTCATTCTTCTATTCTCCAGTCAAGCTCACGAAGCTGATTAGTGACGTCGTGTCTTCTGGGGTTTACGCCTGAGAGCGAATAAATCGCGATCATAAGACCGACGCGTTCTTGTGTAGCTCCCACTCGTACCACGCCTCAGGCCTCCACTACAATTCCCCAGAACACTTCTACATTTCCTTATACAAGTCGAGTCCTCCACATTCAATTTGACATTCAGTTCTCACCGCTACTACCAGATCTTTCACCCTAACTCACAACCCACTACACAACATGAAGTATGATGGCTATACTTGTAGACCTTCCAAACGAGCTATTCTACGCTATAGGCTCGCATGTCAACAGGGCTGCCGATAAGCTACACCTGTTCTTAGTGAATAATTTTGCTCTTATACTGAAGGTTCGCCTCCTGTACGAACACCTCACTGTCCAACACCATTTTATGATGAGCCTTCGCTGCCCCGTCCATCAGCTAGCCTCTACCCTAAAGAGCGATACTTCGAATCTGGGCCACGTGGTACGATCATTCAGTTTTGAGAACTCCTGCGAGTGTAGCGAGAAGCATGAGCTCATCAACCTGCTGTCACTTTTCACTAAGACGTTGAAGACGATAACCATCATCGCAAGTGCTAATCGTGGTGACATAGTAAAGCCCAGTCTCTTCTCCCCGTCAAAATTTGCAATGGCCTTATGCTGTACTACGGGACACTGAAGAGCCTGACACTCTGCGTCGGTGGTAGTGATAATTACACAAACGGATCCAGCCTTGGTAGCTTGACTGACTTCGCAGTCTTGAAGATTCTATGCGTCCAGTCTCATACCCTGCTTGGCGCTGAAGCCACCAGTCTTACACCCTTGGAAACATTGAGAGGAATACTACCATTGAATTTACAACACTCTACCATCCACATGTGCAATCAGTCGACAGTCCACCACCAAGGAGCAGATACCACATCAAACTACGAGAAAAACCATAGTGGCGAGTGTTGTTCGCCTCGTGTTGGTGCAGTCTATGAAGGGACGATCCTGCGACCGTTCAAGATTGTTGTTACTTGCATAATGCATGGCAGCGCTGCTATAAATCGTCAAACGATAATGCAAGAAACAAGATTCTTGGAGGCTCTGGATGATGTCAACGGCCATTGATGCAGGGTGTGGGGGTTGAATGGGTGTAGTGAGTGAATGGGTATGGGGATTGATTGAGAGAGACAAGGACGACCTCAAACGATTGAGTGAAGATAATTGGTGATACCGCGGTTTGCGAGATAGAAGTTCTGCTCTTTAAATCTATGTACTTGTAAAACCTCAAAAAATAGCGGACTAGCCTTTAGGCTTTTTGAGTATCTGTTTGGCCAGTGAAGTAATCCTTCATTGTGCAAAACATCTTGTTCAACACTCAATCTTCGATACTCGTGTTACGCACGTCATGGCAATCATTTCTTCTCAAACCATCAACGCTCCAACCAACATTAACTTTCCAAATCACATCCATCTACATCGCCATGGCCAAGTTTACAGGCCTCCCCAACGAACTCCTTCTCAACGTCGGCTCCCACCTCGACAAAGCCTCAGACAAGCTGCACCTTCTCATGGCCAACCGCGTCACACTTAGACTAAAGCTTGCCATGCTGTACGAGAGCATTTCGCTCCACCATTGCTACGAAATATGCTCTTACGAGGAGGGCTCTTATGGGTGGTATGACCATCGCGAGAGGAGACAATACAAATCCAACTGCTCGGTTGAGCGACTGGGTTCAGCACTTGACAAAGATGCATCAGGTCTCACTGGCCCCGCTATCAAATCGCTTCGCTTCATTCTCAACGACGGCAATTGCATGGGAGACCACGAATTAACGAGGATCCTACCACATCTCAGCTCGCTGAAAATCCTATGCATCATCAATGAAGCTGCCTCACTAACGGGCCGATTTTCTGTAGCCAAACTTTCAGGAGCACTACAGACGATCAAAGGAACGATAGAAGACTTGACAGTCTGCCTAGGAAACAGTGAGGACACTGTTGATGGTACACCAATCGGTGATATCAGCGACTTTTCCAAGTTGAAGAGGCTTTGTATTCAGAGTGAGATACTCATTGGGGATGATGCATATGGCCAGCAGTCCACCCTGCCACCGAGTCAAATACTACCTCTAGGCCTGCAACGCTTCACACTACACTGCTGTGCCCAGAGTACACTGCACGAACAGGACGTTGATATTGTGGGTCACTACGAGAAGGTCACCTATGGGAGATCTGATAACAAAGATCTACCCCTTCCTACAGTCACATGGCCGGATTCAGCGAGACGGATGAAAACCTTCCCTATGCTGGGCCTTTGGGTACCATACGTGGGCACTATTCCACGGCTATTTGACTGGGTAGAATATTGCTTCATGCCTGGAAGTCGCGCGAGGATAGAGACGCGCACCATGAAATTCAGCATGGACTTGAACAATGTCGATAAGGACTAGCAAAATGTTGATGGACGATGTCGTTAAGATGCATGGCGATTGAAAGATTGAGCGAAGGCAGATTGATGGGTTGGCGTTGCTGTCTGCCAGGTCGTGCATCGGCGAAGGGAAAGTAAATGGTATCTTCAACGACTTGCGGCCTGGCCTCCATATAGACAAAATGCAGATGTGAAGTAACGTCATTAAAATTTTGACTCAAGCATCAGCTATCCTCCATTACTTGTCATTTAGCTTGAGTTCATTAGCTGAACGGCGGCAAGTTTAAGTGCAGAATTATAGAAACACCTCAGGTTCGGCTTATCGTAAAATAAAATAAATTTTTAATATCGTAAATAAATATATTATAAGTGGTTTTCTCTATCGCAAAATATATACGAGGGTAGAAATTATAATAGTTTATAATAAACCAGAAACTCAAATAAACATTTCACGATTTCAATTTATAATAAACGTGTAAAAAGATGAATTATACGCTAATTTTTTTACGTTAATAAAAAACTTTTTCGATAACCTAGCCATCTTTACAGAGGTTGCCAAGACCCACTTCAGGTAGGGCACTTAGACCCGCTATCGTAGCGGCTATGAATAGAAATCACATGGCAAGGTAAACCCTCTTCGACAAAACAAAACCTCCTAAAGACCCCTGCATCTTCACCTGCACCACAGCATCGTACGCAACATGGAGGTCCGTACACGGATTCTTCAGAGGTAATTTACGACGCAGATTCATGTACGCGCTTGCCCTCGCAGGTTCGTCTCACATCGCGGCGCTCCTACCCATGCATGTCGTACCCCTTATGCCGATGCTGCGCCTGTGTGGTGCTTCGCAAAGAACAAAGAGACGATTTTCGATCCACCGCCATAAGAAGGGTACACCGACGGCCATGCGTGTGCGACGTTTAGGGCTAATGTGCGCAATTACAGTCTCAAATACAGCTCCAGAATTAGATCGAGCGAGGGAGTAATCGACAAAAACGAACATGTTTTGGGCTATCGCAGTGAGTGGTTGGTCGATGCGATGTCCTAATTTTCAGGCATGTTTAGTTCATGTGCTTAGGATTGTGCCGGAGCAGCCGAGTCAGGAGGATTGGAATCGGTCTCGCGATTTGGGTCCCTGCCCTTTCGATTGCCTGTGCGATTATTATTGTGGTTGTGGAGGTTTTTTTGTGATCGGGTTTGTGGTCGAGGAGTGAGGGATAAAGCATTGGGCGTTTACATGCAGCCGTTTCTGCAGGCAAGTTTCATAGCTCATATGAGCCGAGTAGTTGTTCTGATAAAGCTGACTATAACCAAGTAAGTTAAGTCACAAGACATGAAATTGAATCTACTCAAGGCCGTACGTAGGCGTAATCCTTTCCAACGGTCTCCATGACGCTCGCAATCTCAACGAGTTTTGTATCTGCGGTATCTCAAGTAGAAGATCGCGAACTCGAAGAGCACAAAGCTTTCGTAGAACATGAATATTGTCAACTTGGAATCGTACCCAGGATACGCGTAGAAGGCGAACGGAATGCCATATATGACCTGGAGGAGTGAAAGCAGGGCGACACAAGGTAAGAAGTTTGTCTTGATATCGTGATGCATGATGCTGACAACGTCGACCAATCTAGTTCGTAGGGTCCTCGGTCTCATCGGAAGTACGTAGATGACGGGGATGTAGATAGTGCAGGTCTTAAGCGCAGGACAAAGGCGAATGACCTCATTGATGCGAAGAGCCATAGCAGTGTCGACTCCTGCTATATTTTCTTCCTGTATTCGAAAGCAGTTGATACCCAATTCCAGGTGTTGTAGATTGCTCGCAAAGGTTTCGTTCAGGAATGCTCGGGGTATCCTCATTGTACACGCTGGAGATTGAAAGGTATTCTTGCGGTAGAAGATTGGGGCGCTTTCCGCGTAGATTTTGGATTCGTGAGACAAAGGGCCATGATATTGCAAGCTGGAGAGGTGTTCAGGACTTGGGTGTTGCAGAAGAGGGGCATTGGCGGCCAACTTGTACAAGGATTTGCAGGTGCGTATCCACCTCGCCAGCTGATGGGCTTGGTGCTTATCAGTACGAGGTCGTAGATCATGAGGCGGAGTTCCAGCGGAAGTGAAAGGAATGAGGGAGTATCCGGAATTTGGCCTTTGTCATTCTGGATTCGATTTTTGAGAATACCATCCCCAGTCATAGGATACACATCCAAGGCGGGTTTGATTGACATAAAGTAGTCTATGAGCCGCGATGATTGGTTGAGTGAATTGAGCATTCAAGGCTGATAGATGGTTATCCTGGATACAGGTTAATGGGTAAGTTACTGGTGACGATGTGTCGGAGGTTGGGGTGTTTGAAATGCTTGGGATAAGTGTTGGGAGGCTTGGCTTTGAAACATTTCCGGTTGCGCGCGGGTAGCCGTTTCTCTGGCTGGGTATAGTAAATATAGAGGATTCAGTCCTTTATCTCTCATCGCCACAGCTCATAAGGTGATGGCGCGTTAGCTTGTTGGCCTCAAATTTTCACCCCGAGCCTGGCTTGCTACTCAAGTCGCGTTTTCAAGGACTCATACTAACTCCGAAATGTATATTATCCTAGCTGTTGATCATGGCGCCTACGAAGACCCAAAGGATAGCACAAGTCACGCATTCTTCACGGAAGTTGCCCCTTTCAACGATCTGACAATTACGAGTTGGAAGAACGATGAGCCGTCACATTTGGCTATCCTGTCTACAATCGATCTGCGAGAATAATGAGTTGAATCAATGAAGAAGGATGGTATACTTTAAAGCTGTTGAGAGCATCAAGATTGTCAAGAGGGGAAACATCCCATTGGTGGAGAATCCTTATGTAATTAGTGCCTGGGCGGCATGCTTTTCTCCTTCATTTGTTTGTTATTATTCTAGTAACCTGGATTTCATGTATGGCTGGCCCATAGATAGCTACCAGTGATCAATCAACTTGTTCTACCTGTATTCGCACCCGCTGAATTCAATTCAGCCATTAGCTACAGATTAGGCCTAGCGTCTTGGCAGTGCAGAATAGATCGCAGTCCAACTTGGACCTTAAATCCTCGACATGGATGCATCCCAAAGACTCACTCGAACTCAACACGATTCACCTCACTATTATCCTTTATCCTTGCCTTACAAGAATGCTAGCAGCGGCCGCGTTGCTATCATGGAATCATTGGAATGCAACAAGCTGAAAGTGCACCACCACGCGCCCTTTCAGCTCTGCCCCGCACATGGCTTGAGATGCCAACGGCTTATCGGTTTAGCACATGGGCCTGGAAGAGTCTCGATGGACACATAGTACAGCTGACTTCTTGAGATTGCCTGAAAACTTAATTATCTCGTAAGGACGCTCTGGATTTCCAGCTTTGGCTTGACCATGCGCTTGCACTATTGATTGCGGCGTGTGCGGAGCTAGATGTGTCTTGGATTTCCTTTACGGAATGCGTTCGATGGTTTTCAGGAATTTGGAGTGGCTGTACGTCGTGTATAGAGCCCCAGCATTTGTCTCCTCTTTTAAAGCCCAAAAAAACAAGATCGTTCGCCTGTAATCTCACCATCCACAGCACCCAACCCACCAAAATTGAAAAAACCCCCAAAACAAGCTCCCCTACAGCCCAACCATGTCTTTACCAACCACCGCCTCCTTCACCAAAGCCGGCTCAAGGGATGCCAGCCATGAGATCCATGGAAAACTTTACCAAAAACGGGATCGACGCACTACAATACCGCTCCGACAGCCTCTACTCTGACTGGTACGCCCACGACCACACCCTCTAAAAAGCCAATGGCGAAGTCTACAAAGACTGGAAATTGTTTTATTGCAAACCTGTAAGAGAACGGAAATCATATTTGTTAGAGATATTTCAATTATTCGTGTCGATTGATCTCTTTTGTCACTACTTCTCGACGCCTCAAGAGCATATCCGTAACGCGCGAATCAGTGTACCCGATTTCGCCTTCTAGATAGTGGCAACATTTCCAGCTCTTCAAGGCCCTACCGCCCTCGGAGTTTGTTCGCATATCGGGTAATTACCGGCGTGTTACCCCAATAGCTTACTATTCTTGTAATGGTGGCCTAAAGTGAATCCGGGAGTCGTGGTCAAGATATGACACTTTGTATTAACTGTGTAGCACTCTGTATGACACAAAAACTCAAGAAAGTCAGGTATCGTCGACTTCCTCCAGAGGTATCATCTCGTAGAACATTCTCTTAGATACTCTACCGAGCACTGGGACTATGGCAAGATTCACCGAACTTTCGAACGAGCTTCTGCTTCGAATTATTTCACACATTCGAAAACCCTTACACAAACTAAATTAAGTCCACATTGACCGCCGCACACACAGCATGATCGTCGCCATCCTCTATGAGAGCATCTACCTCGACCTCCATGACTGCCGTCTAAATCCCCCGTGCATCACCGCTCGCCCAGCTTCTTCGGAGAAGTACACCCTAAAGTACAAATTGAGGACCAGCGGTCCCCATCTTCGACACGCCATCAAATCACTCCAAATATACAAGCTTATTGAAGCAACGAATTCAACGTTCGGGGACATCCGAAAGCTCTTGAGTGACTCCAACATGCCTTCGCTGAAGCACATGACCCTTGTGACGAGGTGCAACCTATCGGCTGGGTGTGGCGGTGACGAAGTGGACCTTAGACCAGCTCTGGAAAACGTGAAGACTACGCTTGAGACCCGTGTGCTCTCTACAAGCCATCCTCCCAATAGACTTATGCGTGGCCAAGGCTGGCTCGGTAGACTCCGCAACTCCGAACGAGTGAAGAAACTTAATGTCCAAAGCTATATCTTGCACGGCTGGGAAATTCAATCCGTGACACAGGAGCATAGTTCTCTTCCAGACAAAGTCAGCGATCTTCTACCACGGAGCCTGGAGATTCTGACAATACATTGCTGCGACGGAGGCATTACATACATTCCGACAGAAGAGGGCAACGAAGATCAGTGTTATCATGTCGATGAGCCTGCTAAGGAGAGTCTAGCCTTTATTCATTTCTAGGGGCTACCTTCGGAAGATTCTCTCGAGAGCCTACGAGTAATTCAAAGCATGGTGGTCTGCCTTGAGTCTGATCTTGTCGAATCCAATTTGGATTCGGAAGCCGATCGCTCTCTGAGACCGAAGGGCTTTCTCCATGTCGTGGGAACTCAGTCTACATCTCCAGCATCGCATCAGCCACGGTTCGTGGTTAGCAAGTGTGGCTTAGCGGTTGAGAATATGTGGGTCTGGACTCAGGTATGAATGTGGTAGTGAAATTCATGTGGTAGGAGATCGGAAATGCATGGGTACCGTCACAAATTGTGTAAACAAGACACAATTCCTAGGAAGAGATCGCCAACCCGAAATTATGAGGGAGTCAGAGAAATCCGACGAGGCGAAGGTTGAGGCGGAAAAGCTATGTAGCTTTCCATGGACCAATTGGCATAGACCATCTTCAAATTGCACAACATCAGTATGTCCACTGCGATCATAAAAGAAGCCTTTGTCAAAAATCGTATCGAATACTTTCGATCACTAATCCTGTCGTTATATCCCAATGTCCATCCCTTTTCAGCCGTCACCCACCTTATAGAACGTCAAGTGCACAGACTATACCTCTCAGCTAATCCTGTTCAGCATCCCAGCCTCACGCCACATCAACATTATGCCACATAATAAATCAGATTCCGTTGACCCCCCAGCTGTCACTAGCTCTTCATTCTTCTTCGAGCTCCCACTGGAGCTACAACTCAAAATATGCGGGCTCGTCTTGACTCGGAAGTCATCTATATCCTGGCACGGGGGAATGCTTGGCGTCAATGCACTAGCTCATTAATGCTCTGTCTTCAGTTGCATATACTGATCACGTCCCAACCGCCGACTGAATGTTGCAGGTCTACCACTCACTTGCCAGACGCTATACAGTGAGCGCATTCGAGTACCTTTTTCCAGCCTCGTTCCACTGTTTATGGCAGCACCAGATTGTAGCGCAAGTTCTTTACTTTTGAGTACACCAATGCTGACATCTGTCAGATTCCCTACGCCATAAAGGCCTTCAAGTTTTCCAAATGCACGCACTCTCTACCCACGGTCTTCTGAAATTCGATACACGCGCAATATATAGAGACCCCAGTTTAAATTAGCCACTACGATGTGATTATAAGCTATCGCCTTGATTTTATTAATAAGGAGTGCATATCATTGAAGAGGTGTACCGTTTTGTTCCGAAAATCGCTCGGCGGAGTCGAGGATTCGGTCATAGGGTTAGGGTTTTGATAGTCAACCATAGCACGAGCTTGCTAATGGTACTGGTTATTATTAAAGAGACCGACTTGTTTCTAGCGATTCTGTGCCGAGAGCAAGGGATATGGACAGGGTCGAAGTACGATAATTTCTTACTTCATGGAGTCATTTGCGCACGGAAGGTGTAAGTGGGTTTTTCCGTTGGGGAGAGCGAAGATGGTCATAGCCATTCTCACCAGGTTCTTTGGAGACATAGGGACGAGAAAGTTATTATCATTGATGGCTATGAAGAGATTCACATCATAATTCTAGCATGGAATATGGACCGCGTCAATCATACTTATCAGCCTTTCGGCTCCCTTATCTGCAGGGGCTTCTATTACAAATCTCGTCGAACCTTTCCACAGTCTCTGTCGGCAATTTCGGAAGACTCTTGCTGTCTAGATATGCATGTCTGTAAGATCGTCAGCGTCAAGTCAATGCCCTTACGCAAATGAAAGTTAACACCACTCACGTATCCTCAGCTTGATAAGGAGGCAAAGTCCCCGCCGATCCAAACTTCGGAAACGCAGCCTTTGAATCCTTGCGCGAACCATTCGATGATTCCAGATCACGCTTCCACTCCTCCTCACCTTTGTCAACTGTTCGAATAACGACGGGCCGCAACTTCCGCACCACAACTGGACCTTTCGGCTTTCCTGCAAAGAGCGGCCGCAGTAGAGGCAGACAAGCACCTACTATACCGAGAGATGATTCGATCATTGGCCAGTAAACAAGTGGCGTGTCAATGAAAGTGATGTCGAGGTTATTTCCGTTAGTCTGCTCAATGATCCAGCGGAAAGCGACAAGTTTTGCAATCCCAGCTCCAACGGTCAGCGCTCCAGTCAGGAAGATACCGCAGATAGCGAGCCTGTGCTTGATCGGCATTTGCATAGCCCAAATACAAGGCAGTGGCAGCGAGAGGATTAAGATGTCGGTGAAGACGTCGGAATACGCCTGGGCGAGGATCAATGCATTGGTGTTGATGCAGAACCCATCCATGGCACCGTAGAGTGTCCAATTCATCGAGATTGGATAGCATTGAAGCATACAGGCGAAGAAGAATGCGACAGCCCAGACGCCGACTATGCCGATTAAAGTCCAGCAGGCCGCTTTGAAGATCGCGCCTTTGAAGACCCTGTTTGCGCGTTGTCAGTGCCAAGGTTTGGGAAACAGGGTCAAGTACTTTGTACCTTTTATAGAAAAGCAGCACGGCTAGTTTGGTAAAGGCGAATGTCAAGGTCGTGGTGAGTTGGTTCGCATAAGCGATCTAGGCTTCCTTTAGCGGCCCAGCATTGCTACATAGAAAGTACAGTGCCTACCTGCTCAAATACGACGGTGCGCTGAGTAAAAATTGGAAAGCCATTACCCCTTAGGAGCGTGTGGCGTGCCAAGTCCCCATTGGCTGAGCCTGTGTTCAAAATTAGGTTGCACAGTCTAGGTAGAAATGAAGACTTTTACTCCCCAATGATCATGCCTATTGCTGTGCCGATTGTGAAGACCATTGCGGGCAGAATCATGTAGTCGTCCCAAGAGAAGCCAGCTTTCTTGATGTATCTGGCGTAAAAGCGCAGAACTATGACTGAGAAGGCTAATACTGTCAAGACTGTTGCCAGAGCATACATCAATGCTGGAGTCTCGGCCATGGCAGGCGAAATAGCTACAAAAATCTTTGTTGAAATTCCGAAAATGTCTAGAAGGAAGTTGAAAATGCGTGCGGGACCGAGTACGAGAACAAAGTCAAGGGCCTTCCCGTAGGACTTAAGATTCTGACTGCTTCAGATCATCTATAGCGTGGATCGAAATGACAGACGGGCAGCTGATACAGCCGTGCCAAACACTTGTTGATTCGGCCATGAATGAGGAACGTGGATTGGGGGCCAGGGAGCGAAGAAAGTGGTCGAGGCACTTTCTATGTGCGAATGGTGACAACGATCGTCGTGATGCCGAGCACCGAGAGTATAGTATTGCGTGTCCGTCAGCTTGTTCCAATCGATAATGGCCCAGGTAGCCATGTTCGACGTAATCCTGCGGCGTTGCAATCTTAGCAGACGGCTTCTTCAGCTCACTGAACCTTATGGAATCTGTTTTGAGGATGTGAAGAGTTGTGTGGTCGTTATTCTCCGCCGCACGGGACAGCGACGCAGTGACCACAATGTAGCTCTAAACAGTACAAACGGCTAGCCGAGCTTCAATGCTAGCCAGCTCTCAAGGCAGGAGGGAGTCATGATCTTCTGTCTTTCGCACCCAAGTTGCTCTGCAGTATCGAAGCTCGTGCGAACCGCGACTCCCCAGTCTTTTGAAGCTACTTTTGCAAAGACTGGACAGCCGATTACTCGCCATCCATGATTGACAGCTTCCTTGTGATATCGGTGGTCCAAACTACAATGGACTGAATTGGAAAAGTCAATGATCACGATGAAACACGAAGGGATAGTGGGGCGATCATTGAAACGATGGAGATGACGCTAGTAAACGCTAGTAGAATACGCGACACGCGCTCCAAGCAAACGCGGCCCATGCCGTTAGCATCAGCACTACCACCTACAGAGTTGTGCAAGCATCCTTGATAGTTGGTGATCAATGTAAAAGTAGACACGCTATGCTCTACCACACTCTGGAGAAGACTCCACAAGCAAACATGCCATAGTGATTGACTGGTGGATCGTCAATGCAGTAGTCGGCAACCCTGGCAGTCCTGAAACACAGTCTAATGCCGTCTATTCGTGCTGCATAAGGTTCCTGTCTGCATCGAGAGACCGCCGCTCGGCCGCTGTCGATGGGATAGTATTCATGACGTTTTCCTGCAAGCCTGATGCCATCGTATCGAGTCTGGCAATCCAGCTACTCGCGTTCGTCTGTGAAGTTGAAATTGGCGTCGCTTTGACGCTCACTGATCAGACATATTCGACGAAGCCTTGGCCCCCATTGGCTTACCTCAAAGTCCGACTCAGCTGTCGCTTCTACAGAATCCTCCAATCGACATGCCGTAGGCAGACGGCACGTGCCACAGCCTCATCTTTAAACTTTGCCGCACCAGTTGCGTACGCATAGGCCTTAGATGAGGGCGCACTTATATTTGACTGCGACAGAAGGATGATCAAGATCGTTTTGGGGCGGTTTTGAACACGTTTGACTACATGTCGCACTACGCCATCTCAAAGAAGGGAAACCCTTGGTGATCTGATACCAAATGGTCGAACAGACGAAGCATCGACTCATCGCTCAATTTCTAGGCAAATACGCAGTTGTCTGTGCCGTATATGTGAAACACGGCAGTCCCTTCACGGACTTCTCTCTGTAGCGGAGTGAAACAGCAATAGGAATTCGGCCACTCAAGCAAGGGAGCCTCCTTAATTTCGCTATGCCGCCCTCAACTGGGCAACGTTGTTCCGTGTTTCTATATATGTTCCTAAGAGCCTCTGTTTTCCCATCCAATCCTCAACTCGCGCTCTTCAAAGTTTCCTCATAATCATACCTTTGTAAACACAAGACCAATCAGCAATCTCCTACACTAAACAAATTACCTTCCCTCCCGAACACACGACCAATCAACTGACGACATCTGCGTCACCACATCATCATGCATCCCACCACACTCTTCTACTCTCTCCTCCTCGCCACCACAGCCTGCGCTCTTCCCTTCCACCTAGGTAAGACATATCCCCAGTCTCCAATCCTTAGTGACGCTAATGCCACTCCCTAGAAGACCTCAGCGAGACCCTTCCAGAAGATTATCATCCTAAGCTGCCCGGGTTCAGAGTAGCCGCATCGGATTCTAGGGTCGAGGCACTAGAAAAGACGAAGCGAACGCCGCACGATCCGTTCGAATTCGACAGCCCGCCCAAACTACCAGAATTCCGAAAATCTGACGCAGATCCAGCGGTAGAGTCGCTGTTTGGGTCTCTCGTGAAGCGCGTATTTCAAAGCCCGCCCAAGCTCCCCAAGTTCAAGGCGTCGGCTAATGATCCCGCGGTAAAGGCAATTTTTGGTGGCAAATAGGGAAGGTGAGAACCTGAGTGTTACGTGAGGATTGAAAGGATGGGTCAACCTCGCTCGAGTGTGAGGATGTGTAATTTTAATGGCTGTGAAAACCACATTGTATGATGAGGCTTGGTGACGACCGATGTTTGGGAGCTGAGTGGCATACGTGCCGTGAAGGTTATTTACATTCTTCTCTTCTATCATATCTTTATGTATGGAAATGATTCTTCCAAGCCGTTTCTTATCCTCTCTTTACATTTTCTGAGATTCTCAAGGCAACAAAGATTGCGGTTGGGCACCCGGTGCTCGTACAACTGGTCTGCGGGAAAGATCAGATTGTTTTCGATGATATAGTAATGAGCAAATGTGTCCGTCGTGATATCGATATTCATTGCTTCCTGATTTCCCCGCGGATTAGCCAGCATTATGATCTGTATTCCTCTATATAGCGCATTCTTTGCCCAAATTTGACTATTCGTATATTGCAACTGTGTTGCAGCACGACATACGTGAGAAAAACCGAGGCGTCATTCTCCTTCGTGCTGCGAGCGGGATTCATGCAAACCCACTTGATAGCTTGACCGATAGGTACAGAGTCTTTGGTATTGTAACGCTTGCTCTTCTACAGCCTCCAGATGACACGATACAGCTCGAACATTTGCTTAGTTTGCCGCAAATTGTCATGATGGCCAGGGAGGCGTCAGTTGTGAACGATTGGAGCGCAAATTGAATCATGTATTACCTTGAACATCCGGGAAGCCCTGGGGGCGCGCACTGGGGGGCGCACCGCACAGTTCGGATATAGCCGTAGATACCGAGGTCTTTAGATTTGTGTAAGGATTATATACAAATCTAAGTACCCCCGCATCAGTCCTCGCCTCTATCCTCTCTACATATCACTACTCAATACTACCACCGCTATTACCGTCGCCTTTACCTCCGCCGCCTCAGCTAAAGCTAAAGCCGCGCCGGCGCCAGCCTAAGAAGCAGATATAGTTATATAAACCCGTCCTCAGCTAAGGACTCCCTGCCTTATCCGCTCCGCCAGTACTCGGGCGGCGACAGCCTAAGCCTACTAAGGTACAGGAACAAGCTAAGGGCGAGTCTTAACCTCGCTAAATAAAAGGCCCTACGCTAGAGGCGGAGGCTGAGGCTGAAACTACCCCTATAAGGAAGAACCTCATCGCCGCGGAAGATATAGATAAGCGGGAGTTATAGGAGTAAGTAATAATCAGCGCGGCCTATTTTAATAAGTTCAGCCAGTAAGGTAGAATAGGGCGGAATACTAGGGTAGGAGAGCGATAACGACGCTTAGGAGCCATGAATAGGGTGGACTAAAGCAGCTATATATACGACAGCGATATACCGCGCGCGACGTTTATAGCAGCAACGACAGTACAGCTAATACGTTAGTACTTAAATTTATATGTGATCCTCATACAAATCTAAGGACCTCGGTATCTACGGCTATATCCGAACTGTGGCTTCCCGTTCATCGTCCAACTAGCGGCTCTACTTCCTGGCTTCTGGCGCAATCATCCGCTGCAAGACTCTGCGTCGATCAGTCAAGGACCTTTGAACGCTGTATTAGCCAAACGTTTCCAACAAAATAGGTGAGCGAGAGAATCAATGACCAATTGTTGGTATTGGGCAGAATCTCCGTTACAGTCTAGCTTAAGTAGGCTTAACGTGACTCAGTAAGCCGGCCCGCGTACTAAGTACTGCAATCAGACATATTTGCCTCAGTTTCGTGATATCAATTCATAAGGTATGCACAGTTGATGCGACCGTCGTTGCTACCATTGTTATAACGGAGCCCCAATAGGAACAGAATTACGGTGTAAGTGGAAGGATGTTCATTCAATCTGTAAGCGCTCCCTAGTTTACGTACAGCTGACTAAGCTAAGTATGCCAAGGCGACTCCGCCCTCGCTGTAGAAGTTGGCACTGCAATCGGAAAGTAACCTCGCCCGCCTGAATTGATCAATTGCCCTGCGTGCGCCTCTAAGGTATGGCATCTTCATTTGTGTTCCTTTCCTCAACTTCTCCTCCCATCCTCATTCTCAGTCCTTGCTCATTCAGCGCCAGATCATCAAGCTCTATCAATTTTTCAGCGTTCTCAGACTTTTCGTCCCTCCATGCGCGGAGTTGTTGGCGGTTAGACAGTCTACCCATTGCGGGGAAGCGGGAGACGAGGAGGCCATAGTCTGGTCGAGGTACGCTTTCATGTCACGGTGCCAGCGCTTGGCTTGGGCAACATCCCTTGGGAGGGGTTGAGTTGCCGACGTGTCGATGGCTTGCCTAAGACCTGCCTTGAATTGGAAGACTGCTGGCTGAAATTCTGGTATCCAAGACCGTAGATTTGATGTTCAGAAGGCCGAAACGCGTTTCCACGATCAGACTGACCAAAGCCTCTAGGATGCGGGGGAGCAGTAGTACCACAGCGTTGTAGCAACAGCAACGCCATAGATAATTAATCAACGGTTCATCCTCCACCACTGCCTATTAATAGGCGGTTATCCCAAAGGAGTCCGACTTGCGACACGTGTAACACTTGTACCCTGCGCCTTTGATGAAGAACAATGTTCACATTGCCAAGATTCTAGACCATCAAAACGAGCGTCTTTTTGCACTGACATGAATTTGCCACTAATACTTGAGGCAAGCACAGAGCGACGAGATTCTTCAATCCTCGTCTGAGAGGAAGGTGATTTGCAAATTGACTTCCGCTCCCAAGGACACATCACGAATCTTGATATTACAGAACAGCCTCATGCTGCAGCATTCATTTCCTCCGCCGCCTCCTCCTTCTCTTTGGTATACTCGTCTTGGGTCTGTTGGATCTGGGACGCTGTCTCTATACGCCTGCGCAGTATCTTCTTGATCTGCTTGTCGATCATCAGGTCTTCACATCAGAAAATCAACGCAGAGGTTGGAATCATAGATCCGACCCTGTGAATCCGGAAGATTGCTTGGAATACCCACTATCCAGTTCAGACATTCGAAAAACTCGAGCTTCGAAAATTACGAACAAGATGGCTCTTCCTACAAGTATAGCACTTGTAGCACCCGGCTTTCTCGTTCCAAAACTTCTTTCTACGCAAATTAGTTCGAAACATTCGAAGGTTCGAAACAGTCAAAGCTTACCGCCAACCCGCGTCCGTCTGCCTGTCTCCGTCACGCTTCGAAAAGTTCGAATCAGTAATCCCTCGAACCTCTCGAACTTCGAGAAGCTCGAACTTACTGGCGCGGTCTTCCAACGCTTGATATACTCATCGGTGGGTGCCCGTCGAAACAATCGAACGTCAACCCCAATTCAAAATCACCACCCTCGAAATATTCGAAGCTCGAAATCTGGGAGACGAAAATATAGGGTCTGTAAAAATTGACGGTCTGTAATCATCTCAGTGCAAAAACAGAAGGAAACGCTATGGTGCTGTCACCAATTTCCGTGGCAGAGCGAGTGCTTGAAGTAACTATGATGGTGAGAAATCAATCTCAGATGGTACTGCGGTAGCTGGTATTTGGTACTTATGGAGATTTGTCCTGTGGCTTGCTCTCCCACACTTGGTCCGTTTCTGTAGTAGGCTGCTGAACTTGAGATATTCCTCGGATAGGAGAAGAATGTGCACAGCGTTTGCATTTACGGCTTGGACTGGTAAATCCAGGCTAGCAGATTGGATGAGTTTGCAAGGCAGGAACTGATCCTGCGAAGTGAGAGCGCCCAGCATTTAGAGTTCTTTTAGGTCGCTCTGGTTGATCTCTCACTGGTGACAAAGAGTCTGGTCGATCTTTGTCCCTGCCACCATTATCCTATAAGTATTTTAGACAGGTTAGTATATTTTAGAAGCAAGGAACATGCCCGAAGAGAAGGGTGCTGACGATCACTAGCAATGATCTCAATACTAAAAGACACGGTTCGGAGTGTGGGCGACGAGGTTTTGGATCTGATAGAGGGGAGAGGTAGAACTTACCACGAAGGTTATGCTGAGGTCGCCTTTTTTAGTCGTAGTAGTAGTTTTCTTTACGAATGAGCTACTTCCCTTCATGAAAGCAAGAGACTCGAAGCGACAGATAGCTTCGCTGAAAGGACTTTCGATGGTAATGAGCGTGGTAAGGCAGGCAAGGCGACGCACAGGAATGCAAGTAAGCCCAATACTACCCGCCAGTGCTTTACCATGCATGCCTCAATGTTGTGACCCTGGCAGGCTATGAACTCCCTGCTTTATACTAGAGGGAGTGGTGACGGTAGGCCCTCGCAGCCCATGAATAAATGCACCGGAACAACATGTGCAAGTGTTTTAGGGACGATGCTAGCTTCGAGTGCTTCACATTTTGAGAGGACAACAAGAAAGCTTAGTGGTCTAGCTCAGCAGAAATGACTGCAGAACTGAATCTTCCAAAGAGTCTGATCGCAAATACAGTAAACATAAGATTTGGCAGGGAATCAACGGGAGTGACACATGAGACTGGTATAGATGGAAAGTATGTTGGAAACCCTCGAAGTCTCGTCCTGACTTGCACGCTTTCATCTTGCATGGACTGTCAACAGATGCTGGCTGAGATCCTTGCTTCAAAATCTCACATTCTGCCTTCAGGGTGTCACGTCGAGGTTGGAAACATCTCGCTGAAGCGTCTAGAGGGCTTTGTAGTGTGGAAATTGTGAAATGAATGGATTAAAGATCTGTGCATTTAGCATTGTTCTTCACCCAGCCATGCCAGAAGACGGAATATGATTGTGGGTGGCTTGTGGCTTCATGTAGTCGTGGAGCAACCCACCTCACTCCCTTATATACCATCGGTATTGTGTGCCTGCCGTCGATATCTAAAACGCACAGGGCTGTGCAACTTAGACACTTTCATTTTAGTGTGAAATTAAGACCATAGTAGGACTGGCCTTTCAACGTGCCTTTAGTTCGCTGCTCCTAGAGCCATTTTTTGAAAACCAAAGGTCGCCGTCCTATTGTAGGATTGAGCTTGCTGTTAATCCCTCAACCTCTTTTTCCGTATCTTTTCGAACCTCTTAATACCTCCACATCGTAAGACTTCATTTCTTTTCGAACGATGGAATCGAGTAGTTTTGGTTGCCCCTCTGTAAAGCGTTTGTAGCGTTCGTCGTGGAACCATGCGTGCAAGGGTTTCCTGACACCTGTGGTGGTACGAGTAGCGTGATGAATTTCAACAACCAATATTTTGAACACCCAATGTGACTTGGCTTCAGTGCAGCATTAGCAAAAGCACGCAGAAGGGCGAATGACAAGTAAGGAGTAAAAGATTTATGCTTGACTCTGAAGCGAATGCTTAGTCCTGCGTTCTTAGACTATAAGAAAGTCCCTGCTTGACTGCAGTTGCATTGATCTCCAAGCATTTCGAGAGAGTGCAGCGCTATGCTGGGTGCAGCATAGATAATTTTAAGAATAGAAGGGGAAAAGAACAGAATTACTAGAAGACTTCGATGCTAATGTCGAAAGCCATCTGGACCGTCCAGTGAGCAGGCGTTCACGCGCCGCTTCTTGCCAATCGGTCTGAAACCAATCGCTATGACGCCATATAGGCGCTAGATGACCTCTTAGACAAACAGGATGATATTAAGATGGGCATGAACTTGGTTTAATGAAAAATCTGAAAGATTGAAATTCCACACTTCAAAAAGTCCGTACAGAACGTCTCATGTTCGCAAGGGTGGCGGTAAGGAAGTTCATAAAAGGGGCATTGAGGAGTCTGATAGCCTGGTGCGTCTGCGTTCTCTGGGACTTGAGCCTCTGCGCCTCGTCGCATATGATTCTCTCAAAGATGTTGAGCCAGTAGGATGTTAACCTCTTTAGCTGCTCCTCGCTCAGCTGGCTCTGAGAAAAGTCGTCGGTGCTTTTGGGCTTTGTTATGTGGTGGAGTGCTGGTGCCCGAGCCTGATTTTTTGGCCATTGTAAGAATGAGATGAGAGTCTTCGTCAGTGATCTGTAGAGCTTGGGTGGTTATGGGTTTGCAGTGCTGTGGTGGGTGAGAATGAGGAGGGAATGAGTTTATTCGGCTGGGTGCGGCTCTTGGGAGGACCTCTCGACGTCCAGGTCGTCATCTTCGTTGTAAGAACGGGAGACGTTCATCGCTTTTTCTATGGTTTCGACACGATCTTCGACCCTGGCGGTTCGAAAATAGCATGAGCGGTAAGCCCAGAGCAATAGATTTCTGAGGAACAAGCGGGCCAATGACCTCATCTTTATCGAGGATCGGGGGCTTCCATCGCGGAAAGGCTTGTCAGCTAACTCGACCACCGTTTAAGCCATCTAGGCCGATGACTAACACGGTAAGCAATTCTAAAGCGTATCCAGCCCTCTAGGAATACTGGGCGTCTGAAGACTTCGTTCTCTTGTTCCTCTGAAGTCACGAAAGTGAGTCTTGGCCATTGAGACATGATTGTGGAAAGAAAGGCAGGTTTGGCAGAGTTATCTATTGGGCCTTTGAACAATTGGGAACACAGGAGGAATAGGTATATGTATCTATAGAGAGCAACAAGATCGTCAAAGCATGTGCAAATAACGTAAGTAAAAAGCTAGTGTGGGTGTGGATGTTGTGAGGAAAGAGAATTAAGTTGTGGACGGAGTTGAACTACTCTCGAAGACCGCGCTAGTGTTATTCACCTACGCGTTTGAGCATTGAAGAAGCGCTTCACGCGGTGATTCGCGGAGATGAATGGTATTTCTCAGATCCTGATGAGAAGATTCAGCAGTGATTTGGCATGGAGGGAAAGATTAAAACGCCACAAATTTGGAGCTGAAGGAGAAGCAGTCCGAGAGCAAAGCATCGATTTGTGCAGATTGAGCAACAGCGGGATAGCATAGAGCAATGTCTGGCTTAAGATGATACATTCGAAGTTTGAGGTATCATTAAAGTACAGACTCATGGTAAAAAAACTAAGTACCAAGTCCCATGACTCCAGAGCACCAGACGCTCAATACCAGCAACATGAGTCCAATACAAGCATCAAAAGCCATGTGTCAACGGGTGGCTCGTCCGAAAGATGTAGAAAGCTGATTACTTGAGCCAGAGCCTGGTCTTCGAGGTCCAGGACAAGTATCGATGGTGGTAATGAACATGCATGAAGTTAAAGTCACTCAAAGATGTGTACTCATGGCCGCAATACCGAAAAGTGGGAAGGGGGAATGTCAAAGTCCGATGGAAATGGTCACTCAGATGACACGGTAGGCATCATAGATGACTGTTCCAAACATCAGCATGAAGTGTATTACAGCCCAGCCCATGTTCCTTACCTTCAGTCCCCCTCCGAATACCACTGCCAACCCACATCCCCGTATTCAAGTGTAGATACCTAGGATCTCCCGTCTCCATATGGATGTAGAGTCTAAAGCTATAGGTCTTGGGATCGACTTCGTCTGCTTCGGCAGGATTCTCCAGCTTCTCTAGAATCTCGCGAGGGCCGACGCGCCAACCTTCGTTCTTGACGGAAATGTAGGCGGGAGGGTGATCGTGTGTTTGGAGGAGGTAGGTAGAGTCGAGGTGGGTAGAGAGGTCAGGTGCGACAAGTTGCTTGTCTTGGCCGCCGGGCTGTGAAGGTCAGTAGCTGAAATGGTGCTGGAGGGAGGTGAAGGCGGCAATCATAAGGGCTAGGCCAATGGAAAAGACTCACAACGATGGTGCCCTTGCCCCATCTGCCGTTCCAGTGACCGGAGATATAGCTGATCCAGTTGCGCTGGCCCCAGATACCAGGTCCGACTGAGATCTTTGGGTTGAGCTGAACGCTCATCTGGAAGTCTCGCTCAAGGACCGGCTTTGGGATGGGGAACGAGCGCGATGCGGACGAGTCGCCTTGGAAGCCCATCATAGTATCGTGATCACGCTTCTTTGGTGGCTTTACAGGTGTGACTGTGGGTGTGCCGTTGATAGATTCGTGGAGGATTGGATTGTCAGGGTTGTGCTCTTTCATCGCCGATAAGTAGTTGGGACACTCAAGGAGGTGTTGGCGCTGTCGAGAGGTGTTTTTGGCCCGGACGGATTGACAATAGATACATTGTGCTGATAGGCACTGGAGTATTGATAAGTATGGTAATCTGGTATTGGTATCGGTGGCAGGGAGGTTTTGGTGATGTCAGGCAGGGAGATAATTACCTTGTCAGACTCCTTTGCGCGGAATTCGACGTAGGCGGCGTGGACGTCGCCGTCCCCAATTCTACCCATTCTCATTGACAGATGAGGTACCTGTGTTTTGTATTGTATTGGTGCGGTGGTGTATGATAGATGATGAATTATACGCAGTCGTTCGCCTAGCTTTGGATGAAGTGTGCGGGAGTGGAGGTTTCGTTACAAAGCCCGGGAGGAAAATCCTGTAAGAGCGGGGAAAAGGAGGTTAAGGCTAAGTAATTAACGTCCGGCTACTGGCTTACGTAATAGAACACTTCTTTTCGAAACATCTTACTCGTAATGCTCTTGAAACCGCGAACAAACAAAGCATCAGGAATACTCTTTGCTTTCTTGCAATTTTGAGAAACGTATCTCGAAAGTCTACCCTGTACATGACCGAATCCATTTCTACTTCCGAAATAAGACCCCTGCAACTGCTTGTGGCTGTGATCTGTCGCGATTGTCAAATGGTACGGCATGCTCGGGCATGCTGCTCACTCGATTTGTTGACTTCTCCGTAGCCCCTGCTTTTGCTCCTCCCCAATCAGTCGCGAGACACACAGGCCAGGTTGGATGTTGCATTCTCCATTCCCGTGTTGCATCGTTGTCCGAATAGTTTGCGACAGCCATACCATCGTGACTGGGACAAAGCACAACCACTTCTTGTATCAGATCGAGGAGCTTCCGACACCTGTGATCGGCATTGCACGGTCGTCAATCGCGTGTCTCGCACATGCTCATCCAACCTCCGTTTACTTCTCACTTTGTGTCTCGAGCGCGTTTAGTGTAAGCATAATACACTCCCACAGCACAGCCGCTTTGCGAGATCCGAGCCAACAATATGGAAGCCCACACCTACTTTCGGCCGGCGAACGCGGAGGCAGAGTACACCCGGCATAGTTTTTCCCACCTTTTTCAAGGCTCGAGGCCAACGGTTTGAAAATCGCATGGGAAGAGAGGCTGTATTGATATGCCAAAAACGTACTGAGCAGGTGCACTACGCCTCTAACGTACGATATAAATGTAATTCAGTCCTTTCTTGCAAGTGGGTGCTAATGCGAGGCCTTCTGTTCAGCTATTCAATTCCCAAGCTTCCATTCCTCTGCCCTTTAAAAACATACACCATTGCCTCTTTTCAGACCGGTCTTACCATCTCTCATCCCATAGACCATGTTTCTCCACGTTGTTCTGCGTTTCCTCTGCCTACTGGTCAATGTACGCGCTATGCACCTCCCACAGTATCCGAATCCTTCGATGTTAGTCGACACATCAACTGCCAAGCCACGGCCAGCTTTCCGCAACATCCCACGTAATGAGCCAAGCGTCGAGGGTGCCGTGGAAGGTCCCGACGCACATACCCAGTCATTATTAGATCCTGAAGACTAAGGCTTAACGATCCTTGGCATCACTTTTTTCGGTGTCGTGCCGATGGCCGCTTGCATTGCATATATCGTTGTCAAACTATACAAGCTTCGGGAACGGAAGAAACGAAGGATATCGGTCGCGAGGAGGCCGAACACGAGAACACACACCATTCTCCTGCCTGACATAGGTTTTGGAGGCAAGCCGGAGCTGAGTACTGACACGGCGAGGCATGAGGTCCACAGTGAGGATTTATGGTATGAGATGGATCGCAAGGAAACAAGGCATGATATGGACGGGGGAAACACCAAGCACAAATCAGACGACAAAGCCACGATCCCGGAGCTATAAACAGAAAGCGATGTACTTGTGGAGATCTCGCCACCAACAAGACAGGAATTAAAGGCAGACGAAATCTCAAAAGAGCTAGAAGTCCCAAGACCGCAAGTCAGCGTTGATGATTGAGACCTGCAGAATCATGCAATGTTAAGAGCTGAGCTAGAGAACATTGGCAAGAAAACACAATTCACAGGTCGGGGAGATGAGGTACAGAATGGGCGATGAATTTAGTATGCAATGCCGGCTCTTGTCCATCAGTTCGAGTAGGTGGGGAGGGGTATAAAAACGAATATGTGAGGAGGTTTTGAGGGAGTCTCAGACAGCGTAAAAACCAGCAAAGATCTGTGGGAGGGCCACAAACGGCTAGAGATAAGCGAGCAAATGGTATCTACCGGTGCAGCTACACCACCATCGGTTGCGCTTCTCCCGTCTTGTCCGGAATGATACAGAAGGGGTGTGGCGGTAGCTGATTGAACTTTTTGTATGATCTAGACTTAAAATGAATACATTCTACAGTCAGATCCTAAAATGCGCACTAAGCCCAGGCTGCCGCTCATCTCTAAGTCGTGCACCGAGACAGGAGTTGGAGGGTCGAGGGATCTCGCAGGAGTTGAGCGGCGAGGGATTCTCGGGGCCATAGAGAAATTTGGGCACCCTGAGTTGCTAATATTGACAGGAATGATTCCACTTAAGATATTCTCGTATAGAAGATTTTCGAACCTATTTGAAGGTACTCTAGCTGTCTGATCGTAGGCTTCAAGATGTACACCCAGAATTTCGTAATCATGGCGTAAACCCCACGAGACTCTCCAACGCCGAAATCCTAGCATTCTGTGAAAGATCCGAAGAACTCGGCCCAGAGTCCCCCACTGATTCCACACCATTCACAACCCCAGCGACCTCGTCAGCCTCAAGCTTCATCTCCTGTGCGGGCGACAATTGCTCGATCTCGATTCTCCCAATCCTCTCACTCAAACTCTCCAGAAGAAACGAATAAGGCGCCACCACTTCATTCCCCTCTTCTCCCAGAACCTTCAACGGCTCACGCTCCAAGACACTGTCATCGAGCCCACTATCTCGGATCTTAAGCGTCGACAACCACAACCCCTCCTGCCGTTCTTTCACTCTAGCAAGCGTGTCAACAAACCAATACCACTGCTGCTGCTGTTTCGGAAATTGCGACTTGATAGAGAAGAAAACGTGCACATCCCCAATAGCAGTCGATTCGCGCTGCACCTCCTCCGTCCTAATGACCAGGCGTAGATTTCGCACCCTAATCAGGTGATTTTCGAGAAATGTTGTTCGGCCACGTTCTTTGGCGTTGTAGTGAGCGCTGATGAGAGAGATCTGGAATGTATTTCGGGCGTAATAGAAATCCGCTACTTCGCGATTGAGTTGACGACATGTCCGTAGTAAGCCACGCGCTAGATGGTGCATGTCGTCTGTGACCATGTCCAAGACACGGTTGTTGATGAGACAGTGTGAGTAGATGTGCTGGCGGGTTTCTAGGGGAAGGCCTAGGAGACTGGGTTCGTTGACCATTCTGGGGTGGTGGACGATAGGGATGATGCGGAGCTAAAGTGGTAGATGGTGAAAATGTCCCTTAGCACTGCGTAGATTCAACAAAGCTTGTGAGTTGTATAGTTTCGATCATCTGTGGTAATACTCCTTCCATTATGCTAGAGCAAAATCATCGTTGAGCCGCTGTGCAACAGCGAAGGATCATTATGTGTGGTGACGTTTGTGGAACTTTCCTGTACAGATACATAGCATTTGTGCAGCTTGCATAAAATTCAGGGGAAAATTGTGCATGGAGATGATGTTCATCCGCCCCCCAGGAAGTATGATGCAAATCTCCTTCCATCATCACTCATGGTACCAGTGAGGCTTCCAGACGTTTACGATGACAGTCTGCTCCATGATCTATTATTGATCCCTCTGCATGGATTTCTTGATCAAACTTCACAAACCAATAGACGACTGAAGCCAAACTAAATACACCGAACAGCAATGTTGGTATTCTTGAGGGTATCACAACCCATAGCGCAACAGCGGAGGTTTGTCATTTAAGTGAGCAAAAGGATGAAGACATACGGCTTCCTGCCGCAGCCTAGAGACATGAAGTGGGAACTATGACTGTATGCCTCTACGCGGATCCTCGCCACACCCTCAACCACATGCCTAGACCACAAGCCTAGAACTGTCAGAGCTTCCATATTTCACTGCATGGAAAACAGCGGATCTACCGCCTCCTTTGGACCACTAGGAGCTGCTCTTTCAAGTTCAAGGCTGTAACCCGTGGCTTGAGGCACTTTGCCGTAGCTGAGTGTGGCCCCCAAAGATTCCCAAAGCCCTACAGGTCGACTGTGCGGATATATTTCCCAACATAAAAATGACGGTGCATCCTTTACCCACCCTTGTTCCCCTTTTCATCGCGCGATTGACTAGCAGCCTTGCACCTAAAATAGGGCGCCGAGATAAAGAGCTTCAGCCTATCAGATCTATTAGCAGTGTTCAGCCTCCATCGGCGAGCAGATCCTGACATGCACTTTTACTCAAACACTCCCATATGTGTGTTTTTCGCCCTCTAAGGGTGGAAAAGCCGCGTAGGATCAATAGCAGAGGATTGTGTGAGCGAGTAGCGTTCTTCGCATTCGAGTCGATACCTGCTTCGAGAGAATTGATGACCAGATAGAAAAATGCCTGAAACTCCGTCCTCCAAACGGGGCCAGGACCAGCATCCGTATGAAGGCTCAATTGACCGTGCTACGTTTACTCAGAAACGGAGACGACCAATGGGCGGCTTTTGACGGACCTTGACCCAGGACAGCCTAGCAAAGTCCTTGCCTCCGCCTCCGCCGTATCAGCTGATGTATGAGTCGACAACAAGACTTCCTTCGCCAGGGTAACCAAAAAGGCCTCCACAGCCGACCCCATCTAAGCCGCCAACTCATCCGTCCCCTTCCAGATTCTTTTCTTCATCATGTCCCTGAAAGTCGAATTCCTTATCAGATCAGAACGTATTGATTTTACGAAAAGCCTGCAAAGAAAATCTGACGAAAAGAAAAGCTGGCTTCGAATTGTCGCGCCGGACCATGGAATCAAAACCTGCGAAATCGCTACTAGGTGGTGTCTAGTACTCCAGATTCTGTTCATCCTGATGTTAAGCCTAGCTTCCAGATGTCCAAAGTACTGGGTTCGCATTGTTTTTTTTCGGTGAGCGGCGTGGGTCTCGCAGCCCTCGTAATAGGTACAAGTGTAGACTTCATTGTTCATAACAAGTCACTCTGAAATCTCAGAAATTCAACTGCTAATTCAGAGGATAGGAAATCGCACCTACAAGAGGAATTTCGGCAACATTATCCTGACCCTTCTACTTTCGATCCCGTGGATGACAGCGCTCTACTGCTTGATCTGGTATCCGAGCTTGAACTCCTTAGTCTAGGTTTCGACTTCGGATTTCGCTGTCGGTAAACCCTCCATGCAAGTACCAAACGATTTAATGATTACCAATCCAGCCCAAAGCAGCTTTCCCCTCCGTCACTCTCTTCCAACGCCTCGACTGGTCATCCGCAGTAGATCTAATCCCCTCACCCACCACGTGCTACCTCAATTGGCTGCTAGACACCAAAAGGACACTAATGTGCTACGAATTGCCCTCCACAGCGCTCGTCCCTGGTCGATCATGTAAATGCAGCGATAGTTGGTCATCCCGCATTACTGAGGGCTTTTCATAATAAAACACTGGCTACCGTTACTTGGAGTTGACTCCTGCATCTAATCTTATGGCTACCGTGCCGACTTACGAGATGACTTTACCATCTTTCTTCACTTCTACGTTCACCTACCTACAGGGTGACAAACTGGCACTGACAACGCGCTGTAAGACAATGCAACCGCATCGCTCAAAACTTCTTCTCAAACCCAGAGTCCGTCACTGTACATGGCCATCTACGCCCCAAGTCTAGATTGACAGATGCGCTCCACCAAGGCTACACCAGACTAGCTTTGATCAATACAATTACGGACAATTCGATCAATTCGGGTCTACAATATCGTCAGGCGGTGGGAATTCGACCAGCGTATGACTACGGTAAACCAACCCAGCCAATCATCGAAACTCTCAAGTATGCTGACAATATCTGGGTGACATCTCTTCAAGCCCAAATATATGGCTCGTCTGCAACACCGGCTCCAATGATTCGTATCCTTGTCATGTCACGTTATTCATACAAACACTAACATTCGAGCGAACGACGGATTTGCAGCAGATGGCTATGAGCTGGCTGGTGAGCATACCCACCCTCTTGCTTGCATAATGTGTAGCTGACCTATTGTGTGGCTATCTAGGATGTCGTAGCATCTGCAGGCGGATACTTTTCTTTTGTGCAATTTCGAAGCTGGATCTTATCAGGCCTGGCTGGTTCAACTTAATGGCTAGTTCAGAGCAAAAACTGTGAGACCCGTGACTGCATGATTGACAGTATGATTATCGAAGGCATGCATTCTTCCGCAGCATCTAATTCCTTCGCAACCTCCTCGCCATTCGATTCTTGCATCTCCCTTATTTTACCATTATGACTATCCACCCGTGCGGACAGCTCGTGTATTGAACCTTCAGCCATCTCTTATCTCCTCCCCTCAACCTTTAATTTATACTTCCTTCTCCTCTCATCTTCCAGTTCAGCTTTGCTTTGCAGTCAAGGTTCAGATTCATGCCCACGCTCATTGTCTCTCCCTATCTCAGCCATATCTGTGAAGTCTGGCATGGGCTTTTGTCATTCACGGTATCTCCAAGAAAGGCTCTCCTATAAAGATAATGCTTCGCAGATCGACAGCTGAATGCTACGTGGTATCTTCTTGGCCGCAGTTTAGCTATGTCGAATACTCGCTACTTGAGTAGCTTATCTATACGCGGAAAGATTATTGACTGGCTCGTCCTGGTTTTGGTGAATAGTAAAGGCGGTCGATTCCAAGCTTGAGGGGTCAATTTATAAAGGCTTCAATGATGGTAAGACTATGTATCACAAAGTTATAGCAGTACGTTCTTCCATGGCGAGGAATCGAGCGTGAGCGAATTCCACTCGCTGCAACAGTCCGTTCTGATCTCACCGCACTGTTCACAGACGCCAATGCCGAAGAATCTAAATGCAGTCTCATCAACCCTACTCTCTTGTCCCAATATCGTATTCTTGTAAATCCCGCATCCCGCGAGAGTCCCGCATACACAAGATTTCGTAGCCGCAGAATATCCCGCATGAATTTCGCATCCCGCATAAATTCCGCATGAATCCCGCATCCCGCAAGAATCCCGCATTCCGCATAAATCCCGCATCCCGCATCCCGCAAGAATCCCGCATTCCGCAAAGATTCCGCAAAGATTCCGCATCCCGCATCCTGTACCAAAATCCCGCCAAAATCCCGCATCGATCCCGCATCCCGCAGAGATTCCGCAGAGATCCCGCAGAGATTCCGTCTATATCCCGTATTCCGCATCCCGCAAGAATCCCGCATATATTCCGCAAAGATTCCGCATGAATTCCGTTTCCCGCAACAATCCCGCATCCCGCATCCCGCATAAATCCCGCATAAATCCCGCATTCCGCAAAGACTCCCCAGGAATCCCGCAGGAATTTCGCATCCCGTAATGATTCCGCAAGATTCCCGCAGAGATTCCGCAAAGATTCCGCAAGAATCCCTAAATCCCGTATAGATTCCGCATTCCGCAAAGATTCCGCGTAAATCCCGCATTCCGCAGAACATCCCGCATTAATCCCGCCTGAATCCCGCCTGAATCCCGCCAAAATCCCGCCAAAATCCCGCATTCCGTAGAGAATGCCACATTAATCCCGCATTAATCCCGTAAAGAATCCCGCAAGGATCCCACATCCCGCATCCCGCCGCAGAGATTCCGTATAGATTCCGCAAAGATTCCGCATGGGTCCCATAGAAGATTCCGTATAGATTCCGCATCCCGCAAAAATCCCGCATCCCGCATCTACGAATCGGGCGGCATGCGGAATTCTTGCGGAATTCTCAGCGATGCCATCCACACCTTTTTTTAGCACTTCTAGCTCTCGCAGGTGGACTTCCGACTCGGCGTTTACCCTAATTTCTGCCATAAACTTCTGAACTTGTAGGTTTCGGGTTTCCTCTTTCAGTTCTGCTAACCCTGCTCCTCTGGCAGCTTTGACAGCTTGCCTTTTCAGATCTTCTTTGATGTTGGGATTGCACTCGAAACATTGACAGCGGTGTCCATCTTAACAGCTCGGTGCTCACCACCTTCGGTAGTACGATCGCCGTTCTGGGGTCAAGGGGTCGATTGAAACTTCCATTAACCACCACCGCTTTGCCTTTACCCTTTTAGTCTTTGCTAGCATTCTCCCCTTGAACGTCCGTAGCACTGGATCTTTGTCCGTAGCAGGTCCTGGATCTTTATCTGTGGCAGGTGTCACCTGAAGAAGCTTGACGAGGAAGTCGCACAAGGTTGCTATAACGGCCTGGTTAGACCGCGCCTGATCGACAAGGTTGCTCTCGATAAGCCCGTAGGTCATTAGCTCGCGGCGTATTAGTTCAGCACTTCTGGCAACTTCGATGTTATTCGCTGACACCAATGCTTAATGATCTTCGTGTGACATAGCAGGTGTAGGTAGCTTGCTGGTTAGTGCTGACAAGATAGTATCGTGTTTGATGATCACTGTGCGGTAATCCTTTTTTGCGGGATTCTTGCGAGATTATCCCGCATCCCGCAGAGATTCCGCATCCCGTATGAATTCCGCAAAAAATTCCGCCTGAATCCCGCCTGAATTCCGTATAAATCCCGCAGATATTCCGCAAAGAGTCCGCATCCCGTAAAGATTCCGTATCCCGCATCCCGCAAGAATCCCGTATCAATCCCGTATCCCGCAGAGATTCCGCATCCCGCATAAATTCCGCATATTTTCCGCATCCCGCAAAGATTCCGCATCCCGCATCCCGCATCCCGCATCCCGCATCCCGCATAAATCCCGCATCAATTCCGCATCCCGCAAGAATCCCGCAGAGATTCCGCAAGAATCCCGCATCCCGCATCCCACTTAAATCCCGCAAAGATTCCGCATTCTACAAGAATTCCGTATTCCGCATCCCGCAAAGGAATCTCGCAAGAAATCCCGCAAAAAATCCCGCATCCCGCATTCCGCATCTTATAAAGATTCCGCATCCCGCGAGAAAATTCCGCATCCCGCAGAGATTCCGCAAAAATTCCGCATAAATCCCGCATCTTATAGATCCCGCGTCTCGTAAATCCCGCCCGCATCTTGCAAATCCCCGCATCTTGTATCCCGCCCCCATCGTGCAGAAATCCCGCAATGCACATTTCCCCCAAGTAGGAGGAAAAGCTGCTCTGTGCTCATATCGAAAGACGTAGATGAGTCTATATTCGGCGGACTTGCGACTTGAAAAGGCGTGCTCAAGGTAGGATATGCAGTTGTCGTAATGCAGATTCATTTGGAGGTCGTTGAGATATTGATTTGCGAGGAGAAAAGCCGGTAAGTAAAGGGATCAAAAGCAGTGTAAAGGGATTAAAAGCAATGCCAGACCCCGTCAGACACCATGGCCGCGTATAGATGCGAGCTTTCTATTTCACGTATTTTACCCAAAAGTGTTTCTTAGAAAATTTGTTGCGTTATTTTCGAGAGGAACGGCCTGCGACCTTTGATCGATTGCAATAGTCCTAATCGTCGCAAGCTTTGGGTGCCAACGCGTAAGCATTGACTCGTTACACAGTCTTCTTCACAGACGGATTTGAGCGTTCATAGTGGCTGATCTAGTTTTTAGGAAAATGCAGACAGGAAAGCACCGTAAGAAAGAAGACAGTAAAGGCGTTTGGAGGTGTAGGGTTTTCGTAAACACCACTCTTACATCGTGCCCCCGGTTGATGGGGATACTGAACGATACAAATGACTGCTTTGGTACTGAGTATATTGATCAGTGTACCAAAAAAATCTGCGTCTCGACAGAAATGGCAATTGGAATATGACGGACGTAGGAAATACTGGTGTGCAAAAACGCTGACAATTGCGAAAGGCTCGGCGATTCAGTCGATGAGAAGGAACCCCGGGCAAATATCGCGAGAACAAAGAGTTCATCGGTGCAGCGAAGATAGTACATGGAACATAATTGAAATTCATGCGGAAACAGGTAGTATATCATGTGCAGCCACGGCGCTGACCAATAACACGCAGTTGTATATTGTAGTTAGCACAGCCCCAAATGGTTGGGGTTGACGCATCCTACAGGTCGATTTGGTATCAAAATGGCTCGGCTCGCTTCGATTAGAAATGCACCTTGGTAAGATCAATAACCTCTAACGAAACGAGAAAATCGAGGAGACGATATTGAGACAAACCTGCACGCAGTTGTTCCGTGAATGCTGATCAATATCCACTGGCATACTGTATATCACGAGCCTTGGAGCTCTTTAGAAAACTCCTCACCTTCCAGCTCTTGCGTCTTCGTCTTTGGGTTTTCACGCCTCGCTAACTCGTCCGACATCTCATGTATGATATCGCCTGTTATCTCATATCTTCTCTCCTCTGCTTCTAGCTCATATTTCCCGCGCTCCTCGGCGTCCAACTCTGATTTCTGTTGCAGATATGGCTGTGAGCCATCCACTGTGATATCTTCCTTTCCAGCTGCGACTGCCGGCTTTCGATTCCAATGTTTCCGCCAGAGGAGAAGCGCGAGTATGCATAGAATGACAAAGCCCCCTCCACCAAGTGCATTCAGACCTGCGGGATGTTTTGGGCGAGGCGTAGAGGCGCCAGATGGTGATAATGTTGCGGGTGTTGATGGTGACGGTTGTGTTGATGACGTCAAGGGTACAATGCCCAAGACTCCGCCGGTGTCCTCCTTAGTGATAGTAAGATTGGAGATTTGCATTAGGACAATCGGCATAGGATCGTATCCGGTTGAGTAGTTCACAAGAGATGACTGAGCCTCCGTCTGGAAAACCGCCTGCTAAAGAGACGATGGGCTTTAGACGGCAAATTGGGTCGATAACGTTATAGGAAGTTGAGTGATTGTCGTGCAAGACCTGTTCGTGGGTTGTGTGATGGATTCTGAGTGTTGTGAGATTACCAGTAAGACGCTAGAGCTTCAGGCCCGCATAAGCAGATTAAGCGGTGAATATAAGGTGAAAGAGGGCCTATGAGGTTGCTTACGGTTCTAGTCCGTTTGAGAGAGTCACTTTGATATAACTCCTGAGAGATGTATTATTGGAAGTCAATGGGTGGCGGGACGGTGCGTGTCGGTAACGGCAGAATACTTATGTACTACATCCATCTGGTAAGGAATCTCATTGGTCCGCGTGAAGAACGCCTGCATCATATCAACAATACCGAGCCAAAAAAACAAGGCACAAAATGCGATTCGCCCATCGTAAATGGGTGCGTTTGAACAAGCTAAGATCTTCGATGATATCTGTATGCTAGGCATTGGTATGGGCTTACCGCGTCTTCGAGCCCAGGTTTGAGCGCTCTTCGTTGGCCTTTTGTGATGTTGCAGAGTCTTCCAAGATCAGCAGCGACTGAACACCTGCGCTGGACCTTCGACACTGGCAGCGCTGGCAGAGGAACTTTTCCAATCAAACCGCTCCTTGTACTCGTTCAATGACCATTGTACCAGGATATGTAGGCGGTATACGATCTCCCATACCCCTGCCAACGTACGTGTGGATCCAAGCGTCATTGGCCCGGTCATGCAATCCTCTATGTGCGATAACGAAGTTAGTACAGTAGAGGTCTCTTAACATATAGGATGACATACCAAGTCGCCATCCAGCTCCAAAAATAGGATATAGGTCCAGTCAAATCCATCCAGGGCAATTGCCGGCATTGGCATTGATGTATCCCACTAGGGAGTGAACGGAATTTTCGGCCATCATGGGCAGGAGTGGGAATGAGAAGTTGGGAGATTGGTGGGTATGTATATATTTGTATAGAAGGGAGAATGAGTTCGAAATTTCATGGCGATCGGAGAATGTTGCTGTGCCGTCGGGGTTCAAATAAAGCGTAAAGGTCATAAGTTTTCTCGAGAGTCTGCCATTGCAGATGTTGATTGGAAGCGGAAAATAATCAGTCAACATTGACGGTCGTGAATGCAGCGTAAACGAGACGTAGAAAAGTACTGGGGATGATAGCTCTTTAGATGAGAGGAGGAGATGAATGTGGACCTTCAGTGAGTATTGAGATATCAAGACTGCAAGATGAACCCTTCACCAAATCTTCTCCAAACCTTCATTTCTCATCACCTGCATGCATCGACCTATCTCCCCATACCTCAACTCACAAACCCCTTTCCTTCTTCCCACCACCGACAATCAAGCGCTATCCTTCCCTCTCTGTCCACAAAAGAATCCCAAGCCTCCCTTCACAGTCTTGAAAGTAATCACACTCCCCTTGGGGAAGAAAAACACATCGCCCTTTGTAGCCTTCACGCTCTGTCCACTCTCATCCGAGATTTCAAAGTCACCATCGACGATAATCTTCATCTCATCGTACGTGTAGGTGTAGACGAGCGGGGTGCCAGGGTCGAGGCGGTAGAAGCCAGCGGAGATGGGGGCGGTGGGTTTGGAGGGGCCATTCTCACTGTATGCGTTGACGCTGGTCAGCTAGTGCATCTCAATGGCGTAAAAGAAGTGGCAGATAAGGAGGAATGTTGAGTGGTTTTGGGATGGTGTGACGTACGAAGAGAAGACATCAGCCAAAAAAGCGTTCTCATTCGCAATCAATGGTAGCGTCTTGGTGAATTCGGTCTGGGCGTTGGCGTAGTGAGAGAAGGTGAGGGGGCCTGTTGATCCCATTGTTGCTTGTATTGAGGTCGATTTCTCGTTGTTGGTGGATGTGGTTTTGGGTTTGAGGGAGCTGAGGAGGGAACCTATTGATATTAGCTGGATGAATTGGCGTAGATTATGTGGGATGTTGAGATTGGAGAATGTGGGCAGAGAAGGCAGATTTTCGGAGCTGGGGACAACGGTGGTAGACCTACTTATGCACTGATATCCTTAGCTGCTGGTATGGGTGTGCAGAGGCCTTTGCTGTCGAGATACTGAGGACGGACGGCAGTGATAAGAGAGAGAAGAAGAGAGTGAGGAGATGCTGTTCATCCACGAAAGCAATTCTTCACTTGTACTACTCTAGAGCAGTGATGGACCGAATGACTGCATGAGGAACAGTCTGTAAAGGACCCCTCTATTGAGGATTGTCCAAGCTTCTCGCCTTGCGGGGCCATGATAGAATCCCACAGAGATTGTGAATCAAAGTAATAACGGTTTGCAGATAGCGGGCACATCGTTGATAAGATCAGCGAGTTGTACAAGGTCCTTCGACGGAGTTAATGTTGACGGGAAAATATCTCCTAATTGAGTGAAGCTTATCGATAAGAAGTGCCAAGACCTGGAGATTTAAAGCGGATGTCGAAAATGAATGTACCTTTGGTTGTGGGAACAGGAGTTCGCTGCCGTTAACGATGCTTCTCGACCATCTGTGAGTGAGCACTGTTGGTGGCTAAGGCAAGGCTACGCCTCCTCTAGGGTAGTCTGGCCAGCCTTACGTCCATAAGACGTCAATGCAAGGGCTGGGATGTTGAGAGAGGACTCTGAGAGGTTGAATAGGTTTTTCGTAGCTTTGTAAAGTGCTTTAGATAGCGCGTAATGAATTGCATCTGTCAAGGAAGATTTACCCAGCAATGCCTCGTGTAAAAATTCCAAAGTACTTAATCCCATTCCCAACGCCCATAAGCATGACCATGTGAAGGCTTGTAGCTCTATTGTTCCGAAAGCAATCGTACCGCATCACCTTACGCCAGAGCGCCATACTTGAAGGACACTCATTCCTCGCTTGAAATCCAGGAATCGCTCACTATCATTACGCTCGCTCGCTGAAGAACATCGCAGCATCGGAACGACATCATTGAGAGAACAAGAAAGACGCAGCCGAGAAATTCGATCATTGAGTCCCTACCCGAGGAGCACTGCAAAAGCGTCAGCAAAAAACCGATGGAATTTTGAAGGATCGACTCACCTTCCCACGACCAGTCCTTCATCACGCCCGCCCAGTGACGCCTGCCACGGACAGTCAAATCATACTCCAGTTTACCCACGATAGACGAAGCCTCTCTCTTCAATATTATCGGCTTCGGAGCCGCCGATCCAGGCTCCCCTACAGCCCTCCGCTTCGTCATGTCCATCGTATTCGAATCATGAACACCCACGTCTCCACAACTGATCTTTCTCTTCTGAATAGTCGGCGGCATAGATCCGGTTATAATCTTTGTCGAAGCCAGCCGAGCCCTACGCCTGAGGTTCTCTTTTTCCGCGTCATCACGTCGCTCCCACACCTCCTGAACAACTACCCAGCACTTGTCAATGTTCTGGATATTCATGCGTTGCATCATTGCCTGCCATCTCTCTCGAACGAAGGCGCGAGCTTCGGGGTCCAGGGCTTCGCAGCTTGCAGCTAGGAGAGGGAAGATGTGGATGATGATTGCGCCCGAGGTCTCAGGTACGTTGGCGAGGTGATTGAGGACTTCCTTTGCCATTGTGGCAATCTTGTCTGTCACAGAGTCGAGCGAGATTTCGGGAACGGCCTGATGAAGATAGAGCAGGGTGGCCCATCGGTAAGCTTCTGCAGTCCGCAATGCTTGTTCGACATCGGTCGATTTGTCTTCCGGCTCGTCGAACCATTGAGGAGGTCTCCACTTTTCAAGTTTCGTTTTCAGAACGTTCGCTTGTGAAATTACCCTCAACGAATTGTCTTGGTCCATGATTCGCACTTTCCTGACGAGGTTTGCGACCCGACCAATAATGGGGAACATTGTGTCTGCACAGCCCATTAGAGGGTCGAGGTCGTGACTTAGGGCGGTGGATTGACAGAGCGGATCCAGAGCGACATCGAAGTCTTCGGATTCATCGCTATCAAGTGATGTCAAGCGAGCGATGACATCCATATATACCCAAGTCCGCACTAGAAAGCCTATACGCCTCTCGTTTTCAGGAGGCATCGTACCCATTTTGTAATTGTTCAACAATTGAATGACCAGTTTTCTTGCTCCCCGAAGATGCTCAATGCCTGTGGAGATAAGAATGTCCCATGATTCGCAGAAGGCTAACACTAGAGTAGTTGAAAGCGCAATGTCCGCGCGCATGGATTCGATATTATGAGACAGGAGCTGGATGCTCTGGCCCATATGCTCCATTCCCCTCAGCCGTAGCGAGGGCTTCTCTTTAGATGCATGGAATGCAGTCATAGCATTGATCGCATGATGAAGTGCTGGCTCTATCTTTGCCAAAGGCCACAGCACCATCCGCCATGGATTCTCTGTTGGACCATCTTTGATGGAAAGGATACCACATGTCTGCCTGTCGAAGCGCATCATGAGCATTTCTTGGCCGTCGGGGTGCAGCATCGGTTGGCCATATATGCTCGTATTGATAGCTTCGAGCCACGATCCGCCAGAGGAGGAAGATGAGTCTGACATTGTGGGTGATGACATCGGTATCATCCAGGTGTCCTCCGGAGCTGATTCCCGTGATAGTTCCTCAATATCTTCGTCCTGTTCCTCGGTTGAAGGCCATGTATGAAGAGAAGGTGGACCGTAGAGTTGAGGAGGGTGGACGGCTTGGGTGGGTTGGAAAAACAAGTCTGGCGGCCGAGCGTTTAGACTAGTGGTAGGCGAGATGATATCGGCGATTCGGGGGCTTCCAGACCACAAGCTTGTCGCTGCTGTCCTTGCTGTTGTAGGAGTGGTATTCTCATCATAGGTGTCAGTGACGAGGCTGGGAGTTGCGCTTGTTGCACTTCTGTACATTGGCATCGCTTGCATGCGATAAGCACCTCCTGGGTATTGTGTCTGATTGATGCCAAATTCTGGAGGTTCGAGAGGAGAGAGTTCTTGCGCAAAATTTGGACCAGGCGGTAGTGTCGATTGTTGGGAGATGTCATATTGGGGAGGTTGAGACGCGAAGCCGTTGGTGATAGGGGATGTAGGACACTCTGAGTGTGATGGGCTTCGAGAAGCTCGTGAAGGATAGATAGGGGCATGATATTCTAGCAAATTCAGCGATGAATATCATCTCAGCATATTTGTGTAACATACTCTTTCTTGGTCGGGGTGAGTAGATATTGTGCAGGAACGAATCCTCCTGAGGGCGCCATTTCAACACCTTCTCGTAGCCCTTGCACTCCACGCCCTTCTTATGACATTGCACGCATGCTGGTTTGGCCTCGTCGCATTTGAGCCGCTTCTCTTTGCAATTCTTGCAGCCTGATTCGGAAGTCAGCCGTTGCACCAGAAGCCGTTACCAGCCAAGATAAGACAGTTTGGCTTCCGCTTGACTTACCATCTCTGGACTTTGTTTGCTTGGGCTTAGTAGTATTCGACAGCTTCTCTTTAGGCCCCTTATACGCTTTGTTTGCGGCTGGTCGCTTCTTTTGCGTAGTCTTTACCAAGACCTCCGGTGCAGGAGCCGGTTGTTGCACAGGGGATCGTAGGATGGCGGAGGGTGAAGGGAACGCGACTGTTGCCATAAAGGTCAATTGAGACTTAAGGGCGAGGTGGGCGATGTTGTCGCCGTGATTAGGAAGTGGGAGGGGAGGGGCATAATTGTGCTGTTGTTTGTGTGCGTCGCGTTGTGGGAGGAAGAGGGGGAAATCAGTCTGGGCGATCAGCATCATGCTCAGCGGCTTCTTGATACGGCTGACAGCGCTAATCAGGCTAGGAGGTCGATCCCCCGGCTGCCGAAGGTAATCTAACCGAGGCCAGGGGTCACGCTAATGATACTATTAGTATGTATTGTTTGTGCAAGTCTGTTGATATATTCTCAAGATCAAAAACTATCTATATAAATCGCTTGTTGGATTTATTTGAAAATCCAAGGCCTGCGTTATTGCCGGCAACGCCACGAGCCACCTCACATCTTGAAGAGGAGGTTCCCCTCCGACCTTGCATGCACTTATCCGATGATCCAACCAACCGCCATGTGGAATGTGGACGGCTTTGAAACAGCCCGTCAATCTTGCATCACACCCTTACAGATCATGCATGCTGCACTGAATCGTGGAGATGCAAATCATCCAATGGTAACTCAAGATGGTACACTCAAAATTGAAGATACGGCCGTAGGCTCTTCCTCATTATACTGCCGTTCAATCCATTGGTACTGTCTGGATCTCATCGAAACTTTCCCCACAACTTTACCTGGTCTAGATGTCTATTATTCCCCTTGTAGGCATTGCCATGCTTCGATCGGTGATCGCGCAATTCCACGTGGGAACTCGAGCCTATGCAGATCCATGTACCGGCCTCTCTTCTGTGGGCCCGCGGCATTGATCCCTGGAGAAGCATTCCACTTAGCCTGAATCTGCGCTAAAGGGTGGGATCTTTCGAAGTATCGGGAAATGCGTCCTCAATCCCCTGGACGACAAAGCATGTCGATCAAGAAGGATTACTGTCTGCGGTATATTATGTATTCTATGTGAACGTTGTCCCACGGTTGAAGTGTTCGTGCGGGTGCGTACTTGTGCGGTGATAACACTTGCGAAGCGGACATAGTGTGTCTCAGAGCTCTTATTAAAACACAAAGTGTTGACTGATAATAGATGTCTTTCAACTGGTACGCGAAACTGCCAAGAAGCATGGAATGCCTGACGAATTTCTCCCATTCTCGGGCTTCGGAGTGTTTGCGCGTTGGGATTTAGCTCTGTTTGTCGAGTTTTAAGGTCTTTCCGCCAATATTTTGTAGTAACCAGTATTGATTCTCATTGACATCTAGATGTCAGCGTTCAGAAGCCTGAAACTAGAAGCCAAGTACTTGCTCCTACTCGTAGCGCGCCGGGCTGTCATTTGCATGCTCAAGAAAGGCGTTTTCCACCGTCTGGTTGAGGGGCTTCTAATCGCAAGAGGGGCACTGGTGAGGCAGGTGAGCGAGAGGTTGGGCAAAATAGTGGGCTTAGGAGCAACGAGGGTGGTAGTCGGAGTTTTCTTTGCATCGTTCGACTTCTTTTTCATCCGGAGGCGCAGCGTCTGCAGCAGGTGTGGCAGATTTCTTTGTCTTTTCCGACGGCGTTCAGATATCCTAACGATCGTCCACCTTGCGCTTGGGCGTCATGAATCATGCAAATAGGCCGCTAGACTTGAAGCTGACGCGCTGAGCTCGTTGATGTCAGATTTGAGGGGGATGATTAACCGAGACTTCTTTTAGTTGAAGCGAAGAACCACCTTGTACGAAAAAGCCTACCTGGATCATCTGGTTGAGTCCAGCGGCAGTCCCAATTCCGAACCAAAGCCTAAGCCTAGGTTGGTTAGGCCTGGGCTTTGGTTTCTCAAGCTCAATAAGCTAGCAGTACCCTTCTGGAGGTGGCAGTCGACTGGGCGTCAGGTCTAGGCTTGGCTGCTGCTTTGCGGCCCTTCTCCGCTTTTCTCTTCGTGCCATCCCAGTCATACTTACCATACTGAGTCTTGCACAGGAGATCTTAAGTGTTGTCTGACTTCGCATTCTGGGAATCTTTCTTGCCATGTTTCTTGCCGTATGTATCTTCATTTTGTTCTCCATGCCTTTGGTACACATCGTTCACAACCTTGTGTTTTCATGAGCAACGCGGATCCACTGATTCTATCTGGCGTGTTTTCTCACCGCTTTGTCCTTGTGCACCCAATCTAAGGCAAGATGGTTCTCAGTGAAGACGCTTGGATACATCTCCTTTCGCCTCTTCGCACCGATGCCCGAGGCATCAACTTATGCAACCCACGAAGAGGAAAGATCATTGGAGAATGGAGGGAATGTGGCCTTGATCTTAGCATTGGACGTTACCTCCAGGTTTCCATGCTTCTGCTTGTGATAGTATCGCGCTCTCCAGGCTCGTTTGGATCACCCATTCCAGTAGCTGGTGATTGTTTGGTGCAGCTGAGGTGGGTGGGAGGCTTGTGGGATGTTCGTCAATTTGCAGAGTATTCTGAATCTGGCATGCATAGACCACTAAAGCGCCCCCTGTATTGTATCTTCCGCGCTCTGCATCGAAGATAAATGGAATTCCTTGAAGCCTTCAATATTGATCTCCTCGGTGGTCTTTGATGCGGCCTTCGATGTTGTTGCCGCCGTCGGAGGCCGATAACCAGTTGGCAGCTCTCTTCTCCAATGTGAACAAGCTGACGTCGCTGGGGTCTAGGCTCACAAGGGTCAAGAACTCGGATGGATTAAAGAGGCAGCGATAAGGATTGCTCGACGGCGGTTATGACTCGCGTCGCTTCGTTACTGCGCTCGTCGAAGGATCTTTATGAGCTGGTAGATGTTCTTATATAGATATGGAATCAATTAGCCAAGTTCAAAGAGACGACAAAGGCCATCAAAACCAATATTTGAAATAAGAAGAGCGAGGCTCGAAGCCTAGAAATAGAAGTTGGCGGTAGCCGAGTGTACCTAAGAGAGGTTGTAAATGGGAAGAAGAACGTGGGGAAAAGAGATAATTGTATTCGACAGGCTAGAGGGGTCAATTGTCCGTGATGAATGGAGAGGATTACAACAATGAGTATGAATGCAGGATTAGGTTGAAAAGAATGGCAATAGCATTATTCCCATACCACGAATTTCATCACAGATGAGTTCTGGGAAAACACGATGATTGTATGAGGGATAAAATGAGCACGCGAATGGTACTCATAATTTGAGCAGCGGTGGAGGTGAAAGTGCTTGAAGTGGCTGCTTCCCCAACGGCTCATCATTCCATATAATGAAGTTGTCTGTTTTCATCAAGAGTCGACCCAGACGAAATTTGCACTCAATCTTAAACATGACTATGTTTCCTCCACTTTCGTAATGTGACTCTTTGTTATTGCCGGAGCCTACATGTGCGAGGTCCCCTCGGCCTCTAGTAGGATTTCAAGCCTGCCAAGCCTATATGTCCTGTCCGCCAAAAGGTCTTCTAACGTCCATAACAGTTTGGAGATTCGAACAGGACCGCTATCCCTACTTAACCCTTGTAAATTCTACGGGTCCAACTTCAAGTATCGCAAGCGAGCTAGCACTAGAATAAGGAGACTTTCAACTTCTATCATCTCTAGCTCAACAACAACAGCTTCTACTATCTCTACGTCTACATAAGAATTGTAGATCAAGCCTCTGACTATAACTTTACCATAGATTACTTTCACTCAAAATCTTTCCCTATCGAACTATCTCGATTTCCAAATGGGTCGGTCCTCCCGAAGAAGCGCCTTCAATTTCGGGACCAATTTTCTTTCAACTTAAGTATGCCGCTCAAAATGCAGGCTAATGATGTCAACGATGTCTCCTTTCAGATTTCAGACCTGAATGAGTAAGGCGCTAGAAAGGTGGTGGAGGCCTTTTGCCATCACAAATTGGTGTATTGCAAGTCTCTTCATCTATCAGGCTGTGGACACAAGGGATAGGCAAACGATAGTCTGCCGGCTGTAGCCGTAGCGATCGGAGTTGAACACTTCATCGATGAGTATTGTAATACGAAATCCTTACGAGCAAACTCTGTGATAGCCTTTATTGTCGGGCAAAGTCTACTATGTTTCTTTCTGGCATTGTGTGAACGAACGTGTTGTTTTGGCTACTTGGGATAAGAAGGCTAGCACGGGCCTCGAATCCTCTGGTAGTCCGGGCCAGTAGTCATCTGAATCGAGCCTCCTTGACCAAGATAGATAATTCCAAGGAGCTTGTATAATGTATGTGAGATTCGAGTTCCTCCGCCGTCGTCACGATCGAAAAGCGGACGCGGAGGACGGAGCTCCAGGTCCTAAGTCTAGCACTGCCAATTCGCCTTCATTGCAGCGCAACTTCCGCCACGAAGAAAATGCTGCGCTCATTACCCACAAGCCACCCATGACCCAGTTTCAATCGCCCTTCCTGACCCGCCTACCTCTCGATATACGCCTCCTGATTTACGAACGAGTACTCGCGGCGGCAAGAAGGCTTCATATCGTCGAAGAGGGTAGCGGGAAAAACTTGGGTCATATAGAGTGCAATTTTCCAAAGGGGGATGGTGGCATAGCGCATTGCAATTGCTGGGCAGTCTACACTGCGAATGGTTTGACGGAATTGAAGGCCAGGAATCCACATTGCCATAGGGGCAAAATGAGGTTGCTACTGAGCTGCAAAACAATGTTGGTACCATCCGCAAGTCTACATTGTACAATGGCTGACTACCTTGGGGATGCAGATACATGGAGGCTGTTCCTCTCCTTTATTCTCACAACGTATTCGGTTACAACGCCCCGGGCACCCTCTTGAATTTCTCTGCTACAGTGGCCCCCACGAACCTCAACAGCATTCGCTACCTCACCCTGTCTCTATTCTGGCATGCCTGGTTTCCCTACTCTTCTGTCGAGGACCTCCGTAATAATAGGTGTCCCCCGCGCTTCAGATTCGAGTGGAAACGCGCCTGTGATATTCTCGCAGGTATGGAGGCGTTGCAAGAGCTGAGGATCAACATCGGCTTTTCATGGGAGAATCATCACAAGGCAGCGTTGACGGAGAATATATGGTTTGAGCATCTTGCTAGGGTGGGTAGGCAGGGGCTGAGGAAGTTCGATGTAGGGGTAAATTGGCCGGGGCCGGCTGTTGAGGGGCAGGTGGTGGCGGTTGAGGTTGGAGAGGAGAGGCTTGGGGTAGAAGAGCTGCCGTTTCGGCTTTTTAGACGCCCGGAGTCTTGTCTGAGTTGGGTTTTTTGATGGGTCAGTCTCGGCCAGCATGCTCTACTCCAGGATTGGAAGTTGGCTCGTAGACTCCGAGCTGCGCTGAGATATGTCTCATGGCTTCTTAGTAGCAAGAGCGTTCGAACATAACACTGAGATTTATGTTCAGTGCTCGCCAATTGCTGCAAGCTATTAGAGAAGCTCGTAATGATAAGATTTGGGGAAATTCACTGCCAGCTAGGGGTAATATAATCATCATGCTCGCTATAGAAGTGCTCCTGAAGGTAAAGCATCGAATGGTTGCGGCATGATTGGTCAAGCGCAGAAGCACTGTATATGAGACTGGTTTGGACCTCGGCAAAAGGTAAGCGATTTCGAAGTTCCTCGTATATTGATACAAAACTGGATAGATAATTAAATAGTGGCAGAGATGGTTGTGTTTCGCCCGGGTGGCAGTACGTTTCCCAACTCAATTTTCATCACCGCATCTCTAACAGTTTGCAGCAATTGGCTAGCGCGTGAGACTTTTATTACGAAATCTCAAGGTTGAGGGTTCGAGCCCCTCCTCGGGCGATTTGAATTTTTCATCATGGTGCATTGTAATGCTTGGTACTTTCTTTTGTCCCTCGAGACATCAAACGAGCAAGTCTCGAGCATATGAGGTTTGAATTCGTTGTCAGAATTTGGTGGTGGCGGCAAAAGCGGTTGAACTTCGGTAGCGCTAAACATCTCCTGGCGACAGGGCAAAAGAAGGTACCTCCTTAGCAACATCGATGTCCAGTCATCAATCCTCAAGTACCCACCAACTTTGAGACCCAAACGCAGATTTACCTTTGACTTTGATAGTGTCATTCATGGCTCCGGAAAGCGGGCTTACCCTAGAACCCAAGGGAATGGAACTCAAAACAAATGACAATACGAACGGTCCAGAGTATATAGATAAAGCGTGAAGACCATCTTCGAAGGGATATCCGTTGCCGGTATATCGTGATTTGGATCAGAAAATCTTCGCAAGTATTGCTCTCGAACGTGAACGTATCACAAATTTAATTGCACTTTGACAGAGAAAATTTTGTTCAGCCGGATGTTGCCAGCTTCCTCAAGATATTCAATATACACTATTCATTAAGGAAGCTCTATGGGATTACACGAAACGATAATGACACCAATACATGTAATTCAATCCAGCGACCACATTAATCCCAACAAGGTATCTAATATATAAATTAACGATAAAGAATATAATCTAACCATATATTTTTAGATACCTATTAATATCTCTATCTATTTGATAGTAATCTTGAGCCAATTGCGGGGAGAAAAATATCAGTCGAAAACTACTAAGGATTCTGCACCTGTTTGCACACGCTCAATACAACGACCATCTTTGAAAGTTAGAGTTTCTCGCGTTGAATCCCAGCATCGGAGCTTCTCTTGTGGAAAACCTCGGCTCGGGCAAAGGGATCGTGCTTCCATATCAAGCGGTCAATCTCACCACGTTCGGTGGGTTTGAATGTGACCTTGTGCCAACCCGTGGATATGATCGGCCACATGCACTGTATGAGCTCAGCATCGCGGTCCGCTGGCCAGTAGAATGTGTCACCGTCATATGGCAATAGGCTGTAGCGGGTGAGTGGCATATGCTGTACAAGCATGGTAAGACCTAGCTCAGACATTGTAATCGAAAGCACGAAATTCCCTGCGGTATTGATGTATTCGCCCACGTACGCGATTTTGGGAAATGAAGGTGGGCGACTCGTCTTGTGCTTTTCAAGACTCGCAGAGAGGGCTGTATAAGATGCTAGGCTGGCAGGTCGACCAGCTTTGCAGAGCCCTAGTAGTCCTCCAGGTGATTGAGATCCAAGAAGGACGGAGACAATGAGCTGTCCCACAAAATCAGTGGGATCCATGTATGGCAAAGCGTTGGTGAGAACGACGATGGCGCTTTGGGTGGAGGGTATCAGGAAAGCTGAAGCCAGAAAGCCAGGCACATTCCCCGCATGATGGTAAATATCCAAGCCTGGCGAACCAGAACCGATACGAGGCATCCGCTTTGGACCAAGGAGCAGATTGTTCATACTGGAGATGCTAAGATTATTTGGTAAAAGAGTTCGGTACAAGCCAAGACAATATCCTCCTTCCTCAATGCGAGAGGTACCCACTCCAACGTAGGGAGATAGAATTTTCTTTACTTGCTTCATTGGTGAGCCTTCTGTGAAGTCCGATATGTTTTCCGTTTGATGTTTGTGGGCAGAAAGCAGCGACCGGTAGAAGGAAAGGAGATCTTTGATGCTACTCCTTGCTGCATTGGCACCTGCGAATCCTGTCTCGTCAGACAAATTCGTCAACGCTATACTGTAGGGCGTCCCGTCGTTGCAGACCACGTGTGGAGATGCAGCATTGTCCCCTTTCTGTGGCATGAAACTAGTTCGATACATCTCAAGAGGATCCAAGATTTTCTCTCGGACGTACTGCCCAAACCTCATGCCAGTGATTCTTTCACAAACTTCAGTCACCAAAGCATAGTTCCATTGTGAATACACGAACGATTCGCGGAAGGGTTTGATGGCATCTAGATGGCAGATTGTGCGTACGATCTCATTCTTGGGGAGCAGGAATTCGCCCTGTTTCTGGCCCCACAATGAGTTTGCCATGGTGAGTCCAGTGCGATTTGAGAGCAGGTCTATCAGTGAGCACTGCTGCCCCAATTGATCGCTACGTTGCCCAAACTCTGGGAGATAATGCCGTATGGGTAGGTCCCAGTCAAGGATACCATCATCAACCAGGCATGCTACAGCGGTTGCTGTGATTGCTTTTGTAAGAGAGGCTACATGGTAGATTGTGTCATCGTTCGGCAGACTGTCTCTCAGAGCATCCCTGCGGCCAAGATGCGCAGTATGGATAACATCCCCATGATGCAAAACTCCTAGCGATAGTCCAGGAGAGCCACTAGCAGCAAGAATCTCGAGAATCTGAGGGCGCAAGGATTGAAGCTTTTCAGCTATGTCCGACATATTACAGGTGACCTGAATCGCAAGTGATGGCAATCTCAAAGCTGCACTGCTAAATGCAAGTCGGGGAGCGTACAGGATGGCGTGAACGGCAAGCAGGCGTTTAATTCCAAGTGGAGTTTCACGATATCTGGTGCTGTCACCTCTATGCACTGCAGACGAGATAGATATGCTAGTCTTCAAGGTCAAAGAGTGGAGCACTCGGAAGCCAGAGACAGTGTTGTTGTCTGACGACAGATCTACGGAAGCTGGAATACGGGGAGACAGCTAATACCCTCGTCTGTATGTCGACACCCACTTAATAAACCGACATCAGACCTCGTATTGTTTGCATTCGTACCGTAAGTACTGTTGATTGTATTGACCGTATCGAGTTTGACTACCCTTGCCGCACTCACCCGCCATGTTTAGGATTCAAAGGAATGAGGGTGTGCGGTGTTGATAGCGTGTACTATCGCTAGTGCGAATGTCTCACTGGCTGCGATACACCGGAGCTGAATGATCCCGACCCTAGACCCATGTCATGCGGCCGCCAGCGCCTACAACTACGTAATCGCCAATCAAGTTTCAACCTCACACCTCGGCTATGCGAGGGCACCGACAGAAGGATTGTTATCCTTGCCTTCAGGTGCGGCCATCCTGCGAATTACATGCAGCATGCTGAGCACACTTGCTCATCCGCCTCTATTAAGCATGTTTTCCACTGTGCCATACACGGAGCTGCCTTTTTGAATGTGCAGGATGACGTACCACAAAGGAGCTGGGGGTGGGCGGTGCAGTCTGCAGCTGTCCCTTGCATGATGCTGCCAGTGATACGGAAAGGAAGCAAAAATCTCCAGTCTGAATCCAATATCAACGACACCGAGGTCTTAGCCCTTAGCACTGTAGACGTTTCGCTCGGTTCATGCTCACACTCATATGATCATCAATTTCAAAGCACTGACAAAATTTGACAAGCACAAACATGAGACCTTCTGATATTTTCCGTCTTAATTTCAGCGAGTGGTCATTGCTATGCTTCGTAGCAGTCGTGGGCTATGTAAGGTGTCACAGGAAGCCTTTGTGAATCTCGAAGCTCACCTCAAATCACAGCTCATCTATTCTACCATCTATCATTTATACTTCAATCCACTGTCGAAATATCCTGGCCCTTTTTGGGCGAAAATATCCTCATGGCCGTCCTTTTACCACGCCATTAAATGTGACCGCCACATCTGGATATGGCAATGCTTTCAAATCTACGGTATAACTTCCATCCTGGAGCTTTGTCAAAACACACAATTACTCATCGTTTGTTTGAGAGCTGACACACCTGAAGGGAGCAAGGTCCGCTTGAATTCAAACACAGTCCTCTTCAATACTCCCAGAGCTTACCGAGACATATACAATTACAAAGCAAATGTCAAGAAGAACAAGACGCACGACGCTTGGAGACGGAATGAAGGGGATGCAAACACTTTGAATGTTACTGATGTAGCTATCCATGCGCAAAAGAGGCGACTTCTCAACACAGTCTTCACCGAGAGATCTGTACGCTCTGCAGCAGTCTTTATCATCAAGCACTTGGATCGGTGGAATGAGCTCACTGTCAGTGGCGAAGACTGGTCTGAGCCTACAGACCTTACCAAATGGACTGACTGCTTAGTCTTCGACATCCTCGGCGATCTTTGCTTCGGGAAGTCATTTGATATCAAGGAGCCTGGGGAAAACCCATTCAAAGTGATGCCCGAGGCAATCATCTCATATATGAAGTTCTGGCACCCTGTAAGAAGCTGCTTTGTCCATCAAGAATGTTACTCATATATCTTCTAGGTGTCCAAGTCACCCCTGTTGAGCTCGATACTATGGCTGAAACCCAGAGGCCTCAATTACCTCCTTGAAATGATCACGCCAAAGGATATAAAGCTATACTACAAATTTTTGGACACCAGTGTGACGGAGCGCATTAAGGTGGAGACGGAGTTGCAAAAAGCTGGCCAAGAAATGCGTACAGATATGTTTCACTACCTCTACCAAGCCCAAGACCCGGAGACTGGCAAGCCCGCATATTCGAGGCAAGAATTGCTTGCAGAAGCGAGCCTCCTCATCATCGCTGGCTCTGATACCACGTCAATCAGTCTGTGTGGGTTCTTCTTCTACGTTACACATTACCCACGCGTGTGTTCGAAGCTGGTCAAGGAAATACGCAGCACTTTCGCATCAGTGGATGAGATAGTGGAAGGTCCCAAGCTTGCGTCTTTCCAGTATCTACGAGTATGCATCGACGAGGCTATGCGCATGACGCCGGCTGGGCCTAGCGAACTTTCACGAACAATACTTCCTGGAGGGTTGGAGGTTGAGGGAGACTTCTTCCCCGAAGGAGTCAGCGTCGGGACCGCTGGCTGGGCTAACGGGCGCAACGATGAAAATTATGGCGATTCTAACATTTTCCGTCCGGAGCGATGGATTGTAAATGAAGATGCTGGCATCACGGCTGCCGACGTGGCATCGACTCGATCCTGCTTTCACCCCTTCTCAGCCGGCCCAGGAGCCTGTGTTGGCCAGAATTTGGCTATGCTGGAAATGTCACTGGTGATCGCTAGGACGCTATATCGTATGGATGTGAGACTTGCTCCAGGCTACTCTGTGGGAGAGGGTTCTCCCGAGCTCGGATGGGGGAGGAGGGACAAGAATCAATTTCAACTGGAGGATGCCTACGTCGCCATACGACACGGGCCGATGCTACAATTTCGCAAACGTAAATCTTGACGAGCTATTGGCGTCAAATGTACATCATGTGTCTTGTAAAGTCACATGATGCTAGGTAGCTGCGATTTCATAACCTAGAAGCTCCGTCAAGATCCAGCCCAAGATTGATGGTCCTCTTACTTTCAAGCATTGCTCATACACTCCAGAAGCGAATTGGGGGTCCTCGTGAACGACTTTCTGGTTCCAGACTTATGGCATGAACAAGCTCGCACTCGATCCATAGGGCCAGTGGTGCCTCGAGGTACGATCGTACTCAGCCCACCCACATCGAAACGGCGTAGCAGGTAGGTACCTCACAATTGAAACACCCATGTTTCTTAGCGATCATTAGCGCAATGCGGGTGTATTATATATTTGTGGATTTACGCTAGTATTGAAGTGCATTGCATTAGATCCACAGATCGTCAACTCGATTACATGCCGCCGCTGCATGGAGCTACGGGATTGCTGCGCCGATGCCATGTTTCCCCGTCCTTGCATGCAGCTCAGCTCGCTAGGCATGACTCAGTTGCACGACCGAGGTACTCGCCCTCCACTGCTTTGCCAAGCCATGACAAGTGTGACGAGGTGGAATGTGTAAAACCACCATTGTTCAGCCTTACATAACACGTATCAATGCAACATGGCTGTTCAATTCTCAGCGAAACACTCTCAGCATATCGAATCGGATACGATGGCGCAAAAGAAACATGTAGACGAGCTTGATGTTGCGGATGGAGATGAAGAGGCTCGTATTACAGGCGGGCAGGAAGTACCAAAATATATCGTTGGCTGGAGACTTCATTCAATAACCTTTGGGTTGGGCTCTACACTTTCTCGAAGTCCTGATCTCGATCACAGCTAATGAGGACAGGCTATTGCTGTCGCTATTTATGTCGCAAATGGAGTCGTCAATCGTCAATACCTCCGTCATAGCCATCACTAACGACCTTGCCGGATACGGCAAAAGCTCTTGGATATTCACATCGTACATGTTGACCTACAGTGGCAAGTATTCCACAAGGACTCTTTAGAACGTAGACTCATTCATGGATCAGGCATGCTCATTGTTTGGGCAAAATTGAGTGACATTTTCGGTCGGAAACCGCTTTTAATGATTGCACTACTGATCTTCGTCATCTTCTCCGGTGCCTGTGGTAGAAGTCAAACCTTTATCGAGCTGTAAGTGGCTGTCATGAGCCCTAGAAGCAAGATTTAGGCGGTTTACAACCTCGAAGAGTCATGGGTCCTTGGCTTGGGAGGCTGCGGGATCTATTCCATAGCCACTCTGCTATTCTTCGAGCTGGTACCTCCTTCAAAGTGGGCCGACTACACGGCTCTTGTCACTGCAGCTATCGCTCTGTCTCTGATAAGCGGACCTTTATTGGGAGGGGCCATCAATGCCTATAGCGACTGGAGATGGGTGTTTCTCTTAAAGTGAGCACGCAGTATACCAAGTTGCGTGAACGATCTAACAGAAATTTTCGACCAGCGTTCCCATTGGGTGTGTAGCCTTTATTCTGCTGATGATAACAATGCCCCGGAGACTCCAAGTTGAACCGTTTAAGTTGCCTGCGGGGGCTTCTTTCTGGCACGGCTTTGCACCTGCGACTCTCAAGAGAATTGATCTCGCAGGAGCCCTCCTTTTGCTTGGCTCTTGCTTGATGATTTCGACGGCCATCCAACAAGCTACGGCAAGCACCTCCTTTGCGTCTCCGGAGATCCTGCCGCTAAATATGGGACTTGGTTCGATCAATGGTAACGCCCAAGCCTTCCCACTTGACTAGATATTCTGTCAATGATCTCTTCCCCCGACCTGTAAGTCTCTTGACTCTTCTGTCTAGGGGACGCTCCACTTCGTAGTGGTCCATTGTTCCGTCAGCATCATTGTCGAAAATTGGATCTTGCCCTGTTTCTCTCGGGCGGTGATACGGGTCCTCTCCTTTAGGCGCAGGCTCCAAAGGCAGCAACAGACACCACTGGCTGTATGGACATAGTGGGCGGCAGCTCAAATTTGTAAGCCAAATTACCATAGCGTTTGAGAATTGCCTGCTCCGTGGATTCCTGCCACAACTTTGCGAATGGAATTTCGTGACTGAGATGCTCCTTGCTAACCCGGCTTCACAAAGACTATTGTAGTCGGTACCAGTGACGCGGAATAGTTGATAGCTGCTTTCAAAGTGAGGTTTGATCCTGGTCCCTTACCTCCTCGTCTTCCTTTGGGAACGCCTGCGCAACACTCTATGTCCGGCTTTTTTACGAATAATTGGTCAGTCGATTCCTTATTGCATCTTCCACACTACGCGAAGTTGACCTTGAGAAATTGATCGGGCCAAGTTAATGTAGTAAAGAAGTCGGATCGCAGGAGTATAAAATTGCCGGTATGTTCAGGACGGAGCCCGGGCTTCTGGAGTCTGAGTAGCTTCGAACATTGATGCCGGAAAGTCTCGGTGTATTTGAACAACTCGGTAAACCGTCTGCTCACACGCTCCAATAACCAAAGGACTAGCTCTGGCGAGTGGGTTCTTGTTTTTAGATATCTGGTTGAACGTTACGATGACGGCTTGACTGCACGACACCTTCGAAGGCAGTTTGCAGCAGGACAAGAAGAAAGTGAACTGGATTCATAAATATGTGTCGGTGACAGAGAAGCAGAATCAGAGGCTCCAAACTTACATTTGTATTCGGCGCAGTAGAAGAGTTGATGTGGAGATGATGGTGAACTTCGGCTGCGGCCACGTGTTCTGTGAACACTGTCACTAAAACACTGCAGATATTGCGTTCTCCTCGGCTTCGTTCTCACTCCATCTCTTATGCACAAGAATTTCCTCAGACTAATCGTTGTTTCTTCTTCAAGTGGAGGAGGTGGGACTTGACTCAAGACATACTTCACAAAATCCATCTTTCTGCCAATAAGTAGATACTCAGTCTCATCTCCCTCAAGCTCGGTAACTCAGGCTCCTTTCCACCCAAAGGAGCCCGGCAATTGCTCTACGGGCTGGAATTCTGGTGTGATTGGTGAGTATGTTGGCGTCTGTGGTGAGGCTCGTGGCGGTGATTGTGGTGTGTAGTGACAGCGTGGCGATGATGGTGCGTAGCCGGGCGAGGATTGCGGTGTGTAGCGCGGCAACGGTTGTGATGAGTATGAAGGTAACGCACGCCTGGTGCTACACGCAAATAGTACAGCAGACGATATCTTGCGAGCTTGAGAGGAGTATTTCGGGTTGGTTACGTATTTCATTTAGATATATATTGAGAAGATGGTTAAGGCAAATGCAAAATAGCAATGACAATGAATATCACACAGCCCTTCGAGTAGATTTCTACGGCCGCCGCGTGAAAGAAAGGGGTTGGAAACTAAAAGCTGGAACAGAAGCCGACTGATGGTGAATAAACGAGTCGAGGAAACCACTCCCTAATCAGTCGCTGATGTTACTCTTTGTAGAGATGGTCGCCCATGTAGTAGTGTAGTCTTTCGAAGGGGGAGGCCACACGACGGATGGGTTCAGTGTACTTGCATCCAGATTATCCCACTTAGGCTCACCCTCTTCGATGCTCCTAAGAAATCTCCCTCACGTGTCGCGTTTCGTTGCCAGGATTGTATTCTCATCCTCGCCCTCACCCTCTTCTACGTCTTTTGCCTCTTTTGCCTCTTTGGCAGTTCGTATAGCTGCCGATCCAATGTAGTGGTATACATGTCTCAAGTGGCGTCGGAGGCGGAAGTGGGCATCTCCACACACTACACATATGTATCGCTTTCTTGGCGTTGCAATCGGCACTCTCTTGACCCAAGAGGGGCCTGCTCCTTCCTCTGCCTCATTTTCGTTCTGATTGGATCCTTCCTCTTCCTGTTCCTTCATTTCGTTTTCTTTTTGTGCCTCGAAAACATCGTAAATGTTGAGGTTGATCCACCGCTGGGCCACAATGAATAGATATGTTGTAAGGGTCTAATACTGAAAGTAAGATTTATCGGACGATTTCGAACACTACCGAGCGAGGACGCCACTACTAACCTTGCCGTAGCCCATTTCATCGGCGAGGATGCCTCCACCGGGGTCACTATTGCATAAGCGTAATAAGACAGACACTGGCACTCAAAAAAAGAGTTTCAGATCATGCAGCAGAAGGGGCTTGCTGGGTAGACAAATCTCTGGTCTTGATCGTGGGTCTAATGAAGACAGATGGTACTTGAGAAGGAGATGATGTTCTCTGATATCTCCGCCATCATCTATTATCCATGATCCTGAATTTTTAGTTTCGCCGAAGTTTAGCAAATTGCCCACGGTTGGCGTGCTTCTTCGAGCATGGGTCTCGTTCGGGCCTGCTAACATTTGACCTGAGCCTTTAATCTGACGCTTGAATCGATGCAATAGATATGCTGATTTATAGGAGAGTGAGGCTTCGATTTGAGAGTTGTTGACGTGGTAGCAGATGATTGATCAATTGCTTGATCGGTAGTACGGGCTTCATGCGATCGAACTTAGCGTTGAGAGCCGGCTAAAAAGAGAGAATCTCACTGTCACCATCCTTTTGCTAGTCGCTCATTGTAAGCCCAGTCTCGCAACCAATGTTGAAAATGTCCTGGGAAAAGCTTTAGAGGTAGAGTGGGAATGAGAGTCGAATCACAGCTGGAACGACAAAATCATATATCAAAATGGAAATTTTGATGAGCAGACACGGGGTGAAGAACAAGTCTACGCAGGGGAAGGACGATGTATTACCCAAGGAGGAAGGCTGATCAGTTAATACATATCTGGATTCACTTCATGGTCCACTCCACGTTACTGATAGGCTTTGAGAAGGTCTGATCAAGGACTATAATAGCATTTAGTAAAATAATGCTTAGTGAAAATAGAGGCTGATGTATGACGAGGAGGCGGGACCATTCAGAAGACTCAGCGCAGGTGTTGAGAAGCTCTTGGTAAGTAGCAGAGGTGCTTGAATCAGTACGATGACTTGAATGTTACTGTGCGGACAAACATATTAGATAATCGAAAGCCTCCATCTAGATCATCTGGATCTTGCTCGTTGGAGAAGTTGAACACACAATTTCGTTCTTGCTTAGTTTCGCCTGTGCTGTCTTTGCGACCACGACTCCGGATGGGATTGTATACCATGGGCGATGTAGCATAGCGAAAGGGGCCATGGCTCGTTTGAATTTGTGGGGAATCCGGCGACCGCGTGTCTCAGCAGAGTAAGGCATGGTGCGCTCAAAGATATGCCTACACACGTACGTACGCATATGCCAATGCACTCCACGGTCGGTTGCAGGCAGTGCCGATACTTCAAAGGAATTGAGGTCGGAGCCCTGAGCTTCGACGTATAAACGGTCTACCTTAGTAGATTGAGACTACATGGAGTGTTCATTAGTACTGAATACGGAGAGAGAGAGTAAGTGGGTTTTTCAACTTACGTGAATGTTCTCTGTCTAGAAGGCATAGCGTTGTGGATAAGACTTCAGCAGAAATGCTGGTAGTCATTTTTTGTCCGCTTCTCAACTCAATACCTGGCTTATCATATTGTAACGCCAAGCTTCGTCGATATTTGAGGAACCTATGAATTGAATCAAAGGCTCCATGAAGCTTGAGCTACGCTTCACGTTGTACAAGAAGCGTTGGTAGATTGAATTAAATAAATCCTGTCGTTTCAATGAATGTGGGTGCCAAAGTGATGCCTCATAGAGACGGCTAGACATGTGCGCCTGCGACTCTGGATCAGCACTGATGAATGGGACAGAATTAGAATAATTACTCCTTGCGATTTGGGTGGGAAATAGGTGGGGAGTTGTGGAATATAAGAGCAGCGACAAACTTATTCAGTCTGGCCTGTCTCTGCTCTAGAATTAGTAAAGTACCGGCTTCTCTGCCTCGTGTGGTATTTTGGCTTTCGCATCTTGCCCTGGCTCAGTAAGGAGATTGCTTGACAGTCAAATGATTTGTTGTGAGCGCAATGGGGAATATCTCATGGTGAATGTAAGCTTCATCTGCTCAGCAGCTGGCGACTGAAGAATTAGTGGAGTCGATGCGACCTGGCGAAAGCTTGCGGATATAGCTCATGTGCCTGCCCAAGATAGGTAAGGGTTGGAATTATGAATTATGAATCATAGCTTTTGTGCCAGCACGTCGGCTCAGCTGTCATCGCATATTATACCAACCATTACCAGAGAGGGTGCTAGCCACTCTCCTGGCTAGGCTCCCGCTCCATTGGCAAGCTTCGTTGAGCGTGATTTTTGCCTTCCAATTAGTGTCGCCGTACCCTGAATATGACAAACTGCATTCGACTGTGCGCAAGAGGCTTGATGTTCTTGTTGAGCTAATTGGTAGACCATTTGTCACACCTCAGCCTGTTCACATTGTAACTGCTTCGCTCTGTAACCCGAGTAACTAGTACAGTCCCTACTCCTTAGCACGTACATATTATGAGTTATCAATCCCATTGCTACGTAGTAAGTATCAATAGGATGCAAGGCTTGTCTCAAGAATTGTCTTGGCGCAACGCTGACATAATCATCCAATCTCGGCATTTCTCCGCACCTCTAAATTCTACCTTTCTCCACTTCATCAGCCTCATAAAAAAGTTCATTATATCGCCTCAATTCCTCTTTTATCGTTATCTCGCGTAGCTAAAGCCTTCGCACGACTAATTCGAACTCTCTCTGATGCGCCTTGGACCACTGACAGGCATATGGAGCCTGTCAGCGCAGCTGGCCTAGTGGCCAGTGTACTGCAAATTATCACAGCCACTGCACAAACCATTCAGTATCTCAACGATGTCAAAGATGCCCCGAAAGATAGAGCCAAGATAGCTCAGGAAGCAAGCAATCTTCTGGTCCTTCTCACGAGTCTAAGGTATAGGCTAGATGATGCCAGCCCCACAGACCCCTGGTTCGCCCGACTTCTTACACTTGGTGGGCCAGGTGGGCCTTTGGTACAGTATGGTAACACAATGGAAGAACTTGCTGTGAAACTCAGAGCGAAATCGGGGATACAGAGCCTTGGCCAGAGGCTCATCTGGACAATTGACAAGAAGCAGATCAAAGATGTGCTTGACAGGATCGAGAGGCTGAAGAGCCTCATTGGGCTAGCACTACAGGAAGACAATTTGTGAGCTTTTTGGGCTACTCGATCTCTTCCCGAAGGCTGCTGATCCCATATCAGTGCACTTTCACTGGCGATCAAAAACGGTATGAGTCGACTCGGCAATGACATGGTGGAGATCTCGGATGGTGTCGCTGAGCTCAGCCTGAATCAACGACGTGATGCAGCGCTCCGTCTGGATGACGAAAGCCAAGCTATAATTTCCTGGCTATCACCTTTGAACTTCGCATCCAAACAGATTGATGTAAGCAGCAGGCGGCAGGAGGGGACTGGCGAATGGCTGCTCGAAGCAGATGAGTTCAATTCCTGGCTTTCTGGGAACAAAAGGACACTTTGGTGTCCTGGAATCCGTATGTTTACCAATCCCACATTCAGAAAGATTTCAAGTTGTTCTGATCACGTACCAGCTGGCGCCGGCAAGACCATTCTCACGTAAGCCTTCCAGGTTTTGACATTATATAATGCAGACTACGACTGCCAATCCATTTCCGAAATCCAATTTCTATTCCATCTATTCACATGCTCATATGTACAGATCTGTCGTAGTAGACTATGTCGAGCATGCCTTTCCCGGGAACGAAGCGGTTGTCGCATACATCTACAATGACTACAAGGAGCATGAAGCCCATTCAGTCGTGAACCTTGTTGGGAGTCTCTTACAACAGGTGCTCCAAAGGAAGCGGGTTGTCTCCGATGAGATCATATCGCTCCATAATGTACACAGTTACAAAAGAACTCGACCTACGGTTGGTGAACTCTCTCGAATTTTGAGTACAGAACTTCAAAGCTTCTCGGACGTATTCTTCATTATTGACGCCATGGACGAATGCGACCACGCCAGCGGTGTTAGAGATCGTTTTCTTGCGGAACTCTCCCGTTTACAAGAACACCCGAGTACGCGCCTGATGGTAACTTCGCGATTTCTTGCTGGTCTTGAAATAGAATTTCGCGATGCGGCACGTCTTGAGATCAGGGCTTCGGACAATGATATCAAGAAGTACGTTGAGGATCGCATCTGCAACGAGAAGAGGTTGGTACGCTACATAAAGCCGGACCGCGAACTGTATGAGGCCATCGTCATCGCGCTCGTTAATAGTGCGGAGGGAATGTAAGCCATCTGCAAAAGTATCGACTTAGACTGAGTGATGGTAGTATTAATCTCGTCCAGGTTTTTGATTGCTCGATTACATATGGATTCTCTCGCGAAAAAGCAGAATAAACGCGATATACGCCAGGGCTACAAAAACCTCCCCAAAGAGATAAATGGCACATACGATGAGGCCATGAAGAGAATTAGCAGTCAAGATGATGAAGACGTCCAATTAGCCAAACAAGTCTTGTCATGGTTATTGTACGCGCAGAGACCACTGACTGTGACGGAACTCCAACACGCATTGGCGACTGAGCCAGAAGCGAGGGCCCTAGACGAGGAAGCTCTTCCAGATGAGGACCTCCTTGTTTCGGTATGTGCTGGATTGGTCGTGGTAGAAAACGAAAGCGCCATCATCCGCCTTGTTCACTACACTACTCAAGAGTATTTTGAGCGTGTCCAAATGCATCTATTCCCAACAGCGAAGATAGATATCGCGGCTTCTTGCTTGACATATCTCATGTTCGATGATTACTCATGCCTAGATTTGGCCGATATTGACTACCGTTTTGGAATGGAGGAGGCTTTCTATGAGTGGGGTTTGAATGAGTCTTATCCCCTTTTGAACTATGCTGTTCCATACTGGGCTGACCATACCCGAGGAGAAACCGAACAACATCCCCAGGTCCAAAGACTCGCGTTCCAGCTTCTAGAAAGCGAGTGTCGGACAGTGAGGGAGTTACGTGACCTATCACATCAGAGCTACAACTTTATATTAGGAGACAGGGATCCCCTACATGCAGCCGCCAGCTTCGGTCTCGAACACATTGCCATGATGTTGATGGATGAAGGAGTCCCCGTAGACGCAAGCGTAAAGGGTCTTACCGCCCTTCACTGCGCTGCGGAAAAAGGCCACGCTGATGTTTCATTGATGTTGCTACAGAGAGGGGCCCAAACATATCAAAAGACACTCCGCAACTCGACTGCGCTTCATTTCGCGGCCACTTGGGGGCACTGTGAAGTGGCGAAGCACTTACTTGAATTTGGTGCCATTTTGGACGCCAAGGACGCTGCTGGGCGAACTCCGTTGTTCGAGGCGGCGTGTTCAGGTCAAAGGGATGTGGTGCGATTGTTACTCGAAGCTGGGGCTGATGTGAATATGGGGGATGGGATTGGGTGCACGCCTTTACATTCAGCGGCATGGAATTTCAATCCAGTGGTATGGGATGGTCCTTTTAATGTGGCGCAGCTACTAGCAGGGGCTGAAGTCAAGGTCCAAGAACACACGATTGGGACGCCCGTGGTAACGGCTGCGGATGATGGACTTGTTGAGATGGTGCAATTGATGATTGCAGCTGGGGCTGATATCAATGCCAGGACTCATTCTGGGCTAACGGCTATAGACTACGCTGCTGAGTGCGGTCTCACTAGTGTGGTAGAATCTCTGATTGAAGCGGGGGCAGATAGTGTGCTAAGTGCTTTAGAAAGAGCTGTTCAGCAGGGCCAAATTGATGTGGTAAAATTGCTGATTGAAGTGGGGGTCGATGTGAATGCTGGAACCCGTGAGGGAAAGCCTCTCCTAGATATAGCGGTCGAGGATGACTTTGGTAGCATCGTACAGCTTTTGATGGACGCAGGAGCCAAGACGGCAAACCAAGTCAAGATTGAAGTCGAAAGCGGACAGGATGATCATGCAATACGTGAAGAAAAGATTTAAGCTTGAGGTGGACATGGGCAAACGAGATATTGAGACGTCTAAGGAGAGCATTGGGCAAGATGGAACTGGATGGCAGGGCCCCGGATTAATTACGCGAGGACTTGGATGGACGGGGCCACTTGAGCTGGGCATGGTTCTTTCGCTTGTTCTTAAATTAGCATTACGATGCCACTAAACGGATAATAGAGTTGAATTCACGTGCCTAGATATCTGACTTAAGTAGCTAATTAGGTTTATAGGACTAAAGATAGAGTTAAGAATATAAATCTTTACGTAAATTTAAGTAGTAGATAAGAGCCTTTAACCTCTTCTTGAGCTTTCGATTTACTAGTAGGTCAGTACTATAAGTACCGAAAGGACGACAGATGCCGGGGACTATACCTGGACTCTGACGAATTACGTTCTTCTTAAGCTTTCGACTTGCTAGTAAGTCAGTACTATGAGTACCGAAAGGACGACAGATGCCGGGGACTATATCTGGACTCTGACTGATTACGTTCTTCTTGAGCTTTCGACTTGCCAGTAGGTCAGTACTATGAGTACCGAAAGGACGACAGATACTGGGGACTATATCTGGACTCTGACGAATTACGTTCTTCTTGAGCTTTCGACTTGCTAGCAGGTCAGTACTATGAGTATCGAAAGGACGACAGATGCCAGGGACTGTACCTGGACTTCTAACTGATTACGTTCAACTTGAGCCGTGAACGGGAAACCTGTTGTTCCTGTTAAGCTTCTGCCTTGCACGTAAAGACCACTAAAGCCTGATTAGATAAAAATAACTAGATTTACTTCTTACACGTCCCTTTGCGGCTCTCTCTTTGCGCAAAACCTCGCAGCTTTCTGGCTGAAAATGGGAGGAAGGTGGATTGCTACCTTGGATATACTACGTTGGCTACATCTTCCTTAACTCGATCACAGATTCCTCCCCCCTATCCGCCGACCAGATTTTCACAATCTCAAGCCCGACTGATTTGCAGAGTGACAGCCAGTGCCGTTCGGTGCGCTCGATACCGGACGTATGCAGCCACATGAGGACGTCCATCTCAGCTTCCCTGAGCTTCACGTTGGTGTCGGGCAGGACGTAGTCATCAATGAGGAGTATTGAATACTCCGAATCCATGGCTTCGACCACACGAGACAGGATCTTGGCGCTGTGGGCGTCCGACCAGTTGTGTAAGATGTTCCGTAGGAAGTACGCGCGAGCTCCTGGCACAGCATTTTGTCAGTTGCCATGGCTGGACATGCTGACAACAGTTGTTGTGGGACTTGCGTTCTTCATACCTTTCAGTGGCTGGGGTGTGAAAAAGTCATATGCCCTGGCCTCAATACCTTGGTGCAATTTGTCAATCCGCTGCAGAGTGAGCGGCAGGTCTTGCAAAACACAGCGACCAGGAATATCTGGGTTACGTTGCTTGAAGCGTTCGACCTCCTGGCCGGGCCCGCCTGCAATATCCACCAAAAGTATGGCGTCGGCGTCCTTGCGGGCATTCGCGAACTCTGTCGCGGCCGGGTAAATATCGAACCATTGCGGCGCGTTGATCAACCGTCTCGATTTCATGTAGTCGTCGAAGGCTTGCTTCTGCTCCGGATTCTTCTCCAGGAGGCCGAATATCGATTTAGTGCCGAGTGCGTATTCAAACAAAGTCACTTCGCCGGGTTTGTCTGCGAACTGATGTATGCCGGGGCCTCGCATGTAGTCTACCAGTCGACCACCCTAACGACAACTCAGCATGGGTTCCCCAGCGGCAAGGGAGAGTTCCTGCAGGAAATGATACCATGCCAAAATCGAGATCGAAACTGCAAGATTGTCAGTCCATTCAGCCGGTGGATTTCGCAGCTTCCCTCAACCCAAAAAAAGACGAGGGTTATCGTACTGATGTTTCTCTGCGCCGATGGAGCCCTGCTGTATTTTGAAGTGGGTTCTTGCATTGGCCGCATAGGTCTGGTAGCCGGTTTCGTCACAAAGACCGATGGAGGTAAGGACACGCATGATCCGGACTGATTAAGAACGATTTGATCAGTACGAGCTTCGATATCTGCTTGGTTCTACTCACTGATCAAGAGCTCATCTGTGCTTGTTGTCGCAGACACTTCCGCTGCGGTGACAGATTCCCCACCTCTTGAAGCGATCGCTTGCAACCAGCGGTTCTCAATCGCGATTCGAATGCAGATGTTTTGAAGGGGCTGCGGGTTGAAGACACTTCGTTAGAATACAAACACCCATAGCAATTGTGAACGAGGTTGCATCACACGCACCTGGAAATTCAACCTGGATGTCGTCTCGAGAGGCGTCTCCGCAGCCAACAGCAAGGTACCAATACCCTTCAATAGCTCGCCATGGGCCTTTGCATCGCCTGCTGCATCTGCTACAGCCAGCTTCTCTAGCCTTCGGAGCTCATCGAGCACCGCAGTCATGATGGGCGTGGGCGTGCTATTGCAATACGATCAACCTACCGGATCGACTACGAAGTATCTGGATAGATACCAGGTATTGCCAATGTTGGGATTGGGGGGGAGGGGATTTAGTAGATGTACTTGATAACATCCATTTCGAGCAACTAATGCATGAATGGTTTACCTAGTACGTACTCGTATGGGGCTAGTGAAACTTTACTAAAGCACAAAGGGCCGTAGCAAGTCACATCCGCCTACAGTGCCTACGCCATCATTTCACTACGAGCAAGCTATTGATTACCATTATATAGTATCTAGTGGTACATGTATACAATGTGCCTACTGTACCTTACCATATATATATTCAAAATCCTACGAGTTATATAATACACTAATCTATCGTGGTTCGCTAACATCGGTATAGAATAACAATCTTCCTCTCTTCCTTTCTGCTTGTTTTGGGACCGTCTAGTATTTAGTATATGAACATTCAGAGGTCAAATTCATCAACCCAGAAAAAGAGAGGTGCCTTGCGGGTGATGCATGGACGGATTGTGAAGACGGAATAAGGACGAGTCCAGTGGGGATCAAGGAAGATCCTCCCTCTTGACTTGAGTCTCATGAGTCACTACGATCTGGGCGCCGCGCGACCTCTCCGGCAGAATCTCCTCCTCACTCTCCGCCCCTCGCGAATTGTAGACCCTCTTGGTTGAGGGGTCGTAGGTAGCCCAGGCTTTCGCGCGGTCGCTAAGCGGAACCCAGGTATCGTTTTTGCTGCGGCTGGGGTTCAGATGGGCGCTTCGCGGGGTGTGGTCGAATGGGTTACTGGCGGGGGTCTTGATGTTCTGGCCGAAGCGGATGAAGAAAAGGCGTAGGACGGGAATGGAGCCGAAGATGATGATGAACCACATTTCCGTCAGCACCCACGTGTTCAGCGAGTGGATGGCGTAGGTCAGGTCCGAGGTCTGCGTGATAGAGCTGATGGCGATGGTCTTGTTGATGCCTGCGATGCCGGCGCTGCGGAGGCGGAGTACGTCAGTCGTGCTGGAAGGTGAGCAGAGAGGGAGGAGGAGGAGCTTCTCTTACATCAAGCCACCGCCCATGATGAGGCACAGGCCGAGCTTCACCTTCCATTTCTGCTGCAAGGGCCCGATGATGTAAATCGGATAGAAGGCCAGGAGCAAGTCGGCAAACGCGCCGATACTACCTTGAAGAAAGCCCACCTTGGAGCAAATCTCGATCAAATCGCAGGTTCCGGACACGGTCGGGTCCCACAGCTTCTGGATGGGGTGGCATTGCTGCAGAATCAGGACGACCTCGACAATATTGATGACGCCTTGAAGGGCGCCCACGAGGTAGAGCAGCCATCGGCCGTACCGATGCGTGCGCTCTTGGAGGGCCAGCAGGAAGGAGATGACGGCAATACGGGCGACGACGAGGCAGAGGATGGCGACGATCTGGGCGATCCAGCTCCACAGATTCGTCTTCACGATGTCGGAGTGCGACAGGACGCTTTCGTGGTTTCCGAGGCCGTACACGGCGCTCACGGTCATGAAGCTCTGCGCAACCAGCGCAAGGATCTGGGCGAAAATCAGCATTCAGCCTCGTGCACGGCTCGTCGGAAGGGATCAATACAAACTTACTATGGCGATAATGACCCAGATGCAGTCCCATCGCAACCCAAAAATCCCCGCCGACATCTTCCCTCCTGGAGAGACGGAGGCGGTCTTCGCCCGTAGGCCGACCAAGATGAGAGCCAAGGCGGCCTCCGTCCACGTTACGCCCAGCACCAAAGGGCCCTTGCCTCCGTACGCAGAGACCATTGATGCAAACGATTTAATAGTTTTCTGCGGTTGTAGCAATCGGTTGCTTTGATGGTCGTTGAGATCTGACCAGATCCAACATCGTCGCGACCGAAGGGAACTCGCAACCGAAACGTAGCAGATTGTCTTCTTGATATCAGGGCATAGAACCCTCAAAAAGATTTTAGGCCCCTCCCGGGGAAGCCGGGAGAGGATCGACTAGCCAGCCGAGGATGGTCTAGGGAGCCCTACTAGTCTGCTAGGAGCACGCGGGTTGATGGACCTTGCGCTTTCGCTTAAGCGATGTAACTGCCAGTACCTGCCAGTCTGAGGGCTCGCTGTGTCTGGATGTTGGGCCAGCCGCCATAGGCGGGAAGGGGAAGGTGCTGATTTGCGGGACAGTCATCCACGGTACAGATTATCAATTGCACACGGTTCTAACAATTGCTTCATTTGTTCTCATGTGTCGTATGTACTTTAGCTATCTAGGATTTCTCGTTGAGAAGCTACAGTACGTAAGCAAAGTTTTGCTTTTGTAATCGACCCCTCCAACAACGGCAGCTCGGGGATACACGGGAAAGAAAGCCTATCGTACTAATTGCCTAGCCCCCTTTCCCGAGCCGTGTCGTTCGAACACGATGTCCCACCAACGCCAAGCCCGGGCTCTTATCTCCTAGCCGATTCCCCCTAGTACTATCAGCACCTAACCGACCCCTCCTCAACGCCCACCTAGACTACCTAATCGACAATCTGACTACTTTTGTGAATACACTACTTTACTAATCGATCCTCCTTGGAGCGCCCTAAAGCCCACCTGCATGCAACCCTGGTAAGCCCGCTCTTGGCAAGCCAGTATGTATGGTGGGCGTCTGGTGCCTCCATTAGCCTGAGACACTTATAAGGTACTGCGGTCTCGGTAGGGCCGAGGGTTCAGACTCGCTTCTACAACTCCATTCCGGCACCTGCGACAAGTCCTTTCTCCTTATTTCCCTCCTTCTTCCTTCCTACGTCCTCCTCCTGTGCTGCGGCCATGTCCACCTCTCTCCCACTCAAACAAACTCCCCTCGACCTCCAGACAATCGAGATCCACGAGGAGACAGAGGCGCTCGAAGGCTATGTAGTCGACCCAAGTCGCTACCCAGATAATGCGGCGGGATTGAAGATCAGCGCCGACGGCTTCATCCTGATTCCCCAACCACTCGACACTGACGATGATCCCCTTAATTGGAGTCCCCGGAGGAAATGGCTCATTGTGGCGATTATCGCGTACATTGCCGCGCTGGCCGACTACACTGGGGGAACGGCCATTATTACGGTCATTCCGCAGTCGATGTATGTGTGATCCCACACTCATGCACCGCTCGCGGTTGTGGAGGGGCGAAGCGACTAATGGCCGTGTCATCACAGCGAGTGGCATCTAGCGCAGGCCGCCGTACAACGCGCTGTTGTCGGTAACCTCTTCACCATCGGAGCGTGCGGTCTCTTCGTCGTCGCCCTCGCCGGTTTCTTCGGGCGCTTGCCTGTCACGTTCTTCTTCCAGAGCGTCATGGTCGGCACCTGCGTCTGGTCTGCGGCCGCCATCAGTTTCGACTCCTACCTCGCTGCCCGCATCATTAATGGCTTCTTCTGCAGCGTGGGCCAGGGAGGAGCCCTAATGTGGGTCAAGGACCTCTTCTTCTTCCACGAGCATCCACGAGTCATCAACTACATTGAGTTCTCCATCATCCTGAGCCCGTACCTGGGGCCGCTCATCACCTCGTTCATCGTGTCCGGGACCACCTGGCGCTGGGGTTTCTGGGTCTGCACTATCCTAGCCTGCATCGGCTGGTTCCTCATCTTCTTCCTGGATGAGACCCTCTTTGACCGAACCAGCCCTGCCGTACCTCGGGGATCTTACATCAGCCGTCTAACGGGCGTCCAGCAATCAAAGAGTTGGAGGCAGAGAAGCTTACTCCAGACTTTCAGTCGTCCGTTGATCGCCATCACCAAAATACCCGTGTTGACCATCCTCGTCTACTACTTTCTCAATTTTGCTTGGGTTATAGGTGTCAATACGACTGTTGCCATCTGGCTAACGAACCTCTACGGCTTCTCCATACGAGACCTAGGTAAGCTGACTTGGTGTTTTCCGATCCGTCCTAGATCTTCCTTATCCCGCGACACAAGCTAAGAACCCACCAGGTTACTTCTACTTCTTCGGCATTGTCGGTGTCCTGTTGGGATGGTTAGCAGGGCACTTCCTCCACGACGCGGTGGGCCGCTTCTACATGCGGCGCCATTTCGGCCGTCTTGACCCGGAAGCCCGCCTGATTATCACCTATCCGGCCACCCTCATCCTCTGTCTGAGTCTGATCATTCTGGGCTTCTCGCTTCAGCACCAATGGCACTACATGGTGATTGCTGTGTTCGCGGCCACGCAGTGCTTCGGCGTCATGATTGTCACCACGGCCATCAACGCCTATCTGCTCGACTGCTACCCAGAAGGCTCAGGCGAGGTGAGCGCGTGGATCACGGCCAGCCGCAACTGGGCCGGCTTCATGGCAACGTACATCCAGATCGAATGGGTCACGCAGCTCGGCCCGGCGAAAGTATTAGGCATCCAGGCCGCCATTACGTTTGCCTCCCTCTTCTTAATGGTCTTCTTGCAGTTGTACGGAAAACGGATGAGGCAGTGGCAAGGCCGCATGGTCTTTGGGGCAGGGAAGTAGTCTTTAGCGAACGGCCATGGCCATGGCCACGGCCACAGCCTTGGCCTAAAAGCCACCTTTTATGAGAGTATATACGTTGTCTCGACATATTGTTTTCGCGAAAACCAGTAGTGTTAAGGGCCTTCCAGATTGTTGTTCGAAGTTTGTCAGTCTCATACTTGGCTGTAAGAAAGCCCATGTCTACGTCTTTGATTGTCCCTGCTGAGCATGAGGTCGATTGCATTCTTAAGACTATAAGAAGTCTAAGGACGATAGGGAAATTTAAGAGGTACATTACAGTAACTCGTCAAACCATTTCTGACTATATACGAAACCTTCTATAGTTGCTCGAAGATCGCTATCTAAGAATAGTAGAAGTCTACTACTAAGTTTGGTATACGGACACGGCCCTCGAATAGGTCGGAGAGCTCGTACTGGTAATACTCGACTTTCTCCTCAATATACTTATTGGACAGAAAGTCGTATTCTTAGACATTAGTCTCTTTGTATCCGGTGATTTATATTTGAGCTCATAAAATCAACTACCGTCGCCACTTCCACTGGTCTTGTCCAAGTCTTTCAATGCTTTGCCTATGCTTAGCAGGTCATTCAGCGTCTCTTCGCTTATATCTACAGCCTCATCTCAACATGAAGCTGCGAACCCCCTTCTTTCTAGCTGTGCTTGCTATGACCGTCTCAACTTACTGCCCACCAAACCATCCTGCTCATAATACATTGCAGGAGCGCTTACATAGCACTAATGGCACCCGCTTTGTCTGTATCGCTGGTCGTGTCACCATCTCAACTAAACAAATCCGCACGCCATGGCGCAGTCTTCGTCTCGCCCAACCCTGGGCCGCCTCCGTCCACGTCATCAAGCAAGTATATAGCAGACAGGCTTCACCCTCCATGCCTTCATGGCTACCCAGCCTCGATAGTACCATCACGGCCATCTTCCATCTTACGGTCTTGTTGTTCAACATCGATATTACATTCAGAATTCACGATTGATACTATAATAGGTTAAAGGGCAAGACAAAACGCTGATGTGTGAATTGGTAGCCCTCCATGCTGGCAATCGGCTACGAGTTCGCAGGGACCGCGTTGACATAGGTGGCCAATGTAGTAACTCAATACACAAACACTCTACCATGGTAAGCCGCATCCCTCTAGCCATGTCACTGAGCTATCTCTTACGCTTAACTTCGACAGCGAACACATCATACCGCGCACGGTACACATTCCGGATCATCCCACGGGCAGTCTCTATCTCGGACACAAGCTGCTGAAAAGGACCTACCACGCTCAGATACGCCCAAATATTATCTATCACGACAACGTAAATGAATCATGGTCATCTGGCTTGAGCACCAGGCTTCCATGATTCGCCACTTTCAGGGCCTGCATAATACTTTAATAGCTTCCAGGAGGTAAGCCTTCTATGGCATGAGCAAAACTATTTTTTTTACATGCTTTTGAGCCAGTCAGCTTATTTGGATCGCGACACACCAAGGCTGAAGGTGACTGGAACCTGCCCGCGTTCCTCAATTGCCGAAAAAGCTTGTTGCCCTTGATCAGCAATGTCTATGTTCCCTAAGGTCGTGAATGAATCGAATGATCGAGAGCCCCTGCTACAAGGTCCAGTCATGAATTTTGTAACGCTCGCGATGATCTTCTGGATGCTTTATCTAATATTACCGGTGAGAACATAACCATCTATGCCGTAAACGCTGCGTTTAAATACTGTGATCATAAGTTCATGAATCGTATCATGCTGAGTAAAGAGGTGTATATGTAATCGTCTCACAGCTTCGTACCAGCATTTTCCTCACTTTATAATTCTTAAAAGCTCCTGGAGTCATTCCGCCTCCTTCGTCGTACATGATCATCGCCAGGCCGATAACGAGATCGCTGCCCGGTGTTCACATCCATTTCAACATCGACTTCGCCTTCCCCTTCGGTATTGGGGCCGATCGCTTTCGAGCCAGAATGTTTTCTCTTATGGACGGCGACCGAAAATGGAGCAAAGCGCCGATCAGGAACTTCTTCACTAATAGGCAAAGAGGTGTCGAGGTGAGAGGACAAAAATCTGTCTAATTCAGCGGCGTCGAGCGTTTCGCCGGCTTGGGCCTGGCGCTGTGCAGGCTGTGTCGGCTGTGTCGGTACTATTCCTCTGGAGCCACCTTGATCGAAAATGTTCTGCCAATTGGACCAGTCCTCGTATATTGTATTGGATGCATGAGCATCTTGGAATGAAAAATCATAGCCAAAGCTTTCATCGTGGGAGTTGAAACTATTGTCCGTGTGCATCGCACTGTTAGCATTACTCCATGGTTGATCGGAGGAATTATAGAGGCCGATGTTTGGGTGGGTAGGATTGTGTGAGATATCTCGGCCACCAGCACCAGGTGGCGTATCCGGTCCTCCAGACAGGCCGTATTGAAAGCCGGAGAGGTTTGATCCACAGTCCGACATATTGCTATTTGGCATGTTGGCATGAGCATAGCGCATATGATTGGCTAGAGGATGCGAGGGTAGTGATGGCGGTATTCTAACATGGCCCATGCTAGGTTCGTATGTTTGCACCGTACCGGATTCCTTTTCAGGCATCTGAGGGGTTAAAGCAACCCGAGGCTCGCGGCAGGCGTTGTCTAAGAGTCCGCTTTGTGCCGAAGTTTCGATCTCGGCTCCGTGGCGCTGATAGTACGAGCTCTGCATGAAAGTCCACCTTGCCAAGTTTTCGGCTGAGTCTCGGCTTTGCTCAAGTTTCTGCTGCAAATCTCCGATTATGGATGTATGCCAACTGAAATGTGTAGCTCGAGGAACATTGTGCCTGGCCACGAGTCCATTCCAGGCATCATGAACGTTGGGCTGGAGCAGGAGGCCGAGTATGACGTTGTTGGGTTGCCAGTCTTTCAATTCTTGACCATGGTTCCAATGTTGCACGTCAATGTGATTTGTCTGCTCTGCAAGACTCGTGTAGCACGATATGCAGACACCGCAAGCATAGTACTTTTTCCCATTTTTGTTCGTGTTCCGCCACTTTTCTGCGAGCCTGCGGCCGTCCGAAGCCCCATGGAAATGTTCCACATGGTTGATCAAATTAGCCATCCTTGTATAATTTCGAGGTCTCCCATCACTTTCCCTGCACTGAGCGATCAAATGTATATTCAGGTGGTCCTGGTCAGGCCATGGTGAGCTGCAGAACCAGCATCTCGGGCCTGCCCTGGTCATCTCGGCAATTCCATCTGGCATGCATGGATATTCTATCTCATGTTCCCTCATGTGTCTCTTCCATCCATCGCTGGTGGTGAATTTCGTTGGATTTTGGCAGATAGTACACCACCATTTGTATGATGTCGTGCTTAGTGCTGGTGAGGCCGCTAGCTTAGAAGGAGGATCAACGGTGTCGTCAATGATGGAAGTGCGATGACCCAATGAGCTAGGAGTTGTAGAAGTCTTGAGCTTCTGGCTATGTGGCGACGGGAAAGCGCCTGACTGTGTAGACGACCTGTGGGTAGATTTGTTCGATGACCTTTGAATGATTGGTAAGGAGGTAGTAGGTGTAGGTTGCGCATAGGCTCTATCATCATGGGCATCTTGGCCTGGCCCTATTATTACCTATTAGTCCATTTTCCGGCCTTGACGACGAACGTGGGTTTGACTAACTTGAGTTGCTTGCGACTGCTAGCCAGGCGTACACCAAGTTAGGGCTGCACTGTTGAAGCTCGGAGAGCGCATCCAGTTCCAGCTGAGAAATACCTCTGACTCCGTCTCGAAGTCGATAGCCTGGTTCAAGGGTGTGAAGCAGTCTGACCCATGCGAGGACTTCATGTCGCTCAAATCTCCGAAGCGTGCTGACAGCCAGTTGCTGCGACCGTGTTGGTTGTGTGAGTGCATTGAATTTGCTGAGACTTGAATCGGAGGTTTGGTTCGTGTGTGGTGCTTTAATAATTGAATGTCGCCCTCTTCTTGATGACTGGAAATGCTGGAGGGAGAGTGCTGGAGCCTTTGAAGGTGTGGGGGGTGGATTTGCACCTGGGTCTGAGGAAAGTGGGGTGGGCTCTCCGGGCGAGCTCGATTTAGATCAGCGCTTATAATGAATTGAAAAGCAATCAAGGAAGAGATAGCAAGAAGCGATGAAAGCGAGCATCTGGGGAAGAGTGATACTAGTCAGTATATGGAGGATATTGTTAGATGGGCATGAAAACAGCTATTAAGAAGCCAGCGTTAAGCTCTTCTGCACACTTAACATACAGTCTATGCAGATAATGGACCCGCCCAGGAAATACATGTTGGTTCCTGATTGTTAATACTGATGACGGGGTCAAGCTTGGTCTTGGGATTACTGGACCTTCGAATTACGAGTCGTGTCAAGGGAGACCCTGGCTCGAAGCAGGCACTACAGGAGGATTGTTGACATCTCCTCTTGACTTGGGCCACTCACAATTCTTGGTGTGGCGGTTGAAGGAATGGATTGGATGTCGGGGGTGTCAATTCAGCGTGGGCCCCTGTCCCTGTTGGCCGCTCAAGCTAAATATTTAGGCGACGGCCACCACGGGCGGATTCCTAAACCCAAACACTCAAGAAGAACGATTAGACGATTGATTTCTGGAATGAGTTGGCACCGCCACTAAAGCGGAGGGTGCCCTTGCCGAAATATCACGCATTCGTGAAAGAGCAAGGATGTGGACTAAGGCCTGAGAATTGCATTGCGGAAAGACGAAACATTGGTCCTACATTCTTAGTCACTATTCATCAACGCATCTTGAGCATAGTCAGCGTCAATTAGGGATCTGAAACTCGTGCTCTGAGCCAACTGCATCTGCAAGGAAGCCTAACAATCACAGAATTGAGATTTGATACTCCGTACTCCGTTTGCATCGGAGGGTCCAATATACTACTCTTCTTGATACACAAACAGGCCACCTTTAGGAGGGTATCTCAGTCAATACCAAGAACCAGATCACTAAACGCTGCATTGCATCCTGGCTCTACCTTTCGTCCTTGATCACAATCAAAGAAAGCTGAGGAGATATGAGATAATGTCCGGTAGGCGTTTTGTGTCAGCGCGGCATACCCGCGATCGGCAGGCTCGAGCAGACCTATCTAGCAGGTTGTGGAAGATACAGAGTACAAAAAAGTGATAATAGGTCAGCACTACGTTTGAATGCGCGTCAGGTCTAAGACATTATTAGCTGAACCAAGGTGATGGGAAGATGATACTAGTGTCTCCTCATTCCTGTCGATGACAGGGCTGATCCATCTCAAATCCTTGGTTTATCTTATTTCGGACATCGTAGATAGATAGGAAGAGGCGAGTTGAACCTGCCTTCGCATCGCATCCAAGGTGATGGGAAGATGTTACTAGTGTCTCCTCATTCCTGTCGATGATAGCGCTGATCCATCTCGAGACCTTGTGTTATCTTGCTTCAGATATCGTAGATAGATAAAAAGAGGCGAGTCGTACCTGCCTTCGCATCGCATCCCAACCATGAAGAGATCAAATGTCGAAAGCGAGCTAATGAACACGGATTATGTTTGAAACACTCCTATACGATCGCATTTGCAGGCATTAACCTCGATCCCATCGTTCCAGGTACTCTACAGCCATTAGCAGTATTCTCGCCTATTAGACCCCGGACGCCTTGCATAATCCATCAAGCTAGAGACGCGTGGAGTCTTTGCGTCGTCACCTAGTCACGCGCTCACTGTAATCAACCAGCGATCTATAACATGCTCGTGGCGCTCGGAGGATCCCTGCATGAACTACAATGGCACAACTCCGGTGGTGGCTTAAGTCCCACCTTTGTGTGGCTGGACTCCCACCTTTGTGTGGCTGAACTTCCACCTTGTGTGGCTGGACTTTCCAGTAAATGTCATTTGCAGAGAATCTAGGCCTTAGTTGCCCTTAAGCTCGCGGAAGAAAAGGGGATATCAGCATGATCCATGCTCATCTTTCTCAAATAGAGACCATCTTCTGGTCTAGTCTGATTAACGTGGTCGCGGATTCACGGTAGAGAAATGAATAGCGATTGTAGAAGACGCCTTTCTGTGGCGAGCGCGGAGACCGAAGCAAATGGATTCTTCCGATGAACTATATAATACACTCTTAGAAACGTAGTTTGTAGCGAGCCAAAGGCCACCGGGGTATCTCGTGTAATACATGATGCAGAAATGAAGATATGTGACACGTAAAAACCGAAGTAACTTCGACAGGAAGTCCAGTACCAAGAAGTCCGCCAGGGACAAGAGTCTAATAAACGTGAAAGGTATAGGTATCTCGTCTATGTCAATTTTTTCCCGTTGAATGCTTTTCCCCGTTGATCCCATGTAGACCCGTACTCTCTATATTTTCCTCTTCATTGATCCTAACCTTGCCCATTATGCTACCCACCCATCATCTCATTACTGTGTCTTTAATTATGTGGAGTGTCAGAATATGGTGAGTGTTGCTGCTTACTTTCGACATGCCGTTCGGATTTTCCCACAGAAGCATCAACGCGTTCGCTTCGAGCCCCACATGCTGCGCGTGTGATCGTCATCGAGCATGGAATACTCCAGAAAATCAAAGTCGAGGGCGGGTCCATAGTGATTCTGCAACTTGGCCTGAGAAGTTTGCCTCTTTGGCCTTCGGATGGAAAGGAACGAGGTATTGCCTTGAGGAGCGTCGCTAGCATAGCCACCTAAGGATGTGGATTTTTGACTGGATAAAGATAGAGAATTGAAATCGTTGTATTTGTTGCTACCGTCGTGAGAGGAAGTACTCGGTGGATATGCCAGATGACTATTGAATGCCTTCGGTGTGGCGTTGCTGGGAAAGATGCAAGAAATATCCAACTGGCTTTCACCGCTCGTCCAGGAAGTATTGTAGGTGGACTCGTGCTCGCCATAACTCTGTGAATCTCGAGGTGCTGAGGAGATCGACGAGCCAGAGCAGCTGTCCTGCGGTTGTGCCCACTGGGTGCTCTCATCGGTCGGGGAAATCGTTTGAGAAACATCGTCAATGTCTTTATACTGTGCCGACTCGTACGCTTGCAGGTACCCGGCTTGGTCAGGAGTAAAGGCTGCCTGTGTGAGGGACGTGTCAATGTCGAAGGGATGTTGTGGAAACCATTCTTGGACAGCATGATTTTGCGCTTGATAAACATCGGTAGTGGCCGTCTCCTCGTGCTCCTCCTGACTGGAACGTGGCCCAGGGTTTATCTGCGCTTGATTATGTGGCGCAGGGAAGCCGCCGAAAGTCTGTCTCTGCTGGTTGTTTACACCCAGCACAGGTACCGCCCCACCGTTGCCTTCATACCAGCCCCGATTTCTTTGTTTCATTGCTGCTGACGCTAGGACTCCTGCAGGCTCATCGCCCACTTCCAAACGTTCCTGTAGGTGTTCGGCTACTGCTTGATTCCAGGTGAATCTTTCAAGGCCATCTTGAGCAATTCGGAACGTGTGCTGCAAGAATGAGCCTATCTCACGTTGCTGTAGCAGACCTCTGATGACTTTATTGGTATCCCAATATTGGATGTGTTGATGCTGCTTGAAATGTTCGTTGTCGATGTGATTCAATTGTTCGGTGAGGGAAGCGAGCAAAGTTGTGCAAAAGCCGCAACCGAAGTATCTCTTGTGACGTGTCCTCCTAACTTCATTCGCCAAGGTACCAGGATCCGCAAGATTGTGTTTTCCTACGAGATGCTTTACCAAATTTGTCTTCCTTGTGTAGCTCGACGATTTCCCGGATTTTAAGATCCCTTCGCACATCTGGCAAGGCCATATTGTTTCATGCTCTTTCATGTGTCTCTTCCAGCCATCGCAGGTATCGAATGAACGCCTAGGGCAGCGGGGACAGCCATGTGTATGACGATTGGTGCTTGTCGTAAAGGCCCCACGAGAACCGCCAAGAGAAATGTGCCTTTGATTCAATGAGCTCGACGTGTTAGGGCTCGTGTGTGTGTAGCTTCCATATGGGGGCGCGGGGCCGATGGGATCGGCGACTGATTTAGGAGCTGAGATTGGGGACCCATGCCAGGGCTCAAAGTCGAAAGATCCGACAGCGCTGGCACTCGATTGCTGCGAATTACTGATACCTGCAGGAGTGGTTAGCCTGCGTCTGGTCTGCAGGTAGAGACCAAGTCAAGCGCAACGACTTACCTTTGCGACGGGCAGATTCTAGCCAGGAAAGCACCAAGATATCTGAACATCCACTCAAGGCCAGAATGGAGTCGATCTGTTGAGACGAAAGCACTCTACGTTCCTCCAAGCCGGCTTTCACGGCGCGAAGCTTGACCAGGCAGGCAAGAATGAATCCATCATCGAGGTCTTTTAGGACACCGATTGAAGCCTGCTGTAGTGGTGTAGGCAACGTACCGCCAAAACACTGGTTGGAAATGCTTGCACAATCTTCCTGTGACTGGTCGAATGCCCGGAAGGAGCGTTGCTGTGATGGTGCCCAAGGACCTGTACTGCTGACTAATTGATCGCCCGGGGCCATGCTTGCGGGGCTCATTCGGATGGCTCACGCACAGCATTACTGTACAAATCAATGCTCTTCATTCACCATCTCCATTTCCCAGAGATAAACCATGTGGATGCTCTTGAATTATAACACCGAATGCAATTCCAGAGGAAAGAGGAATACAACGCTCTGTGCTGAAAATTTGCTACTCTCATTACACTGTGTGGCCGCCGCTAAGGCCTTTTCGGCATTCACGGCGGCGACGAGGTCTACGAAATGGCAGCCGGCTAGTGAGATGAATTGCACCTTTAAGCTACAGACATCATCGAGAATATCATGTTAGAAACCGGGCGTCGATGTTATTGGCTCTGAGATTGGGAGACCGTGGCGTCTCTTCTCGAATATTCTAGCCGAAGCGGCACTGGCCTTGAAGCCCATGAAAGGCTGCTTTTGTCCCTCGAACGAGAGCGTTTTTATGGCAATCGGAGAGACCCACGAGCCAGCCTTCCAAACTCCCAAAGGTAGCCACTTGTCCCCCCTCAGATATCAAATTGTCAAAGCGGCTTGGGGTCGCTGAGCCTTCAATTTCCGTACTGATGTTGTGGGGGGGTCTTTCTTCTAACTATAGCGCTCTCTCGAGACTCAGTGGCCATGAGGCTTGCAGGAAAAGTCTAACTTTTCGTGCTTATCCAATCGAGACCACAACGCAGATCACTAACGATGCAAGATGAAAGTGCCAGGCAGAATCCCTGCTGCCACGTGTCTACTTGTTTCCCTACCCGTTCGTGGGGGACCCTTGCTCAACGCTGCGAATCATGTGTGGACTCGCCGTAGTCGATTTGCTTCGCTGGAAACTTGGCAGCCATCGAATAAGCACTAGATTAATCGACTGATATGTGTAGAGATGTACACCGCTAATACTCGGGGGCCAGAATACGCTCGTCAATACCTAACCTCTGTCCTTTTTCTTGGAGAGTATCCGGCTGAAAACTACCCCTGCTGCTCTGCAACACAATCCCTGGTCGTTGTCTCCAAAGTGGCGCTGAACTAATGCAGGTACTTCCGTGCTCACATGATCGTGTCGCTCAAGCGTAGAGATTGGTCCCTTGGCAGACCCGAAGCCCCTTTGGTTCATACACGGAATGACATTCCTTTCTGCTTTTCTCGACTCTGATCGCCGACCATAGAGCTTGACTTAGCAAAGCAGTATGCTACGCTAGCTGTACATACACAAACTTGTTCACATTCTGAGGTTGAAGTCAAATGCTTTTAATTGCCATGTAGCCGAGTTTTCCGTAAACAGCGTTCATTTGCGACGCTACTTTATTCCTTCGTGTCCTACGTGATATAGATACAGTCAAGTCATGGTATCAGAATAAATTTCGTTCCAACGTGACCCCAGCGCCATCGCTAAATTGTAACGTATGCAAAAACTAATTCGAAGTTAGACCCGCGACGTCACCATGGCCCCAGGCCGTGGGTTCAGGACATCACTATAAGATATCCAAGATAAAGTCAGTCATCCGATAGGCTCACCCAATGGGCATGCGTCTTGGGTTCAGAGAAGCAGAGAGGCGTGCGTGATCGCCATGGTTTTCAAAAACGATCCAGAGTCTCTCATCGTGCCTTGTAAGGGCGTACATCCTGGGCGTCCAGCGTCCTCTCGTAGGGATCGCCTCCTAGTTCTACTTAGCGTCGACGAATACAGATCAATGCTGACAGCTCTCACCGTATCTATACTCCGAGTATCACTGCATTAGAGTTCTTCGTCCATTGATTCGCTCCGTGTATGCGTATAGCCGTAGTCGGAGTGTTGGCTCGGGGTGGGACCGTTCCAAGAGAAGTCCGACGATCGCTTGTCGTTGCCCTGTGGTTGCGACAGTGATATTTCATCGAATCGGGCAGCGATTGTATTGTTTGGTTCGCGAGCGGACTCATTGCTATTTCGATTGACTGGCGAGGTTAAGTCGTAGTCGACTGGTGAGAAGTTGATTGAAGACCCGGCCAGGGCAGCCGCAGGATTCCTTGCGAAGCACTGATGGTTCATTGGGGACGTTTCTGACTGCGAAGCCGCAAGATTGAAGTCAAAGTCTGTCTGCCAACCTCCAATCCCGTCAAAGTAGTCTTGAGATGGGTTATACGTGTGATGATACATCGTAGCTTCGGTGATCGGGGTACCGCGTGGATCATGGGTGAAGGGCGGCTGTAGGTGAGTCGTATTGTAGGTGTTACTTGGCAGAGGAGCCGGCTGCTGGGTATCATTTCCATGTTCGTGACCCACCATGACTTGGTGGGTATAAGCCATTGGTCTTCCATCAGGAAAATAATTACCCTGACGTGGCGAGAGGATGATGGAAGGGTTGATGTTGCTTTCCAGTCCAACAGATGGAGCTCCATGAGTGGACCAAGACGTGTGTAGGTCTACTCTAGCGCTAGATTTATATAGTGAGCTTCTTTGTGATGCTTGAAAGGCTTCAGGTTGTGGAGTGATCGATACTGGATTCGTAGCTGTGTCGAATTCCGTCATGATTTTTGCAGTGGTAGATCGATCTAGGCCGTGAAGATTGCTATAGTACGTGGTAGCCTCAAAAGCTGCTTTTGCAAGAGTCTGCGGATGTTCCTCGCAAATCTCAAGCCTAATTTGCAAGCTGGAATTCCTCGATGCGTCCCAATTGAATGTTGAACTACCCAGAAGAGAGTAAGATTGCAAGATCTGTTGCCATGGTTCGACTAGACTCGGTCGGAGCAACAATCCCATCAAGACCTTGTTCACATCCCAGTGGTTTGGATTTTGAAACACTTTGTAATGGTTGTTGTCAATATGATTCAATTGGTCCACAAGTAGCCCAAAGTGATCAATGCAGTATCCGCAAGAGAAAGACTTCCTTCCGCTTTTCTGGGCCCAGTCATGGGCTAATTCGGGGCCACTAAGCTCCCTGTGCGCTTCCGCGATATGGCCAGCCAGGTTCGCTTTTCGCGAGTAGCTCCGGACTCCAGGGGGGCATAGCCTGCATGGAAATGAGATTTCGTGTTCCTTCATGTGTCGCTTCCACCCGTCGCAGGTATAGACTGGTCGAGACGTGTCACAGACAAAACACCAATGAGGGTGCGAGCTTGAGACAGGCGATGGTGAGGCAGAATCGTTTGGGGATGGTTCCCGAGACAATCGAGCAAAGGAATCAACAAGGCTCCATGAGCTTCTGACAGAGCTCTGACCAGTGTAATATTTGTGGGTGGTAGTGGGTTTGATAGGTCCAGGGGACAGCCTTTGTATGGATTGTGACGGTCGAGGAGCCATGGACTGTGTTGTGGAGGTAGTGGTCTCATGGGTTCCATTGCAGGGGGTGTGAAAAGGGATGATATTTGCTAGACATGCATGTTAGCTTTTGGTAACATGATAAACAACACTATGGTACACGAACCAGCGCTACGGACAGAGATTAGCCACGTTGAAATGTCATCGTCGGAACAGGGTCTTATGGTTGAGAGTGCGCCGATTTGCTGAGGCGTCAGAAACTCGGACTGGGGTAAAGGACGATAGCCATCGTCGAGGGAGCGAAGAACTTCGAGCCAAGTGAGTACTTTCCAAGTGTCAAATCGACAGAGAGCTCGAATCGCGGCTTGCTGCGACTGCGTCGGCACGATAGAGTGCAAGCCGGTGCCTGTACGACTCTCTGGCATTGTTATGAATTAGATTGTTGCTCGACGACGCCTGCTCAGTGGTAGAGTAGAGGGAATAGATAGCATATTGTGGGCATAACTTGTGAGGAAGGGAATGGAAGACCAAGTACAGATACCCAGCGCGCATGCAGACGCGTCAAATTTGAAACGGGTGACAGATATTAGCCAGCATTACAGGATTGACAGCTGGGGACACGGACTAGCAGCCAGAAAAGAAAAGGATCACAGCCAGAGAAAGGTGGCTAGGGGAGGGATACGCGGGAAAAGCACGTTGCAAGCAGAGAATAAACAGCATTTTGGCAGGGAGGAGAGCCGCAAGGAAAGGCCCGTTCTAGCTCCAATTAGAAACTAAAAAACCAACATGCGCGTTGTTTCTCTCTGCAGCATCGCTAGAGATCAGATGTCAGCAACATCTTGTCGCAAAGACTATCGAGGGAAGTAAACGCTGGGGATGCGGATTATGTTGTGATCGCGGGGGTGGAGGGACTCCTGTTATTTCCCAGAAATACAATCTAAGATAGTGTATCCTGTAATGCCTCATAACTCGGGCGCAAGTGGCCTCTTTTAAGCTGTCACGTCCTCTCGCTACCAATGCTAGAAACAGTATGGCACAGGCTGAGGGCGACCCGATCGAGGCAAAGGTAATGTTGAATGCTTCAACGACTGGATGTCGAGATAGTGAACCCTTGATCCCTGCACAGTGGCAGGCTGCCAACCCTAAAATAGCGCCGGCCAGCTTTAGTGTCCGACTCCTTAGCCTCGCGTATCGTAAACTAAACTAGAGTGTATCAAGAGGTAACTTGGTGCTTTCGCAATGTATTCTTCCTCGGCATACACATCATCTCCTCATCTCGAGCTCGTGAGCCTATAGGATCCGAACTTCCCGCCAGGGTAAAAATGGTTGCAATGGCCTCAATGCAGGTCCCCTGCCATCGTTCTAGCTCCCAATCGCCACCCCCTTAGTCTCTTAGGTAGGAGCCCAGACGACTAGGAGGGATGATTTGTCTACGAAGCGTACGCAGTGGGGGGGAGCTCGCATCTCTCCGCCTCGGATCCACTACGATTTACTCATTAATTTTTATTGCTTACTCTTCGTCCCATCTTATCGGGCAAAATTGTCATCGTGATGATGATCATCAGGTGTAGCGCTACAATTTCTCTGACTTTAGGCGCTCAGATCCACGAGATCTCTTAGCCGAAGGATAGCTCAAGGTTGTCTAGGAAATTGCCCCTCCTTTTTGATAGCGGCGATCCCGCTTTTGCTGCGTCCTGCAGGTGCCACCCCACCCGTAGATTAGGAGATTTCTCGGTTGGTATTAAGATCGTTGTGAGTATTATCGTGGATGACGTATACACTATGGAAAGTTTCTTTGCGAACAGCGTAATCCAAGGCCAGCCCTAGTCAGCGATATGTCTAGCGATTATAAATGGCCTTATGTGCATGAAAAAGAGACCTGCAAGCAAGATTGATCATCTCATGCAAAATGGTGTTGCGGAGTATGGTCTTAGTGAGTGGCGGACCGCGTGAACTCGCGTTTCAATCCTCCTATCTCACGTCCTCCTGAGGTCATGCTTTTATTGAACGACGACCAATAGTCCAATTGACGAAGTCAAGCAAGACGTATATTTGCTGTGTGACACTAAAGTACGATGGTAGGTAACGAAGGTCTTCAACAATTAGGCTATCTTGTTACACAGTTTTAGAGGCATCCAGGTGGTGAAGACGGTGTTGCAACAAGCTATGATCAAAGTCATCGATTTTGCCTATTGCTTTAGGAAAGCTGCGCGGTCAAAGCAGAGGACATGTCAATCATCCGCAGACCTCATCAGCCTGTGACATTGCACCGGTGCAGGGCTACTGATTAGCATGGGCTATTGACCTCGCCCGAGTGCCCTCCCTGCAACCACAATACCGAATACGCGATATCTGCTAATTTTCAGAGATCTGTTCCCAAACTATGCTTGTCTGATGTGTACCTGTCACCGCTCAACAGACGCCGTGAAGAGCTAGCTGAAATTAGCTTTATCCTTTTGCTGGGGTCTTTCAGATGGGCACCGAGGTCTAGCCAACATCTACGTCAAGATCTCCTTATCCTCTTGCTATCAGCTCCCACAATAGGATCCGCGAACTTGGAATGTAGTAGAGAGGGCTCACTGGGCTTGCGGAATTACGTGAATTCTTCTGTGCACCGTTGATTAAGCCACGCTTCGTTAGGAAGGTGGCATACTGCTGTAATAATGTCCGTCAAATCATGTAATAAAAGATATCTATATTAAGATACATCCTATGCGAGTAGATAAAATGTCGCTATGCCTTATCCGTCTTCAACATCATACCCTTGCCTCCTTTTCCTGGTGATTTTTTTTAGATAATTATGTGGACACATTAATTCTTGTCTGTGCATCCTCAGAATAGGCTTGACGTCAACTTCCATCGATGAACAACTGCTCGTGGAGGCTTTAGTTGAGGTAGCTTGGCACATCGAATAGACCTTCGTCGTTATTGTAAATGTGATCCGAACCGGAGAAGAAGTCTGAGGATGCGAAGGTGTCATCAAAGCCAGAAATAGTCCTCGGATCTATCGATTGAGCCGTAGTCTGCGAGTAAGATGAGTCCAGCATCAGCGGGTTGGCTACTATCCCCAAAGCAGAGTGATCATCGACTTTGGGAGGAAGTGTAAGTCTGGCCTGCGACATCGATGTAAACGGTGGTTGTGGAAAGCCAAATTCAGGAGCTTGTGTTCTTTTGGCTATAGCTGCAGAGGTGTTCATCTCCACTTGTCCCACCAATGTTCCATTGAGCCTAGCCGCGGTGTATGCTGCATGCGCAAGTTCCTTGGGCCCATGGAAATTGGACGGTCCCATCTCAAGTCTGAGTTGTAAATTTCCTACGTCAGCCTTGGCCCATTCGAGTACTGGCGAGTCCCAGGGATGGTTCAAGGCCATAACATTGTCCCAGGCTTCTTTGACCCCGGGCTGGAGTAACAAGCCCATGACCACGTTGGTCATACTCCAATCTTTGATACTTTGATATTTGTCGAAGTGATCGGTGCCGATATGTCTCAGGCGCTCAAGAAAGCTTACGAAAAGTTGACAGCAAAAGCCGCACGACCAAATCTTTTTCCCACTATTGCGTCGCCAAGTATCCGCCTTCGCGCGGCCTTGATCCACGTCATGTATCCCGTGGCATCGACTCAAATGACGGACTAAAGCATCCCGTCTCTTGTAGGAGTAAGTCCCAGGGTTGAGACTGGAGAATGGTTGGCCTTCGTTTCCAGTCAAGTTTCCTGAGCTGTCCTCCGTCACGCACAATGCACAGAGGAACGTGTATTCATGTTCTTTTTCGTGCTTTTGCCAATCGGAGCTGTTTTTGAAGGCGCGTTGACTTAGGCACTCTGTGCACTGGTAAGGGCGAGGGACGTTGGTAGGCTTTATAGAACTAGATGGTGCAAGTGTGGCGTCTCTCGCGCTGATTTGTCTCGAATTATACAGGGAGTGACTATTCGCGGGATACATTGCATAATGCGGAGTCTCTGCAGCTGCATAGCCGAGCTCGGAAGCACGAGCTTGATCGTGACTGTCTGTATTCAAGTATCAGTCATTTATCTTGATGAGTTCCGGGGGACACGACGTACGGATCGCGCGGCATTCGTCAAGCCAGGTACAAACATCTTTGGTTTCGCAACCTCTCAGGGCATTAATAGCCTGTACTTTCTCAGCGGAGAGAATCTCGTGGCCATAGCTGCAGTGGCCAAGCTGTTCAACTGATCTAGCAAGCTTGAGCCATGCGACGACCTCCCTCTCGCCATCATCCTTAAGAATCTTGAGGGCGTCGTGTTGTTTTTGACTGAGAAGACCCTTTATTTCGCTTGGTGGTGGTCCGCCAATGACATGATTAGTCGAGCTGACTGGTGAGGACAGGGGCAGGCGGCCACTTGTGGCTCGCCCAATCGTAGGCTACCGGTAGAGCAAGGGATCATTCTTGTCTTTTATTGTCATGCCAGGCACGGAGACAAGAAAAATAAAAGAAGAGCACGATAACCATTTCTTGAACAACTTCAAGTCGACGGCCATGGCCTGTCTGCCTCGCCCATCTGTCAAATCACGTCTGGTTCATCACAGAGCCGATTGAGGGAGGATAAGCTAACGACGCAAGAGTGAGCAAGGGAGGCATGCTCGGCAGGGAGCGGCGCACTCCCCAGGAGCGACCCTTTTGGGCTGAACAATTTCTGGCATTTTAAACTGTTTCGACAAGAACTTTCGCACACGCACCAAAAGCGTTCTCGGCTCTGTGCGCTGACATGTAAGCGCATAATATCTCTACAGACTAATACTTGCGTACAAACTTATTGTTATGTTTGTATTTGTAAAGGTTTTCCCCCAAAATCTCTTATTGTGGACTTATCGACAATTATCAACCTTTGGGGTGTGCGGTTCATCCACGTTCGCGATGCCCATCTCCCAATGTATTCGCAATTACGACGCCAACACATGCAACGAAGGATTTCTTAGCAGAATGAACAGGAAGAATGTACGTTATGGTGCACGCAACAACTAAGAGCGTAGTACAATACTTTCTTGATGCCATCGATCCAAGTTCGGAGAGTTTCCTGCGGCATACAGAAGAGACCCCAAGCCTGCGACATTAGACTCTTCTTCAGGCTTACAAGATTTACAAAAGTTCGACTGTGAGTTGATATACCAAGCTGCATTTACATTGTGCTCCATGCGTAGATCCGGCCACCAAAGGGTTTCTCGATTTACACCCTGAAATTTCCCAGCGAGTGGTAAACAATCGCTTCCAATTGTAGAATACTTTACAAAATATCGAACTGTAATTTTGTTACATGACCAGAAAGTATGCCCATGGTCGTGAAGCCGACCGCCGCCATATTCTAGCTTGTGTAGTATGTTCTTAATGGCCCGCAACCTACCGCGGTCTACCCTCGGAATGGGATGCACGATTCTCATTTTCCATGAAGACGTAACGACTACCGCATGGACCAATGAAGGTCACATAACGATGCTGGCCAGGTGGCTTATCTCTTTTGCCATGTGAGTCGAGTGTTTGAGCTCTAGCCTGCTGAATCAGATGTGGAACAATTCCCGGATCACCACACCCATCTCAGCATAAAATATGTGATGGTAATGGTATGATCTAATATTATTACTTCAACACATGAAATCATGGTGGAAAATTTTGATGAACGGTATAGGCAAGGTCATACTCGAATATCGGGGCTCATATATAGCCAAAGTCAAAGTCAATCGGAGAACTCGGTCCGAGCTCCGCGGTGCCGGAAGAGGCTTCTCGTGACAGGGCCCCCGAGAGTGGTTTTAGGCCCCAGTATGGGGATCTCCCGGCCGGCTTCGGGGAGCTCTACGGCCTTTTATTGACAAGTATTTTTAACATAACGAGACAGGCTTTTGAAACGTCGGTCTGATTCGAGAGCATGGCAGAGGCCTCGCAAGCGGCAGGTGAAAGCGACATCGATGTATCGTTCCGTGAATAGAGTCGCGGTGGGAATATCCAAGTCTCGGTTTTTGGGGTTGCGAACGATGCTGGGTGCCCTCGACCCGAGTGTAGGACTTGATGCCTTGGCAGAGCGCGGACTGCACGCGAAGAGTCTTGGATGTCTACGCCAACGCTGAGACCTGGCCATGTCCCACATGGGAATGATGGTTCCGAGGCATTGTGTAGTGGCGGCTGGGTGTGGGTGGTGGAGGATACCGGATTCACAGAAGAATGCGAATCACGCCCCAACGCCAAATCGATTTTACGCCTAAAAGTCGAATTTCCTATATATTTAGCGTATGCAGAAAGCTGCGGAATCCTTGGCACTTTTTTTTTTTTTTTTTTGCGCGCTACATGCCCCACCAAGTCCACGAATAAAGCTTCTGAGATATCAACTTTATATTAGTAGATAACTCTACTAAACAGAGTTCTAACGCCGTAGGAAATAACTTATCTCGATAGATACTTAATATATTATAAGGCTTTAAAGATTGGTAGTAGACTTAGCAGGTACGTGGGGCTTCAGAACGGAAAGGAGCTAAAGGATTAGTGTAGAAAGCCTAATTTCTACGCCTAATTTCTAGAATTTTGGCTGTAAACTTCAACCTTTAATAAATTCCGTATCAATAAATTGATTAGGTTTATTTCACGGCGTTAGAATCGCCTAAAATCAAGCTATCTATTTATATGAGCTTGATATAATAAAAGCGTTGTTCGTAGACTTAGGTTTGTATGTATGGGGGAGCGCAAAAAAAAAAAAAAAAAAGTGCCAAGGATTCCGCAGCTTTCTGCATACGCTAAATACACAGTAGCCACGATATGTATTAATACTATAAATACGGTGAATTCTAACTATAAGCTATAAACCTAAATAATATTTTTGATTAAAACTATTATAATACGATATATATAAAAAATACTTAATTTTACTAGCGCGGTTTTAACTATTCTAATATATAATATCTAACTCTTATAGTACGAACTTTATATTATAAACTTAAGAGGATAATATAAGTAAGTTTAGTATAGGAAACTATCTTAGTATTATATATAGAGACGGTTATTATATATATTATTAAATGTTCGACTTTTAGGCGTAAAATCGATTTGGCGTTGGGGCGTGATTCGCATTCGAGTTCGCGAGGTGGCCCGCACGGTTAGCTGGCCGAAGCAGAGCTTGAGAGGCATCTGGGATAGTTGGGGCCGCTCCAGGCTAAACAGGTCGAGTCCCCGTGCCACGCTGAAGTATCATACGGTGTCGCCTCTGAAGCTTGATCATGACTCGATTCGAAAGCGGTCCGATACATTGTAGTCGCTGAAGACGGATGGTCGAACGAGAGCGACCCAGCTTCGAGATTGGTCTCCACAGACACTGGCGTTGTCTTTACTTCGTGCTGGCAACAGTCAATCGCGTCATGGTTGCTAGCACTTGAAGCTACGATAGCTAATTCATCACAGCCTTGCTTGCCCAATTCAAGACTTAGTTGCAATGTCTCTGCGTCGAGCAGATTCCAGCGGAGCTCTGGAGTAACAATTCTGGGATGAGAACTCAACACAGCTTGCCAAGCATCATTGACAGCTGGCTGTAGCAGCAAGCCTTTAATCACATTTGTCTGAGTCCATTCGTTCATTGCTTGTCCTTTTGCGAAGTGCTCGTTATCGATGTGGTTTAATTGCTCCGTCTGGGTGAAGAATAATGTAACGCAGAAGCCACAGGAAAAGGCTGTCCTGCCAAGCTTGTATCGCCACTTCCCGGCCAGTGCAGAAGCGGCCTGTCCAGTGATGTTGTGCGCTGCAAGGTGTTGGATCATGTTTGACTTTCTTGACTTTGTAAGAGGCAGGTTGGATGACCCAGTGCATTCAGAGGCATGATGCTCTTGCAAATGGCTGAAGCTCGGGTCTCGGATTTCACAGAAGGCGCATTTGTAAATGCCTTGTATATTCTCTATCGGGCCCAATGGCATACACGCATAGACGGTTTCGTGCTCTTTCATATGCCTTTTCCACCCATCACTGGTTGTAAAGATGTTGGAATGCTTGCCATAGGTACACCATCGCTTGTGTGCATACGTATCTTTGGGTATGGTCTCTGGAAGGTCAGATAGTAGACTTCCGTGGCCCAAAGAGCTTCGAGGAGTGTTGTAGGAGGTTGCATTCGAAAATGCAGAGGATGAGCCGAAAGAGCTAACCGATGATTGTGCGACAGACCTTGTTGAAGTCCGTCGCCGCTGTTGCAATGAAGGCTGCCGAGAGCCTGAAGGGCTACCACGCCTCGAGCCATAAAGGTTCTGCTGCTTGTTTGTACCGCCTGCAATACTTCTTTAGCACAGATTCCAGAGAAGCCATTGGAAGGTCACTGACCAGCAAGACGAGCAAATTGGAGCCATGCTAGAACGTTTTCAATACGGCAATCCTGCAATATAGAAAGCGCATCGAGCTGCTCAGTAGAGAGGTTACCAGCGCCAGATCGAAGCCCAAGTCCTCCAGGCCCTGGCTGGATCGAACGAAGGAGTGTAAGCCAGGCAATGACACTGTCGTCGTCAAAGTCTTTCAATGTATTGACTGCCACCTCCTGCTCAGCACAAGGCCAAGTGAATGAAAGTGGAGCAACAGGAACCGCGGTGCTATTAATGAGAGGGGTTCTAGCGAAGGGAGAATGCGATGAAGTGGGGGCAAACGCCGAAGCTACACTGGAAGTGGCCGAGGCTTCTACTAGCTGATGATCCTCCCCTTTTCTAGAGCCAGATGATTGGCCGAGCATTCTCAGAGATTATCTCGCATGACAATCCGAAAATACAGATTGCTCCGGTCAGGGTATTGGTGTATACTTCTTTCAATAGAACGTAAAAAAGAAGTTGACGATTAAGTAGGAACCACTGACTTTTTGTAGTAGAAGCTGCGCCGGGGTGCAGGCAGTGTTTTATTTTATCTCACTCCCTTGACGAATATAGGAGGAAAGCGCCTTGTTTCATATTTTTACGCGCCTGCTCCTTTGGCAGCCAGGAGTCCAGGGGCTCGTGATTTTGGCCGGTAGCCTTGTGGGTTGACTGAGGGAAAGACCTAAGCGACCAAATCAGGACCAAGTATCTTCTCTTTCCAAAACTCTTTCATCGGAAAACCACTTCTATCGATTACCTTGCATGCTGCAGGAGGTACGAGGCATATGGAGAGTGGATATTTCAAGCCTCAACCTCAGCCAAGCCCTGGTGTCGAAGTGTATCGAGTTGGAACTCGCACCATCCTCATCATCTACCTACATATACACGCGGCACTGCTGCAGCGCAGTATTTTAGGACTGCCTCTTCCGATGGATTTTGGGAATAGCACTAGGAACCCTGGATCCGTTGCAGTCCTGGGGCAGTAGCGCTGGATAATACTCTCTCTGCGCACCACCACTTATTATTCATGGCTGTGCTGCTGCTGATAGCCTTTGCACAATTAGCCATCATATGGAATGACACACTCTACTACTTAGATTCAGGAGATGACGATGTCAGAAGATATGTAAACCCAATAGTCGCGGTAGTAGTGGAATTCCAGGCATTCAGGTTTCACCTATTCTCCATGAGCGATACATGTTGTACCTGCAGTAGTATTTAGGCTGCCTAATTGGGCCTAATCGATTTGTCTTGAACTTCTGTGGTGGTTTTGTGGGCAGATCGACCTTGTAGTATGTCAGGGGAAAAGACACTTCGGCCTTTACCCGTGATAAGCTCTAAACAGTTCCTTGGGTCTAACTCGCTATGATTTATAGTTGACGATGATTAGCTTACGAATCATAAGCTCCCATCTTATATAAGAATCCCCGAAAACGTTCCGAGCGACGTCGTCGTAACGTTACAAGTCTTCGGTCCAGGCTCGACTTTACCAAGCATTCAATACGCTAAAGCGAAAGCCCATGCCTATTGGAAATCCCTGGCAGTGGGCACAACTAGTATCAGGTTCAAGCTTGGGTACATCAGCTACTTGATATCTGATAGGGTAGTAATGTATATCTTTATGATCAGTGTGGTCCGCAGAAGAGAGCAACAAACAGGAGATGCTCGTATGAACGATAAAGAAACCTTGACGAAGCCGTTACTACTAATTTGTCTCCCATAGACATTGATGTTTCTTCTATGACCCTAAATCTTATCGAACCATACCACCGTATCCAATATCTTGGGCCTCGGTCAAGAAGATAAATTCTGGTGTCCAGCTCTGGATTCTTTCGCCGTTCTCGTTGGCAGATGACTATTGTTCTTGCTCTCGGCTGCAGAGAACACGCTTTTCAAAAAGTCCCTGGGTTGTGCTGGTAGCTGGAAGAGAATGTTTCAGGGAAGGATGCACGCAGGTGCTTAGAGGTCGTGATCGCGCGGCTGAAATTTTGGCTAGGCAAGCCTATCCATATGGTATACTCACCTTGCGCAAGAGATTCGGTGCTCTGCTCGTCTGAGGGACCCCTCTCAAGTCTGGACTGAAGTGAGCCCACGTTAGGTCCCTGCCAGATCAAGTCTGGGTGTCCCGGCCATGAAATGTAGTCATCAAGCACTCCCAAGCTACGGCGACCCCAGGCTGAAGCAAAAGACCACGGACCACAATTGTAAAATCCCATCCATCGAAAGCTTATTCTCTTTCAAAGTGCTCATTGCCGATGTGCTTCAGACGGATCTGGAAGGTCGAGTACAGGAGACCCCAGAAGCCACAAGACCAACATCGCTTTCCACTGGTACGACGTCATTGATCTGCAAGGGCACGTCCTGGAGCGATATCGTGGATTCCATGGCTTTTGCTCAAGTAGCTGACCAGTTGCTCCTTGCGTTTGCAGGTAATCGTGCACTGCTGGACGTTGTGTCCGCATAGATGATGCTCATCTGGATTGAGTACTCTACACACATGCACTCATAATCTTGGCCTGCTCCTAGCTATAACCCGCCAAGATGGCAGACGTATGTAGGCTCGTGTTCCCTCTCGTGTTCCTTCCAGTCATTGTGGTTTTATACAATTCTTTGTCTCCACAAATCGTCCAGCAGTAGCGGTCCGAAATGCGGCAGAAAGCTTTTCGAGCGCCCGTGCCGGCTTGTAGGCGGCAACTTGCAGCCGAGAGGGCTTGGTGGGGTAAGCGTGTCAACTGGCGTCATCGCTAGGTTGACGCAAGCGATAGGCGTCTGTTGCTGATAACTTTGAAGGTGAGCCTGGGAAAGGAAGGGATATTTGGGTTTGGCTTGCAGTGGACCGGATGACCGGGTCTGGGGAAGACGATTCGCTGCTGAAAGACCTGTTGGGTGCGTCAAGGTTGTCTGCATGCAACGGTCAGCCTTCCTCAACTGGGTTCAGCTGGATATTCATCTAGCGTACGAGCCAAGGAAGTATGGATTATCTAGTAGCAAAGCTTTTCATCTCTGCAACGACTCAACGTAGACATAGCGTGGACCAGATCGTCTGATAGAACGATACGACCATCCTCTGGAGGACTATGGCCGTAAGATCGTTAATGCTGCCAAGGCAATTGGGAAGCTCTATTTCATGCTGACATAATCCCGCTAGACCCGGATCGTCGTCGACGGTGGTATTCCATGTTCAGACACCCACAGCGTTGGAGAGCGTTGTGTCTCGAAGCATGCAACAATGTCTCCATATTGGGCATGCTCAGTCCTGGCTAATTTTTGGCCGCCTCCAGGTGAAACTGCGTACATGGCTTCTCTGCCTAACGATCTCGAGCAGTGTTTCCTGGTCATCTCTACGGCCATGGCAACTATTGCAATTTCCCGTGGACCTTCATAGGCTTCCGCAACAGGTTGAGCCATTTACTGAGACTTTTAGAATTTCGATTGTGGATGAATGTTGGACGGAAGGCCCTCATCTTGAGGTTCAAGATTACGGCAGGCCATGGAGGTGAAACGCTGATAGGGCTGCCATAGTCGACTACAATCCCTTCTTGATATGAGCTTTTGCCCTTTCGAACGGAGTCACAGCGTATTCGTACCGTAATCGCCTGAACTTGATATTGCTCTTTGTACCATTGGTTAGCCGCCTCTGTATATGGTACTGCAAACAGGACGGCAGCTCTGAATACCCCAATAAAGACACTGAGGTCTGTTGTATACTCCCAGCGACTACCTCTGGATGCTCTTTGCACTCTCATATTCACGTTCTAGCTTGGTCCTCTAGGTGCGTTGGGTGTATTTTGATACTGCCCCTGTAGTAGCTGATGAGAACCCTAGCAGACTCATTTGTGATTGCTGGCTATCAGCCCCTTGTCTGCGATAGATACTCTCTCGCTTTCCATTGCTCTCTTATCAATTAATCCAGTCTTATCGTATCTCTAACTGTTCATCTATTATGTGGTGGATCTATTTCGTTTCTTTTTTTGCAATGCACCTGAAATGCCCTCAGTATAGCGGAACATAGTAAGTTCGCACAAAGCTGCTACCATAGTCCTTGAAAAGGATACGTCACTTGAGAGGACAGCTTCAAAATCACAATTCTGTGACTATCGTAAGAGGCAGAATGTTGGACTCAGAAGCGATGACCGCTCTATGAAACAGGGTGCAAAGAGCTGGGAATGGGAACATGTGAATTGTAGCTCTAGCTAATATGACGCAATATCTAGAGCGGCGAGTGGGTCAAGCAATTCCAAATAGAAAAATTGGTAGTAACAACGACCAACTAAAAGATTTGCTCAGAGTTCTATCGGATATCTACCATCCAGCTTCTACATTCGCTTTGGACCTGTGGAGGACTACCAACGGAATAAAACTTGCTGATCGCTCTCCTCTGCAAATGTGTTAAGTTGGTGGCGCAAGTGCAGGAATTCATTCACTTCCCCTACCCACTTAGCGACGGCCAAGCCAGCCAGCGTTAAACCTCAGTCATTTTACAAGTGTGTTGGGACCAATTTTCTCACCTTCTGCTATCCAAACTCCAAGACAGAGCAAAGATGGCTTCCCCTTACGAAGGCATGACGCTGATCTTCGTGGCTGGCAATTACTTCGTCCAAACCAAGGACATGGACACGGCGGAGCTCGCAAAGCTCCCAAAGATGAACATCACCAAGCAACTCGCATTAATGTTCCAGGAAGCTGCCGAGGCAAATGATAGAATTCGTAATGACGGTGACGTACCCATGGTCCAATCTCTGCACTGCTTCTACTGACGTCTATACAGAGGTCCGTAATGCAGGCCCTTCTCAACCAGTACGAGCACGCAAGAGTATGTTGCCACTACCTCAACTCTTGAGGCGACTCCGCTAAAGGGTATACAGAGCACTCCATTAGGGCACCAGCCCCACGAGCTAGAACCCGCAAGAGTGTGTAGCTCATCTTTACCTTTAATCTTGTGAGGATCATACTGACGAATACACAGAGCGCGTTCGTCCAGCGCCAAGCCAACGAGACGCGTCGCCAAAAGGTGGCTTACCTCTGTCTCAACCCTTGTGTACAGAGCGTGATCGCATTTCAACGCCAGCGCCAGGCACACCTCCCACGCCATACGCTGGATTGGAGCCAGGTAGATCACCTCTTTCCCAAGTCTTGTGATGACCCTGCTAATGGGTACGCAGATGACCATCTCGAGATACTAGCTCATCAAACACTCTCGTATTATCCAGCCGGACAAAGCAGCGGTAGCTCAACACTATTCCAATCTTGGTGCTACCACTGCTAATTAATATGCAGCCAATGATGTTTCTGACGGTTGCAGTTGCTAGCTTCTATTCCGACCTATGCGTTGCTCTTGCTGATAGCATACAGTAGACCCTCAGCTCTTTGAGACCCAGAAATACCAACTTTTGCACGCGGCAGGACCCAGTCGCGGTAGCTTACCACTATTCCAACCCTTTTGCTACCCCTGCTAACATTGTGTAGGCTCCCCACCTGCTCCATACGGTTGCTTACCTCTATCTCAATCCATGCTGCTTACACTGATAGCATCCAGTTGACTATAATACCGCAATAACCACCCCGGCCCATGACGACGGTACAAATCTTCGTTTCAATGGATGCGCAAGTTTTGCTGACGAAGGTACACAGATTTAATGCAGAAAACCCTCCCCCTGCCCGCGGCAATATTCGAAGATACCAAGGGCTCACCATACGACGTCAAGTGGATGGAGGCCAACAGCATTTCTGAAACGCTGCTTCTCGATTTTACCAGCGCCCAAAAGTTCGACTACGTCTGTCGTGCGGGAGCCTTCCAAGTCGGTGACCAATTCACAATGAGATTAGTCAAGGACAGTCTCGAGATAGTCTTAGCAGCAGTAAGCACTCACTTTCCCTTGCATCTCAATCCGTCAAACATCCTTCTTACACTCCCTACAGACCCTCACGAAAAACCCCTCCTCTAAAACCCCCACGTTCAGGTTCGCACCGCACAACACGCCTGGTCTTTTAGCCGAAGTCCCCATCAAAGGCCCCAGAGAATTCGCAGCTCACATGCACGCCATGCATGGGGCGGAACACGGCAGGGCGAGCATGCCGAGGGGTGCATGGTGGGCGATTCGCCTTTGGCGCAACGAGGACTTAGGCAGCTTATTCAAGATCCGCAATGCCTTACATCTTTGGGTCGAGCAGAAGGAGATGTGGGAGCACAACCAGGGCATGAAGACTTCGGTGAAGCGAAAGCTAGACCTACCCCCTGACAAACATGGGACGTCCAGGAGGTGTACTCAAAGCATCAAGAAGCCACACAATTTGTACGGCCTGTAGGTGGGTGACAGATTCGATATGGATCGATGTCGAGACGCGTGTGTGTGAAGAGAATGTGCTGCGACGAAATTGTGCTTTAGCTCCTATTTCTTAAGCAAACAACTGTCCGTTGTCTAGATCAGATGTGTGTTATACAATCGAAGATAGGCTACAGACACAATGAGTTCAATACCAAAACACAATTCTAGAACAACAAGTGAGCTAATCAGCATTTTTGTCCTACATATGTTATGTCCCATACGCGAACCAAGCGACTAACTTGGCAAATCGACCACGCTTCCCCTACAGCAGTAAAATTCTTTATCACTATAACAAGACGTCTCATACAGTAATTACAGGCTCGTCTGAATTACACAATCAAGCCATCCGAATTCGCCAAGAGTGCACATGGCAAAAGGATTGCTAGTCAAAATGATCGCATGACGCTGCACGCATCAAAAATTCATGTTGTCTCAGTGACTGTAGCTCAAATATTTGTGACCCCTGGCGAAACTTGCTCCAAGATAGCGAAGAGCTCTTGGGCTGTTCTCTCCTGCATCTTCCTGCCCATTTCGCTGTCCACATTAGGCCCGGGACTATACGGCGCTAGGTCAGTATATGGACGGTCAACTGGTATTGAGGGTGGCAGGTCTGTTGCCCTTACCTGCGGACTTTGCAATCCATCACGAAGGCACCATGCGTTTGCTCTCCTACGTCTGGCTGCACAGCATGGACAAGAACGCGGCTTCCAACTTCAGTCGTGCGAGTGAGTGTAGCAACCGCGAAGCTCATCATGATTCCTTGAAACCAGCCAATATCGTCTCGGAAGATATCAGTATTGCAAGCTCCAGGTGTAAGGTAGTTGATGACAAAAATTGGACTTTGCAGAGACGGGCACTTTTGCAGCGATGCTGCGAACCGCGTACATGAGGAGTACTTTGGAGACCTTATATCTACAGCAGACGTCAGCATACGTTGAGGTGCGGGAAAGGCAGTTGAAGAAATTTGTTGTTGGACTTGTGAAATCAAGCATTTTGGACTGACCTATCATCCATGTCGGCGCCCTCTTTCACTTTCATGGCGTCAAAGAGCTTTCCCGAAGCCTCCTTCTCTTTGAATTTGGCAATATAAATCAGATCCGAGCCTACAAATGTCATGCGACCCTGCACTTTGTATTTGGCCGCGCTCTCTTGAAGCTTTGGCAGTACACTGAGGGCCAAGAGCACCGCACCGATGACATTGACGGTAATAGTGCTCTCCTGGTCCTCAGAAACTGTGAATTTGGTAGTCAAAATCCCCGCGTTCTGAATAACAGCATCCAAGCGGTCCAGCGACTTGACGCGCTCGGCGAAGGCCTTGATGGAGTCATAATTTGACAGGTCGACATGCCAGACAACGATGCGTGACTTGGAGGTGCTGAGCGAGCTCGAGATGTCGGCGGCAGCAGCCTCACCTTTAGAAATGGTGCGGACTGCTAGGATGACTTTGGCGGCATTTAGGCGGACAAGATGACGAGCAGTCTCGAGACCTAGATTGCGTATCGCCTCAGCATCTTATCTTAGGAGTTTCCAAGCAGTCTTACCGAGACCAGTGTTGGCGCCCGTGACGATAATGGTTTGACCAGAAAAATCCGAGGTTGGGTATGGGATTTTGACGAAGAGCTGCGAGTGGAAAAACATCGAAAGGTAGCTCATCAGCCCCATCCTGCTCTTTTTCGGCGCACGGCGTCAGTGCTGGCTCAGGGAGTTGATATTAATCGTGATCAAGGCGATAGCCTAGGTTGTTGTCTATGGTGCAAAGTGTTCATGGATTGAGGAAGGATGTAATTGAAGCCTGGTGCATCTCTTTGGTTTTGGTCTTGGTCTTGGTCTTGGACAAAGAGTGGCGTGCGGCTGGGTTACCCAGATTGTGATGTTCGAAGGATCCATCAACACTGCTGACTCCCCTCGGCTCTACCGATCATCCGAATGTGCCTAGAATGCAATCTGGAATTGGTATCAGGGGTATGTACGGACTACGGAAGCACTTTGTGATCAGCCCTACCTCGCGGACCGGGACCGGGACTGACTCGGCCCGACCGAGACACGCTGCAGTCGAATGGGGCCACCCGGCCAACGCCTAATTACTTGGCAGCAGTGTACATAGCCCTGAGGTACCTAGCACTAGTAATACCAGTCCTCCCCCCCTTACCCTTAGACGTGCCAACCTGTTTTCTGCTGCGTCCCGTCGGTTGCGAATCAGCCCCCAACTAGCCTAATTAGGCCTAGGTCCAGCAGCATATAAAATCTAGCAATAGATTAGTTCCTATACCACCCAAGCCTCCATCATTTACAACACCGTCCTGCCCACCGTCGCACCGACTACGGTAAGTAGTGGCGAAGCTAATGGGAATTAAGTTACTTTCCATCACCCTACCTTCAGCGAGATGTGAAGGATTTAGCGAGTCAACGAGTTAGCGAGGTAGCACTTAGCAAGGGCAGTAGCAATCTAGAGTCTAGAAGGTAACATGACTAGCGATCAGCAACCAGCAACCAGCAATACAAAAAGGCTCGGCCCGCTACAATTGTGTTGGAACACACCATCACTACCTTACTTTGACCTGTGTACATGGCAGACACCCTCTCTCAGCACTACAACAGTAATACCCCCGCCTTTTAAGCAAGCTGATCCAACACAACCACTCCCACCTCACCACACCCTCTCCACCCTCTCCGCCCATCCCACAGCTAATAAAATCCACATATCAACCCTTCGCTTCTCCTACTCCCTCTAATCGTAGCACCCAACTAAGTCAAGCTTACTTAGTTAGGTGCTACGATTAACATCCACTCCGCGCTACCAATCCTCACGCCACTCCCCCCTGATTCGTGGCATATCTCTTTATGCCAACACAGATAAGATGGGCCGCAGGATTCTTGAATTGGCTTGGGAGGTACAGAAAAGGGTATTTAATTAGATAACACTAACACTCATCCTGAAAGCTGAGGCTCAATACATCTCCCGCAAACACCCCCTCACCACCAAGTCCCCTAGCAAATCTTCAAATATCCATCCCCAGCGGCATGGAAGTCGAAACCACCCACCCAGCTGATTTTCTCATACAGCTACATGCGAAGTGAAAACTGCAGGTGGAGTTGTAGACGGTATGCGAGAAATTGAGATGGTGCGAGGCTGAGATGTTGTAAACTAGAAGCGTGGGCTGGTGTTGGTGGATTTTGGTGATTGATTGGTTGTTAGGATTCCCAATTTTTCTCAGGACGTAGCTTGGGCACTAGTAAGGAGATCGGAAACGAAGCTAGTCGTGGGCCCGGTGGGGGCGGATTGGGGTTTGGAAGGTCGATGCGTCCTTGGATGTTTCTGTTGGAGAAGCTTTTCTTCGTAGATAGCGTGGCTGGCAGTGAAGTTATTCGTAGGAGATTGGAATCGAGCGTTGAAGAAGTTGATGGAGAGAAGTAGATGGGTAGGGAATAGTGATGGATATTTGGGTAGATGGGTTCATTTGATAGGAGATGCTTTCTGTCTGATACGGATAATGATTGATAGCGGTGAAACAACGCTCGCTGAATAGACAGTAGACATTGGCGAGCTCAAAGCTGCCTGGTATATCGCATATGAGATAAAATCAAATCGAAACAAACCAACCCAAATCAATATACAAAACTCTCAACAACCCACACTCCTCTTCCCCTAATACCGGTCCATCCCTTGCAACCCCAAACCCACCGGCTCCCGTATCACACTCTCAGGACTAACCCCACCAGCCCCGTTTTTAATCGGACCTCTATACCCTGCATGCATCAAACCGCCCACATCCCTCTTTCGTTCCCTGACAAGCCACTCCAAACTCGCCGCAAAATCAATACTATTCCCCGTATCCGTCTCCGCCAACGCGCGCTTACATTTCGCCTGCTCAAAGCCCATTCCCACTAATCGTTCAACAGCGACATCGACGGGGTCGCGGACTTGAGGGCCAGCGGGCACGACGAGGGCGGAGACGAAGGTTTTGGATGAGTCTTCTTCGCTGGGGGTGCGTGTGTGGGAGATTGTGGAGGGGAGGGAGGGCATTGGTGGTGCGGAGGCCGAATCTAGAGCGGCGAGCACGGAGGGAAATTCGGACATGGGGCGGTCTTCGCTGGGTGGAAGGGCTTTGAAGCTTGGATCACTTCGCTTGGCTCTAATCTCCGCAGCGTGGCGGGCGCAGCGCCAGCGTGCGGCGATCACGTCATCGACCGGCGCTGCGGCATTCGTGATAGGGGAGGATGGATCGAGGCGGATCGTGGGTGACTTCGGGGAAGGGGAGTGGCGCTCTGTCATCTTCTCCTGGTAGACGCGAGATACTGCTTCTCTGAGAAAGGTAGCGCGCGAGACGGTGGGGGGTGTCCAGTTTGTGTAGCCGCGGGTGCGGGCGTGGGCGAAGGTGGCGGCGGTGGGGGAGGTGGGGGATGTAACATCGAGGACTGTGGGTGGGGCGAGGGTTAGGAGGTGGTGGGTCCATTCCTCTGATACAGGTGTTAGCAGGACGTGCGGACACCATGGGGCAAAAGAAAAACGTACCAAGAACGGAATCTTCCTGCCCAACATCACCGGCTGTGATGTCTGTATTCTGGAAGATACCGAAGTCACGAGCTTCTTGGCGCTTGCCTTGGAAGCCGCGGACAAGAACACCCAGACATGTCCAGATCTCAGTCATGTCGTATAGATCCTCTGCGGAGAGACCACCAGCGTTACCTTTGCCGAACGACGGGGGTGAGCTGTAAAGAACGCTGTTGCGGTCGACGTCTTTGCCAAGATCCATCGCGTTCCTACTCTTGCGCTGTTGCTTGGCGAGTTGGCCACCTCGGAGCCAGTCCATCTGACCGATGATGTCGTCTTCGCGATTTGAACCGCAGCCGAAGACTTGGCAGAAGGTCCAGATGCGCCAGAAGGCGTCGTCGATTTGAGTTGCTCGCTGGGTTTCGCCGCCTGCAAGAGCGGTGATGGTGTCGTCGCGGAGGAAGGATTCGCAGTGGATGAGGATTACGGATTTGAGAGCGATCATGATGTACATATCGCGCATGTACTGCTGTAGATAGAGCGAAGGGGAGTAGTCGAGTTTTGGGGAAGTACCCTCGAGACCAAGGTATGGTGGGCTCATCTCGCGAAGTTCCCATGCAGCTGGAGACATACCGTAGAGTGCGTTCTTCATCAGAGGAAGTTCGTGTCGCTTGAAGGTGCGGTAGAATCCACGGCTGACAGTTGCAGTTGCGAAGAGGTCTTGCAGATTATCCAGATTCTGCAAAATGCGCAATAGGACTTTCTCGGCAGCATCAGCAGAGATCATACGCTCTACCTCTTCAGCACTCATTGACTGTGGCCTCTCCGTCGTCATTGTCAGAGTTGGAGATGGCAAACTGGCATACATGTCTGGAATCTCAGACAAGGCGATCGAGGCCAAAGAACGAGGTGGGTTCTCAGCTAGCTCCTGTCGGCCTCTTCTTTGCAGAGGATGTACATCGCTTTCATCATCAACATCCGCTGGGATCTCGATCTGAGGTTCTTGCTTCTCCTCGACCGGCGTCACCTGGATTTCAGGTGCAATCGTCTCATTCTTGGGTCCAACATCTTCGTCCTCCGAAGTAGTCGGGCTCGTCGAATGATTGCTCTGCTCCTGCAAAGGCAACTGAACACTCGCATCCAAACCACTAGACTCATGTCTAACACCCCAATTCCCAATATAATGCTGATCACTCTTAGGACTCAACAACTCCAACCTTGCTCTCACCTCCTCAAAAGCATGATCGGGGAAAATACTCGACACATCAGTTTCAGGAGTACTCGAATCCTCCCTTGACATAGTCGGGGACGAAGAGTAGTGGTCTGTCGAATTGTGAGGGGATCTGCTAGACGGGCCGGAGTTGCTCCAATTAGATTCGGCGCTTGCTTCCCGCTCCATCGCAACGCTACTTTTGGGGCTTGCTGGCTTCCCGAGCACGCGTTCCGCTTTCATGGAAGATCGACTTCGTACGGGCATTGATATGCGTCGTCGCAAGTCGTTGTCGCTGCCACTGTCGCTTGAGACTCGTGAGGGTTTAGTCTGCATCTGCATTGCGACGTGTGATGTGGCAGATTTCTTCAAGACACGCTTTCGGCCGCTGATGCTACCATCGCTCAGCTTGATTGATGACGACGATGAAGGGGGTGGAGGCGCTTGTCGCGATGGGATCATGTTGTTGGGGCCACGGCTGATTTGAAGTGGGTCCTGGACAGCAACAGTATTCCGTTGCGAGCCAGGTTCCTCATTGATGGTGCCGAGGTGTGCTTCTAACTCCAGCTGCGCTTGGCTTAGTGAAGGCTCGTTTTGTATATAGAAGCGGGTAATATTCGGGCTGGTTTTGGTAAATGCCTCATCGAGAGCATCAAGATCAGCAGGGGTGTACTTCGAGCGGAGCGAAGACATGCGGGAAGGAAGTTGTGATGGCCCGTCGACCATGGAGCTACGTGAGATAGTAAGCGGTGATGGTGCCTTGCGTCGACCATTCATGCTGCCTGATCGAGAGTGGCCAGGAACGTTCAGTGGCAAGATGTCAGCCATTCCAGGCTCCGGTGGTAACGGCTTGTTCATGTCGGCTGCTAGCGAAGTGGTGCTCTTGATTCCGCGAAGCTTGGCTGCGTAGTGTGGAGTCAGTGGCATGCCATCGAAGACACCAGCGGCTGCGGGCGAGATGATCGAGAAAGCGATGCTGTGTTTTCGCTGAAGCTGGGTCGACTGTTTCTCAGGGCTGTGCTCATCGAGGCTCGACATGGAGGAGCGGCCGCTGTAGACCGATGATCTGTCATCATGATCACCAGCAGACTCTTCCGAAGAATCAGTGATGGCCGACTTCTCCGTCGATGGTAATGGAGCACTGCGAAGAGGGGGCTCGACAGGCATGTCATTGGTCATCTCCTCAAGGGACCAAGCGGAAAATGGTCTTCGCGGCTTTGGCATTTCGACGGCGGACAAGGGCGACACGATGGACATCCGTGCGGGTGCCTCGTGTGGTCGGGTTGCGGACGGAGGTGATATTTCTAAGTGCGAAACTTGTTTATGTGATCTTGCACTCGTCTTCGATCTGCTGATCTGATGAGCCAAGTGTGCGGATGATGTAGGTCGCTTCCTGGGCTTGGGCTCTGCACCTGGGATGGTAAGTTGTATCTTGGGTCGTCGATCTTTGGCGGACGGTATATCGTTGGGGTTCATGCGGAAGTTGACCTCCATCGAGTCGGCTGTCGTGGCGCTCATGTCGGAGTCTGGCCTTTGCTCTGTAGCCTGAGGTACTCTAAGCCTCTGCACTGCTGCTGGCGCAATGGGCTTTGGCTTTCCATCGAGACCAAATACCTCTGATAGGTAGTGGTTGTATGCAATTTGGCGATATGAATTCTGCATATTGGCAAGTGCTGGCTGTGAGAGCGGCTTGTCCTGCACAGCGTTCTCCTTGCCCGTCCCAATCTCTCGATGTCCACCAGTATTAAGCCTCGCGAGATCTTGTGCTTGCCTGCTTTCTTTCTCCTCTAGCGAGTCAGCTTCCATCAAGTCCAGGTGCCTCGGGGGCCTCTTGGGTGCAGCGGCAGACATGGTAGACGGCTGTGACCTCGGGGAGGCGTTGCTTTCATTCGAATTCTTCTTCCGGTGCATCATCTTAATCTTGTCAGATAGTGTTCGGGAATGTCTATGAGAAAATCCCATCTCAGGACCTTGCAGCGAGGTGACAGGTGGTCTATCAGCAGCAGCAGCCGTGCGGTGTCTTGATTTAGGGTTGCAACTCTGAGACCTCCGTAAATTGCTACTGCTGCGGTCGATCCTGTGCTGGGAAGAAGTCGAGAACATGATGCCACAGCCCGGTGCAGCCATGATGAGGACCCGTTATGCTGAGCAATGATGAGATGTTGGGGGCTGTTTGTTGGTGCAGCGATCCTCGAAATGGAAATTGGTGTGTTTCTGAATGACGGCACAGCCCCATCAGCGCAACGATTTGTCTCAGGCGGCCCAAGCTGCGCAAGGCGGCGACTTTGATCACACTCACATATAAGCAATTCAGTTGCTGTTGTAGTATTGCCTCAGGCAGTCAGCCAATCTTGTATATGTGCGGGCAATTTGTTCGAACTCCGCGTTTATACTCGGAATTAGGCTTTAAGGGCAGTGCTGCAGGAACAAATCAATGTCTGCGCAAACGCAACCAAACCAAAAAGCACAACTCGTCAACGAAAAGAACGATGAGGGTATTCAAAATAGAATGGTAAGAGAAGAGAAGAAAGATTTCGCGCAGAAGAGGACGGCAATACCTCTGCTTTTGCGCATGTCACAGCGTAGCGACGGGATCAGGTAGTAAGTCCATGGTGCGGCCAGTATCGCGCACAGCACGAACTCTACCTATGGTGTCAAGTCTTGTCGCATGGGCAGATCTGGCACCCTGCCCATATCTACCCCATTGTCCATGCTTCCGCTTGCGATCGGCGCATCACTCAGGATGAAACCGACCTAGAGAGAAGACGGTCATGTGCCTGAGACACAGTCGCAGGAAAAAGCGTTGGTGTGGATAGGTGGCCTTTCTCTGTTGCGGCACAAGGAGAGTGCCTGAAAGTTCGCAACAAGTACAGAAGAGAGAGAGTTCATCTGGCTGACGGATGGTTTCAGACCTAATGGCACGGGGTTGGCTCTAGGCGAGAATAGGCATGGTTGGGCGATCGCCTGGGGGCGCAGATGTACCCCTTGGCCCGGGAAGACATGTAAAAGATACCTCAATCGCGGGGCAAGTGCAATGCCAATGTCTGACTCGCGATCCTCACTTTGCTGATGCTGAGATAATCCATCATCATTATGGCTGTGGAGCCTCAAGGAACGAGATCGTGAGTAATTCTCCTAGCGATCCAGTAAATGCTACGACTGCCTGGTAAGACAGAAGCCTCCATACCAATTGATTGCGACCTTGTGACAAGCAGAAATCAAATTGTGCCTATGAATGGCAATGAAGTGCGATAGAGAGGCGGGTCAGTGGTCATGGGCTGACAGCCGAAACCCTCATTGATGCGCAAGCTTCTATCGGCACAGTTCTTAAAGTTGCGATTTTGGGGCCATCGGGCCGTGTTGATTGGAGCTTCAATTGCGGCGATGGCAAAGTTGGAGTGAGCAATCCAACAAACCTCACGTGGCTATAATTCTACGGGCTTACTCTCGCTATTGCTTCGATAGGTTCCAACTGCCTACTAACCCCCACGATAAATTGTCCGACTGGCTTATAGACGTCATGGAGTGGGGTGACTGGCGTTGCGTATAGGCGCGCATTTACGGAGAAATCTTGCCTCAACTCGCGCCAATTGGCGACAGCACGCTCAAAACCACTGGATACGCTGCTCCAATCCCAGCCACTCGATACCTGCAATCCATATAGTTCCAATGCGACTTGGCGACTCAGCAGCAGCGGTGAGGCCAAAAAAATGCAGCTTACTGGATATTCAGAGCCGCAAGGTTCACCTTGTTTGCCTCGGGGTCATACGCCACAGATACTAAGACAAAACAACGGATCGTGTCCCATGTAATTTCTGAACAGTCATTATAATTCAGACGCGTGTGAGTAATCTATGCCGTGGGGGTCTTTTTCCGTCCTCGTCACCGTGGGCATTTTTCATGGATAGCCTCATGCAGGCACACACCAACCCAACCCCAAGCCAATGTCGTCGCAATACACCTTCTGTTGATCAACTAGACTGGTGCCTCCAGTTAAAAGCTTCTGCACACACCGATGTAACACCACACGCTTCGACTTCCCGCCACTCTATCAAGCAACAGCGTTGAGCAAGATCATCACCCAGATAAGGCGTAGTGGTTTTAGATCCGAAACGCGGTTCTGATGCTCCCTCTAGTAGAAGCGGATATACCCGCCCTGGTTCGTGGTTTGCGCCGCATCGGCCCAGTTTCATGTATACCCCTGGTGCCGCCGTTAAAGTGTCGGATGTCGGAAGTACCAATGTACCTTGCTCTTGCATGCATGTATGTATGCAAGACACACGGCAGGGGTGCTATGAATAAATATTGGGTTGCACATCAGTCTCAACAACGCTGGATAATGTCTTTCGTTATAAGAATTCATCGTCGAGATGATGTTTTCGTACAATGTGCTTGAAAAGGTGAGACTTTACACGTCAATGGCAGGGGCCCCTGGAGGCATCCAACGTTGGCTTTACGGACCGACTTGTCTCAGAAATAGTTGTGATGTGCTGTGCCACGTATGTCTTATCCTAAAGAGAGAAGATGCCAGGTCATATTGTGTTGGAAGTAGGTCATTGGTTTGTGTAGCCAACTTCCACTAGAGTGTTCGGTCTGAGTTACGGTAACCGTGCGGGCACCTCGCTATACTCGGTGCGGCTGGCCCCAACGCGAATCACGCCCCAACGCCAAATCGATTTTACGCCTAAAAGTCGAATATTCTAATATATATACAGTAGCCACGATTTGTATAAATACTCTAAATAAGGTAAATTCTAGCTATAAGCTATAAACCTGAATAATATTTTTAATTAAAACTATTATAATACGAAAGATACGAAAGGTAGTTAGTTTTATTAGCGCGGTTTTAATTATTCTAATATTCTCTATTTAAATTTTATAGTACGAACTTTATATTATATTATTAAGAGGATAATATAAGTAAGTTTAATATAGGAAGTTATCTTAATATTATATATAGAGACGGTTATAATATAAATTATTTAATATTCGACTTTGGCGTTGGGGCCTGATTCGCGTTGGGGCCAGCCGCACCGAGTATAGCGAGGTGCCCGCACGGTCAGAAGGATGTTGATGGCAAGAGTCACTAATATTAGACTTTTTTCGCATCGTCATTCCGCATAGAGGCTCCTCTCGGCTCTCCAATTCCAGTCCGCCTGCATGCATTAGTTATATATGCCAACCTTCTCAAGCTGGAAATCATGTGGTTCGCTTCTTGAATGGCTTGCTGTCGCCAACAAAATGTAACAACATCAATCATCAATCACCGCTTACACCTGCATTTCCCCACCGTCTGTGCTCGTACAAGAATTTCCTGTACCATGCCCAGCCAATCCTGTTCGTGTGGGATCGTGTCAGCTCAGAAGAATTCACCCGACAACCGTCCAACTCCCCTGTATCTCAGCAGCCACAAGAGATGATAAGAAGTGTCCCCGACTAAACTTACTCCAAACTATAATCTGGACAACTATTGTATACAAATTTTCTACGTAAAACGACCTTTTCAAATTATGTTCGAAACCACGAGTTTTGCCCTACCCCTGACTGCACATCTTGTAGGGCTGAAGCCCGGAAGCGACCGCGGGCCCTCAAGGATACCCCAGATATTCGTCCTTCGGGCAACAGTCTGGAAGTTCCGGGGCCTTTTGAATCGCGAAAGTAGTCAACTCTAGGGGGATTGTCTAGGCTGCTTCTAGGCATCAGCCTTACAGGATGAGCAGTCAGGGGGTATGAGGCTGGACGGTTGTTGGGTGTGGACGGTTGATGGGCTTAGGGGTGAACTCTACGAGTATGTCATGAGTGCATGAAGTATATTCGACCCCATTTCCCATCGGTTTCGGACTCAAGCCTCGCGCAGGTTTGCGCGCTCGTTGACTGTCGCTATGGGGTACTTATCTGCGAAACCTCCAGTGTTCGCGAATTCTTGCGCAAGAAAAAGTCGACGATTTTGGTGGACTGGCGTTCAGTATGCGACGATGCCCTCTACCAGATTTTTTTGAGAATAATTGGCTGGTATGACGAAAGGCAGAACGCGCAGTGCCCAGCTCAAAGGTGTAATCCATCAGCCAGAAGTTCTGACTCGCAGCCGCCGAATCGTTGTCAAAGTTGGAAGCTGATCACTTGTACCCAGCAGACCACTGTCTGGGCCTAAATGAGACATCTGTCTTGATGTGTCTGAAAGCTGGCTACATGTCGAAAATGTAAGGATGCAATGATGAATTGTCGTAGATGGAAGGTGAAGATGATGGCTCCTTGTGCAAAACCTTTGCCAGAAAGACCCACCGGAAATTGCAACTTCATCTCGCAACCTCCCGTTCAAGGTTGTTCTCATCATAGTCCATAGCTCTTACATGCCTCAACATCGAAGCTGTTGCGCATCGCATTTTCCCAAAAACCTATGAGATCCAGCACGAAGACCTCACTAAAAGCTGCGGCCTTGAGTGACTGCTCGTAGAGGCAGAGCAGAGGAAGTACACCAGCAGCGTCTTGAAGTCGATCGACGGACGACACATGGCATTAGCTGCTTTGCTGGGTTCATGTACTTACTCTCTGAATCGATACATTGCTTCGACCTGATAATATTCGGCGAAAGCTTGCATAAGTTGAGTTATGAGAACCATGTTTTGGCACAAAGACCTGCACCGAATAGCTCTTAGAAAACAAGCAGACGCAAGTGAAAGATCCCAATACTTCATCGCCCGCCAGATTTTCCACCGTTGCGTCTCCCCACGCACTCCATGCCTGACATTTACCCACTGCCCACCAACACAGACTAGTATTTCTCGCACCACCCTTTCTCTTTACATTTCTTGGAGCGGAAACCATGACTGTCATGACACAGGCGCCAGTTGTTACAGCCACACCTAGAGAGAAAAGCGCTGGTGTCCCACAACTTGGAAACCCGGAAACCAACAGTCAAACAACCGACAGATCTGACGCGGCAAGAGTGCAGGCACGGAGATGAGTGAGTTGGAAATGTTAGGGGCGGTGGGCAATGTGTTGGCTGGAGGCGACGCGTGGGGGCGAATGGGGGGCAGGAAATGGGGTGGCGGGGATGAACAACTGGTGCAGGTTCCTTTTGTTCTGACCAAGCCTGGTGTTTGGCTCTTGAAGGGCAAATGCTTGGGGCTGAGAGTAGGAGACAATTCGAGGTTTCAACAATTGTGGCTATGGTATAGGAGAATGTGATTTCGATTACAATTAGTCTCGTCCATATTTCCGAGTTTCTGGACTGGACTTGCAGGTGTGTTGGATGCTGTGTTGCTAAGGACATCGCGATTGCGAGCAGATGCTGCGCTGTGTATGGAATAGACTTTGTACTTCCACTATGACCTCGAAATTTCATCTACTCATTCGCTCGCCCTATCCACCCCCGGGTTGATTCAATTGACACGCAGTCGAGCATTCCTCCTGCCACTCCTTCCTGCATCGGAGCGCCGTTCTTGCCTACTCATTGGGTATGAGCCATCCTCGCAAGGCCCAACAGCTCGAAGTATGCCTTGTTGAAGGCATCAGCGTCTTCGTCCATCGAAGCTTCAGCCAGATTGCGGAAAAGTCGATCCTCGACAATATAACCACCTGTGGGTCGGTCCATGTTATTGAAAACGGCACGAATGGCGTTATGTCTACCGCGATGTCGTTCCTTAAAGTCTTGTTTTGCTGTCTGCTTGACACTTGAGTCGCGGCTAGATACACCATTACTGATAGGGCGATGCATAGACTGCAGGGTAGAGCTTGCTGCTCCGTTATTTTTGAGCTGAAGTTTACTGACTGGGATTATTAAGGGCGAATCGATATCCATCGCATCGACATTGGAACTAATCTTGATAGAGGCTTGCGCAATGGGTATTCTGACTCGGCGGACCTGAGCCATCGGCTCTCGGCTGATATCTTCTAACCTGGATTTCAGCCTATGAAACTCGACTCCATTGCCCGTGACTGGCTTGAAGTTCTCATGATCTTTCGTATTTGTTTGAAAGGTGGGCGAAGGGCCCCCAGTTTCTGGCTTCCGGATCCGGAAAGGATTCGTGTTTTTAATAGCTGGTATCAGGAAATCTTTTGCTTCGCTATGGGACTCACGCCCAGGGGGTCGTTGTCGTTCAGGAGAGACCTCGGGTGATTTGGCGTCGTCGTAAAGAAAGCTCCCCCAACCTTTCATAAGAAGCCCTTGCCTAGCAAAGGATTCCTGCACCTTGGAGCGGGATGTTGCCTTCGGCTTCAAGCCCAGATGCTCAGGCGCAGTAGCCTCACCGAAATGCTTCGCTGGTGGTCTGGCTGTAATGTATACAGGCATCTGTTCCCTCGTCAATGGCCCGAACTGTCTCTCAAAGGACTCTCTTGCTGCGACGGTATTTTTGGAAAATTCTCCCACACCGATAGGCGCCCCAGCATATGCAGGTGCTTTGCCCTCGATGTCGAGACCTGTGAAGGTCATCAGGTCCTCATACCCTGGCGCTCCTACGTACATTCGGCTTGCAGCCAATTGAGTCCACAAGGACGGGGTATAGGCGTGCGGTTGCTCCTTTGGGCTAGTATTTGGGCCTGACTGTGTAACCGAGGGTTTCTCGAAAGCCTTCTGCGATAGATCTTTGGCCGTTGGGATGGATACGTCAACAATGCGGCCATTATTGTTGAACCACTGGAGGACCTTCTCGAGCTTAGAGCTGGCAAGTCCGTGCGACGTTGTAGTGCAGGAATGGCTACCAACAATAATGAGTCCGTCTCGATGTAGCGTCAGAGCCAATTTGAGTCGTCACGACTGCGATAGATAGCCTAAGTTGCCACTAGCGTTGGCGGTGCGGACAATATCGACGATGGCAATACCAATCTCTTTTCCAATCCAACCCTCGAGACTGTCGACGGCTACCTTGTTGTAGCCCAGGGTAGGGGCCTGCTTGTGAAATTGTTGTAGAGTGACTCGATAAGCTTTGGCCTAAAAGCATCGTGGAGTCAGCGCAGGCTGTAAGGAAATTCAGGATCAAGAGTTAAACGGGAGACTTATGTGGTCGAAGAATATGTGGTTATGATCATGTGAGTGATGCAGATTGGGCCAATATCCCCGAAAATGTTCGTACCTGACAAGGATAGAAGGTGACAATGCCAATACCGGCGGCTGGAATACTTGTCCGCAGAAGCTGGTACAGCACCGTGGTACCCGCAAACACGTTCCCGCGATTGTACATCGATAATCCAAATGGAAGCTCCAGGCAGACACCATCAGTGACATTGAGCATGAGTGGAAACACCTTTGCCGCAGGCTCTCTCTGCGTAGATTGGTACGTCGTTCGTACAAAGTCTGCGAAAACCCTAGCCCGAGGGCAGTCCGCGAGAGATGTTCCACGGCCATCTTTTAACAAATCATGACGCAGAGCGGCATTGAGTACATTTAAGAGGTCCGTGGAGCCTGCGATCATACGCGTCTGAACGAGTGAAGCCCAGGTTGGTACTGCGTCCTCGGGCAAAGAATCCTTCCAGGAAGGCGATGGTTGCCCGAGGCAGTTGTTGTCGATCACTACGTTGAGGTGCGCACGCAGGACATGGTTCGCTCGGAAGAAGAGCATTACTCGTTTAGCGTAGGCGATTGATTGCACCCGTTTGCTCGTGTTGCGGATCGTGGTATTGGATGAGAGCAAATCGCCTCTGAGACAAAACAGAAGAAAGGTCTTCCCCACACCATCAGACTTAAACTCCATAAAGTAGAACTCAGTATCTCCAAATAATCCCACAGTGGCACCTCGAGTTGACTTGAAAATGGTCTCGAGCTCAGTCCTCTCTTGCTCGGTGGTTGTACGATGGGTAACGGCATTGCCAGTTGGGACCAAGCTGCATGAGATTAAATGGAAGTCATCTTCCGATTGTCCGCTCACCAGGCTCTTGCGTGCATCCTGTTGCAATAGAACTCTGAAGCCAATGTTCGACGTGTGTGTATCGCTCACTTTAGTGCCGAGACGTACCTACAAATTGGTAATCAATACCGCGTAGTGTTGACAAGAGTGTGAGCCGCAAGACACATTTTAGGAAGAATCCAGGAAAAGGCCGCAAATGCTCCCCAAGATACATCTGCAAGTCTCAATGTGCAATGCAAATCGGTGTGGGTAAAATCCCCAAAGAATGTACATACCAATACTGGGGGCAAGTCCTCGAGGTCTTCATCGATCTGGCCAAGACACACGTTCTCGACGTTTCCGGAGGGACTCTCGATGCTGTAAAGAAGAACACAGCTGACTTCATGAGCGGCCGTGGGTAGAAGCCGGACGTCTGCCTTCCCAGGGAAGTCGTAATTGGTATTGGCTGTAGATGCCATTTTGATTTGGTAGGGGTATGGAAATGTCATTGCCTTCGAAATAATGAGCGTCAGTACGTCTTGCCACTCCAGAGCGGAGTTCAATTCACTTGTATAGTCAAGATGGCTGCTTACCGCTCAGAGGCAGAGCTCAACTCAACACGTGGGTCTGGTTCTCAAGCTTCAGGGGAAGGTGCGAGGCAGACAACGTAGCTTGAAGATGGATAATTGCCGGCAGAAGAACTTTATCATGACAATGGACGCCTGTTGAGGAGGTAGAAAGGTGGTTCAACTCTGGGTGAGGGTTTGAAAGTGAGGTGGGGTGGTTTGCGGAAGAAATATCATTCGAGGAAAAATACGCTAACGCGATCCACCGCCGTCACGTCACGAGGACGAGCATCTGGTGCTTGATCCCCAACATGGGAATTACATATATGGTACTTCCGTCAATTGCTAGTTTTCTGTTTTCTTTGATTTCAAGTCATGCAATGGTATTCAATGACAATACCCAAAGCCGCGGAGCCTATGCATAAGAAGATGTGGAATTACCTTTGCAGGTCTATAGTTCTCTTGTAGATCTCGTAAATCTCGTAGGGCTACGTCGCTCGTCCATGGTGTGCAGTGCTGGTTTTTCTAGATGTGGCGACAGGTACAATTCAAGTCTGGAGATCCAACCCCTTTTCAAGCAGTAATTTCATTCAGCTTTCAGAGCACTTTGCACCTGATCCCCGAGGCTACCACTGACAATCTTCATGCGATTGGCAGTAGTGTCAGTCTTGGAAGCAGCTAATGCCCCAGTGAGACCGAATTGGCTGTCAATTCCTTCGACCCGGTGCGTGGAGTTGATGTTTTTCACTAGGGTGATCTGATAGCATGTCGCAGATCCCTGACGTGAGATGATGGTGGAGTAGGCAAGGAAGTACTCCCAGATCTAGGAACGGTCAGTAATCTTTGCGGGACTGAATTTGAAAGGCATACCCTGAACCATCTGTTGCCATACTTGGCCTCCACCTTCTCCTTGTTTGCCATCCAGTTCCTGTACCACCTCCACAGTGTTGCCGAGTAGTGCACGCCAATGGTGTCGATGCCCTTGATTTCGAATCCAGCACCTTCAAGCTTGTCCACGAACCAACCCAAAGGCGTTGACGCATCAGCGCCAGGGAAGATGTACTTGTTCATAAAAAGTCCCCAAATCAGATCTTCGTATTGCCAGCATTTTCGGATGCCGGCAATCTGTAGAAAGAAGACACCATCGTCGTCAAGCATGTCGTAGACTTGTCTCAGGAAAGTAGAGAAGTACTTGACACCCACGTGCTCAGCCATTTCTAAGCAAGTGATCTTATTGTATCTACCAGGAGGCCGTGGAATATCACGGTAGTCCATGCACAGAATCTTGCTCTGGCTTTCCTCAATGCCTGCTTTCCTCAGAGCATTATTGCCCCAGGCGGTCTGATTTCTGCCAAGCGTAACCCCCGTAGCGTGTGCTCCATAGTTGGTGCTGGCATACTTGGCAAGTGTACCCCAACCACAGCCAATGTCAAGCAGTGTTTCGCCGCGCTTCAGCCCAATTTTTTCGCACACAATGCCTAGCTTGTTGTCTTGTAGCTGTTCAAGAGACTCTTCCTCGTGAATATCGGAGATGATGCCGGAGGTATAGATCATACGTGGGCCAAGGAACCATCCATAGAAGTCATCGCCACGGTCGTAATGGTCACGCACTTGCTCCTCGTCTGCTATAGTCAGCATGGGCACCAAGAAACTTGAGATGCTTTGACATACCTTGAGACCGCGTGTGCATGACCAATTCTGGCATCATGCCAGTAAGAAAAAATCGAAAGAGGCTCAGAGTAAACCTGAAGTTTGCCCAGTCGTGTCGGTACTCCATGACCTCCAATGCATCGCCCTTAAAGTCCACAGCCCCGTCAAAGTACATCTCGTGGAACGTCTCCATTGGGATCTTGCTCTTGCCATGGTACTTGGCTTTGTCCTTCTCGCTGTGGAATTGTATGTAGTGTTCCACAGGGCGGCCAGGGTATCGAGCCTTTTCATTCTTTCGCGGTGATATTGATGAAGCTAGGTACCAGAACGTGGCAAGGATGGGGATGCTTGTGAAGATAGCAAAGAACACCCATGTAAAGAGACCTCCATTGACCTGGCGGGCAAAGTAGCCAGGGATTACCGCCAGCAGGGTACCAAGGAGGAGATTGGAGAAATTGTCGCTGCTCGCTGTATCAGCAGGCAGGGGCGCATTCTTGATCGAGGGGTACTATAGCCTCGATGTAAGCTTCGACCACATCAGGTAAACATTTACTGCTCGATTTGCATACGCCGAGCAGCTGAAGTCTTTGGAGCTTACAGTAGTGGTCCTAACTCCGTAGTCTTCAGGTGGAGGCACCGGGGAGGGGGCAGCCGGCGTCTCGATAAACTCAAAGTCGTCCGACACTTCTGACTCTGAGGTAGGCATTGTGAAAGCTCCTCAGATTGGAGATTGGAGCTCAATTAGTACCAGATGTTAAGGGGCATGCAGAACGGATTTTTCTCCATGTAGAGTGCGCCTATCTACGCGCCTATCTTTAGCGCGAGTCAATCTATCGACGAAAGAGCATGTAAAGTAAACATCATACTGTCGGAAGGGCACCAACAAGCCTGTAATCCTACAGAATGTGTCACACGAAGCCTTTCGAGACTGTCTTACTTCTATTCGGCGCCTGTCGGGTGCGCTTCTGAAGGTAGCGACCAAAGGTCCTCCCAGCCATGGTATCCCTTGACCATGGGGAAACGAAGCAATGGGTGTGTCACCTGTAGAAAGCGCAGGGTGAAATGCGATCTGTCTCCCTGACTTTCTACCTATATCGACAGGAAAAGGTCTAACCATGCGCAGACGAAGGATAGTCTGAATGCGAGCGGTGCAGAAAGGCAACCTACAAGTGCCAGGGCTACCACCAACCATGGCTCGACGAGACACCATTTTGCCTACTAGCCGACCAACGAAGACCCGAAGAAGAATCACAACGCCGCGAGAGTCAATATGCTTTGGTATTGCGGGAAGCTGTCGCAGCCCAAGGCTTTCTACCATACGCAAGCGTCACTCAACGTATGCACTTATTGGCCTTTCAAGAAGATATCTGTCGATTTTTCGTCCTCCACAAGCTTACGGCTGGCCCAGGACTTACAAAGGGCATGATGTGGTGACTGAGCAGCTCGCCAAGGGTCGAGGTGCAGTCTCGCACACTGGTTTCGGCAAGCACAGCAATGGCCGCATCGATGTTTGGACCTATGCATCAGCAACCCAGGATCGTCTATGAAGGGGGACAAATGTATGGATCGGTAACTTGGCGTCCGATCTATCGCATGAGATCAAAGCTTACACCCTCGAAACATTGGGAGCGACTATGGCACTCAGCATGTATAAGGTTTGCCTCTGCACTTTTTCTGAGTCATGAAGAGGAGCTCTTGCTGATTAGATTATAACTAATAAACCAGACGGCCGGAAGTCGTCAGGGATTGATAAGCCATGCTGGAGGGGTGGCCAAACTTATCGAGCATCGTAGACCGACGCGACATCAAAATTACCCCGAGAAAACAATATACCTAGAAACACGGATGATGCTTGTGCGTTTCCTCCTGCTCCTCGGATTTTTCGTCATCTAATGTTTGACTCGCAACAGATTTGCAACAGTATATACTCTTGTCAGAGAACCTTTCTTGAGCAGCAGGAACGGAAAGACGGTCCATGGGAGCATGATCTGCCCACGAAGACACTTTTCGACAGCCTGACCGATGTGCTTGCCGATATACCTGGTCTCATTGAAAGAGTGATACGAAATACTTCTTTGTCCGAAGTACTATTTGCGAACATTCAAGCCGAAAATAGTGTCTTACAGATGCAGCTTCTGGGACTCCTCCAGAATCTGGGAACGTTACACGATGCATGGAAGACGAAATATCCGACTGCCAAGTGGCCAGTCAAGAGGGAGTCTAGGCCGAAAATGAAGAAAGCAGATATGATTTCGCCAATCCCTCCATTTGACGATGTCTTTTATTTTGAGGACATGCGGCGCGCCAATGATTTCTGCATCTACAAAGTCGCTCTCATCCTCACCCTTCTATTTCTCCAAGAAGTGGCCGGCCCACAAGTCGTCAATAGCGTCCTTCTGAAAACGTTTCCCAACAACCCAAGCTATTCGATCCAGTCTTTAGCATCCTTCATCTGCCGTAGTGCAGAATACCTCACTCTCGACATCCACAATTCTCGCGGCTACATCATTTTCACATTCCCGGTCACTATCGCTTATATGGTCTTAGATAAAAACTCTCCTGAAGCTAGTTATCTGTACGACATGTGCAGTCTCAACGCTGACAGCAGTGGTTATGGTTTTGGAGGCGCTGCACTCGATCAGGTCACCCCCTTGACTATGTGGGTCGAGCGTTGCAAAGCGTGATTTCAACGGACCAGTCCGCTCTCGAGAGCGACTACGCAAACAGTCGTGGAAAACACAGTGTAATCTTCTGGACGCAGAATGCTGACCGCTGACGACCATACACACATTTACACCGTCAACATCTTCGCATCAGAACACATCCTTCGTCTACCGATCCGAGCAAGCATATATATACATCTACTCATGGCCGTTGCATAGCATATACCCCACATCGTTATCACAATATATATATCTTGGAATTTTCAGTAATGCTAAATATAGTCTATCGAACATCTTGGTTGGCATCTAGTCCATTTACATAGCTAGACAATATGACAGGTTCATGATCCTCAATGGTTAAATATACTGAGCTGAAAACCCTCGTTGTGGATTGATACCCAGGGTTTGATACAATCACACTCTGATGTGCTTCGCAGAATGACAATTCATTGGTAGAAACCTTTTCGAAACAAGCTCTTTTATGCTTAAGTGAACATGCGATTGACACTTTACTCTAGCTTTCTACCTTCCAACTGCCGCACTTTGCATCCCATAGGAGTCCAGAAATCGCTACTGCCCTCTTGCCTATCCCATGTCCAATACCCCTATGTCTTATCCCTCCTTATTATCAACTTGCAAGGGCCACGTCACTTTGCAAATGCTTTATTATTAATCTACAGGACAGCCAATATTGAGTGCACTTCCTGGTATTAGCTAAATATGACAAACCAAGATGCTGAGATTCCATGAACTCGCAAAGCCAACCAAATGAACCCAAAATCTTGCAAGCATGCAATGCACATGTGCCTTATGACCCAAGTGCTAGCAAGCATGCAGTCCCGTATGCCGTACATGACTAATTGGTATATGGACTATGATCCACCCAAGACTTCCATGCCCATCACGCTCCAGATGCTGGACCCATACCTCTGTGTCCATCATCGCCTTCCTTTTTTGATCCGCAGCTTTCTCCTGCTGCTTTTTCTATCGCTTCTTCGCTCTCAACATCCTTTCTGGTATCTTCGAGATCAGCGTCCTTCTTCTGCGGAGGAAACCTCTTCAAAATCGTGGCCATATAACCCTTCTTAAAGAATCTATGGCCGTGCGGAACCAAAGCCCAAGCCGCATCCTTATTAAAAGGTAATTGCTCCAAACGTATAGCATTAAAGATATATCCCACCACCGTACTCAATTCCAATTGTTTACCATATACACTTGTAATTTCCTTGGCGCCATGGCGTTCATGATGCCAGAGATAGTAGGCACGAAGGTCCGCAGGTTTTGCAATAGGCTTGCGGCCTTTGAGTAGGTTGTTTGCGTAGTTGGTCGCCCACTCATTTGCACGGACTACGCAGGCCTGAGGAGAAGGCTTGCCCGAAGAATTAGAAGACGCTTTTGAGGCGGGCGGAGGGGCTGATGCTGGTGATGAGGAAGATGATGAGGAAGATGAGGCTGGTGATCGCGTCTCTGGTGGCGGAGCTTTAGACAACGGAGCGTCCGCGTCAGTGATAGACGGTTCCCGTTCAGCATCCTCCAAGATTGAATCTTCGATCTCGATATTCGCGAAATCGCGTACAAGCTCTTCTACATTTATGTCCAGGCCTGATATGGGCTCTTCCCTGGGTTCCTCGATAGGAACAGATGACTCGTTCCATGTTGCTACTGTTTGGCCGTTCGCAAGACGTATTGGCAGGTTCAACTCCGCGTGTGCAGGACGTGGGGGCACTGGCGTCATCGCTCTTCTGCGGGTTTCTAAGACGTGGTAAAGGTGGAAGCCAGCGTATGAGTCAGATGCGGCATCTAATAAGCGATTTAGTCCTGTGACCTTCAGTGGTAAGATGCCGGACAACATGGTGAAATCGGCTTACATTGAATCTGCTGATAGTCCAGATCCTTACTCCAGTCGCTAGACCTTACTTCACCCTTCCACAGAGGCAGCTGTAAATGCTCTTGGACTTGCTGAGCAAGAGAAACCAACGTTTTGTTGATCTTCTTGACATCACCCAAAGAAAACTTGACAAGCTTGTACAAGTGACTCAGTTCGAAGATCCCTCGAGATTGGATATTCAAGAACTTGCGGAGTCTTGTGCAATCCCCCTTCACAGCCACGCCGACTTTGGTTATACCCCTAGATTCCATGATTTTCTTCAAGGTAGGAATCGCGAATTCGTCCATAGAGTCAATATTTGAGAATAGGGCGACATGGAAAAGCGCAACGCGGCGCTCGCTGGCTATTTGTATTAACGATACGTTTTTTGCGATGCCTTCAATAGCCGCCGCATTCGCTTTCCATTCAATGTCGAAACCTAGGACTTCTTCATCAAGGAAAAGTCGTGCTACGCGTTCACTGGCTTCCTTGGTCTTGCAATAGTGCACTTTGACTTTGTCTTTCTCGCCGCCAAGACCTTGATATACTACACGACTTCGGTGTCAGCAATGCTCTTCCTTGATAGATGGTCATGCTCCCAGATGTGTATGGAGAGCATTTTACGTGTCTTATAAATGGAACTGCGGAGACGAAAGAGGGATTGGGGTGTTAGAATAATTCCTTACGAGTGTACTGCCAGTATGCTGCAATGCTCGTCGGCGGAGCATCGAGAGCGTTCTGAAGCTTTAGCTTGGGTATATGAAACGTAAGAGGAGTAAGAAACGGTTCATCATCATCCGACGGAGGAGACACTACGGAGATGTGCACATTGGAGCAGTGGCCATTACGAAATGGACTGCTGGCATCGTCCTCTTTCGGAATGCGCAGAATAGGATACAGGGATTCTATCTTCTCTGACATCTTGAAAGACGTCAGATCAGGATCAGCAAATCTGGGGGAAGCCTGAATGTTCAGGCTGCCCGAAGCTGGGTTCCGACTACTCTCAGCACCGTCTATTGGGCTTTGAACCTCATCTTGAGCACATCCGAGCTCCTGAACAGCCTCGGGCTGTGAAGGCATAGGGTCGTGAGGGCCGATTTGAGGATAACCTGCACCAACTTCTCAATTCTCGAACCTGTATCCCTGGGGGATCATCTTCCCTACTTAGGCTCAATTCCGGATTCCCGCCAACACCCTGACCACCAATCGTTCTTGCGCCCCCAGAATTTCCAGCCATTTTGTCTACCGGCTTGTTCAAGGTCCCAAGTGATTTCCTGGGCTGGAAAGCCTTAGGAGATTCACGAGATGGACCCGGTCCACGTGTAGATGGCGTACCATGGTGTACAGAGCCATGCAGCACTTGCTTTGTAGCTGTAGACAATTTCCTCGCGCTGGCTCCACGATGCAAGCCAGGGGATGGTCTGGGATCAATGAATTGGATTCCATGTGATGCGCTCCAGGTCTTTGCCGGCGAAGACGCAAAGGAAACGCCTTGAGTTGAGTCCCAAGTACAGTCAATGTTATTCCCGCTAGGAGTTTGTGTAAGTATTTCTGCGACGCCGACCAAGACAGCAACATTCACCGTGAAGGAGCAGACCTCGTGGGGTCACCATTTGCCCCCTTTTGAACAGCTTCATCTTGAGCAGTGCTCACACCCATCATGACCAAGGGCGCTGCAGTATTGTAGGACCTTCTGTTCAATACAAGTCTGTATTGGGGGAGCATGGTGGAGGACACAGGCCTCCATAGCACCGGGCTATGGGGCTCAGCGCTTGACCTTGCTGGGGACGCGTTCGAGAGTGACATCGGCAACGAGCTGGATTGGTTCAGAGGTGCCTGAACCGCCCCACTGCTAGCTCCCGAAGCCATGCGCTAGGACCGATTGAACTGAGATCGTGTTGCTGCAGGCCAAGTTGACTTTAGAACTTCGACTTCAAGATGGCATCTCAGCTCTTGCCACTAGGTATACACTAGATCGTGGTAATTCTCATAATCGGCTGCTAACATGTATGCAAAGAATTAATCGATAAATGCGTTGGATCACGAATTTGGGTTGTCATGAAGGGAGACAAGGGTGAGATCTCCTCAAACCTTCGGTTGAGTATTCTACTGAAACTGACTGTTTTGGACATGTAGAATTCGCAGGAACACTCTTGGGCTTCGACGACTATGTTAGTATGTATATACCTCACCCAAGATGTTGAGCCTGGCTGAAGTCTAATCGTAGACATGGTACTTGAGGACGTGACCGAATTGTACGTATCATTCATTGATATACAATTTATTGCACATTCAACCCGCTGATTGTGTTCCACCAACCAGTGGCTATAGTGGACCCAATACGAAGCTCTCTAAAATCCTACTGAACGGTAACAATATCTGCATGGTAATTGCCTCCCTGCCTCTTGATCAGGAGCCTTCTGACTGACCTTTACAAGCTAATTCCTGGCGGCGAAGGCCCTGAATCGGCAGCCCCACGATAAACGGAATTTGGCAGAATCCTCAGAGCAGGTGGAACTCAACTCAGAGGCATTATGAACCGAACGGATTCACGAACACTCTCAGAAGCATCTCAAACATGACATGATCCAAGACCTAAGCGAGGCTTTGCTGGCCTTCAACACACGTGTGAAACATATTCGACTCTTCATCATTTTGCTCGTGGTACAACCTAAATTTGCAGGCCTGCCACCTAACATAGTGTGTAGACTAGCTATGTCATAATTTCGAAGATGCTTTCGAAATCTTAGACAAAATCTCAATTGCATCCCGCCGAACTTCCAAGACAATCTGTCTTGCCGACTTGACTTCTTTGATGAGGCCAACTCCTGACCCAGCATAAGCCGTCAACCTGCCACTTTCTCCCCAACCTTCATCGCCCTTCTTCAAGGCCTCATCATACATCTTCTTATTCTCATCTGTACTCTTGCCGTGCTGGGCATCCACGAAACTTTGGTTAATTATGCCTCTCCCATTATATCTACTTGGCCAGCCAGTCGTTCCACGCAATTGATCGTACACGCTCGTCCTTACGGTACTCGAACCACCGTCTCTTGCCCTTAACACGTCATTTTGATATCCCTTGGCAATACTCGCTTCTGAGCTTGCCAGAAACCTCGTGCCCATTACCACTCCACTGGCCCCGATTGCAAGGCAGGCTGTCGTTCCCCTGCCCTCAACAATACCACCAGCGGCGATGAGCGCTATCCTACCCATCCCTACCTCTTTCAGCGCATCTGCAACCTCTGGCAGCAAGCTCACCACGCCAGCCGCTTGTGCAAGCCCATGCCCTCCCGCGTCAGCGCCTTGAACAACAAGGACGTCCGGTTTGCACTCCCGAGCCACTTGCAGAGCATCCGCGACCGTGCCGATCTGTATCCATACTTTTGTCTTTCCCTTACTCATCTTACCTATCGTTTTTGTCCACTCGATCAAATCTTGATTCCGCTTAGGTGCAAAGAACCAAACCGCAGCGGGAATATGCTCCCTGAGAGCCTCCAATACCGTGTCCAAGGTGATTCCCCAATTTATGAAGCCAACGCCAATAGGCAGTACGTCTTGATCGGAGCCCTTGATAGGAACCTTTTGCAGCAGATCTTTCGCTCTTTGTAGTTCGGTCTTCAGATCCTTCACGTCCGTACCAGCGGCCAGGAATCCAAAGCCGCCTGCTTGAGAAACAGCGACGGCAAGTGGTGCCAGAGTTATCAACCGCATGGGCGCATTGACTATCAAAGGGTCTCGAGTCCATGGGTAGTCTGCCTCCATTTTAGGAATCGTAGGGTTCAGTCTGGTCGCAAAGCAAAGCAAAGCCTGACTTCAACCCTCAGCGCAGAGGCACTACGGCGTCTGCGGGTCGCATGATGGTGAGTGAAGTCAACGGTGACCTTGGCACGCTTGGGAAGTTCCTGAACCTTCCTGTCAACCCAGCCGTTTGGCCCGAGTCCTCCGGAGTATCGGCCGATATCATTGCTTGGCGGTCTGTGGGCAGCAATCCCCCCCAATGCTCAATTACCAATCAATTTCCCTTCCGCGTTGAGCAATTCTGTTGTAGTCGACGTCAGCTAGTCGTCGGCACGAATTACCACCACGGTCTGGTTTCCTTGCATGACTGCCATTTGCGGGGGCAGGTAAGGACCACTCCAGCCGTTGATCTCAAATCCTTTACCCTCTACGAGTATGAACATCGTCACACTTAGAAAAGGAGCACCAATTTACACTGTACAATGACCTGACTTCCAGGAACATTTTATCAGATTAGCACTCTTCCCGAAAGCCTGTTTCGCAATCGATCAGACAATCTACAATCTTCAACTGCCTACGATTAGGCGTTCGTCTTTTCTGTTCCAGCGGCCTTTCACTTGAAGGACTGGCAATTGGAATAACAGAAACGCCAATATGGTTCCCAAAGCCTCTGAGAAGAGTTCGCTGAAGCGTGGGAGGGCAAGTACACACCCTATTCATCAAAAAGTCGAAGATTTTGGCTTACAATGGTGGTAATGAAGAATTCCACCAACGAGGACCAAGACGCAAAGAAACCCCGCCGCTCTCAGCGCATATCATCGCTCACACAGACCACCCCGCTCAAAGAGAAGAACAAATCGTATCTACCATCGCCATTGACGCACCGAGAGTCCACTGCTACAGAGGAATACAAAGAGTTGACGGCCTCGCCTCCCGAGGGTCGACCCAGTCAGATCCGTCATCGAACCCCGCCCAATTCGTCCCAGATACCCAACACTCAAGGGTTGTCTTCACCACCCTCAGACACGCAAGCCTTCTCCCAATTTGCCATCCCACCCAAATCACTTTCCTACGAAGTCGAAGATGAGGACGCAGAGGGAGTCTGGGGCTACCTGGTGCCCATTGACGAGATCTTTGGCGAAACCTTGGTCTTGAGGTCTCGATCAGCTTGTCCGGCACCGTATCCAACAGGCGACTTCGGAAAGGGCACCAAGAAGCGGGGGAAGGCTGAGACGGGGGTTGCCAGTTATGCCAAGGAGGAAAGGGAATACGAAGCGGAGAAGAAAATTAAGGGCTTTCCGTCTGGCGGCTATCTCATCGGGAGGCATCCAGAATGCGGTATGCATAGTAGGAATGGCAGTCTTCCGAATCATGGTACTGACGAGAAATAGATCGAAAGCTAGAGCTCAATACCATCTCGAACCGACATTGCCTCATCTTTAATGAGAACAAAAACGGGATGGGCGTGGCAGTCGTGGAAGATCTTTCGAGCAACGGCACTTTCGTTAATGAGGCCATCATCGGAAGAAATAAGCGTCGCGAGCTCGTGGATGGAGACGAGATATCTATTCTCGATCAAGCGCGATTCATGTTCTATTATCCACGAAATAGGGAAAGCAGCGCTTTCCGACAGCAATACCGGATTCTTCAGCAACTTGGCAAAGGTCATTTCGCGACCGTGTATCTCTGTGTGGAGAGAACAACTGGGCTGCAATATGCCGTAAAAAGATTCGAAAAGCGGGGTGGAGACAGTGGAAAGTCACAGACCGATGGGTTGCAGCAGGAGATCGGTGTATTGAAGTCTGTCAGCCATCCGAACATGCTTTGCTTGAAGGACACTTTCGATGAGGAAGATGGAGTGTATTTGGTGCTCGAGCTTGCACCCGAAGGAGAATTGTTCAATTGCATCGTCATGAAACAAAAGTTGACGGAAGAAGAGTCAAGAAGAGTCTTCATACAATTGTTCCAGGGCATCAAGTATCTCGTAAGTGTTCTCCTTTCGATTGATGGACCGTGTACTAACCCTTTGTAGCATGAGCGAAATATTGTACACAGGGATATCAAGCCAGAGAACATCTTATTGGCAGACCAGGAGCTATCTGTAAAGCTGGCGGACTTTGGTCTGGCTAAGATAATCGGAGAAGAATCTTTCACTACAACGCTGTAAGTTTATCTTCACTTCCTGACTCGGTGCAGACAGCTTACCAGCATTACAGTTGCGGTACACCTAGCTACGTAGCACCCGAGATCCTAGAGAACTCGAGACATCGCAAGTACACTAGAGCAGTTGATGTCTGGTCGCTTGGCGTTGTGCTCTACATCTGTCTTTGTGGTTTCCCACCTTTCTCTGACGAGCTATGGTCCGAGGAGCACCCTTACACACTCTCACAGCAAATCAAGATGGGCCGATTCGACTACCCATCCCCATACTGGGACTCCGTCGGCGATCCAGCACTCGATTTGATTGATCGCATGCTTACCGTAGATGTCAACCAACGCATCACCATCGACGAGTGTCTCGAGCATCCCTGGATAACTCAGAAACACATAAACCCGGCTGACAGTACTGATGGTCTCACAGGCGCCATGGGTTCGTTGGATTTCTCAAAGCGCAAGTTCGCGCGAGAGCGAACACTGCTCAGCGACCTGAATGAGGTCAAGGTCAGCAAGATAGTAGAGTGGTCGGGAGACAAGCAAGCCCCGGTCAAAGTGTTTGATAAGAACCCTGATGGCAAGAGAGTCCACCAGCCCATCAAGCCCGCTACGAATGGTCATGTTGCGCGGAAGCAGGAAGAGATGCCAGCCGCAAATGTACAAGCCGATGTGTTCATGCAGACCGGGGGCAAGGGGGATCCGCAGCTTTTCGATAATGATAAGGCGAGCCGCTATGAGGCTGATGAGGTACCCAAGTGATATTCTGAATGGCGAGAAAATCAACGCCATTCAATCGTGTCACCCGATGGAAGGAAGGCTCTCAGGATATCTAGCCTTTCAGCGTGTTGGCGAGGACGCTGGCTGAGGCAGCTCCAGTGCGGAAAAAATGAGGAAGTCCCATACTTGGGAGGTGTACGACGCTGCGTACTGACGTGTAATTGGGTTGTGCCAGATGTAAGACATTTTCAGCTAAGATCGTTTCATGTGGTTGGATAAAAGTCATTTCGGAGCGATTTGTGACACGCAGTTTTCTTTTACGCAAGTACAAATTATACATGTATAAGTAGAAGAACAACTCAGCATATTCTTATAAAAACCTTGTAGGATCCATATTCCGAATCAGAAGGGCTCGGTTTGGCCTGAATACTGCACTAGGTTGGCAAGCTCGCTGCCAAATTCGGTTCCTGTTAGAGCTCAAGATCCTCTCTAAATACCAATGCTTCTTCAAGGAACAGCTTACGCTCTGCTTCCACATCTTAATCGCATCACAAGCAATTTAGGGACAATAGCCAAGAAAAGCTTCTCCGAATTCCAACGCTCGTCCCAAGAATGGCGGACGCCTCTTCCCCTTCACGACCGAAATCATATCGCATTGGATCCCTCCCAGGCTTCCTCCCTCTTTCGAACATTGAAAACGCATTGTCCACCCGTGGCCAAAAGCTTGCTTCACTGATCCAAAGCCGATCTACTACCAATATCAAAGACCTGTCGTCCGTACTAACCCGACGAAGGTCGTTGACGGCCGAGATGCGAGGAGACGATGAGAGCGACAGGGAGAGGGACGGGGATGGAGCAAATGGAGGCTCTATTCTGAGTCCCGTGAAGAGTAGGCTGGGAAGGGTAGCTCAGAGGATGAATGGGTTCAGTGATGGGGGGGACGTTCTCATGACACCGGAGATGCGGAGTATGCGGTTGATTGGGAACAGCAACCCGAGATACCAGTGGGAGCAATATTTCAAAAGCGATGAGGAGCTAAAGAAAATGAAGAAGCCTATACGAGAGTACTACGAGCGGAACAATTCTCTGATAAATTCATACCTCTACATCGACCGATTACTGGACTCATCCCTCCCGCACGACCTCCTCCAAGAATACAACCACGACCATGGCAGACATGCAAGCATCCCGCATACTATAGCAGAAGAGCCTACGACTCCCGCGCACGAGCGACACCCCGCCGTTGAGCAAAACGGCCACTCCAATACCATCAAGGTCAAACGGACACCTCGGGCGCTATACAAGCTCCCAAATGAGAACACCCCTCTTCTTGGTGATGATGTCGAAGACGGACCAAGAGCTCACGAGCTCCGAGACGCCGGTGACGACGAAGAAGCGTACAGTGGTAGCAAGGTGGTAACTGTGGCCATCTACATCAACTTGACTGCGAACGCTATCCTCCTCGCCGGGAAAATCGCCGTAATAGTCCTTACATCCTCCCTGTCTGTGCTCGCATCTCTTGTCGACGCTGCTCTCGACCTCCTTTCTACAGCCATTGTCTGGACCACTACGAAGCTCATCCAGCATCACGACCAATACTCCTACCCCGTTGGCCGGCGGCGCCTCGAGCCCATTGGTGTGCTCGTATTCAGCGTCATCATGATCACGTCCTTCTTCCAAGTTTTTCTCGAGTGCTTCAACCGCCTCACAGGTCCCGATCACTCCATCGTCCAACTCACCATCCCAGCCATCATCATCATGGCATCTACCGTTGTCATAAAGGGTCTATGCTGGTTCTGGTGCCGGCTAATCAAGAACAGCTCCGTTCAAGCACTAGCGCAAGACGCAATTACCGATGTCGTCTTCAACATCTTCTCTATAATATTCCCCTTAGTAGGCTACTACGCCTCACTGTGGTGGCTCGACGCCCTTGGCGGTCTTCTTCTCTCCCTATACGTGATTTTTAATTGGAGCCGAACATCCAGCACGCACATCAAACAACTTACTGGTGCCGCTGCGCTTGCTGCAGACCGTAATGTCCTTCTTTACCTCACCATGCGGTTCGCGAAGACAATAAAGTCGATACAAGGCTTGCAAGCGTACCACGAGGGCGATAAATTGAATGTGGAGGTTGATGTGGTGCTGGATGAAAGTATGACGCTGAGGGATAGTCATGATTTGGGGGAGAGTTTGCAGTATGTACTTGAGTCGGTGCCGAATGTGGATCGCGCTTTTGTGCACCTGGATTATGCGGGATGGAATATTCCAAGTCATATGCAGCAACAGGCAGAGTGAACGTATGTTCGAAATACAAGAAAGATAGAAAGGGGAGAGAAAGGAGAAGATAGAGCGCATTAGGAAGGCCTTTATGTATGAAATATTTATAAGGTGGCGCATTGCGTCTTGGACTTGTGATCGTGGAAAGAGAAGATACCCATGGATGTTACTCAAGCACGTTTGTACAAAACAAATGATGAAAGATCGCATGCATGTCCCGTCTCTCCTTCTCCAAATACTAAAGAAAAACTCCCCTATTGCTCGCTACTCCACGCAATTTCCCCAACTCAGCAAACGATCAGCGCCCTTCAGCACACAACCCTGATCCCAAACCCATATTCTTCCTAAACCCCAACACCTTCAACACCTTTTCATCCTGTTACAACCACTCCATCCCCTCCTGCACATTCCGACACTGTCTCCCACATGTAATCCGCTCCTACCACCTCAGCCATACTGGTCGTTCTCTCCAGTATCCTAGCCGAACGCTCAACTCTGATGGCTTGGAGGTAGGTTTTTATTTTCGATCCAGCGCTGAAGTCGATCGATTCGGAAAAGGCGAGCTTGTTGTTCAACGGCTTGGTATATAGCGATATCGTGACCCGTGGCTTTGTGGTAGAGTAGCGGGAAGATGCCGCTAAGAAGGTACTGCAGTGTGTGCTGGAAGATGGTGGGGTCGACGTTTAGGGCGAAGGTGGAGTCTTGGTGTGCGTTGCGGTACCAGCGTGAGAGTTCGGTGGTAAACCTGGGGCTTCCGTCCGTGAGGGAGCTGGGGTTGGTGATGAAGTGGCGGTGGCTGACTTGCAGTGTCAATGTTTGGTTGGGATTGGGGTGTGGTGTTGCTGGATGAGCACTGCTTGGACTGGGATTGTTCTCTGTTGTGGTGTGCGAGTCTACTGCAATAGGCGTGTCTGCTGGTGCAGGGTCTGGTGCTGAGGAGTCTGGTATGGTTGCTTGTATGAAGTCTGTTGGTCAGGCGACCAGGGTGAAAGATGAAGAGCAGAAGCCATGGCATCTTTTTTGTGGAGGCTTGGTTGGTTTGATGGATTCAGTAGAGGATAAAGGCCAGCTATTACATGTATGAGAATCAAGATGAAGTGCCAAAGATGATGCAGAGGCTCTGTTGGAAGACTAGAACGAGACAAAGACTGTGGGTATATACTGTGAGTCGTGTCACTTGATCAATCTTGTTCAAGACTTGGCCTACCAGCGTCAGCAAGACAAAAACAACCACAAGGATAACGATTATTACTATACTTTGCCGTTCGCCTGCTCAGCTGACTCAAACCATGTTGAGAGTTGAAGGTGCTATGAGACTGATGTAAAATAGCTGGCCAAGAATCAGTGTACGCTTGTCGGACTAGAGCCTTTATTTTTGAAGTTCTATCTAATTCTTCCCAGACTGCGAGCTTTTTAATATTCTATAAGTTCAAAGCATGTACTCAACTCCTGCGTCAAACTTTGGAGTTATGAGCATGTTTATCAGACGGGGAGCTCAGGCAAAACCCAACAGTAAGACACATCTATTCATCATGTTTGAATAGCTCACCATTGCAACGTAAGACAGAGTGAAATCTCGCTTCCCGAAAAAATGTTCTGGTACCACGCCAGCTTCTATCCGTCCTCAATGATACAGCGACCGTTTCCCCATGTATTATACGCCTAGCTGAGATGCCAAAACCAACCAATCATGTCTGAAACCTGAACATTTAGTCTCAGCTGAGATGATGCATGAAGCCTGCATGCGACTCACCTTCAAACGTCGAAGACTTGCTCGCTCATAATCTTAACCTTGACCATTCGTCTGTCCGGCTTGGTGCTTTTCCATAGCAGCCTTCAGCTTCGGGAAGAAGTCTCGTTCCATGACAGTGTCACTATATTCTTGCGAAAGAGTGATCTTCTTGCCCGTCTCATCGAAGTCAAGTAACCACATGTACTCGTTCACGTATTCCCCCGCCATAGTGTCCGCTCTCGCGTTCAATGATAGGCAGATACGATTGGCTTCATGGTCTTCGAGTAAGTCTTTGATTGTTATGGAAAAGTTGTGGAAGATGGCCCGAAGCTTGAGGAGGGAACGATGGTAGGTGATATTATCTTGGTCTTTAAGCCCCATCGACAGCGGCAGAAACCTGCGGGTGCAGTCTGGACTTCGGTAAGAAACGATGGTGTCCACATCCATGTTATTAAATGCTGCGACTAATGCTTCTGCCGTCTTTCTCCGTGTAGAAATCGTCATAGTCGTCGGAAGAATTGTCTGTCAAGCCTCATGAACTCCTTCGAAAAGTAGATGGGATGAACGACCCTGTCGAACGAGAACCGGAGCAGATGTAAGCAGGAACCTCTCGAATACATCGCGACTGACCCCTCCATTTTATCTATCATGGTGGGATCCAGACTAAAGAATTTAGTAGACGGCCTATCTCGATGGGGAAATTCTAGCAAATCTAGCGCGTCTGATCAACCTGCCGCTTCCTCTCTTGAGCCGTCCACGCTCCCCCAAAGCAGCCTAGCCATCCGGCGCAAGGTCGAAAGAGGCAAAAGCTGGATTGTTCACCCACAAAATGGGATTTTGCTATCAAAGGATCGTCGGTTGACGTGTGAGCCAGCCTAGAAAAGAAAAATTGACCACATCTCTATGAGCGAAGGCCTGGAACGACCTCTGCTCATCCCACAAATCCAGATACTTGCTTTTATTTAGCAAGGAAATGTCGAATACTTTCAGGCCGTCTTATTCCTTCGAAAGTTCCTAGACCAGCGCAGGCTACTTGGCTGCCACAAGACATGCGGAATTACGCATTTTGGGGAAGAGAACACTCTATCAGTAGAATGTGGATACGACATCGCTGCGAGAAACGCAACCCCAACGAATTAGGCTGAAATCCTATGGACCCTGCAATATCATCCATATATATATTTAATAAGAGCATGGTCCGTCAACCGGATTCAGAACGCACGCGCTCAGCCAATGACCGTTTAGACTGGCACTCAGGCGACCTGCGGATGCAGCCCTGTAGGTGTTGCTTACTCCGATTGGCACCGGAAGAGGGCGACAATGGTCTAGAACCTTGAAGACATGACCTGTTAGGGTGTCTCCTTTCCTCGTCTTTCACGGGCCCGAGGTGAGAGGATGTGGCTTTAACAAAACACACGCGCCGGTTTTGGACGTTATGTTGTAGATCAAGTTTTGAGGAGCAGTGGATGGATTTCCTTGCAATGAAGATGTGTAGCTGAGATGGAGGATGAGATGAGATGAACGTCATGCTGACTTCAGGTAACTTCGCCGGTGTCCTTGGCGTAATGCAATATGGTCACTAGCATCCAGGATCATTGAATTCTAAGAAGGGTGGTTGTGCTCGGCTAAACAATGTTCAAATTCAGTGGTGCTTTGATCAGTATGCTGTCTATCTATACACCCAGAGAGATGCTCGAGGACATCTTAAAAACGTGATCGTTCCTGCGGATTATGTGTCAAGAGCTCTAATGCTGCTGTTAACAATCAACACCACTTCCTAGCTCGGTCCCATCCCGTTCCTTCCATACACCACAACAACTTCTCACTGAAATATCTCATTAAGACCATCCCCTACTCTTGACGCCCACTGATAAACGGCAGCCTCCTATCGCAATCTTGCGCTTGACAGGCATTTGTAGCGACCAAAACCATAATCTCATTATCAGCAGTACGATGAATACCCATTACCCAACGTACAGCAGGAAATGGCAACGAGAGGATAAGCGGCATGGCAACTGTCTATCATTGATCACATCGGACCATGCTTGGCCGAAATGTGCCACACTTCCAATATCATTATCGACCTTGCCACCAAGACCAATCCAGCTAACGCTTTAAGGGAGGCATTCTGACACGTTTGCGAAGAGAAACGTCATAGTCCGTACCCCGAATACCTATCATGGTCTTTGCAGCGGCGCTGAATATCGAATTCTGAAATATTCTGACATACAATATCTACACCATGGAAGATAATTGATAGAATCATAGGAAGGCCTCGCCTACTGTATAATAGAAGTACCGCCAAGTTGGTGGTGCCGTCGGAAGTAATACTTAAAGTTGTTTCATGCTGGCTGTGTCCTCTCGATAAAGATATATGATTGTTCCATACTAAATTTCTATTATAAGAAGGACCATCATGCCTAATAGAAATTCTGGATCCAACAACGAACATCTGAAGCGCCAGCATTTCAAGAAGTATCTTTTCAACTTCTATTACCTCTAGAGCTATAATAATAGACTTTATAGTCTTGCTCCCGCGTAAGAAGCTGAATATTGCGCCGTGGTCTATATTTCCACTATAGACTACTTTTCCGGGGCACCTCTCATTGCCAAATCATATCGGGATTCCGCAAGATCGGTACTTTGGGAAAAGCACCACCAAAACCGACGGTCTTTTTTTCGCTCTGAAATTCCGAACCTAAATTTTCCAAATTGAGCATGTGAAGGTTCCGATCCCGCTTCAAAAGCTGGGTAAGGGTAGCGGGGGGTAGGTAGGTAATTCAGCCAGATTGCCAATAGTCAAGGTCCGCGTACCAATGCCGGGAACATCATATAATCGTCCCATCCATAGGATCTGCAGGACTGGATGTACATGAACTAGCCCCAGCATCGCTGTGTATAGCTGCATCACATACAGTGCCATGACCTCCATGAGCTATTTTCAATTCTCGTTAACCCCTTGTCAGGAAAAGGGGAATCATGCCATCGCTGTATATCGGCCCTGGCCGTGCATTAGAAGGCATGTGCAATTGGCGCTACGGACGAACGTGCAATTGAAGCTTCGCTACACCCATACTACACCCATACTGTTGTCTTTACCTGCTATCAAGCCTCTGGATGGAACGCAAAATTAGATGAAGCCTCAGCTTTGATAAGAGTTCTCGGATTCACCACAGAATGCTTTCGTTATTTTATGGAATATAAACTCCATGACGGTCGCGAACTCGGTTGAGGCAATGGATGGGCTCTAGAACTCGCTTTCTATGGCAATGTAGACAAGTTCTATGTTTCGAAATTTATAGGTTGCAAATTTGGTAGCTAGCTCTTAGAACTCATTTTACATCAAAAGATACAATTCAATTTCTTTCAAACATCTTGGCATGAGCAGCAGCTGGGACAGAATAGAGCGCATCGTACTATTTCTTGTGGTTATGAACCAGCTTCCTTGTTTCATGGTCGCTGTAACCTGTCCTTGCTAAATCAAGAAGCCTAGAAAGGAGAATGCCTCGATGTTTGGTGGCTCAGAAACCATTCAGGTTGGAATGGAAGACGGGTAGTCTCTGCGATAACCCAAAATTAAGGGCTCTCTCCCCATCGATGCCAATCAATGTCCAACGGGAGTCAGATCAAATGTTCCCCAACCACTTCCTCAATTTGCAATTTCAGTCAATACACAATTCGAAGTATCCAAACATTCCCAAGTCCAGATACTTACCTCCATTTTTAATACCGAGCGAGCGCGGATCAGAACACTGAAGATACGTTGAGCGCTGGTTGTCCTGGTAGTGAGAATTTCGGAAGGGACGCTAAAGCATGTTGTTCTTTCCATTGTGAAAATTTCGCCAGAAGGGCGCATAGCTAACAGAGCCAATTGTAGCGTTTCCATTTTTGGCATCGATAGGGAGATACTGCCAGGTATTGCAATGGTGGAGATAGAATATGATTGCTGCGTGTTATCGGTTGACTTGCTAGAGTAGCAGCTTGGACAATGTCCTAAGATATAGACACAATTTCTTTCAACGGGTCGGGGTATCTAAATACAAGTTCGCTGCCCCTCCCGACGACCCTTCCAAGAAAATGACCACTGACGCCAGTGCTAGCGTCGCCCGTTCCTTTCCTTCTCCTAAAAACGCCCTCTTCTCCATGCGAGCCTAGTTCTCCAATGCTCAGGCGATATGAATGTAATGAAAGGATCATGACTCATGTGAATACGATAGATATAAAAGTAAGGGTGTTAGTATCTCTGTAAACAATCGCTTGAAATGCTTCATACACACAATTGGTGCGCTTGATTCTTGTAAAGAGAGGGCCACCCTGGTCCAATTTTATATCGGAATCCGATGTTGGGTGGCCATCGTCTTGGTTCTAGTTATGTTCTGGGCGCAAGATGAAGCGGTAGGGTAGATATTCCACGCAGGGTCGACGAGGATGGTGTTATGCTACCGAGGTGGGGTAGTAGCGATAGTAGGAGTGATAGTTGTGGTAGCAGTGACTGGTGACTTTGAGATAGGAGCAGGTACGTTCGAAACGCTTGTTCGCTTCGCAACGATTTGCATCTTCTTTCGAAGAGCCGCAAGGCGGGCGCGAATGCTTTGTACAACTGTAACAGGTTTATTAGCCCAGGAAATTTTCAAGATACCGTGAGAGGCACTTACATTTGAGCACCACTTTCCTATCTTCCACCTCGACCCCATTGATAGTCTCTGGCGTAATTGATCCTTTCGCACCTTTATCCTTCGGAGGTTTCTTTGCAGATAGCTCATCGTCATCTTCAAGCACAGCCTCTAACAATCGGATCGCCGTAATATAAGACATCTCGCAGTTGGGTAAATCCTCTCCCACCAGTTCACTGACTGCAGCCGATTTGCTCATCTCTAATGCGCGGTCATACATGAGTTTCTCAGCAGTCACGCCCGCTGTCACTACCACATCGTCCGCCGAGCCTCCCATTCCAGTCGACCTTGACGCTGAGGTGTGATTACTTGGATGGCTTGGGTGGTCCAATGGTAGCTGCTTCTTGGCTTCGATTAGCTTTAACCGCACGAATTCGGCCTTAACGAGAACCTCGTTGAAGCGATCTCTGACCCACTGAACAGCGGCATTCACACGGTTACCAACTGCCACATTAGCCGAGTTAGATTGATTACGCGGTGAAGTAGACTGGTCCACGATTTCGCCTCTGTTCTTGCGCGCCCACCAAGCTCCAGCTATGTCCATAGACTTAGCGAGCAATGACAAGGCTTTCACGTAGAGAACCAATGCCTCTTCTGAAACGGTGACAATAGCGTCGACCGTCAAGCCATCGTCCTCGGTATTGCTTTGCTCGCCTTCACTCCCTTCAGGGATGCCTGCTCGCCTTAGTCCAAGGCCCCGATCTGTGGATGGTGGCAGAGGCGTGAGCTGGTGGTATTTGACCTCCGCAAAGCCATACACAACGTCACTTCTATGAGCAGATTCCTCTATAATGTAGACTGCTTTAGAATCCTCATCTACTTGCGCCGAAGCTCTAGATCCATCTTCGATGGTGAGGAGATTACCCTGGCTAATAGGATAAGCAGGGAATGGGCTGTATGATGGCGGGGAAGGGCCACCCCGGCCGATATTCAATGGCGGAGAGAAGCCCATGCTGAAAAGCCTTCCACTGGCCATATTGATCGCTTTTGAGATTGCAGAGGTGGCCGACGTAGGGTCTCTTAGCCTTCGCTCATAAGAATTTCGTCTTTGATGTGGCTGATCAGGTCTTCTTCCCGAAGCAAGCTGCATGGCTCGCGAATGCGTGACCTGAGCCCCTGTGGTTGAGGTCGGCTGCCCCTGCGTCGTCGCTCGTCGCACCATAGCACCGCGTTGTGCATCCTGCTGGACCTGGCTCGTATTGTGTATTTTAGGACTTGCCGCCATCTCGTCCGCAAATGCGTTGACCTGTACCTGGTTCTTGTCTATCATCACGTAGTCTCTCTCAAATGCGACGTCTTGGGCTGCGCGCTCTCTTTCCGCTTTCGCTTCTCGTATAGCTGGGTTATCTCTTTTTGGCGGCAGTTGCTCTCTCTGCTGATTCCTCTCCCGAGAGCCTGGAGAACTTGGGGACATGCTCGTCGTGCTAGGCTGCCTCTCCATCGCCGCTCCAATCGGCACCTTAGGAGCCTGGGCATGGAGATCCTGTCGTTCTGGAGCAGTAGCATGTGAGACCATGCTTGGGCGACGAGCTGGGGCAGGGAGCCCTTTTGAAGTTTCACTTGGCGGACGGATTTCGTTACCGTGTCTCTTCTCCCGTAAGTCACCAGTGGCTGAACGCGGCGGCGTACCAGACGATCGACGTTGGAGGAGAGCTTCTCCACGAAGCATAGCAGTCTGCGGGCTACTTGACATTTCTTTCATCGGCGATTGGGACAATGTGCCTGCAGCGTCAACCCTTGAAAGTCTAGGCGCGGTTCCATCTCCAAGATCCGGGATTGGGGCCTTTCCTTTCCCGACAGATCCAGGCTCAGGCTTCGGGAATTGAGCAGGTCGATCTTCGTCTGCAAGACCTGGGATCTCATCCTTTATCACAGTATTATTGAAGAAATTTTCGAAGCTCATCCTTTCTACGGGACCCCGCTTCAGAAGGCCTCGAATGAGCTTCTTCATGGAATCGCTCATAGTCACCTCTTCCGGGAACTTTAATCGATCTTCGCCGCGCTCAATCTTCCGTAGCAGTTCCACATGGTTGGAGGCTCTGAAAGGAGGCTTTCCGACCATCATCTCGTAAAGCACAGTTCCTACAGACCATAAGTCTGCCTTGGCATCATATTTTTCATATCGGAGTATTTCAGGAGCCATATATAGGGGAGATCCGCACAAAGTCTCCGCAAGAGAAGTCGAAGGCAGAGAGCGGGCGAATCCAAAGTCCGCGATTTTGAGGGTAGGCAAGGACTCGACTCCAATGACAGGTGTGAGGGACTTATCATGGGCGGCATATGGAATAGCTTCTGGCTTGGCTTTGGCATAGAAGAGCGGCGATGGGTCGAGGAGGAGATTCTGAGGTTTCACATCCCGGTGGATAAAGTTCCTTGCTCGTAGAAACTCGAGAGCGCTGGACAACTGCTTCAAGAAGTGTCGCACAATAACCTCGTTCAAACCACCCGCAGCAGGATTGGGGTATTTTCTTATCATGTCGGCGGTAGTATCGTGTCGAGAAAGAGTGTCTCGCTTCTTGATGAAGTATGATAAATCACCGAGCTCGCAGAACTCCATGATGAGATGGATATGGGCAGAGGTCTCTTGACAATCGATGAGGGCGACGATGTGTGGATGGTGAAGGCCTTTCAGGATATGTATTTCAGAGTATAGGTTCTCTTTCAGCTTCTTATTGAGCTTGTGTAGGTCGACAGACTTGATGGCAACGTAGCCGGGCTTCTTCTATATAAGCGAGAGCTTGTTAGCATGATTTTTCTCGTGGAGACGATGTTGGTAGGCTTTGTGTGATGCCATGTAAAGGATGATTTAAAATAGGTATGAACGAGGCTGAAATGTACTGGTGATATTCCAGAATGAGTGGACATGCTACTTACGGACATGGAAGCTTTGTAGACAGTAGCAAAGCTGCCCCGGCCGATCTCCTCCATGCGTCTGTAGCTTCCGACTGCCATGTCTTGTTGTGTAGGATCTCTTGTCCGCCTCGACGACGAGGACGTGGGTTGTCTGGTCGTCATCGTGACTGATCAGGTGTGGGAATCGGCCTCTCCGCCCACCTGATATATGCCAAGCTTTGGCCTGGGGCAATACTACCACTGCAGGTGAGGGTAAAGGGTAGCCGTCAAGCAGTTAGACATTGGTACGGGTTAGCTTTGATGGTTTGATGAAAGTAAGTGTTAATCGGAGGTCAAGTCAGATGCAAAAGCTGTCGATCATTGCAAGGGGAAGGCTGTTAAGAGCAAGCTGCTGATAGGGTCGATTGGTAGTCGTGGTGATGCAGGGGCGGAGACCAGTCAAGGCGGTACAAAGAACGAAGTACCGCGGGGTCCTCGTACGATGAGTGTGTCCTACAAGCAAGGGCGTGACCAGTTGCATGCGCTTTACTAGGCTACCTAGCTAGGAGACGTGACTCGACGCGGGATGCCAGAAATGGATTAGGTAAAAATAGTATAGAAATTACAGACAACAGGGAGAAAGAGAAGGATATGAGTGACTGGTCAACAAAGCCCGGAGTGTGCGGACCGAGGAGTGAATAAGGTACTTGTACTGTATAACAATATTGCTCGCCAGTCATGTTGATCCAGACCTGCGCTACCAATTGTCTCTAGCCGATAACGATAAGGAAGCGACCATCACCACCAGAGCGCACGTCACTGACTATGGGGAAAGGCCAGTGCTCAACATGCTACAATCGCTCGCTACAAATTACACATTTCATAATTGGGGGATGGAATCAAAGAATCGCTGACTGTCAGAAAGAGAGCCTTTCTTCGCTCCTAAGACAAAGGCTTAAGCCATCCGTCTGGCTCACGCTTATAAGGCTGCCCCATTCTCTATTACCATGGCTCCGTGAGTACATTGATTCAGGTACTCTTCATGATTCTATGATAAGCTTAGCCGTAAGCTTCCTCTGCCCACCAATTATGAACAGGCTGTCAGGCTGCCATAGGCTAAGATAGGCCGCAGTGGCCTGCGCGATTCAAAGACCCTCACTGCTTGGCTGCCTGGCTGACTGGCCGAGTAGATTATTGCACCATCCAATCCTATTTCATGGCGCATGTAACAATCCGTCCTTGTTAAATTCGTAATCGAGCCTCCCAATGATGTTACTGCACTGCCTGGACCCTGTAGAATAGGGTCCTGTGCGTTCCTCAAGGCGTTCACCCAAACGCCTATCGCTGAATCGAGCACAAAAAGACAAATCATATTCTCAGGCCTCGAACCAGGAGCCAAAGGATTACAGGCACGATAACATTGTCATTGCCACCCGTCAGCACTGCTTCCGTAAGACTTGCACCTGCGGCGGCGATTGCGGCCTTTCCCAGAGTCGTAGCCCATGCATCCCCATAATCGCTAGCCCAACTCCCGAGCAGTAGCCACCATCTCGAAAAGCTCAGCCCTAGAATAACGGCAACAGCAAAGGCAAGGCTGCCTTCCAAGCTCTTACCTCCACTCCAGCACCATCTTCGCCGTCCAAAGCGCCGGCCAATCAGCGAAGCGGCTGCGTCTCCCATGCCGACGCAGACAACGCCGCTGATCATGCTCACTTCTCGTCTCTGTACGTCCCATCCTTCCCATGGCTTTTCTCCTGTTCGCTCAATGGCTGCGAGAGATAGCCAGAGAGGAATCGCACATCCAATCAACAAGAACATGTGGGATACGATGACGGGGCCTCGATGGTCTCTCCCGTCAACGTAAGGAGCCAGAAAATATGTGAGGGGTCTCGAAAGGGGCGGCAGTTGTGACGCACGGAAGAGGTCGAGAAGGAGAAAAATTGCCAGTATGAGTATCAGAGCAAGTGAGACAAATGCCGGATCAACGAAGATTGTGGGTAGAAACATCGCTACCATCATTCCATGAAATACTTTGCGTCGGGTATCGACATCGGCAACGGCACTTAGTCGGAAAACGACCGCTAAGCCAGCGGCAATGACGACCAGACAGTAGACGCAAATCAGCAATCGTGTATTGGCAGCACCTAGATTGTCTGGCTTAAGTAAATCCCAGCTGTAGGACGTTGACCGAAAAAAAGCGGGAATTCTTGGGGGGAGGCATATCCAGTGCTCGAGTCCCCAATGGTAAACATATTGTCTGACAAGAGGCAGTTCACCAAGTAGATAGCCAAGAGCCCAGCCTACCGGTTCCTGTTCGTGTAAGGCATACCGGCCTATGTTGGGCCTGACAGCAAGTGCAATGACCGCAATGACCACAACGTATACATAAGTTGCAAACAGCCATTTGACCACCAGACCTTGTGCTCTGGTCAATGATCGAAAGGACCACGCCTTGGCGGGCTGTAATGATGATGTCCACGTACCCTTGAGGGCCTCCTTGGGAGTATCGTCTGTAGGTGACCTCACGTAAGAGGGAAGGGTATATCGTCGCTGCCGCTTGAAGTCCGCACGAGAAGCTTTCGGTGCGCCATTCATTTCGGGAAGTGGCAGTTGAGTGTCGCTGTCTATGGCAGACGAGGTCGTTATTTTAGACTCGGCCAGCATGCCATCTATTGCCGACTCAACTCGACGCGTATTCACACTAAGCTGTTGCCGCCGGTGCGTTTTGCGTGCACCGCTATTCCGACGTATGAATGGTTCGTCGCTGTCTGATTCCTCTATATCTGCTGACAACAAGCCCCACTTACTCAAACGTCCTTTCGAGCAATCGTTTATTGCGGAAAACATTGCGTTTCCTTCGCGGGCCCGAGCTTTGGGCCGTCTGAAGCGCCAGCTCGGGATGCGTGCCAGTGCCACTCCCCAGCTCAGCACCTTACCGCACAAGATGAAGACAGAAAGACCTCCAACCCACAATAATGATTGCAACATCACGGCTTGTGGTGACTTCGAAAGTAATAATAGATTTATCATAGAAGAAGACAGCAATTGTAGCTCCGCTGGCAATAGACTTGTCGTTGTGAGGTACCCCAATGCAGGCATAAGTGCCTGGTGTAATGGATACAGTAACATCAAGTCCTCAACTTCAAAAGCCCCGTTCATAGAACGTACTGTGTCCAAGTCTTTCTCGGCAAAGTTTGGGTACCAAAGTTCAGAGGTCAACAAAGGTACCACGGAGAAGAGCCAATGTAATGAGCTGTGCCAGGGGACGTCGGTATTAGAGGGCAAAACCTTATTGGGCATCGAGGCGATGCTTAAAATCAGGTTTGGAAGCAGCACGCTCGTACCCACTCGGACCAGAGACAGGGCCACGAAGACTGGGACAAGTACCGGATAGAGTAAAGGAGCTGGTTCAAAGGCGGCTGGAATGAATATGTAGAACCGAGATCGGCCACTGGAAAGACTTCGAGCGCGGTTCTTGAATACGATTCGGATAGGGTAGAGGCAATAGAGCCCCAAAACGACAGCGGCATGGCTCAAGAGCGCTGTCGAAGTGTGATTTATGACCAATGTCCATGCATGGTTCGCAGTACTGATGCGGCCCTGGGCGAACAGGTGCCCCAATGACCCAAGATCATTACTGCAAGCCATCAAGCCGACCGTTCCCAGCAAGATCGTCTCTGTAACCCTTCTTATGAGCTCAGCTCGCCGCCTCCGCGTGAACTTTTCTCTGAGCTTCCTCGTCTCCTCACCTAATGAGCTCGGACTATACAGGCCTACTCGGTTCTTCTTCTTGCTCTTCACGACCAGAGTTGGAGGCTCTCTGTCAAGGTATGATGGCGTGAGCAATGGGCTTCCTGTGCCAGAGCCATTGGAGCCTTTGAGACCCTTTCTCGGCCTACTTGGGGGTGGGGGAAGGCGGAGGAGACTGGCTCCCTTCTCGTCATCTGCCTCTGTACCACTCTCACTTGGCGAAGAGGTTTCTTTCCGCCTTTTCCGGTAATCGGAGTCGAAGTAAGTAGCCTCCTCGACCCTAGGCTTTGGGCTCGAATAATTCAAGGAGGGGCGAAGTCTAGCATCCTGCGGCGGGGCGCGGGCAAGGGCATTGTCTTGAAGGACGCTGGCTTGGTCTCTGTGGTATGGGTGCGGAGATCGCGATAGTCGTGGAGCTTGGTGCGGTGGGCTATTTTCCTTGACTTCAACGTTCAACAGAGCTGCCCCATCGCTGGGCATGTCGAGCACCTAGGTAGGCTCAAGGCAAACTCCAATAGTTGCAGAGCTCACAATATGGAAATTGCGCCTTGCATGTTTTTAGAGCGAATGCTGCCATGGTCTGAGCCTTCGGTGTTCCAATACAAATCTCTATACAAGCTTGCGTCGCCGTGCATTGTTGGGATGAGAGAAGCTAGTCTCCGTTGGGCTCTAATTTCTCGAATGTGGGGCCGAGGAGCGTCACACTTCTCCTCTACAGTGATCACCAACTTAGTTTTTGAATCCAATGCTCCGCATGAGCCCAACTTGTGCGAAAGTCTGCTGGAAAGCCGAGAAGCTGTTGCTGTTTTCAGTATTTCTTCCTTAAGGGAAGTTTGGCTAAGGCTAAGATTATCTATGGGTCAACCCCTATTCTCCGAAACTGAATCTTTGAAAAGGCTGTCGGGCCTCGACGCCGTGCTGAATCACCATACCTGCTGCCAGGCGCACTCCATCTGGTCCCCAGACTGCTCTGCACGGAATTATCTGAAAGTCTAAATTACAGACCTTTAATGGTCTACATGTGTATATTGTTACACGGATATCTTTATCGGCCCCTGCTATCTCAAGCATTCTGTCAGAGTGCTCTGTCTCTATTCTCTCCGCGGTTATCGGGATGTAGAAGATAGTTTCGGCATACGGTCGGGTCATCCCAAGACTTTGCCATTCGATAGTGCTGCCACGCGGCAATTCGTCTACCTGAACAGCAAAGAACCCTGGAAAATCATAAGTTGCTGGGTCTGAAAGCCGTCCAAAGTCCGGAAGAGGTACCTCCTCTGCTTGTTGCTGCACGAGAATGCCCATTCCGCCGTATTTGCGGTCCCATGCGTCAAGACCATCCAAAATGTGAGGTTCACTGTGCCTTTCCTTCCAGAGCTCACGGCTGTGCACCATTAGCCAGGCTTGCCAAGCCAGTATTGCTTGCGTCGCTGGGTCGCCTTTGCCAGCAATGAAGGCAACAGCTCCTGTCCACCTGCCTACCGACATAGCCTTCCCGATCCTCCATAAATGTTGTAGAGAGAGGCATGTCTGCCTCAAAAATAAACTCCACAGATTCTCACTCTCAACCTCCTTTAGTAACGCCATTGATCGTGGTATTAGTGGTATTTGACCAGCAACGTATACCAAGGATGCATCTCCCTGTTGATGTGTAGGTACGCATATCGCTTGAGAATAGGGCCCAATGTTGGCGGGTGCCCAGTAGGATCTAGACTGTACATGAAGGCCTTCTCGAGCCATAGAGCTCCCCAGATCGATTATAAAAGAGACCATCACATCCACATTTCGCGGTAAAGTATCTCCACACGCCACTGTCACCCTCGCTGGAGGGTTTGGTAAGGTAAAAAGCTGTCCATATAGACCATTTACCGTGGCAAAGTCCCTCATCGACCGAAGGAGGATGGTAGTGAAGACAACATCGTTCGGATCTGAACAACCATGTTCTAACATTATATCAAGCAACTTTGAATTAATTTCCGACATCTGCTCGCCAACAGTCGTATCATAACCCTCACCAGTGAGGTTGCACACGGTCAACGTCCTCTCATCCCTTCGGATGAAATGGTCCGCGTTCCATGAGCTTCCCCTTTCGACCTGCTTCGCACTGTGTAGGTCGGAACTTGGACTCGGTGACAGACTTACCAGACGCCTCATCAACGCCTCAAACAGCTCGTCGTACAAATCGGGTATCTTGAACTCTGTCTTCCAATCGAACATGTCCAGCGCTCCAAGATAATCTTTCTTAACCACCGTCCCAGCTCCATTCCTGAATCCCATCCACGCTTCTCCGCCTCCACCCCTCCGCCTCCACTTCTCGTGATCTTGTACCTCTATCCTTGCCTTGAACATCTCTACGGGTCCATCGATCACAATTGTCTCATACTCTCCACCTTCCCCCAAGACGCTGCCTCCAAACCTCTGCACACTCCTTTCCACCTTTCTCCTCGTTGAGGTCTCCAGTAAATTGCACCACAACAATTCCTCATCGAGTCCACCTGAAGCGACTTTGACAATGCGAATGTCGAAGCCAAAAGCTGCCATGTCATCCAAGAGTCCTCCTGGAGAACTGGGAGGTAGAAATGGGTATTGCCATAGATAGCTCAGTGGAATCAGGTTGAGGCGTGTAGCAACGGATTCGATCCGTGTACGCTGGTAGGTTGAAAGGATAGCACCCGAGCATACTGCGTTTGCAGTGGGATGCACCTCGATGACTTTACGTAGTAAAGATAGCAGACTCTCAGTCTCATCCAATTCTTGGCCAGGTTCTCTTTCTGATGTAGTAACACTTTGCTCATCCGCAATGCTATGATAGTCTTTCGAGGAGTCGGTAGGCCCTCCAACGATCTCCTGACGATACAGCGGGAGCCTAAGTGCATCGGCGTAGAGCGGTATCAGTGCGTGACCCGCGGTCTGGTACATGTAACTGTTGAGATCATTCTGGTTGTCAAAGGTATTTGCCGCCGTCGGTGGATACAAGTTCGCCAGTGCAATGACCTGGTGACCGTTCGCTAAGCAATGGTGCAAAGAATAGAAAGAGTCTTTGCCACCGGATACCAGCGCGATGACCTCGAGCCTTTGGTGGTTGGCCGCCTTGCTCTCAATAGCCTCCATTTTAGGGAGACAGGAAGCAAGCCTTCAAACTATAAGCTCTTCTGAACTGCTAGAAAATTGGTTTTAATGTGTGGATTGCTTTTCGGGTGGAGTGAGGAACTGGGCGGTTTCAAATCCATTCATGAGAGCATTCTCCTCAACGAACGGAAGGAGCAAAGATCTCAAACAAATAACATGCTTTTTCCTCGTCTCCTAGGAGATGTGAAGAATTGGTTTTATTCAATTGCTTTATCTTTCACCCCCGTGTACTGACGTCGAAGTGTCGATGTTCAGAGCGTTTGGTTTGAAGTGTCGCGTGTCGGTCATGATCTAAGAAGACTACATACTTAACATCTGCAAGTCATAATAGCGACTTACAATGAAAAGAGCCTGCTGTGTACCTTGGTAAGATATATCTAGCTTATTAGTAACCCAACGCACGCGCCAAGACATATTATATCCGCCTTGCACGGATGGCTTGAGTTACAATCAAACACATTTCAGAACAAGATGTCGAAAACAGTACATATAAGTTCAACGAACCAATTTGACAGCCTTCTGCACTCATCCAAGATAGTTGTCACCGACTGTACGTTGTCCCTCTTGCGCCCGACCAGTAGCATGATATTCGAATATCTAGCTGACTCGAGGTTGCAGTCTACGCAGACTGGTGTGGACCATGCAAGCAGATCGCCCCCATCTACGAACAACTTTCTGTCCAGCTGTCACGGCCCAACAGAATCACATTCGCCAAAGTCAATACAGATCAACAGAAAGAGCTTGCTTCGACATATGGAGTCACAGCGTGAGTGCTCGGGCGAGTTTTTACCCTGAGTATCAGTCATAGAGTACTCTCTGGGCTCTGCTAACTGCGTTACACTCGCAGTCTACCTACTTTCATAATATTCAAGAACAAGGAGGTCGTCGAGAGTATTAAGGGCGCAGACCCAAGGAAATTACAGTCGGTGGTCAAGAAGCTCTCAGCAGAAGCAGACTCGGATGGCGCAAATGGCTTCGGGGAATCAAGCAGTAGCGGCTCATCTTGGACAGCTGCGAGTCTACCTAAGGGATATTATGACGTGACGGACCAGGTCGACGTACGAGGTCTCGATTTGCTCAACTCAGACAGCGAGTGTGGTACCGCTAGGATCTTGTTTGACGGCAGCAGGCCATCATCACTTGACAGTGGTAAAGGCAAGGGGAAAGCTACTTCGACTGACGGTGAAGGTAAGGACTGGGTGGAGAGCGATACGGACGAGCAACTGATGCTCTACGCCCCGTTCATGTCTACTCTGAAAGTTCACACACTACAAATCACATCACTGCCGCCAAAAGAAGATGACGCTCCCATGCGGCCAAAAACGATCCAGATCTACTCGAATCGCGCACACGTTCTAGGCTTCGATGAGGCGGAGGACCTGCCAGCTACTCAGACAATCACGTTATCTCCTCAAGATTGGGACGAAAAGACGGGAACTGCGAAGGTCGAGCTGCGGTTCGTCAAGTTCCAGAATGTCACGTCTCTGGTCATATTTGTGGTGGATGGTGAAGGCGATGGAGAGAAGGTCAGGGTAGATAGACTGAGGATTGTGGGGGAGACGGGGGAGAAGAGAGATCTAGGAAAGCTTGAGAAGGTTGGAGAGCATGATCATTGAAGACGTTATGGCCATGAGGAACGACGGCATGCGTGGGCACTCAGAGCTGAAGCATTCGTGGGCGTTTCAACAGCGTGCACAATCCGAAACCTAAGCTATGAATGCATGATCTCATGATAATGCCTTTATCTCTTCTGAAATGCGTGGCCATTCTCATCTAGGTTCAATCCATTCCGACCGAAGTAAAGTCCAGCCAGCGTCCGCTTTTGTAGTATTCCTATTGCTCTCAATCATCGGTGAGTGCCCACTCCTGCTCTAACCATGGAACAACCACCCTCGATACCATCAAACTGTGATCCCTCACATGCATCCCTCAAGTACGACCATTTGCCTCAAGGAGTATGTTCGATCTCCACCCCCAGCTCTTCCACGCCCACAAGTAGGCCATCGTACTTCAACAAGTGGAAAAGCCAGTCCGGGCTCGCAACCGACGTGCAATTCATCAATCTGTGGCATGACTGACGCTTGAGTACATCACTGAGTAGATGCCCAGGCAACACGGAGAAAATAGTCATGCCGCCGCACGAAGAAAGAAAATAGGATTTTGAGCGAAAGGTTCGTGAATGTAGAGATGTGTAGGGCTGAGCTAGGGGAGATTAGGAATAGTGAGGTAGGCTTAGTGACGAGGCTTTTTAACCTTTTGACGGATGAGATTCTTCTCTTCTTTTTTAATATTATGGCTTATGATGAACGATACGCGAGTATCAATCTATAATAGGAAGAGGATGACTTGCTCTCTGAGCGGATGATCTTAGTTTGACATGTTCTGAAGCCATGGGTGCGCATGAAAGCCTGTGCTTTATTTTCTTCCACAATCCTCTTGTTGCAAGGGAAGCAGGTCGCCTCAAGCCTGTCAAGATAAGCTTTCATGCAGAAGCTTTTCGCCAGTCAACCAACGATCAAGTTGGATATCTCAGGTACATGTTTGACTCGAATGGCAGATGGAAGGACTTGAGTTCGGAAACCAATCATTCTCTATGCATTCGTCCTAGGAATGCTTCACTCTGCTTGCCTCAAAAGCTTAAAAACCGTTACTGCTGTCTTCACTTGAGCTGCGAAATCAAAGCCTCCTAGGTATTCGAGCTGGAAATGCTTGAATCTGCTTAGCCTTTGAGCTGTAAAGTCATGGTTGTCGTAATTGCTTGAGTTGCCGACCACTCGTTCTTTTGGATACTCGAGCCCATTATTCATCGTTGTCCTGAGTATCTACGTCAAAAACTTCTCGTTCTTCGAGGTGTTCGGGCTGGAGGTGCTCCGCCTTATTGGCGTTCAGATAGGTCACGACGAAGCCACCAAGCAAGACGAGCGTGCTGGAGAACCTAGTCGGGAGAGCCGTGCTTTCCATGGATGTCGTCGCTCTCTCATTGCTTTCTCAATAATTCCACAGATTGGAGGGTTGAGAAGATCCGTGTCCAGGAAGCAGAGGCTCCCCTCTTCTTGGACTATTCTCGTCATCCAGATGAATGATATGTTACGCTTACTGCTCCTCTACCCGACCGTTTGACGCCTTCGAGACGCAGTATACAAGTCTTACCACTTCCTGTTCATTGGTTACTGAGCTCTTTCTGCATAGAGCGCTCTCATGTCACAATGCCCGGATGGAGAGAAAGGGGAAAAGTGGTCCTCGGCATGTATTAGGGTGACGTCTGTGGCCTCGTGCTGCTTACAGTGCGGAGTATGCTCGGTACCATAGACTTAACGTCATGCTCTCATCTGACAACAGAAATCTATGGTGCTGGTGATAACGGGCGATGACAGCATAGCAATGCGAACGTAGATATCAGATAACATCATAGCATGATGAAAAGAATTACGGGTAGTGGTGATGCATCTTTCACGAGTGACGCTCTGATTTACCACCATCCCCACAAGGTCTTTATCTCACAAAGTCTAGTGGTCTTTGATGCAAACTACTTGCTACATTGTGCGCCTCACCAAATTCCAGTGGCGGTCAGTACGTGGAAGGATCTAAAGCCTCCATCCACCCGGCCCACTTCGTCATCCTACTGATGACCAATAATGCCGCTGTTGACGTAGACACCACCATCGCCACACAGCTGGTGCAAGTCGAAAGCATTCTTCCTCACTCTGGCGTAACCACGCAACGTGCCCTCGAAAGCATAGTTTACATAACTTTAGACGTGGATTTATGCGTTTTTGAGTGTGATCTGCAGTGATCGTCAGGAACACCGACACTCCCATACCAACACCGCGCTTTTCCCCTCAAGATGTTCGCGAAGCCTTCTAGCGGGTTTCATGGATCTTAGGGTTGCAGTTTGGCGGGCTGTGAACGGGAGGTTTGGCTGGATTGGGAAGGTAGGATTGAGATATGTCGTTGAAATTATGACACGTTCTTTTTAGATGGCAGAGTTAAAATGGCTCGGGGCTACGGTCTATTTATCAAACGTAAGCTTCCTGCCACGTTGTTGCTTGATATCAGGCGAGAGTCTGGACTCGTGGGGGCGTGCAGTCTATGGTTTTGCGGAAAGCCTCCCGAAGCGCCGGTATCAGGAATCTGCTTGGCCGGCTGACAGTTGGGTGAAAACGGCGCTGTGAAAAATATGCTATTAGGATTTGAGATGAAGTCTCTCGCTTCACGCTGTTATTGCTTTGAAGCCTTGGCGTGATGCTCTGCGGAGTATTCTAATTCGCTGATGTCTCGAGACGTTGTCGTCGTCTCACCTTCGAAGATCCAAATTTGCTTCCAGATATTGGGGACTTCCCTTTGGGACTCTTGGCTTCTTGGCTTCCTGTAGCTTTATCGATAGTGGGTGATGGTGACAGGTCTGAGGGGTCAAAGAATAGCGCCCGATTATCGAAGACGCAATGACGACGGTGATCCTCATTTCCGCTCATTCCAACCGTCTCTGGTTCTCAAGGGTCTCACCTCGCTTGCTGACTTTCCACCCACAGACAGCGGGCTTTGACAGATTTGGGGAAGCCTAAGCTTTGCTTTGTGGTTTGCACTATGGCGGTCAGATTCCTCTAAGACTACGAGCCCTCGGGATTTCTTAGCGAGTTTGAGCGGGGGCTTTCTTGTGCATCGATGCCAGCGCCGATGCTGACTATTTCTTAACTTCGAAACATAGAAACGGTCGAGACGTTTGCCGTTGACAGTTCTAGCTTTGGACTCGACCTGTAAACGTCGTTTGAAGTTTGATCCAAGAGCCTGGTTCGGTATGGTTCGTCAACGCTAGTTGGGGTCTAACCTTGGTCTGTTCTTAGATCCACAACCCTGGTCCCATATCGGTCTAGAGGCAAGCCTCGTCAACCCTTCGAAACTTTCTTCCACGTTCCTCGGCGAATTTTGGTGGGTCGTTAGACTTATGTTGGTCCACGTGGAATGTCCTGTGAGAGGTCGAAGCTAGGACAAGGCTCGGAGTTGGATCAATGCAAAAGCAAGGTGTCTTATCGGCCGCTTCGATCTGACGCAAACGATAATCGCGACTTCCGAGGGCAAAATCCTAGAAAACTTTTACGTTTTTCTATCAGAAAAAAGACAGCCGTACCTGCGCCGTACCTGCATTAGTCTATGGCTATCCCCTGTCTCCCCGATTGGCGTTCTTCTATCTAAGCAGGGGTGGCGCATGGTAGGGACCATGCAAGAGCAGCCAATAGACGTGGCATCCAAGATGTACTAATGCAGCGTGACGGAGCTTACGGCAGTACGGCTGGGATGTTGAGTGTGATAGAGCGGCGAGACCATCTTTCCTCTTTGGTGAAAATTCTCTTGCCACTCGATGGTCGAGTCACTATTTTTAGGACAGGCTATACGAGCCACCACAAGCTGACTTCCTACGGCGCATAATGTAGTTCTGCGACTTCTGCATCGCTGTTTTTCAGCTGCGCCGCTCTGATGTGGCGGGTATTTTTCTAATGGTGTGCTAATCAGATTTGGAGACATAACGCCCGCATGCCGTCAGAGTGTTTTGCATTAGGAACCGATTGCTTGCAAATTCGCATTTAGTACGTGTATTTCAAAGCGAGAGGTCCCAAAGCAGGCTGCGCAGGAGCATCCGAGTGAGCAGTGCGAAGTTGGACTGACGACTTGTTTACATATCTTTGTCTCATTTATACGCGCCGCTCGAATGCTGTTGATGCGCATATTCTACTGCTGACCCCGCATCCGCACGGTTGCGGATTACGATTGATGTGACACTTCAGCTTTGTGATCTACTTTTCCATACCGTCCAGTCGGTGAGAAGTACGATTGTTGCGCTCATCGATACACTGGTACCTTGCATGGTGTGCTGTAGATGTTCTGGAACCAGTTCCGAGTCATGGCGGCTATGCTTCGTCCAATTCGAGTCCAAGCTGCAACTAGCTATGCTGTTCTGCACACTATGAGACCATAGAAGGGGCCTGTCCTATCGATAACTCGATGTAGAGCAATCGATAAACCATGATATCGACCAGTCAGATGCTGATGTGGGTTCTCGTAAGCTGATTTGTTTGCAACATTCCAAAACACAAGGCAGCCTGCAGTTTGTGATATGTGAATAACCATGTAGAAACTGCATCCTTTCTGGATATCCGTAATAGTTACTTACTGTATGCGAGACGCTTTCTTGCAGGTGGAACAGCAGCTGAGGCCCCGGCGTCGGCATGCACACCTTTCGTCAGGTAGGCTTTCCTGCCTGAGAGTAGGCACGTATTTGTCTGCTCTGAGCTCCGAGCTTCTCCTCCGTCTGTCACTAGTCCCTCACGATGTTGCAGGATTTATCATCAAGACTCCAGCTTTCTCGTCGATCGGTCGTTACCGCTCAGGGCCTTGATGTCGGTCGCAATTTCCCCACTCAAGTCGAGCACAATTCTAAAGCTAGACACTATTCTGGCCACACTTAGTTCATTCGTCAGCCTGTCTCGCCTGTGCAATAATGCACCAACTTAGTCGCACGCTTATTGTTTTTGTGCTCCTCGCTTCTGTGGTCAGCGTCCTGTGTGTGGTGTCTCTGTTGGTTCGGATCAGCAAAGCAGCGTTGGAAGATTGGCAAGTAAGCTTCTGGTTTTTGCTTTTGGGACACGGTTAGTGCATGCGACGGGAGAGGAATCGAGCTTGGGTGGACTAGGGCACGCTGCGCCATCAAATCCTTCCCGAATCCCCATACGATTGATTCGTCTCTTGCTCCAGGCCCGTTCGGTCTCTAGTTCTTTTTAGCTCTGTTACTCTCAGTTGCACAAGTGTCAGCGTTACTTTACCCGCCATGTGCCCTCCACATTCATTTCTTCCTTTCTCTATTATCACAGGTCTATCCTCTTATCGTCGACTTGCTCCTCGTTTTCCTCTACTAACCCTTTCATTATAATATCCTTTCGAGATCGATGATCTAGGGCTCTTTCATTACCAGCTCTCTTTCAATCTTCTCAGTCACTCATTTGGCACTTCTGCCTCCACGCATTCAATCGATAAGCACCCGGGACCAATCCATCATCAACAAACCTATTAGACAGACTTTTGGATAATCCATTACTGTTGTCCAGTCACTCCTTGAGACCATCTCATATCCTCGAACGAAGCAAAAGAAATTTAGCGGAAACGATCTTATTGAACCAAAAATTCACGATCAATAAATAGATGTATGGCAACAGGTGACCGAGGAAAGAAACAGTGCTGACTGCTTCTTGCTCTAGCCAATCTAATCCATACATTTCAGCAATGGAATCCTCACAATCGATGCATCCTCAGGCGATGGGCCAGTCTTCATTTTTCTACTACAACCCCGAGCCAAGCGCAGAACACAGACAGCACGGCCACTTCTCACCACATCCCAACACTGTTCAAGAACATCAGTACCAACAGCAAATGTATTACCAGGAAATGATGATGCGAAGACAGCAGCAGCACATGATGTACCCTCGCTTGCCCTCTTCAGGACCGCAGATGTACACACCTCAGCCAAAGCCGTTGCTATCCATGGCCTCGCCACGACCACTTCAGCAAAAGCCAGCTTTCTTGTGCCAATATGAAGGCCAGCAATTGTCGCTTGATACCGAGTGCAGCACGCCTGACGTTTACGTTTACCCATCCACGCCACCGCTTTCTTTTTCTGGCAGTGCTACTAGCAGCCCACCATCAAGTTGCCGTGTTTTACCAACACCCGTGACGGGAATGTACCTGGGTCTTGATAACATTGAAGGCGTAAAAGAGGGATGTGAGGGCGACGTGCAGAGTGAAATCCTCGCTGGCGGGGATTGGACTCGACGCTGCTCATCACCTTTGACACCCGGTATGTCAGTTAACGAAATCAATCCCGAGATTGCAAAAGAATCATGTGTCAACTTCACTCTAATCAAATTAATTTGTGATGGATGGATTCGTTCAAAATGTCGTTTGGCTAACAATTGTGGTGTCCGTAGTATTCATTCACCCGCCTTCAGTAATGGCCAGCCAAGCCTCCGACCTCCTTTCCATCAACTCCTGCCCTTCACTCTCTCCCTCACCATCACCCGTGCCACGCTCTGTTACTTCCGACACCGACTTCGATTTTTGCGATCCTCGCAACCTTCTTGTCGATATCCAAAACACGAGCCACGTTACGACAACAGTCGACTTTCCGTTTTTGCCGACTTCATGTTCAGGGGACAACGGGGAGCACAAGCTAATGCTGGGAGGTGACCTCAGCCTGATCAAACAAGAATCAAATTTCAGCAAATCATCTGAAACTTCGGCAGCATCCACTTTCGGTGGTCTACCAGCCTTCGATACCTTTTCAGATCTTGATTCTGAGAACGAGTTCATTACCGACCTCGCCAGATTCTCACCATCAGAGGACACTGCCTATCTTGGTAACAAGAGGCAACGACTTGACTTGATCTCTTTCGACGAAGAAGACTTCCTTAGCGAGGATAGCTTCGAAGATTTCGACGAGACTGATCGATTTGCATCCGCCGGCCTTTCAACACCCCCTGAGTCACGTCGCTCTTCTGAAGACTCCAAAATGAAGATCACCAAGAAGCGCACTTCAACCAAGAAGTCGGCCAGGAAGGCCAACGCTTATGCTGAAGTCTCGGACTCTGACACCAGTGTGAAGCACGAGGCACACTCGTACGAAACTGGCTCATCTGGGGAGCAGGATGGGGACGACCACGAGACCTCATCGACTCCAGACAGCACCGCTGCTCCATCCGACAGCAACGCTGTGGGCTCAAGCACCGACACCGCCGCTACTTCCGTGCAGCCAGTCGCTCGCCGCGGCCGCAAGCAATCTGTGACCGACGACCCATCGAAGACCTTCGTCTGCACCCTATGCTCGCGTCGGTTCCGCCGCCAGGAACACCTCAAACGTCACTACCGCTCTCTCCACACCCACGACAAGCCCTTCGAGTGCAACGATTGCGGCAAAAAGTTTTCCCGTAGTGACAACCTTTCACAGCACGCTCGCACCCATGGAAGTGGTGCCATCGTGATGGGTGTTCTGGAGGATGGCGAGCTACCACCCACAGAGACCGGCAGCCCCATAGATCATGCAGACGCAGGAACCCTCGGCGCTGTTCTCTTCGAGGCTGCGCATGCTGCCGCCATCGCATCAAGCAGCTCCTCATCGAGTGGAAGCTCACACAGAGATACCACCAGCCCATCACCATCGATCGAGAACACCAAAGCAATGAAGAAGAGAAAGAGGGAAGATTAGAGAGGTGGATGGATGGCTTTCGGAATTGTACCATATTTACACACCTCTACGACATAACGACGCAACGGGGTCCGCCGCCGCCAAGAGACAGGCTGGTGTGACGCAGATATGGCCTGGCCAAAAGTGTTGCTGTACTCATTAAGGGGGGTTCTTTACATTACTATTTACTAGAATGGAGTTTTGCACGAGCTTTAGCAGGCAGGATGGAATGTGATGGGGCTTGCTCGTGGCCGCCAGTATGGTGTTGCTTGCTGAAATCCTTCTTACCTTTCGATGTATCAATTTTTTCTTCGGGCTTCGTTGAGTGGGTGGGAAGCTTCTTGCGGCATATTTAGCTTGTGATGTGCTGGTCACTTGCAATATAGCTTATGGTCAATGAAGACTCTGTAAAATATCTACACGGCTGCATTATTGAAGTGAGAAAACAAAGTGCTGGTGCAAGCATCTTCTGACATTTCCCAGAGCGAAGGTCTAAAGCCTCTTGACCTTCAAAGCAATACCAGTGTCAAATCTCCCTTTCTCAGACCTGCTACTTGCACCAACAAACGAGCCAATGGCACATCTCAAAGCCTTGCAATTTCCACTAATCACACCCTCCACATCGCCGTCAAAGACAATGACCAAGCCTCTCCCAACCTAACCCCTCATCAAACATCCGGATCTTACCCCGCACTATAACCATCAATACGTCAGCCATGCTAGACCTGCATGACCCAAATCTTCAAGGAAGCTCCCAAACGAATATTTCCTGCATCTTAGCGCGCGGTTCAAGATATCGTCCCAGCAAACCCCCACCCACCACAACATCCCACGTGATAGGGAAAGAAGAGATCCAGAGCTGCTATAACTTTTGCTGAAGCGCTGGAGTGTATTGTTTCACTTGGTGCTTGCAGTATCTGAGGGTGGGCTGGTGATTGGGCGGGCGAACGGGCCTGGCATTCTCTTTGCAGCCTTGTGGGTGTTGTAGGCACTATCGATTCGTAAGAATGAGCGTCAAGGTCACGTGGTAGATGGCCTCTTCAACCGGACCGTATTGTAGCAGGTCACCTTTGTCCTCTTTTACCCATCCTCGGCCACGGCAAATGTCACCTTCAACCAAAGGCTGCATCCCTGACATCCAGTAGCCAGCTCTCCGTGCCCTACATTTGCTTCCAGCTCCTCCTCCGTAACGACATAGGCTCTCTCCTTCCCACACCGGCAGCCACGATACCATACACCTTCTCCCTCATCATAGAGTAGCTCGTCCAAATCCACGGTCTCGAGACCTGGGTGTGAGGCCTGGGAGAAGAGGGCTGTAGATGGGGATTTCAGAGCTTGTAGGCGATCGTGCTCTGCGCGTGTGGTGGGATTAAGAAGTGTCTTGTAGGCGAGGGTGATTTGGTCTACAGTGGGTTGAGAGGCTTGGGAGGGCTTGGATTTGTCGGGGTGGTGGAGGAGAAGAGCGCAGCGGTAGGCGAGTTTGATATCTTGATCTGTGACATTCTCGTGTGTAGAATGTGGTGGGGTAAGAGCAAGGACATCGTAGTGGTCTTGTTCAGTTGTTCTTCGTGGCATAGTTTTATTATTGGTTGAAACAATTGAGTCGGGCGTAGCGGAGGGCACGTTTGGCGCGAAATGTTTTCTCCGACGGGCCCTCGATGGCTTCTGGGCGCTAAATGTCTTCGATCTGTCACCGCAAATACATCAAGCACTTGTCCGGTCCATTCTCAGTCTCATAGGGAGATTCGACCTCATGGAGAGTCTCGAGAGTTCACTGCCGTACGAGGACCCTTTGTGCCTTTCGAGGCTTTTTTGCCCCACATTTTTAAGGGTTTCCATCCCTGACGCTGGTCTTCGCGATCCTTGATTTGTTCAAACTTGGCAAGCTCTTATTCTTGTCCGCATCAGGTTTCGCCTTCTTGATGATGATGATGGTGGCAGCATGCCCGCTCTGTCACTTCATGATTCCTCAGTGCCAGTACATGTCCATGTATTATAGTGCAATCACTTGAAACCAAATCATCGCCATTGGCATCATTGTTCCATCCGCATGCTTAACTCCTACGCAAACGCTTACTGAGGAGAATCGTAGTTTATGAATCGATCATCCCTACGCGGAGCAGCGAGTCCCCAATATGTCAAGCCCAAGCCATGATGACTTCAACGAAAATGCCTCCAGACGAAGTAACGCTGCGCCCTACACTCCAAGACATCCAGTACCTACAATAGCTGGCTACCAGGATCGCAAAGAAGAGCGTCAAGAGATTTCAGAAGCTACCGCACCAGAGCAGGTGGAACGGGAAGCCCCAAAAGACGACGAAAAGGAAGGTCTCCTCGACTCTGCAAAGAGACATCTTCACATTGGTGGCCCTGTCAGGGACAAGAACGTCGACGAACAACACCCTTACGAAAGTCACAACCGCAATCTCGAGATCGCAGAAGAGCGCGAGCGTAGATCGAGCAACGACCATAGAGACAGTATCGGAAAAGCAGGCCAGACAGCGTCCGATCACTCAAGAGGAGAGGGAGGAGAAGTGGAAGAACAGAAGGGGTCTGACCATGCTAAAGGGGATAGCTCGGTGCTACAAGACACATCGGAGGCCATTGACAGTACTCTCGATCCCAAAGCCAAACGGAAGAGCATGAAGAAGATGAAGAGGGACCATGCAGCTCGAGAGGTGACCGATCCTGTGACCCATTTGAGGGTTATGATACACGACACAACAGAGAAAGAGCTGAACACCGTTCCTGAAAACGAGCCTCTTGCTGGATCACTGCCTAGGAGTGCTACAGGTGCCAGTGCGGTCTCGAAAAGCCAAAGCCAATTGCAGAAGGAGGCCAGGGAGCAGCAGGCTGAACACACAGGGATGGAGAAGCTTTTCCCACCTCCTGAATTTGATGCTGCAAGACAGGAAATCAGCAAGATCTACGGTCTCGCTTTCACAGTTGGTTTAGTTGTGCTACTCGCGACCACTGTTGTGCTACTAGTGGGAAGTCATTTGTTCCAAGGCATTGGTAACGATTCGCACAACTTGCTGAGCCTCTTGGCCTCGTCTTCCCTTATTCTAGTAGTAGGGTCGGCCGTGGGGGGAACTTCTATCTGGGCATTACGTGGCTGGTTGAAATCCCGAATCAATAGCATCTTTGAAGACGAAACTTGGCAATCAGCCCGGAAACAAGAGCAAGAAACGGCGGATTCGCCAATACCAGAGTCTACCCAGTGGCTGAATTCGATGTTATCGTCTATATGGCCACTCATAAATCCAGACCTCTTCGCAAGTCTAGCGGATACTGTTGAGGATGTCATGCAGGCTTCCCTACCTAAATTGGTAAGGATGATTAGCGTGGAAGATATTGGGCAAGGTAGCGAATCCATCCGGATCTTGGGAGTGAGGTGGCTTCCAACAGGAGCCGCGGCTCAGAGCGTTTCCGAGGATGGCAGAATTAAGAGCCGAAAGGAGCAGAAGGAAAGCGATCGCAAAGTCCCCGGTCAGGGGAAGGTTGACATAGACAAAAAGTCAGACGATGAAGGCGATCATCGACCAGACGAGCAAGCGAAAGAGGCGAAGAGTGACGAGAAGCAAAATGAGGGTGAAGAGCAAAGCATTGCAGAGGGCATGGAGGCCGAAGAGGGCGACTTCGTCAATATTGAGGTTGGCTTCTCCTACAGAGCATCAACTAGTGGCAAGAGCCTCAAGGTCAAGTCTAAGAATGCGCATCTTTTTCTTGCCTTTTATCTACCTGGAGGAATTCGGTTTCGTAAGTCATCATCGTGTTGCGTTATAGTTTGGTTCTGACTCTTTGTAGCTGTCTGGGTTGAGCTGCGCGGCATCGTTGGCACCATGCGAATGCGTCTCCAACTTTGTCCAGATCCACCTTTCTTCTCACTTTGTACTCTGACATTGCTTGGCCAGCCAAAAGCGGAAATGTCTTGTGTGCCATTGACGAGGAAAGGACTCAATATCATGGACTTTCCGCTCATCTCATCTTTTGTGCAAAGCTCTATCGATGCAGCTTTGGCAGAGTATGTTGCGCCGAAGAGCCTCACACTTGACCTCAAAGACATGCTGGTTGGTGACGACTTTAAAAAAGATACCAGTACTCGTGGTGTCGTGATGGTCACCATTAAAAGGGGTATAGACTTCAAGGAGGGCGATCCCGGTATTGGCCCACTAAAGAAGGGATCGAGTGATGCTTATGTCGCTGTAGGATGGGCAAAGTTCGGCAAGCCAGTTTGGAGCACTAGAGTAATTGTAAAGGATATGCTGCCAGTATGGGAAGAGACCGCCTTCATCCTGGTGGGTCCACAAGAAGTCAATGCGGAGGAACGCCTAAGGATACAGCTCTGGGACTCTGACCGTACTTCGGCTGATGACGATCTTGGCAGAATAGAAGTCGATCTCAAGGAGCTTATGCATAGTCCCCAATCGCAGGGCAAGATGTGGCATCGCACTGATGGCTTCCACGCGTTAGAAGGAGACGAGAAGATGCCGGGGACATTAGACTGGAGCGTGGGTTACTTCAACAAAACAAGGATACAGAAGGAGCAGCTGGAAAAACAAAAAGTGGTGCCAGAAATCAAAACAATCCAAGACTTGAAAGACAAGGTGTCAGGAGACGCCCGGAAAAAGCTGCGCGAAGCAAAGGATCGGGACGAGTCCACTGAAATCAACCAGCAGAAAGCTCAGATGCTCAAAGATAGAGAAGGTCAAACATCCTGAGTACTCCTGAGCTCTTGTACTAACGAGATGCCTAGACGCCATGATCATTTCGACCCCCCCTCTGCAAGACTATCCCACAGGTGTCTACTCGATTCAGATCCACCAAATAACGGGTCTCGAATTCGAGAAGATCAACAAGAACCAAGCTGAAGGTGATGAAGGCGATGATACTGAAGCAGGATCTGGCGATCTACCTTCCTCATACTGCACCGTCATTCTCAACCATCAGACGATATTCAAGACTCGGACCAAACCGAAGAATGCCCAGCCCTTCTTCAATGCTGGGACTGAACGTCTTATAAGAGATTGGCGTACCACAGAGATCATGGTTTCTGTTCGCGACTCTCGTGTCCACGAGAACGACCCGCTCCTTGGCATAGTATATCTTCCTCTCAGCAAGCTTTTCAAAGACCGATCGCAGGTAATGGACGCTTACCCCCTCGTTGGGGGCATTGGATACGGCAGGGTGCGAATATCAATGGTCTTCCGATCTATCCAGATCCAAGCGCCAAGGCAGCTGCTGGGCTGGGACTACGGTACTGTCGAAATCACAGGGCCTATCACATCCAAGGACATTGCACCAGATCTAAATGACTTGCGGCTCAAATTTCACACCACGATAAATCGAGGCAAGATGTACTCTTCCAAGACCAATACAGGAGAGCACCGTTGGACCGGCAAACGTGACAGGCTTGTACGAATCGGGGTCCGCAAGCGCTATTGTTCCTGCCTGGTGATCGAGTTTCGTAAGAACCAGCTCGGTCTTGACAAGACACCAGCGTTTGCCGTGCTCTGGCTTAAAGATATCCCCGATGAGGAAGACTGTACCATTTCTATACCTGTGTGGAGGGGTGACTCGGATAAGCTGAAGCGTGCAACCTCAAATTGCACTACTGATGACTTGGGAGAACGAGCTGGTAGTATCAGCGTACCTCTAAAGCTCTACCGCGGACTTGGAGCTTATCACCACAAACTAGCAAGCCATAGCCCAAATTTGCAGGATGTTTTCGAAGTCCTCAGCACTGCCAACGATAATCAAGAGGTTCGTACAGCGATGGATGGTGACGGCGACTCATCCAGCAGCGACTCTGACAGCTCAGACGAAGAGGAAGGCCCTAAACATGCTGCTAATGGTATTTTGAAGAAGCTTAAACCCGGCAACAAAGATAGTGATGATGAAGGTCACAAGGGTGGAGGGCCAATAGAACAAATCAAGGATTATAAAGTCCACTCCGAGCAATTGCATCGGAGACATAGGGGGCTGATGCAGTGGAAGGTTGCTAGGACTGGGAAGTATTTGAAGACGAAGATAGAGCATGGGAAGGATCACGTTATGGATAATTTTCGGCATCATGAGAGGGACCCCGGGATTGAGACTGAAGTCTAGACATTGCATCCGACGCGGCTCCCTGGGACAATAGGGATGCATTAAACGCAATATGGGCTTTGTATTTCAGAGATTGCATCGGGTTGGGGCGATTCGTTTTTCTGTTGTTTACGATAGCCTTCACACGATAGCCATCCGAGGCCCTACATCCCTGTTCTTCCCAGTCATGGAAGCGTTCCTGGTGACTTTTGTACATTCGCCACGAATATCTGTCACACGATCCCGACAGAACCACATCGATGACGGCAGTATCACATCAACCTTCACTGACACTCAGAAACCCCAACGCATACAGCAAGCCCCCACCAGCCATCTACATAACCCGTTTTCTAACGTCTGTTAGGTTGAAAGCATCCGAGACACCAATCTCATTGGACGCAACCAATATTTAGGCTTTGCTTTCCTCAAAATTGACCTTACGCCCCAAGTCGATTCGTCGTCCTTCGATCCAAGTGCTACCCATGATCTATATGCCTGCCGCAATAACGGTGCCGCAGAAAAATCGTGAACTGGTGATGCATCTCGGGATCGATGGGTTGTGGCATAGGTGGATGATGGCGTTGGGGACTGTTCGCGCTAGGATTGTTGAGGCGAGGATGAAGAGGAGTTGGCGGATGACCAAGGACGTACTTTGGCATGGTGGGGTGTGGGAAGCTGTTGATGGGTTCGGTTTAGAAAGTAATATGGAATTGTATGAACGCTGTTGATCTGTTGATTGATGAATACAGGTCGTAAAGATGATTTGAAAAAGTCAAAGAATGAGATGAAACTTTGCACTTCTGGCGGTGGTCGGATTTTGTTGGTTTATGGCTTTCCATCGTTCCAGCTAATTGCTTGTGGAAGGCGCCACCTACCTTACTATTGCCAGTCTTGTGGCTTTGGGATAGCATATTGAGTCTCGCAAAGATGAACGCCATACAAATAGACGGGCTGGGAGATGTTTACTAGACCTATAGGGTTCGAGAATTCATGCCAAGGTAGCAGGGGGCATATGGGAAAGGCCTCCGAAAAGAGGCAGAAGGGACGGAGAAGGAGAAGGTCGCCTTTTGCTAGGTAAGGAGTATTTTGTCTATGTCCGGTCCTGAAGATAAATCTGGTCTATACAGTTGATATCTTATTCGGACCGGACCGCTATACCTGTTAGAGTCAATATCATTTTCTGGATCTAACTTCAAGCATCTTCGAACCAGAGCCGGACGGGTTTCTGTGGCCTAGTAAAGGCTTTACAACAGTAGAAACACAATCGAGTCTTGGAGGGCTCAAGAGGCTTGACTGCCATGTCTGTTCATTTTTTGTCTGTTCTGGTTTAAAAGGCTGATCGATGTTCTGACATAACGCGGTACCATGATGAGACTCAAATCTGGTGTAGCTTCTGCTATAGTATTTGTTAGATTCTCGAACTTGGAGAGGGACAGATCAGCGGGTCTGAAGATTTTTCTTGATTGAAGCTGGCGCTGGCAGGCCTGGATCCAGCCGTAGCCAACTAAATCTTGCGGGGTTGGAGCGACGGGAAGCATATCACAATGTTCTTTTCGGTTGGAAACCATCATCAAGTTCCCACAGCGTAGTAGCCAGAGGGTGCATGAATCCACAAGAATATTATTCAATGCATAGGCTAAGTGTAAACCCAACAATACCAGTACAAGAAGCCCCATGAACGCCATGAGCAGACCGTCGTAGCACGATGCCTGCGGCGGCTTAACCAGTAACAGCATGCGCGAATACCTTCGCAGCAAGTTCACTGAGTAACCTCGCCTTGTCTCCTTGTGGCAACTCCTATGGACCAGTCAGCACAAATCGGCCTTTGCTGTCAATACGATCAACAAGACTAGGTAACATACCTGGAAAACACTATACACACTCTTCCCTTTTGCATCTCTTACAGCACCCAGCCTATTTCCAGCAACCGCTCCTGCGACTGCCCCGGGGAAATTGGCAACAATGAATCCCATCGCACCTCCACTCAAACCCCCAACCACACTCCAGAACTTCCCCGTTGGCTTCGCCTCTTTCCCTTCAGCCATACCCTCTTCCCGCAACATCTCCTCAAAGACGCCTCCAAATTGCTCATTACTAAAGTGCTCTTCCTCTTGAGTGTTCTTCGCGCCAAAGCCGAACGACGACCAAGGGAAGCCACCAGAGGGCTTTTCTTGACGGGGTATGTCTTCGGTTTCTGGATCGCTGTCTTCGCCGCCGGCAGGGAAGCCATGGTATGAGCGTGCTGAATCGTAGTCGCCCCGGCGCGAGGGATCGGAGAGGGTGTAATAGGCGTCGTTTATCTGTTGGAATTTCTTGGTTCGGACGGGGCGTTCAGGGGAATCGGAGGGGACGCGGTCGGGGTGGGACTTAAGAGCTTGTCTTTGGACTCGGCGTCAGTGCTCACTAATCGCGTAGGGATGGCAGAGTCTGACTTCTTGTAGGCATCTCGGATTTGTTGTTGGGTTGCTTGGGGAGATATGTCGAGGACCACATCTGGGTATATTAACATTGGGAGGAGCAATCGGTGAGGATGAACAAACAATAGTCAGGAGGTGCGCCTATATATCCTCTTAGCGCTACTTTTCAGTGGGGAATCTGTGAGTCTTACTGGACATCTTTCACGACGTTGAGGCGCGAAGCCTCGTACAAAGCGCCGAGACTGAAGAGGAAGCTCGTAGTGTGTCGCTACACTTGAGCCTTGAAGGTAGCAGGAAACAAGCTCTAGTACAGAAAAATTAGCTCCCAGGGAGCGCCACGTCAAATAGAATAATTATTATAGGTGATGTGTTCTGAAGAATGTATGCCTGAAGTCGTTCCTGTGAGAGACAGCGGGATGACGTACTTTGGGCTGCCAAGAAAACTGTATGGCTGAGCCCTATCGATATGGAACCGGGGGAGCACTAGGAGCTAAAAATCCCATCTCCCATCCAACGCACTGCACAATGCGCAGGCTCGCTGGGATACACGTTGAGATCGAATAGATTGACGTCTGCAGTCGCAGGGACTGTTTTTGGCTATGCGGCTGGCTAGCCAGGGGTGACGTTTCCCTTGATCAGTCGACTTAATCACCCCTCCGAACGGCGACCTTTGTTCGTGTGGCTTGCAAAGGACAGGCGCTGTCAAGTCAAGACGTCGATATGGCAGCACTTGAGACAGCTTCGATTGTGAATTGGGGGGATCTGGCCAAAGATAGATTGTCTGTGGATGACAAGCAAACGCTTGAATATTTTGGTGGCAACGATCTCAAGAGTATCAAGTCTATGCAGTCTTTGGTCGATCAAGCGATTCAGTGAAATTGTTAGCAAAAGATGGCGGATCGTTGTGCCAGGAAAGAATGGAAAGATCATCGTCTTACGGGATCTGCTGGGTAAGATAATCAAATGGCTCAACCTGTTCATCAGGGTTGGAGATAGATGCAGCAATGCAAGTATGATCCGGCTCATGCTGCTCTTTCATGGGCTGGCGTCAGATTTCTTTTACAAATTGCGCGGAACGCCATCGCGGATTTCAATTTCGTTATTGAAGGGAGGGAAATGATAAGTCGCATGATAAGTCGCTATGCAATCTACGGGGATCTCTACCTTTGTCGTGCTTCCTATCAGGCGAAAGACGAGCTGCAAGCGTGTCTGGTCCAGCTTTACGCTGCGATGTTAGGTAACCTTTCCCATGCGCAAAAATACTATCAGCAGAGGAGCTACAAACGCATCATCAAGAGTGCTCTCATCACTAAAGACGCGTTTGAAGTGTTGTTGGAGTCTATTAGAATATTAGAGACTAGCCTTGACCGTTACACTACAGTAATCTAGCTAATATGGAAGCTCTAAATGATATCGCCAATGATCTACGTGTACTTAGCGTAGCTAACGAGAATCATCATCAACGGTTACTGGAAACTCTGCAAAGTATACATGCTCCCGTCAGTCGCATGATTGATTCGCTCGTCAGAATTGATGGTTCGGTAGAGAAATCAAAACGCTTGGATATTCTGAATTGGATGGCTACTCAGCCATATGCCAATCATCACCGGCAAGGCGTGTTCAAATGTGCTGCCTGAGACGGGTCAGTGGCTGCTTCGAGACACAAACTATGAACTTTGGCAAAGAGAAAGCGTATCTTCCCTTCGATGGCTGCACGGAATGCCTGGCTCAGGAAAGAGCAAGCTGGTTTCAACCGTCGTGGAAGAAGCTCTGCAACATTATTCTATTTATGCTGCGTACTCATACATACGACCACAGACTAAAGAGAACTCGGCATCCCGTCCGCTCTGCCAAAGACAAGCCTTAGATCGGTCAATTAGTAGTTGGGTGGGTGACCACCAGCGAATACTGACTGTTGTATGTTTTTGCATTTTTTCGGTCTCGTTCCGAGGTGGGGGACGAGCCTTTTCCCCACTTCTTTAATCTTCCTGCCCTTGTACAAGAGCGCGCATTTTTATTTCGCTCTTGTGGTAGCTATGAACACCATGAAGTATATTTTCAAAAGATGGAAATAGGTTGAGTGGGTACTGAAGATAGGTCGGTATTGATTTCAAACTAGCGTGAGAATTTGTACCTCAATCAGTGCTATTTCGCCCAACTCTATCAACGATCTACCTAGACGACCCTATCATAAAGAATGGGGCTATGCCTCATGTATTTGTCTTGAATGCAACTCCCCTAACGGTTTTTCCGTTTGCCCCAATTCGTGAGCTATATTCTTAGTCATGTAGAGTACATCTTGGGACCCTGATACCCTTGTCCACCCCTCGAGTCGGCATTCGCGTTCTTGCCTCCTATGAGCCTCTCCACTTCGAGACGACGCTTACGTTCTTGGTAGAACAGGAGAGCCAGGCTTAGCAAAAATAACACCCCAAGTAGCACTCCAACGCCAACGCCAATTGCTACCAAATAGTCCGCACGACTAGGCTGTCTCTACGGACTTGAAGCAGCTGTCGCTGATTGCGAAGACGCAACCGTGCTCGAAGCTTTTGTACTTGTAGAGGAAACCCCACTTGAGACGGGTTGAGAAGCCTGCGCCGCCTGTAAGGGAGTAAACGGTACTCCAAAATCATTGAGTGTGAAATTTAATGCACAACAGCTTCCAGGATTCGGCTCGCCGTCGCAACACCAACTAGTAGGGCGCATGCCAGAAGTTCCACAACCGAGGACGTTGGAGTAGCTACTCGGGTTCACTACAGATTTCTTATCAGCACCTCATCGGAAAGATCTGTTCCCTCTTACCACCTCTGCACTATTGCGCACAATTTTGCGAATTCCAGCTCTTGTTAGTGCATCCACCTCAATACGTATGGTGCTTATTGCCGTAGCAGTAGCCTGCCGTTGTGCACACCGAGGTTGAAAGGTCGCAACCGGCGTTCCCCGCGCTGCCTACGGTGGAGTTGCATGGTTGACAGCTTGTATTTCCTTGAGATGCTACAGTGCCATCTTGCAGGTAGCAGACTTGAGCATTCGTTGAGAGGATTCGCAAACACAGTAGGCAGAGTGCTAAAAGAGTGGGCTTGTTACCAAACATATTGAGAAATTTCCGGCGTAAACAGACTCAGCAGACAGAGAACGTCATTTCCATTGAAGCAAAGATGAGAAATGCGAAATCGAAAAAAAGGACAACGGCTACATATGATCGAACGAAGAGGCTAGTCGCACTAGCTAAGAGGAGGGATTTGAGGCTGAGGATGATGAAACGACTATTCTTCACAGCCGCCGCGCTATAGCGCTGGACTTTTGACTCGAGCTGACTTTAAATGAGATGGTGCGGTGCATTCTCAAGGAGGATTCGATGCACGTGGCACTGAAGCTGTTCTACTACCACAAGCATGCAGTACTCAGTAAGAGGCATCTCGTCTTATTGGCCATCTCTTGTAGGGTCGGTACCGCTCAAATGAGTCCGAACAAGAAAGATCTTCCCGTAGAGCAGCGCAGTTTGAAAGGAGGACCAGTCAATATATAAGATAACGACGGATGATCATGTAAAGAGAGGGAAGCGAAGGTGGACGTTTGGAGCTTTATGCAGGAAGTTGGATCCTGAAAATGTCTTGGCAAATCTCACCTAGTCCCAGCCTCGCCAGCCTCCCCATTGGCCATGCATCTCAAGATTCGCTCCAAACTTACACACCGCACTCCCACCACCTCAATCTTCCTCCCAATACTACCGCCAACCTTACAACACACCCTCATCCGACCTAATTCCACAACAACATCAACACAATGTCTTGGTTCTCCCCCAACGAGCCCCGGCGCACCTCTTCCCACCACGATTCGCACTCCCACCACCACGACACGCGCTCCCAACCCCACTCCCACCGCTCCTCCTCCCCCAAACGCCAATACTACACCACCTCCCGAAGCTACACCAGCTCCGGCACCGGTCGCGCGCGCCCTCGCTCTGGCTACATAACCCGCATGCTTTCGCAGATAAAACGCTACTTACGACGGTTATACGACTATGCGCGGCGCCATCCTGTTAAGTTGTTGATGATGATATTGCCGCTGTTGACGGGTGGGGCATTGGCGGGGGTGCTGGCGAAATTTGGTATTAGATTGCCGAGGGGGATTGAGGGGATGATTGGGGGGAAGCATGGACGGAGTTCGATGGGAGGATTAGGTGGGATGGGCGGGATGGGAGGTGGGGGGGTGGAGGGGATGATGAAGATTGCTAAGATGTTCGTTTGATGAGGGCAAGGAGAGGAAGATGGATGGTGGCGGGTTAGACTGTGGCGACCTGGACTGCGCTGCTTTTGGGTACTGGCCCAGCTGATTCTTGGAGCTGGAATTCGATGAAAAGTTGCTGGCTTGGACATCTACTTGGGAAGGCTATGTCTATCACGATTGAGATTATTTTTTAACAGCATCGCAGAGATACCTTGGTTATAGCATCCAGAGTATTCACTCTCATATATTGCTTACATAACGACGCCGAAGCCTGGCAGCCTGGCCCCATGCTCCATCTTGTCTTTGTTCCATGCGCATCAACATGGAGAACAACATGAATCTACTCTATCAATAAAACACGCATTAGGCCGTTCAGATCATTGAATGACAAGTGCATCTACCCAAACAATCGAAACCAAGTATAATACATCTCCTTATGTGTACGCTCAAATGGCAGCAAGCCCCAACCACCAGAAAAGAAGTAAAAGTGTGGAATACATATCTAAGATACGAAAAGACCGCGTCACTCGTGTCGTCGTCTCACCCAGCCATCGGGTTCTCCATCTATTGGCGATTTATTCCATATAATCTCCTCTGCTTCTGAGGCAATGGGACTGAATGCTTCGACCTCTTCGACCTCGTCTTCATCTTCTTCCTCGATGATTTCGCCACTGGCTCTGCCGGCAACGCTCGCACTCCTGCTACCACCGACGCTGGAGTCCCTCGGTCTGGGGCCAGGACTGCCAGTCTTGTTGGTGCCGATAGATAGCACAGGACCTCGGAAAGGCGTCTTTTTCCGCTTTGCGAAGACGAGACCGCTGGGCGAGGCGAAGTTTGCAGACTCATTGTAATTTGGCGCGGCTCGGACGACACGAACATTAGATGGGAATGATGATATGCTAGGGGTAGCAGGAAGTACTTTAACCGAGCTGTGTGGAGATCGAGAGGCCTTTCCAAAGGGAACAGAGGAGTGGACCGAATTCGTGGTAGATGATGTGGAAGATGCCTTGGAATGGGATGGGAGGTGGTGAATGCTGCGAATGGAGGATACAGAGGAAGAGGTCGATTTGCGGCCACGCAGACCATTTGAAGCATGTCGATAGGATGAGCGTGGTGTTATGGGAGCCGGAGATAAAGACGACCTGTTCTTCGGCGTCGACATCCGTGGACGAGGATAGGACGCGCCAGACACCGGTCTTATTGGTGTTGAAGCGGTACGGATCGGAGTTACATTTCCTGGTATACGACGAGGCTCAAGTGTGGTCATAATCTTCTTCGATGGAGGGGAATTCTTGAGCGTGGAAGTATCACTCCTGGAGGCAGCAGGAGACTTGGCTCTTTTGGCGGACTCCAGGAACCAGTGTTTGATAGACGCGAGCTGATTGAGAAAAGCATGTTGATGCCGACGATTCTGGCGTCTCTTAGATACTCCATTCGGCGGTGCTAGGAGGTCTGGATTGGTGGAGACTATCTGAAGCGTGCTACTTCGTGATCTTCTCACCTCCTGGGGGGGAAGAGGAGGCCGACGCCGAGTAGAGCTCACCGAGCGTGGCCGTACAGGATCCTTTTCGATTGGTGGAGGAGGAATAGGGGACTTCGGCGAGTCAAGACTAATACCCTCAGGCAGCTGTGGGAGCTCGGGTAGGATCAATTGAGCTTCGCTGATTTAGCTATCGCTAATCTGCAGTCTTCATAGATGACTTACGAGTGGGTGTGCTACGCCTTTCCCGCCGTCCTCGAGTTCTTGAACCATCATTGCCAGGTGAACCAAGACCATCTTCATCTACTTCCTTCAGAGGTGCTGCTATGCGGTCCAAACGACTGCTAGCAGCGCTGATCCTTCGAACACTCTTGGCCTCCAAATCTCTCTCCCTTCGCTTTATCTCTCTTCTATTTTCTTTGCGCTCCTCTTTCTCGATTAGTAAAGCCCACCAACCAGCCAATGCATCACATCGTTGTGCCAGAACGTTTTCAATGACCCTGTCTATATCAATCCCAGCACTGCGCATCCGTTCCAAGGTGTCTTTTTCTAGATTCGTTGTAAACGGCAGAGGTTGTGTTAATTTCAGGATTGCTTGCTGTTGAGGAGCATGCTCTGCGAGAAAAGGATTCGTCAGGATATCAGATAGCCCGGGTCGAAGTAGCGGCCTCTTCGATAGCAATTGCGCGATCAGAGCCTTTGCGTCGGGTGGCATGGTATCAGGGTATTTTGTCTCGCTCGAAAGGATTTTGTGCTTCATAACCATGTCATCATCGTCGTCAAAGGGTAATTCCCCAGTCAGTAATGCGTAAAGTATGATTCCAAGACTCCAAACGTCTACTTTTTCTCCCGCATATTTCTCTCCTCTCAACATCTCTGGCGCGCTGTAGCAGACTGTTCCGCAAAATGTCTGCAGGTAATTCGTCTTGCCCTCATATTCACGAGTAAAGCCGAAATCGCAAAGCTTGACATTCTCGTTCTTGTCCAGTAGGATATTCTCCAATTTTAGGTCTCGATGCACGCAGGAAAGGTTGTGTACATATGAAACAGCTCCCACGAGCTGGGTAAAGATCCTTTGAACCTTTTCCACCGGTATTGCTCCATGGCGAAGCAGATAGTTGTACAATTCATCCCCTAGTCAAATTTCATTAATCTTCGAGTAACAGTATAGATGTTTATGTCGTACCAGGGCAATACTCCAAGACCAGCCAGACCAAGTTCTCTGTCACGATGATCTCGTATAATCGGGCAATATGGGGGTGGAGGAATTGTCTGTGGTGGTGGATCTCGCGGGCAAGGTTCGCATCGTCTTTTTGGGCTGACTTGAGCACCACCTTATGGATTCTTAGCACATGCTCCACGGCCTGAACGAATTCCTGTATGAAGCAAACCTTCGATCCATTGGTGAGCTTGTGGGATGCAAGGTAGACCTTGCCAAACGACCCTTTACCTATCAGACGCCCTAGTGTATAATTCCCAACTGTATGCAACTCTTTCGATGAAAACTCTCTGATAACATTCTCAGTATGGTTCTATGGGAGGTGTAGGCCTAACGTACTCCAACAGCTCATGGTATGAACTGGCAAGCTATGAACATCGTGTTTTAGCGAAGCGTCTATTGACAGCAGACGAATATAGCCTGGTCCCATCTCCAGTGGTATAGCAAACTAGCTGACCTTGTTTTTTTGAGTCTGCAGCTCTGCCTTGGATCTGACAGCCGGCATAAAGTATGTCACAATGCTTGGTGGATCAAAATGATTGTCCGCACAGGTTCGCTTGGCGTATTCGAGTGGGCAGGGTCAGGCGCGAAGCAGGTAGGACGGAATGGCGCTCTGTAAGGAGGAAAGAATATGAATAACATTTGGGAACGGGTGCTGAGAGTCAATTGAAATTGGGAGGAGTTGGGTAACGCGGGCTGCTGATCCTGACAGCGGGACGTGTTTCCAACCAGCAAAATCTCAACGGCTTTTTCTACATTCTATTGTTCATTATTAGACTACAGAGGAGTAAAGAATCTGTAATAAGAGCGCGTGCAAGACTTTTGTGTGGATTCCTTTGCATAATCGCAAGCGTTGGTTCAGAATCTACTATGCTAAGTAGTATGGCAATCTCTATTTCCCAACCTTCTTTGCTTCCCTTCAATTGTACAGCGCGTGAGAGTCACCTCGCTTGCATTGACAGAGGTCCTGGCTACTATGGGACGACGATGGCTGGGCTTGTATGGTTCATTAGCCAGCCATATATGCCCGGAGCTGGTAGTGATCTTGGGGCTTGAACGCAGTATGTGAGGGAATTCCATCGCAGGATTTGTGATAGCGATGGTAAAATCACTTTTCACATGAAGTCGTCGTCGCTGTAAAGAGTTAATGACATCAGAGAAAAGTGAGACAAGATAGACTCACTCGTCAGCATCCGCATAACTTGTCGTATCTGCCTTGAAGCTCGTATCTCGGTTGGCCACAAGTGTTGCCTTGCTCTTGGCTGCCTTGCTCTTCTTTCCGCCCTTTTCTGCTGCTTTCTCTTCCTTCATCTTCTCATTCGACAATGTAGCCAAACCGCTGGCTATCTTCTTGATTTGGTCGCTGGGCAAATCCCTGACAATCTGCTTGGTGAACTCCTGCATGAACAACGTGTATTGACCTTTTTGGGCATTAGCCGTAAGTATTGGTGTCAGAGTTTCCCGAAGCTTGAGGAATTGGTCCTTGGTGTTCGGATTGAATAGAGGAAGCGAGGAAAGATCGATAGCGCTCGTTGGGTCCGAAGGGTCTGCTACGACCATGGCCTTTGTAGCGGAGCGGTTCTTGTTGATGCCAATATTGCCGAACATGTCCTCAGCGTGCTTCAGGTCAGCCTCTTGTTCTGTCTGCCGCAGTCTTGCGCGCTTGGTCGCTTCATCCTCCTCCTCGCTGCTGGATTCATCTTCTTCCTCGTTCTTCTTGCGCATAGCAGCAGTCCTCCTCTCCTCTATCCTCTGACCTTTTGACCTTTTGTTCGCAGCTGCTTCAGCGTCTGCCTTGACCTTGGCTTCTGCCGCCTTCTTGGCCTTCTCACGTTCAACTTCGGAATCTTCGGCCGCATCCCATGAATCAAGAACCTGGTGACATATGAGTATGACAAGCGCGGGCTAAGAACGCAGTCTCGTGGTTACATCACTGTCGTCTTCTTCATCATCGAATTTGGAGCGTCTGGGGACTGCTGTAGGAGGGGAGGAATCAGACGAGGTATCTTCCTCGGAATCGTCATCTGTTTTGGGCGAACGCATCGCACGTCAGCTGAAGCTCAAGGAAAGTCAAGAGGAATAAGGTGAGACGGGGGAACACATTTAGCAATCCGCTTCTCGGAGGAGCACAAACCTCTTCTTCCATTCAATGGGGGCATATTTGCAGAATGCTGTATGAGGAGAGTGAGACGTAGGTAGCGAGCACTTGCTCTGTCAAAAATGCACAGGTGATAGTTGGTGTACGATATTGCTGGAATCAAGAACCTGTTACGCCGGTGGGGCGAACAATCGTTGTGCGTTTACCCTAGTCTTTAGCGCCTAGGCGCTTTAGTCCCTAATATCTTGCAAAAAATTGTGGTGCATTTATTTATCTAGGCTCTTTAGCTATCGGAAGTACGGCCTAGAGACAGCGAAGAAGCTTGGAAGGAAGATGTCGCGCGTCATTCGAGCTCCCACCAGTATGTATCGCCCATCTATCCATTCCCTTTTCACATGCTGACAGCGGTCCGGAACTTCTCGCCAGCAAAGACGGACGATGGAGTCTCGTTGCTTAGCTCCTCCTCGATCCTGAGAATCTGATTGAGCTTGGCCAAACGCTCTGATCGTGCAGGCGCTCCTGTCTTAATTTGCCCGCATCGCAATCCCACAGCGATGTCAGCAATAGTAACATCCTCCGTCTCTCCGGAACGATGCGAGACCATGAGGCCCCATCCAGCAGCATACGCATCCTTGGCGGCCTGGATTGACTCTGTGAGGGTACCAATTTGATTCACTTTCAGGAGCAAGGCATTGCACGCCTTTAGTTCAATGGCCTTCTTGATGAAAACTGGGTTCGTTACAGTCAAATCATCACTGCGAATTACCCTCAGTATCAGTGATCTGTATATGAGGTAGGATCCGGGGCGCTTACCCGACGATCTGGAAGTCTGATGTCTTGTAGAAGTAGCTCCAGGCTTCCCAGTCATTCTCAGCAAAAGGATCTTCGATCGAAACGATGGGATATTTGCTAGCCAGCGACTTGTACATGTCCGCAAGCTGCTCGTAAGTTATCCACTTGGTCTTGTCGGACTCGGGATTCTTGAAGTCGAGGTCGTACTTCTTTTCCTCTTCGTTGTAGAACTCACTGGACGCAACGTCCATCGCGATCTTGATTTTGCCAGTGTATCCGGCCTTCTCAATAGCTTCCGTGATCAAGTCAAGAGCCTCCTCTGGTGTCTGGATGTCCGGTGCAACCCCTCCTTCGTCCCCAACGTTTCCAGCTGATTGGCCGTACTTCTTCTTTGCAAGAGACTTCAGCTGCTGGTATGTTTCGCTTCCTTGACGCATGGCTTCGGTGAAGGATGGAGCAGTATCAGGTACGCTGGGAAAGTCAGCTGCATCTCTGTCCATTGCTGTTTAGTGAGCATACATCATGAATTCCTGGAATGCCAGACGGCCACCAGCGTGGGAGCCACCATTCAACACGTTCATGAATGGGACCGGTAGGACGTATGGCTTTTTGGTGCCGGCAAGATCGGAGATGTGGTGGTACAGGGGCACGTTCTAGCCGAAATATGCCGGATCAGCACTCATTCAAGCCATTGAGGAGTCGTCACAACTCACCTTCTGTGCAGCACCTGCCTTCGCAACAGCCAAGCTCACACCCAGGATAGCATTGGCACCCAGGTTAGTCTTGTTCTCGGAGCCATCCAGCTTATTCAAGAAGGCGTCCACCTTTGATTGGTCTGTCACGTCGAAATTCTCTTTGATGACGGCGGGTCCGAGGGTCTCATTGACGTTGGCCACGGCCTTCAGAACACCTTTCCCAGCCCACTTCGACTTGTCACCATCGCGTAACTCGCAAGCCTCATGCTGGCCAGTTGAGGCACCCTAAAGATAAATATTGAGTCACGGAGCGAGAGCGAGGGACGAGGAGGGGACAATGCTAACCGAGGGGACAATTGCGCGATGAAGCCCCGTAGCGTCCACGAGATCGACTTCGACAGTTGGGTTGCCCCTTGAGTCGTAGACCGAACGAGCATGGATTTTGGTGATGGCCATGGTGACTAGTAGAAGGGCTTGTCAGGTGTAGAGTAAAGCTTGGGTTGCGCAACACAGTGAGATTCAACCGGAGCAGGATGCAGATGTGTGGTAAGGACACAATTGACTACTTTGCTTTGCTGAAAGGTGAGATTGTTAAACTTGGAAAAGCAAAGCAATGAAACTTTTGGTGGGATGAGTAAAGAGCTCTAGTGGGGTTGATCAAGCTTCGGAGGCCGCCAGGCTAATTTACGAGGGTCAACTTTTAAAGTATTGGGAATGGCTAACGTAGCCAAGCCGGCCACCGTACCACCAAAATTAGTTTATCCCGTAAGTAGATGTATTCGGATTTCAGCCTTCCTAAGACCTCTATCAACAACGGTAAATAATTATCAAGTATTCTAAATAGACAAAATTCAGGAAGTAGTCGTTATAAGTAATAATCCCGATCATCTAAGCCTTAGCTTAATAACGCTATTATTACTATCTCAAAGGAGGAAACTGCGGATCGACACGGTGGCCATTCCCAATACTTCAAAAGTTGACCTCGTAGCATGTTCAAAAGTGTTCCATTGCGAAAGCTTGGCAAGGTAGACCCATGACTTGAGTAAGGTACGTTATCAAACCCTTCCGGGTTTTTTATTGAAAACCTTACCTATTTGATTACGGCATACATTTCTACAATCGTTGTTTTTAACCCGAACCTGTAGAGTACATGCTCAACCTTCTTTGCTGGCTTCCTTCGATGAGTTTTTAGGATGAACATACCCGAGGGAGTCTACCTCTGACCAGAATCCGACTTGAAACACAAAATCATCTCGTCGTGGCAGCGGGCGAGGCATCAAGAACAGTCTTTGCATTGCCAGGGAATAACGGCAAATCCCGTAGCCCGTAGGGTTTGTTTCAGCTAATTCGACACTCTGCAAAGCTTTGCATCCTACTCTTTGCCTTCACAGCCTTGCCACCTTTCGCAGCATCCTGGGGGTTGACTCAAAGCACGCTGGCGCTTAGACGAACATCAACAGAGGATTTTGTATTCAAACCGAACATTGCTCTTCCATCATATCCCAAGTGTTGCTACTTACTTCTTGATCTTAGAGAGATGCCTACTTCTACCAGAGATATTGCCACTGATGGCCCTCCACCTCGCTGAACCAGACCAGCTCCAGATTGGCACCGAACCTCCATATGATGCCGAACCCGTCGACTGGCCCTTCAATGCCACTAAAGCTTATCTTCTCGACGAAGCATCTCTGGCCGAGACCGCAACAAGGTTTGCATCTCCCATAGATGAACTTTACATTGGGGGCTACGAAGAGCAAGCACATGAGTCCGTCTTCTTTATACAGCAGACCTTCTGCGCAATACTTCCTCAAATCCCTCACGACCACCCCGGTCACGTCAAGCTCGCCAAACTAGTCGTCGACTTGATGAACCGACCATCTCCGTCAGGTGCAGCACATCAAGAAGGGGGGTCGCGAAACAACCTGCCGTGGGCTGATCTCAGGGCTCCAGAGTGCAGATATTCGCAGGGTCCCGCAGATGAAATGATGAAGCTTGAGAAGGGAGGAGGGGAATACTATCCTCAGTACGAGACAGACGGTGCAAAATTAGGTGTTGGTGCTATCAAAGCCGAATGGACAAGACACAACGCATTCCTTGCCAGACTAGTTACCACCCCTGGCGCGCTCGACTACGAAAAGTACGCCTTGATCTCTATGCAGGGTGCTCTAGAAGAAAGCGCTAAGACTGCTGAGGAAATCTCGGCGAACGTACCTGCCGCGGCGGTCTGGATATTCTATGCTGGCGAACATATCTACAAGAGCCGGCGTGAATGGCCTGAGCGTTGGACCCCAGCGCAGGGAGGTCCATTATGGAATGGCAAAAAGGGATTTTGTCCGGAGCGCTGGGCGTTGTGGAAGGACAGGTTCCAGTGGGTGACCATGCAGGAGAACACGACCGATGAGGCAAGAGCATTTGCGGGAAAGGCGGTCAGAAAGATGAGTGAGATAGAGAGCCTCGTAGGGAACACAGACGGCTAATATCAGGATACTTGCAACCCTCGAATATTCAATCTGTGCAAACTACAGTCCGCATCGTCAATGATCAGCATTGCATACTGAAATCTCCCTACTAAGAGAAACATTGAACAAGGCTACCGTATGCGAGCAACGGGAGCAGCGGTGCCTTGAACATGCCAAGAGTCATCCTTGTTGAGCCTAGCCCCGGCGTCATCTTACGTGAATGAACCTCTATTTTGTTTTGATGGTTGTTGGTACTTGGTCCGATCCCGCAAACCCGGCTTCCTGTTCATCCCCTGTTCGAGACCACTTCGAATACTGACCCATGACTCCAACAAGACATTGATGATGCTTTCACGTCCGTCCGCGCTAGACGCTGCCTAGCGCCGTATGTATTGACGCATGCTTGTCTATCTGCTCTAATAATTCAGTCTCCGTCGATGGGATCCCAGGGCTTTGGCAGTTTGACAGCGTGCGAGCGAGCTAGCTAAGCACCGTGAGAGGCCTATCCGAGGTTGCAGTTTGGCTGGCCAAGCCAGACAGGAACGTGACAGTACCTCCGGGAACGTCACGGTACCTCCGGGAACGTCACGGTACACACGGACCGTAGATTTTCACGACCGAGAGGAATCTGAGGACTTCACCTGTAATATACTCCACTTGGTACAAGCAGATCACCTCTCCGTGGGCATCGACAAATGGTCTCTCGAAGTCAAGAGCTAATGTTAAGGGGCTCCAATATGACCAACGACCTCAGAGATTACCGACAGCGAAAGCAGTCTAGCGATCACATGCCTTCCGTTTCATGGATTGATCCTACCACATTTCTGTTGTCTTCTGATTGAAACTCCAATATCTTGAGAGCATCCTCCTCCCAGGATTACCCCCTTAAGCCCTTCTCCGCCGTACGTCATGGAGACGTTGGTCCAACCCCTCCTGCAGCAATGAAGGCACGAAGAAATGTGCTCGATGCACCCTGTAATACTGCAGTGCAGACTGCCGGAAAGCAGATTGGGCCATCCACAAACAATCCTGCAAACCTCGGGAATCCAATTGCTACCACATCGGAGCTCATCGTGTAAATCACAGCAGTGCTGATAAGCTGGTCATTCCACCACACTCTCTGTTCCTGAAATTGTACTTTTGAATTCTGCTAAACGAGCTGAGCAGAGAGTGTAGAGTTGAGGATCCGTAGGATTAGTCGACAACGCACTTATACAATTTGAAAGAGGCTAGCCCTCCTTGCCTGAAAACACCCTTAATGCGCTGCGCAATGCCGGTTCGACCAGCCCATAGAGACTTGCTTATGTGGCCGCACCCCTCCTCACCTCCGCTCCACTCGCTTTATACCAGGCATCGCCTCCCCATCGCATCATCCGCTCACACGCTGCTGTTGGACTCTCTACTGCCGGCCGCCCGTCCAGGTAGGAAACTGGCTCTCCAGTCGGCTCGGGGGGAGCCGACTAGTAGTCGATGACATATCTTCTCTCTTCCTGTTTCCCATCTGGCCAAGTTCGCTATACAGACCATTCATGTCGATTGAACGACGGCTCTCCCCTGTTCACCAGTCAGTCAACTGCCATATCCCTTCATATCAGCCCAGGGATTGAACATACGCAAACTTCGCACGCCAGACCCTTCCCATAAAATCCCATATCCGCGCCTTCGGCGTTATCTCCCACGGCCTCCCTATAAACCTCACCAACCTCGTCTCCTCGCCCCTTCCCTACCTAGGCCCGCTCTCCCCCTCTAGCTCCGACTACCTCTCCTACTATGGAGCACATCATAAAGTCATATACGAGGGTTTAGTAGAGCTATTACCGGGCTATATATTTATATATATATGCCATATCACTGCTCCATAGTATGCACCATTATTATTCCATAGTATACCCCATTATCGCTCCACATTGTTACTCCATGGTATGATCCATTACTGCTCCATAGTGTGCTCCATAGTATGCTCTATGATATGCCCTATTGCTGCTCCATAGTATACCCTATTATAGCCTATTCTCTAATATACGCCGTATATAGCCCTACTAATTACGCTATCATGGCTCTATTAGACCCCTATGTATGGTGCTACTATAAGTCTATTGTATACCGGTCTATAGCCCTGTCATCGGTCTATATCCTGTTCTACTTGGCGTTGGTGGTTCGCCTATACAGATTAAAGTGTGCGGGCAATCGGTTTAGCGCAAGTCTCGATAGTTCTGAAATCTACTGTAGTTGTCTCAACGGCAAGAAGGCGCTTCACTTTGATACTCGTGATACTTCGAATGACTTTTTCCTCAGATTTCGAGCATGACATTCAAGGCCAACCCACCAAAGGGTCCGCTGCATAGGCCCTCACCAGATGGGTTCCTTGGCTGATTTTGTCTTGTTGGCAGTCGCCGGATTCGAATCGAAGCCGTGGATGTAGTCTTAGAGCTTTTCTTTCGTTGTTGTGTTCTTAGGTATGGGTTCCGCGTCTGGCTTGCTCAAGGATGGCTTTTGGATTTTGGTGCTGTTTTCACCACGAACAGTGCCTTCCGAATCACCTACACCCGCACTACCCTCCCCCAGCCCCACTGGGCTTCCCTTAATCCCCGCTTTCCCTCCCTCCTTCCCCTTACTCTTTCCCTTCCCTTCCCTTCTCCTCGCCAAATCCTCAAGACACTCGGGCTGCTCCTCCTTCGTACAACACGCCCGCTGCGAAGCGAGCCGCTCGGCTTCTTAGGCCCACTCCCAGCAACCCCGGTTTACCGCGAGGTATGGCGGGTTGGCATCAGGATATTACGTCTGCTAGTACGGCGTCCCATTCGTCGGCTATAGGGCCGGTGGAGTAGGAGAGGTCGGTGAGGCCGTTGGAGGAATGGGTGGTTGAGTTTGGGTCTGATCATGAGTCTTAGTCCGAGTCACCGTCTAATAATCCACCGGTGGGTATGTGAGGCGGGAGAGTAGGGTTGAATGGGCTGGCAGCCGGCCTATTGCCAGGTAGGGAGGCAGAAATGTAGGGGTGGAGGATGTGGCGGAGCGAGATGTAGGTCAAGGCCCAGTGCTGATATTGCCAAAAACTTGTTCCTGAGATCTAGGGCAAGCTTCTTCTGGATTATGTATATGTATGAAAAAATTTGAGAATAGATATGTATCTCGGTTCCTATGTGCTTATAGACTTACCATAGTTCTTGAATGCAAAAAAAGCTTGCCTGGAGACTGCTGGTTACTAGGAAACCACGGAGTAAAAATATGGCAATTCATCAGAATCATATTCAAAGACAATATCAAGCCTGAAAGGGTATGTTAAGGAGAAAAGATCTCCGCTACGTACAAGAGGCATTATCTCACGACGACATCAAGTGTGTCCATATCGCTAAGCTCCGTTTCTTCGATTCTTGTCTCTGGAGACAACTTGTCACCATCAAAGAATAAAGAAACCTCCTTGTCGCCAACACTGTTGTGTGATTTGAAAGCAGTGACGATCTTCGATACTAAAGTAGACTGGAAACCATTCAGCATAGCACAACAAATGAACGCTGATATGGGTACTTACCGGCTTGACGACGAGCTTAAAGTCGGGGTAATCTTTTGCTTTGCAAATGATCTTCACGCCAGGCTCTTTCCTCTCCACTACTGCAACCTCATCTACCTTTTCCTCTTCCTCGACTACCTCACGGTTCTTGGCCTTTTTGTAAGCTTCCAAGATCTCCGCAGTCATGGCCTCAATATGAATCTTCCCACCCATTTCACCAAAGATATCCCCTTTCTCCCTAACATTTCCATTGTGGTCGACCGAAATACCCAAGCTCTTGCAACTCGTGACATCGAAAAGTTTCTTTCCACGCCAAGTCAAGAAGATAGTCTCGCTGTATTCAGGAGTAAATCGCTGCCGCTGTGTCCATGCCTGCTTCACTTCCTTCAGGCGCTGTGAGAGCCTCCGGCTCACAATCAATGAGTCAGTGTTTGGTATTGTCGATGTGATGAGTATTTGTAAAATAGGATCAGACGGTGGAGGCGGTGGGGTTGTTAAGTGTATAGATTGTGATTGTTGTAGGTAGCTGTCGGATCCGGCTGATGGAGGAGGATCAGGGATCCCCGATGTTATGTCTTCTTGAAGTCGTTTCCTCCGGGCTTTCTCTCTTGCCTGACGAGCTAGCTCTGGAAACTCCTCGTCTGAGGCTGGCTGGTCATCCTCCTCAGGTGGCTTCAGAGGCCTCACCACCGCAACAGTTGTGGTATCGAGTTGTCCAGGTCCATCAGAAGCGTCTTCGTCATCCTCCAGATCGATGATGTTCGAGATCTGCTGCTTTTGCTGCTGCTGCTCTTCTTCTAATCTCTTCGCGGCAACCTTAGCCTCGTAACGCTTGACTAATGTCTTTGGTGAGGCTGGAGGCTTCTGGGGGCTCGTAGGAGGAGGGACAGTTTTCGGCTGCGCCTTGGCGATTTGGGGTTGAACGCCCTCATCACAAGACACTTGAGAGCTCTCATTGCTGCTTGAATGATCATCCTCATCGTCCTCATCGGAGTCAGAAGAAATTCGCTGTCGCTTCCCGGCCCTAGCCTCACTTTCCTCTCGCCGGGCCCTTTCGTGTTCCTTCCTTGCTAGCTTCTTCTTCCGGTCTCGTTCTGCTTGGGCAGCCACATCAACATAGGTCTGATTTGATCGGTGGAAGAGTTCATTCGCGTTGCTCAAAGCCTGTGGTTTGCTCCAGCTAGGTTTGTTGAAAAGAGAGCGCTTTTTCGGTGGTGCAGAGTCAACCATATTGTATAGAGTCTTCAGCGATCGTATCAAGACCTTCCAGTCGTTTGTGAAGGGTAAGTTGAGAAGAGGCTGGAAAGTAAAGTTCGAGGTCGAGGTCGAGCCTTGAGTCGCGCCGCGGGCAAGCGGCTAGCGCGCCAAGCTCGCGTGAAGACCATTCGAGGTGAATGTCGCTGTGTGAGTGAGTACTTGCTGTGAAATCGTTAATCAGCATTATTGCATATCAAAAGCACATACCAAATTTGAGCTTTCGCGTGTGACGCTCACTCCTTGATATAATAAGAAAGCTCAGAATGGAGAATGGTGGGGACAGCAAAGACCCTAGCGGCTTTTTGAGCGAGATTATTGGGGCTCCTGTGACTGTCAAGCTCAATTCCTCTGTTGTCTATCGAGGTAGGATCCTTGACTTAAGAGAACACGGCTCTGGATTGACGAGTGCCAATTTCCAGGTGTTTTGTCGAGTGTGGATGGCTATATGAACATCGCTCTCGAGAAGACAGAAGAGTATGTGGATGGACAGCTAAGGAAGAGCTATGGGGATGCGTTTGTAAGAGGCAACAATGGTGTTTTCTCACGTGTTTCTGGAAAGGTGATGAACCGGCTAATAAGTCTCAGTCCTCTATATTTCGGCCGATTGAGGGTCGGAGCCATTTATTTGTACTACTTCTTGCTCGGCAGCCCTTGATGGGCCTTGCATAGCGCTGGAGTTGAGCGAAAAGGCGGCACAAGCGATCCACCTCAAAGTGAATGGCAATCATCGATTCTCTATCCACCATTCTTCAGAGGCGCGCCATCTACGGCCGTTGTCCAAGCGGAGTAAGTTCGTCCATGAAATGCCACTTCTCCATTCTCGTTTGTCTCAACATCTGGCCCGGCCATTACTTCGAAAACCTTCTTCTTCGTGTCCATTCAAGTAGTGAGCCAGAGATTCTTGAGATCGAACGATGATTGAATCGGACTCACTGCTACTTCCTCTCCTTCTATCACAGCAAATTGACTTAAATTGTGGTACCTTTCCCACACAGCCTCGCGACTCAGCCAGTGCGTGAACTTTACAGAACCTGCCCCTAACGGTAACGAGAACATCGGATCTGCGGCTTGGATGCTGAGAGGTGTGCTTTCGAGCTGTTTCTCGGAAACTTGCCGCCATTGTTGGTGTCAAAAGCGAATATTGTCGTTTCCGGTTGACCAAGTAATGTAGTTCAGCTTTCGTTCCCATTTAGTGGTCAGCTCCCACGGATTGGGCGCGTTATCTGAGGCCTATTAGCATGTAGACGCAACGGAGACAATCTTATGAGTGGGTTTCACGAACAATCTTCGACATTCCAGATCATACCAAAGATTCCACCGGAGTTTAAGACGCTGTAAATTTCTTTCAAGGCCTCCATGTTCGCGAACCTGTTATTCATATGCCTTCCAGGCCCTACAGACTGGGTATGCACCCTCTTTCACACTACCAATTCAATGCCTTAAGATGTACCTGCATTAGTGGACTGACTGCAAGCGACGCATAGACTTCCCTCCCAGAGCAACAGTTTGAGCAGTATCTGGGGCTTACCTGGGCCGCAATGACAGCATCCATACATCGACTCTCATTTCCCTTCACCTCATTTGCCACCCCATCTAGGACCTTCAAACCCTTGAAATGCTTCTTCTCCAACTCCGCTCTCATACCATCTTGGGCTCGACCGCAATTAGATTAATATTACTCTTCCCTGTCAGCTAATAGCTTTGTGAACTTGCCCGTGCCAGCTGCGAGGTCAATGATGCAAGCACCCTTCAATCCATCTACTTGCAAGTGCTTGAGCAGGGCATTTAAGGCTTCAGGTGGGTATGAAGGGCGATGCTGATCATATTATTCGGCATTTCTGAAGCTTTTGGTAGAGGCAGATGGGATTGCAGATACCATCATGAGTTGTAAGTGCTAGATGTGCAGAAAATTGGCCACGAAATCTTGTAGAAGACTTGGGGTTGAGTATGAACCAACCTAGGGAATTAGTCCTAAAATTACGAGCGCTGATCTGAATGCGATTCTTGTTGGAAGAATTGCTTTACTGATGCAGGCTTGGTGTCAGAATACGTAGCGATCATTTCAAGCACACCAAAGCCTTTGAGTTGAGCAACAAATCAGGTATACAAGCCCATCTAGGAGCTAAAGGTTACACAACCGCGGCTCATCTTGAGCGCCGATAGGGAAGTTGTTTGCTAGTAAGACGTTTTGTGCTACGAACTTCGGGCTCTGTCGCCCTCCCAATTGTCAATTATTCTGACACCATGCCTGGATGTCATGCAAGAATTCACGAGGTCATGGAATGGTATTTTTCAGGAGAATTTTCATTTACAAATAGCCTCCAGAACGAGTCTCTTCTTTCACCCAGCCACAGGTCTACGATGACCCACCTGAAACCCATATGTACAGGATTATTATACAACAATTGCCTGGCCCTGGCAAATCTGCCAATGTGCACCGGAATATGACGCATAGTATACCCCAGACTCCGCGCTAACGGCGAAAGCAATAAATAGTAGGATTGTGGTCTACGCAAAGTTGCCAGCCAGACCCATGAAGAATGCCTGAACGGCCAATTGCAATGACCATAAGCCAACTTTTTTGAAACGGCGAAGTCGAGCGTGATCATCCGTGACATCTTTAGCAAAGGCTTGATAAGTCTTCGAGATGTTAGTATTCCATTCCGATTTAGGGGTTGCAAGTCTTACCTCTGCACTTAGATCATCCTTTGAAAGGTCCGAGGTCAGTATGATTCTTTCAGGATGGAACACAAGTTGTAAGACATGTAGGGGGGTTTATCGGTGAGCCACGTACCATCAGTCCACTGTCGAAGATTGTCCAACTTCCATCGAACTCACTAGCTCGCTTGACGACCCGGCAATTGATGGGAATGAAAGTATGGCGTGAGTTCATGTAGGCCACGATGGGCCGGATCAGAGCGTTTTTCACATAGGACAGGTCTTTAGTAAAAATCGGCACGGCTGCACGAATGTCGTTGAGGTGGACCCTCAAATCCATCACAAGAAAGCGTTTATCGTCATCGGATGTACCTCTGGCAGCTGAAGTAGTTACTTCGCCTTCGTTATGTATACTGTCATTGTTGAGTATGGTTGACTCTCCGGCTGTTACCCCTTCCCTCTGCAAATGGCGGCTAGAAGTGACAGTGGCTTCCATCCTGTCGTAGAAGTCGGACATCACCTTCGCGATGCTTTCATCGTTATCGGCTGGAAACATGATGTCAGCCACGATATCCACATTTCCCTCGTGAATCCATGAGAAAGGCCCCTCAACTCCACGATTCAAATGATCTATGTTCAAGGCGTCGATTCTGAGACGACTGTGCTTCTTCCAAGGACTTGCTTGGCCATTGACTTCAATCCCATTCGCAAGCTGGCTTCCAACATGGCCATGCATTTGGCGAGGATGGATTGTGAAAAGTGATTCGTCAAAGGAGCCGGACATGATATTCGCGGATAGAAAATCGTAAAATAACCATTGTCTGCGGAGCTGTGGCAGATCGCAGGAGAAAATGCTAATTGAGAATGGCCGGAAGTTGCGTGGTTGGTGGAGGGTGATGAGAAGGTCTTCCATCTTAAAAGAGTTGATTTCAAAATCACCTGGATTGTGTTCATGTTTGTAAGTCCTGGGATCCACGTACTCGCCGTTATAGTGGACAGATGTTCTATCGATGACACCTCGGACGCCCTTGATCTCGACATCACGCAGTAAGCCCTTGCTATTGAACCACTTCGTGAAAGAGAGGGTGACATTGACTGTATCGAGTGATAAGTCGAATTGCGTGTAGTTCATATCCTCCTCTTCCTCATCGCCAATAGCACCAGCAGGGATGGTCGCCCCGGATTCTTTCAGTTTCTCTGCTCTTGCCACCGCCGCAGCCGCTGCAGCTTCTGTGGAGGGCGATCCCTTGCTTACTTTGCCAGTACCCTGACCTGGACGCCGGGAAACAAAGACATTTTTGAAAGTTATGACGCCGTCCCCCCATTTAGGGACAATTGCAGATTCGAAGACGACCTTGATACCAGAAGACTTTGTAAGGTAGTTGCCTACCCACCGCGCCAGAGTCTCTTGAGCGAAGACGGTATTCACGGCAAATATCGCGAGTGAGAAGAAAGTTGTTGTCCCTAAAATGATCCATAGAACATGTCCAAGTAGGAACCAAGAGAAGAATGCGCCGATCTCGTCTGCATTGAATGGTCGTGCGCTTCGTATTGAGAACCATTTAAATCGAACTTTGAGCCGTGACCAAAACCCGGTCGCAGCTGCCAGCAGCTCTTCCTTACTTGGCCTCTGGATATGGGAGATATCCGGCAAGCGATCCCTTAAATTTTTGTTCAGGAGATGAGGAGCCAGCGGCGCACCTAGCTTGTTTCCGCCTAATTCAGTGGACTCTTTTGACTTTGCTGAGCTTTGTACGTCGTGAGAGGAGCTCTTGCTCCCTTGTTCTGGCTCTTGTGAGCCTGGTGTGCTGGAGTAGTAACGTCGTATATCCCTGCCATGAAGCCCGAGAAACGCCGGTAACGGTATGGTGCCGGGAGTCCCCTGATCTATACTGAAAGGCTTCCCATTCCGACCCAAGCTTCTCCCCAAGGGTCGAGCGGGGGAACTGCTCCACGCTAGCAACGGGTGAAGGGCCTCTCTTGAGCAAGTAGACATGTTTTGATGTAGACTGTCCTCAGGAGTGATGTGGTGCGTTATCGCTCTTCTAGCGGCAGGAGAAGGGTTCGCCGAGGGACCAAGGCACGTGTGAGAGTATGCGAGGAAACTAAGGTCATAATTCGAAATCCTGCCATGTTTGAAGGGAGTAGCTCGCGTGCCCAAGACCGCAGCGCACAGCTTCTGTCGTACATTGCTGCTCATCCTCCTCAAACCATAACGCTGATACCCCAGTTCCTTACGATCATTCCCACGCCTCCTCAGTAACCTTCCGAATAGCTCAGTCAGCTTTCAGGAATTGAAATCGTGATTTGGTGAAGCTTGAACAGAGAACGATGACGAGACCGAACAGATCGGGCCGTAGGAAGGCTTCCGGCCGGCGCTAGTTCTAATTTCTCCCACAATCTTGAATACGATACGATATTTAAACACCTTCCTATATTCTGGACAGACAGCCAAAGAAGACGCTTGAAGCATTGGACTGATGCCCGCTCCAACTGCCCTCCTCCGACGGCCAGAAGAGCTCTCCGAAGCTCAGGCCACACCTTTACCCCAAGATAGTCAGTAAGAGATCGAAACGCTACATGGAAGCTCTTTTTCTGACGAGCAGCAGATGATGAAGATGATCTACTGGTTGATGTGACTGGTGCTGTAAACTCTGTTCAAGACACGCAAGCTACACAAATACCAGATACAGAAACTCATATAGACGAAGAAGGGCGCCCCCAATTCCCACCAGCCAAAGATGTCAAACAAAAGCACAGATCAGAAAAGCGGAAGGTCCTCGTACCTCCCCACCGAATGACGCCACTCAAGACCTCATGGTCCAAGATCTATCCTCCACTAGTCGAACACCTGAAGCTTCAGGTGCGGATGAATATTCGCGCACGCGTAGTCGAGATGAAGACCTCGACATATACCGTAGACTCGGGAGCTCTACAGAAGGGCGAAGACTTTGTTAAGGCGTTTAGTCTTGGGTTTGACGTAGACGATTCGATTGCACTTTTAAGGCTAGATGATTTATTCATCGAGGTATATTGGAAGCTCTCAGGGATATGGTTGCCTATGCTAATAAGCATGCAGACATTCGAAATCAAAGATGTGAAAACGCTGCACGGCGAGCATCTTGGTAGAGCCATCGGAAGAATAGCGGGCAAGGATGGTAGGCTCTCAGTGCTAAAAGCGACGATGCTACACCTTTCTGATCCCTCTTAGGCAAGACGAAATTCGCGATTGAGAATGCAAGCAAGACAAGGGTCGTGCTCGCAGATCAGAAGATTCACATCCTCGGAGGATTCAGAAACATACATATTGCAAGAGAAGCTATTTGTACGGTCTTCCTTCCATATTAAGCCATCATATTCTGCAGCAACGGCAAGGCTGACTCTCAATAGGTAGTCTGATTTTGGGAAGCCCGCCCGGCAAAGTGTATGGTAATCTTAGAACGGTAGCATCGCGTATGAAAGAGAGATTCTGATGATACCTGGTTGATATTCTTGCAAATGGCATTGCATAGCGCGGCGTCCCAAGGGAACAAGTACGACAGACGATGGGTCCATATTATGAACCCAAGGATTGCATGGCGTCAGAGATATGGAATAGGGGCCTTCGGATGCGTAACAAGGCGGGCGGGTCATGACCAAACATCATATTCGCTCAATTGCTAGAATGCATATGTTATGACAGCTTCAAGGACACCCTTCCCAATCGTGGCCCCGACAAGCCCACATTAATCCCTCTTCAATGGATGGAATTGCTCTTGAATCCCCTCCTTCGTTATAATGAGCATCTGCAACCCATCACCAACCTCGATGTGTCTCTCCGTTGCACTCGTGAACGCGTCCCTAACCAACTGCTCTACCTCTTGTTGAGGTAGGGGCACCGCCTCCCGAGCCTGCAGATTATGACCCTCCCCAGTCCCCGGCAGATATTGGTTCTTGAAGTTGACTTGGTTGTCCAAAAAGGGCATTATCAAGCTTGCTGCGGCCCCAGCTGCCCTGCACTGCTCCCTCTCGTACGAGCCCACTGGATCGTAGCTGTAAAGCGCACCCTTGCCTTCCTCGTCCAAGCCTCCCAGAATAGCTGTCACATAGTAGGGAAAGAACCGCTTGCCATAGAGGATAGTGGCTAATCGCTGTGCACAAGCTTTCACAGACATCCTCTTGCCGTGTTGGTATTTGTATATCTTGACGATTGCGTTCAGGCGTTCCTTTAGAGCTGTACCATCTGCTGCGAACCCAACAACTGATAGGACGAGGTGTGCACCCCCTCCTGTCTCGTCATCTCCACCTATCCTGTAGACCTTAGGGGAGAAGCGGGAGTTGATGCTGTAGCCGGAGGTTGATCGAGTGTCGCCAGCGATGATGGCGAAGTTATTGCCTGTTATGCCCAATGTAGAGCCGCCGTTGTCTGTGTAGCTGGAAACGGTCAGTATCCCATAACCAAAAGTGATGGACACATTCTCACGGGTAGAACGAGTGCTCCTTGTTGCCAGCTGCTGTGGTTTTTGGAGCTTGGGAGAATGAGTAGCCTGGATTTGAAGCCAGAGTCGAGTTTACGCTGAGTAATGAAGTCATCTTCGGCAACGAGGTGGTTGCGGGAGAAGACGCCAACGTCGGTGGAGAGTCCAGAATTAGATATGTGTTGTCCAGTGGTTGCAAAAGTTCGTGAAAAGGTCACAGTACGCAAGTGATGGAACTTGCGGCGAAGCTCCAAAACCGCGCTAGCGTGCACGCGCGGTTTCTGTGCCTGAGCTCCATTGAGCTCAATTATCTTCTGCTTCTACTTTAAGCTGCATCGTTCTTCAAGCTCAGCCTATACTCCACTGTCACTATGGTCAGTGATTGTAAGGCTCCATGATTGTGCTCAAGCTAACGTTTGCAAGACATCTATCGGTACAGGGTACGACCTCCAGAACTCTGTGTTCTCGCCCGACGGCAGGAATTTCCAGGTGAGATTGTATCTAGGAGCTGTGTGAAAATTCAGAAGCTGAAGCCGTCCTCCAGGTTGAATACGCAGTCAAAGCAGTAGAAAATGGAGGTACATGTGTTGGCATACGGTGTAGAGACGGAGTCGTCCTGGCTGTGGAGAAGATCATCACCAGCAAGCTATTAAAGCCTGGAGCAAACAAGAGGATAGCGACAATAGATCGAAACTTTGGTGTGGTATGCCGGAATCTCTCGTCTAGCTACTGTTTTCCTTAGTGGCGGTCTGACTGACCATGATACTCCAGGTTTCTTCAGGCCTTGTACCTGATGGGCGACATTTCGTTTCGCGAGCACGAGACGAGGCTGCGTCCTGGCGGTCAACATACAAAGCACCCATACCGACTGCTGCTCTCGCCGGCAGAATGGGCCAATACGTACAAGCATATACCCTCTACTCGAGTGTCCGACCTTTCGGTGTAACAGCAATAGTGGGCGGCTGGGACTCAGAGGCTGAGCTGGGTGTGGATGGACAAGTAGGAAGTGGACCAAGTGTTGGTGTTGGGGGCAAGATCGCAGGTACCAAAGCTGGTGGGCCGGGGCTATACATGATCGAACCAAGTGGTCTCTATTGGGTGAGCTTGCGTGAAATTAAGGCATTTAGTGAATCAAGGCTGACAGAGTACAATGATAGGGATACTACGGTGCAGCAACTGGTCAAGGCCGCCAAGCTGCCAAAGCCGAATTGGAGAAACTCGATCTTGCATCTGGCACCCTGTCACTCGAAGCTGGTGTGAAAGAAGCTGCCCGAATAATCTACGTTGCGCATGAGGACAGCAAGGACAAGGAGTTCGAGTTGGAGATGTCGTGGATCAGCTCGATGGAAGGAACAACAAAGGGACGACATCAAGAGGTGCCAAAGGACATCTTAGAGGAGGCAGAAAAAGCGGCGAAGAAGAGTATGGAAGGCGAAGATGAAGAGGAGACGACGGCCGCTGAAGGGGAGACAATGGAGGAGTAGACCATATCGTTCTCGCGATGTAATACTACACTTCCAGCATGCGGCCGGCGCTTCAGGTACTAAACTAATTGATAGCTTTAGCGGTATGGAACACCAATTCCATGTGCAACTCCGGCCAAAAAGAACAAAGGCGGCCTCTCCCGTTGTATGGAGGCTTTCTCATGCAGGATCTGAGCATTCAAGGCCACCACTTTCACTCGCAGCTTGCCTGGGGTTATAACAACTTTTTGTCCAACCATGATTTCCATCCAGCTTCTATGGCTTCTGAGCGTCCCGTCCTCCTGTCCAATCCACTCCATTCTCCTCCTCTCTCATGTAAACTTCCCCTCCGCCCAAGCCTGCCTCTTAACCCCCAACTCCACAGCCGCTCTCCCCCAGTCCTCCCCATGACAATGCTTCCCCTCTATCAACCCCGCCCTCGCCCTTCCCTGCTCCTCATTTAGCACCGTCAACAGCCCAAATATGACCGGCACTCCAAGATCCAACTGCACCTTCATCAAGCCATGGGACGTGGCATCCGCAATATATTCAAAGTGCATCGTCTCCCCTTTGATTAGCACGCCAATCGCTATGATCGCGGAAAAAGGCGTCTTTAGCGGCTCGTTTGAGGCTGAGGTCTGTGAACCGGTTGGCTGTTGGGAGGACTGTGGGCTGGTTAGGTCCGTAAGCGAGGCTGAGGAGAGGAGGTCCGTTACTGCTGAGGTGGCGGAGGCTATGGTTGTGTTGGAGAATTCGATTTGGGAGGATGTGTACATCCTGGACGTAACATTAGCCAATTGGAGCTTACGTTCTGCGTTCGGGTTCGTAGAGACCTTTGCACAGCGAAGGGCAACTCATAGCTTCCGGGGACGTCTTGGATCACTATGTTCTCTTCTTTCACGCCAGAGGCCAGAAGAGACTTCCGGGCGCCATTGACCAGGGCATCGATGAGTTCAGTGTTCCATCTTGCATGGCAAATAGCAACGCGGAGCTTGGAGCCTTTTAATGGGTGGTGTGGTCAGCCGGTTGTGTTGGAAGATGACATTGGTAGTGGGGGACTGGGGCTTGCCATTATGGGTTTGGGCTTCGCCAGGGCCTTTAAGCGACACCATGTTCTACTCTGTGAGCGTTGTGGACTGTGAGGGGTTCAACGACTTGGGTCTGAAGAGGAGTGGTTGTTGTGCTGTGGGCTCCATCCCTTGGAAGGAAAAGCTCCAGTGGTCACCGATTCTAGCCTTCACAAAAGTGTGGATTTGGCATGATTCTGCCATCAAAGTTTCAAGGGTGAGAATGCATTGCTTTAAATTTTATTTGTTGCAGACCATCTATCTATCGTTTCGTTCCGTGCTTCTCATTCCTAATAAGATGCTAGCTCATTTGCATGATCCATTAAGAGCCTCGCAAATTGCTCGCTCTGCTTTACAATCTCAGACTGTGCTCATGCATTCGACTTTCGATCTAGTCTGGTCCTCAATTATCCCTTTACTCCACAGTGACAGACTTGGCCAAATTCCTAGGGAAGTCGACGTTGAGACCCTCGCCCACGGCGAGCCAGTACGCGATGAGCTGCAGGGGGATGACGTTCAATAGACCTTGGAGACAATCAACCGTCTTCGGGATCTCAATCTTCTCGGTCTGCTCAGCGGGGAACTCTGAGTCATTAGGATTGCAAATGACAATGGGTCGACCACCACGTGCAATGACTAGAGCACATTGTCAGTGGGTCATGCCGTGTGGAAATGGGAAGCACACAACGTACCCTGCTGGTATGCGTTGAGAGACTTGGGGAAGATGTCATCCCGAGTGAGGATCATGATGATCGGCAGGTCCTCGTCAACAAGTGCGAGCACACCGTGCTTGAGCTCTCCTGACATGACGGCCTCACAATGAAGATAGGAGATCTCCTTGATCTTCAAAGCACCTGTGCATTCGTGTTAGTGACAATTCAAATTGTATGGCAAGGGCTAGATTACCTTCCAATGCCGTTGAGAATTGACTACCCCGACCTAAAAGTAGCAAGCTCTTCTGACCCTTGAAGGACTTCTCACACATAGCCTTGATCATATCGTTGAGCTTCAGTATCTGCTTGAATTGCTCAGAAACATGGGCTAGACCATTCATGATGTCTTCACGTCTCTTCGCCTTCGAGGCACGGTCTTCGCTCAGAGAAAGCGCAAACATCATCATAGCAACGAATTGCGATGTATAGGCCTTAGTCGAAGCTACACCAATCTCAGGACCAGCGTTGATATGCACACCACAGTGGGTGAGGAGAGAAATAGAAGAGCCCACGACGTTGACGATACCAACGGTCAAAGCTCCTCGCTCGAGACAATATCTCAAAGCCATGAGAGAGTCTGCAGTCTCACCAGACTGAGACACGAAGACGCAGGTATCGTCACGGAAGACAGGTGCTTGTCGGTCCAGAAAATCGGAGGCCAATTCCACAGAGATTGGAATCTCAGTCAGCTCCTCGAACGCCCCACGGACAGCCATGCACGAGTGGTAACTAGTACCGCAGGCGATGAAAATAAGTCTTCTGCAGCGACGAATTGTGCTGATATATTGCTTCAGACCACCGAGTGTGACTGTCTTATTGGCAACGTCAAGACGTCCACGCATGGTGTTGACCACTGATTCGGGCTGCTCGAAGATCTCCTTCTGCATAAAGTGGTCGAATTTTCCTTTCATGATCTCCTGGAGCTCGAGCTCAAGGGTTTGGATAGCTCGCACATTCGAGGTTCCATCGTCCTTGCTGAGACGGTGGATGTTGAGGGAACCCTCGTGAATATGGGCAATGTCATCGTCTTCTAGGTAGAGCACCTTTTTCGTATGCTCGACGATAGCGGAGGGGTCGGAGGACAGGAAGAATTCGGTTGGGAGTGGTTGCCCATCTTCAGACAGGAAAGCACGGGACTGAGAGCGGTGAAGGAGGTTTTTGTCTGGAGGGGCAAGAAGGCTGGCATTCGACTTCTTGATCGCTACATTCTGAGAAGCTCGCTCGGCCGGTAAGGGGCCCTCCTCAGCGTATTCCACATCCACGAAGTCAACCTTCATCTTCTTTTGGGTTCTAACACCAACAACAAGAGGTGAACCTTTCCGAGCGGCAATGACCTCGTGTGGGTAGTGAATAGATTTTAGAAGCAGACCAAAGGCTCCCTGTAGCTCCTTGATGACGGCCTTGGCGAGTACGAGGAACTCGATGTCGGGGTGCTCATCATATAGATACTTTGCAAGCTTGGCGATACATTCTGTGTCGGTCTCCGTCTCGAACCTGAAACCCTTGCCCTCAAGAAGAGTCCTCAACTCCTTGTAGTTGGTGATTATACCGTTGTGCACAACGGAAAATTGCCAGGTTGGATCCGAGCGATGCGGATGGCAATTAAGACGTGATGGTTGACCGTGAGTAGCCCAACGAGTGTGTGCAATGCCAGCATGAGAGTCGAAGATCTTGGTCATGTCTGGCTCAGTCTCCTTGATGAGCTGCTTGAGCTTGGCCACCTTGCCAACTTCCTTGAATGCAAAGACTTCATTCTTCTTGTCCCCATCGACAGCAAGCCCAGCAGAGTCGTATCCTCTATATTCTAGACGAGAGAGCCCATTGACAAGAGTCTCGATGATGTATTTGCGGTCCTTCTCAACGAGGTAGTTGATGTAGCCGAAGATGCCACTGTGCAGACGTGCCTTAGCTTGGGGAGCTCCCTGAGACCAGATCAAGCTTATGGAGTTCTTACCACATATTTGCAACGAGTGTCTGAGATGATCACAGTGAACAAGAATCTTATAGGGAGTGTGATTTGGTTGTGATAGTAATGTAGTTGGTGGTTGATGTGTCTTAGTAGTGAGTGTAAATCAGGAATAGGATCAGGCTGTGGCCGCTTTGTTTATGAATCTGAGCTGGGTTTCAAGTTCTACTAGTGAGCTACGAGGCGCGTTCAACGATTTTGACCCCTTTTATGATCCCAGTCATGGCCAGATAACCTCCCTTTGACCCTTCCTCGTATTTTCTAGGTACGTGACGAGTACGAGTGCGTAGGCGCAGCTCACATTCTTTCCGTTTGCGTTGGTTGGGGAGCAGGCCAAAAATAGGTCGAACTCCTCGTACCTGCAGTAGCGCCGTTTTCGGACATCGAGCCTCAAAATCCATCTGTACTTGTCTCAATCCTCCGCTTACTCTAGCTTACTAGCCCACACGGCCTGAAGAGACCCTCAAATCAGCGGCTCTGATCTTGCTTTAAGCTCACGGCTGAGCCGAAGTCCAACATGATATCGTTACGAGTAATAGAAGATTAGGAACGTGATGTCTGGGCGAGGAGCTCCACTCCTGTCAGTGTCGAGGGGATTGTCTCTCTGGCACTACATTACTCTTTGGCTTCAACCCTACGCTTCCCATTTGAGCCGCGGGAGCTTACCCAGGATTTGAACGCCAAGAAACTTGTGTAACTTCAGCAAAGAAAGGCGACAGCAACAGGCCTCTAGGCTTCTATAAGACGCATCTGCATACTATCCCGCAGTGCTGAAGGCCATTATGCCACCCACGGTTATTCTCATACCCCATGCCCAGGCCCTGCACAACGTCAACAGTACAGGTTCTGGACGCTCGATATCATCCTTGTGACTGACATCAGAGCAGAAGAGTATAATATCCCAGATCCACCGTTGACTACACTGGGCTTCGAGCAGGCTGAGCAACTTCAAGATAGCCTACAACAATATCTCAATCTAGCCGCAAAGGTGGAGCTGATTGTCGTCAGTCCCATGCGGCGGACACTGCAGACGGTTCAATATAGTCTTCAATGGCTAATAAGTCAGGGTGTGCCTGTCCAGCTCAGAGGCGAGTGGCAAAGTATGGTACCATGATTGCCTGTGACTTTGAGTCTTACAAACCACTGATCACATACAACCACGATCAGAGATCAGCAGCAAACCCTGCGATACTGGTACCCCAACATCGATAATATCCAAGGGATTCCCAGATTTTGACTTCAGCACCGTTTTCCCCGAGTATCCAGCGAAGTCAGGGCGATGGGCTTTTTCTCAAGCTGCTGTTACCCAACGCGGAATTGATTGTCGCCGGTGGCTTAAGAGCAGACCAGAGTCAGTGATCGCTGTCGTATCACACTCAGGCTTTCTTCGACTTGCTGTCAGCTTTGCCCAGTACGCGAACGCTGACTATCGTGTGTTCGACTTCGCGGATGACGACACCGACCAGCTCACGGGAACGGAAAACAACCAAAGAAAGCGGTGGTGGCATTGGCAAAAGCCCAAAGCGCCAGGTTCAGGTCGGTGCCTCAGACTTCATCTTAGTGGAAAAGACAGCTGGGGAGCTGGCAGTGGGCAAGGTCGAGGGAGAGCCTTCGGCTGGCGTTTGAAGGCTACACGGGCAGATAGATGGCTACACAGGCAAATAGAAGAGGCGGCATTGCTGTGATTCAGCTTTACATAGGAGTAGGAGATTCTCGTTGGTATACTTGTACTTAGGTCGAAGACTGTGGGCCAATCAAGCAATTTAAGCTCGAGAAGTATTAATACTAATCCTGCGCCAAGCCTCTAAGTGAATGCTCAACCTCCAGGCCTCTCAATGTTAGAACAATGCCTTGACACCAATATTCAGTTTCGCATTCCCTCATTCCTAAATGGTCTCGACTATAGCGTTCTCGTTCAACCCCAGAACCTGCAATCCCTTTCCAAGCCTTCAGTCTCTCGGAAATCCGTGCTGTCGGTGATCGCGTTGGCCAGACCCCTCCCACCGCGTACAAGCCACCTCCTACCAGAAATACTTTCAGGAACGCCAGCGAGACTCTGCGTTACACCATCACAAGGTCAGGTATCGCCTTTGCTGGAAGGTCTCATTCAGAGCGGCGAGATGGTGGAGCTCAAGCGGTACAGGTAGCTCGCATCTCAAAGGATGTCGCGCTCGTCGAAGGGATTTGCGGATTTCTTCCCTACAGCTCCTTCGGTGCTCCAGCAGAAACGCTCCAAAGCTTCTCAAGGTCGCAGAAGACCACGCTCCCCATCTACTGGCCACTCTCAATCCTTGCATGCATTTCCCGGCCTTCCAGCTGCATCTCATGGAGAAGGTGAGGCGACTGTCCTTACTAACGGAATCTCCAACGGAGCCGTCAACACCATGGCGCATCCACTCACGCAAGAAGAAAGCGAAATTGTCAATGTTGACATTTCTCACGAAGTTGGTTCCGCAAGCTCCACAAGTACCACCTCCTCCATTTTCAGCGCAGGTCACAGAGATGCCAATATCGCGCAACACCACGGGACTCACCAAGCTACGAATCTGACGCCGCTCACTAACATAGATTCCTCACCTCGAGCGAATGTTATATATTCACCCCAAAAGCGGCTGTCTCATGACAAGTACCTCTCAGCAAGAAACCCACCAATGTCGCCGTTAAGAGACCATAGGGAAGACACTGTCCATCTCAAATCGGAAGGAGGTTCAACATCCTATGGCCAGACTCGCGAGTCTACGCCCTATTCAAGTAGACCACGAGCTAGGCCTGGCAAAGGACAAGTCAAGGGATTCGTAGCCGCTTATGATCCACATCTTGACAAAACATTGAGAGGGGAAGAGAAGAAGGGTCGTCAGGTTAAATTCGAGCCATTTGGTGAAGAGGTACGCTTGCACGCGCTCCTTTACTTTCAACTCTCCACCTTCTGGTTTGGCACATGTTAATTGGGTTGTCGTATAGGAAGAGGAAGTACCCCCAACAGATCCTCGATTGAGAATTGCCAATTACTTGACTGGTGGCGAGAGGAAGCAGAAAACCCGTTTCCGACCGGCACCTTACGCTTTGAAGGCCTACCAGTACGACAAGGCAACCTCAATTGGCCCAGGACCGCCCACTCGGATTGTAGTGACCGGCTTTGACCCTCTCACCCCAGTCAACCAAATTCACCATCTTTTCTCCAGTTTCGGGGATATTATGGAGATCAGCAGCAAGACTGACCCTGACAATGGTAGCTTCCTCGGAATATGTCTTATCAAATACAAGGACAGTCGATCAGTTCGGGGTGGTCCAGCCATATCAGCAAGCGTTGCTGCAAAGAAGGCGTACACTGAATGCAGAGAGGGACAGCATAGAGTTGGCTTGTGCCCCGTATATGCAGAGCTTGATCGCGATGGTTCGGTAGGGCGCCGTGCAATGGCAAAGGCCATGGATAAACAGCGGGTCAAGGAACCGAAATCCGAGAAGCCTAAGCAAGATGGACGTCTCGACCTACCCGGCCCGCCTCCATCGGCGCCCAAGGGACCTTCTGCGAAGCCTTCCTTACGGGCCCATCTACCTCCGCCGCCACCACCTGCAGCACAATTAGCATCACCTGCATCAACACAAGCTCCGCCTCTTCCATCAATATTTGAAGCTCCCAGTTCTATAGAGGAAAAGCCGATCCTGGAGCGGATTGGACGAGATCCGTACATCTTTATTGCCCATTTTTACGTGCCTGTCATGCCTAAAACAGTACCGCATCTCAAGAAAAGGCTTAAGACTGAGAATTGGAAAGACGTTAGGTGTGACAAAACAGGGTACTACGTGATCTTTGACAATTCAAGAAAGGGAGAGGAAGACGCTACCCGATGCTACCAAACGTATCGTTTCAGGGAACTCTTCACGTATATCATGAACATGGAGCTATTTGAGTTTGGGAATCCTGATTACGAGCGAAGTCCCAGCCCTGAGCGAGTCATAAAGGAGAAAAGGGAAAAAGTAGAGCTCGAGAGGTTGCAGAAGGAGAAGGGGCTGGACGTGGAGGAGGAGAAGAAGCAGAGAGCGAAGAACGCAGACCCTGTGGTCGAAGTCGCAGATATCGTGGCAAGCGAGCTCAAGATCAAGCTCCTGCAGGATGTGAAAACTAAGATCGAAGTTCCCGAGCTTTATGAGATTCTTGACCCTGATCGGCATGCTGATAAGCGACGGAGACTCAACATATCTGGACCTAGTGATGGAAAGACTTTAGGCATAAGATTTGACATGACGGACGGATCTCCTTCAGTTGGTACACCGGATTCACGGAACGAGGTGTTGGTTAATGGTCGTCGACCTCTAGGGGCTTCAAGCTTGAACGTAAATTCACTCCCTAGGATGCGCAAGGGAGTTGGTAGTAAACGAGAGAATGTCGGCTTCACAGATGAGCGACGTAAACAAAAGGCTCCGAAGAAGGGTGAGGTTCGTGGACTGCACCATCGACTACATCAATTCCATGATGAGGATGAAGATTCGGATGACGAGCGGCGGACCACTTTCACAAGAGATACTGAAGAGCAGGAGAGCAGGCCCACCAGCAGAATGAGCATGGCATCCGATGAGTCTGACGATGAAGATTCCCGCCCAACTCCAAGGAAGCTTCGCCGACATAGCAAAGCCTCAATATGGAGCAGCCTTCGCGACGATGAAGACACCGATGATGTCACGCCCGCCTTGACTGACATCGATCAAGACCCCGGCAAGCTTCCGCAAGCATCGAAGAAAAGGAAACAACTTATCCAAGAACTTGCTTCAAGAAAGAAGCAGAAGGAGGATGATGAGTTGTTTGGGATCAGCAAAGAAGACGACAAAAATGTTGCAGCTTCCGCGACGTTGGATGCAGATCTTACTGCGGCGGGAGCACAAGTGATTGAGATGGACGGTGTTGTGGATAGCTTGTCCAAAGAAACCAGCGAAACCCCAGACCGGGATCCGGGTGGCAAGACAGCAAAGGCAAAGAAGCCCAAGACGCAGAAGAAGACAAGGAAACAGATGTTTGGAGAGAAAGAAGCCGCCAAAAAGGAGGCAGCAAGGGCCGAGTTCGAACAGTCGATTGCCTCGGAACCCAAGGAATCCCGGCCAGGAGGAGAGGTAGAAGAAGACCATGACCAAGACTCATTTTGGACTGTCACTAAAGGTGAACCTCAACGCACTGTGGCTGAAGATCCAAATGTTGTCTTGGATTTGGACGGCTGGCAAGACACCGTGAAAGACGAAGAAGATCTCCAGTATTTGCGACAAATTCTGACGTCTCGGCAAGCGGCGAACCTGGGAAGCATATCGACGTGGGCATGGAAGCAAAAAGAGATCAAGGCCTTGAATCGGAGCGGCGAGAGGGGCGTGGTCAGAGCAGAAACTATGATCGAAGGCTACTATGTACCCAATCCGACAGGCTGTGCTAGGACTGAAGGGGTCAAGAAGATCCTGGAGTCGGAGAAGTCCAAATATTTACCCCATCGAATCAAGGTCCAGAAAGCGCGTGAAGAGCGCGAAGCCGAAGCCAGCAAGGATGCGCCTGTTGCCACGGCCGCTGAGATCAAGGCACTAGCACTGGCAAAGAGCACCGCCAAGTCGTCCTCCAGGTCGAATCGTGTTAACAACCGTCGTCTTGTCGCGGACATTGCTGCTCAGAAGCAGGTACTCGCCACGTCTAACGGTGAAGGTGACGCGATCCGATTCAATCAACTCAAGAAACGGAAGAAGCCCGTCAGCTTTGCCCGTTCTGCTATCCACAATTGGGGTCTTTATGCAATGGAAAACATCGCTGCTAACGACATGATCATCGAGTATGTAGGCGAGAAGGTCCGACAGCAGGTGGCGGACATGAGGGAACGACAATACCTAAAGAGCGGCATAGGAAGCAGCTACCTGTTCAGAATCGATGAGAACACGGTGATCGACGCGACAAAGCGCGGCGGTATCGCGCGTTTCATCAACCACAGCTGTGATCCAAATTGCACTGCTAAGATCATCAAGGTTGAAGGCAGCAAGAGGATTGTCATTTATGCTCTACGGGACATTGGGCAAAGTAAGTATTCGTTTCTAAGTCCGGCTTATGTGACCTATACTAATCATCTATCAGACGAAGAGCTCACATACGACTACAAGTTCGAGCGCGAATGGGGCAGCGATGATCGAATTCCCTGTCTGTGTGGTACAGCCCGTTGTAAGGGCTTCCTCAATTAGAATTTTCTCTATCTCGGACCTTTCTTGAATCTACGGATGATGTTGGTCGATGTTCATTGGCGGCAAAAAACATTATTATCAACGTTGCATCGAGTTATGCCTGCATTACGGGCGTTCAATCTCAGCTTCAGGCGGATCCCGAATCTGGATGGATGGGCTGGAGACTCGCCAGTTGAAAGCATTGTTGTGGAATGGCTCAGTGAGGTTGTTGCTGGGTCTATGTACACTACGTGGCATCGAGTACGATGCTTTCATACGCGGAAGCGGCTCAATAGGAGTGTGCTGCCATTGTATCAAAAGCAGCAACCACAAGTTACTTCAGATCAGGAGCCTCACGGTAGCGACCCCATCGTTACCAAAATACTTAGAAGCCAGGGGTAGTGGACATGATGATTGGGCCCATCTATGCCTTCGTTCGACTGCATCTACTTTAAAGCATCTGCTCATCCTGCAGGTTATTTCATCAACATCCTCTAGCCCCAGCTCTCGTCAAGACCTGTGTGCCATAGCATTAGGATCTGATGCAATTCCACGGCTATGCACAATACCTTACAGATTCATCTCAGACTAAATCAAGTTAGCCCTGCGCTTTCCCAGCGAGCGTACTACGCTCTCGACCCGGCCTCCGTAGCTACCTCCAGCGTAGTAGCAAACAGCGAATTCACTCACCAAGATGACTCGGCAACAAGAAATTAGCAATGCCCTCCTTGATCTTATACTCATGCCCACAGTTCCCGCACACCATCTTGCCTTCCCGGACTTCGGTTTCCAGTAGTAATGTGTGTAGATCTCGCATCACCTTTTCGTCGGCGGCCTGGCTTTCTAGATTGCTTATGGCGGCATCTGTAGGGGTTGGGTCCGTAGATGGCGGTGCTGGGGTAGTTGTGGGTTTTTCCGTGGGGAAAGTGGTAAAGCCGAGCTATACTCCATGAGAAAAGGCATGTAGATTGAAGAAGCTGAACGATTATCCGCGTAGGAGTGTGTTTTCTAGACGACGGTACCAAGGATTTTGACGACAGAAAAGAATTCAACGGCGACTACAAAAGCATACACTACAGACAGGTTCGCAAAACAGGAAAGGTAGCACGAGCAAAAATGCCAAGAATGGGACTGGTGATATAGCAGTGAAGATAATAGAATCCTTACCTCATTGGCGGTAACCTTGAGTGCTTCCCAATCTACCCTAGGCAGAACATTTCGTAGAAACGAAGGGTTGTATTCGATGTCTGACTGCTCCAATTCTGCATTTTGGAAATGCAGTGGAAATGATAGCGGAGAGCTTTTACAGGCTTTGACGGCACAGGTCAAGAAGTTTACTGTGAGTATCTTCATCTTCGATGTCTGTGGCAGGAAGTGGAGCGTTGGAACGAATATTGCAGTTCAGACTGTGCGGACTTGGCGTTGTAATTTACGAATTCATCTCGAGTGAACGGCCTACTATCCTTGTGGTTCTTGTATTAGTCCATCTGAACAATATCTCTGATCAAATTTAATATTTGGTAACTCCAACTATGTCTAATTCATGCCAACCAAAGGCCTTTGGGAGCCAGGTTCGTTACTCTTAAGGCTCTATAGGAATCATGTCCTTTTCGCAGCCTTGCCATTTGCCGAGAAAACTGCACCTTTCTTAGCTCGATCAGACCATAATCTATGCAGACCATATGACCACTCTTCCATCTACACCGCTTGCTGCAAAGAGTCAGTATGTTGAAGGTCTTTGTTTTTCGTTCTCAGCCAGAAAAACTCACAACTAAATTTCTTCACCGCTCCGCCAGCTTCATCATATGTTCTGAGAGTAGCGATGGTATTCTGATGCACTGTCTTCAACTGAGTGTCATCTTTACTCTTTCCCTTCAGATCCATCTGTCTGAACATGTTCAAGGCAGATTCTTCACGCATTTCGCCCAATCCGGGCCTGCCCTTGGACTCCATAGACCCGACAATCTGCCAGCCTTGCTCGTTTCCGCGAAGTCTATATGCTTCACAATCCTATTCACTGTGAGCACCAATCCGTTGTATCCATGGGAGCATCATACGTATCCAGCTGCAATAATTTCGCTCTCACCAGTCCAGATCAAGCTCAGGAATGGCAGAAGTTGCGTGCTGAGGCTGACTACAGCATTAGGAGGCTGGTCTGGACCACTTGGGTAGACCACAGTAACGCTACTATCATGTGCAGTAAAAGCCAGAGCGTTTCCGCTTGGCGAGAAAGCACAACCATGCACCCAGCCCGCCGAGTGATTCAGATACTCGCCGCAAACAGTATTGAAAGGCAATCGCTCTCCCCAGACGCTGCTTTCTGGCCTCTCATCGACGCCTTTAATGAAGGCCGAAAAGACCCTCGCATGGGCATCGGTCGACCCGGCGGCGAGGAGGACAGAGTTTGGATGCCATGCGACGGTCGTGATGGTGCTTCGTATGGGTTTCTTCAGCTGTTTTGATACCCACCAATCGTTCTCTTCTTCGAAGTAGCAGACCGCAATGACTCGAGCTCCAGAGCCCACTGCGAACTTTTTCTCAGATGGTGACCATCGTACGAATGTAGCTGCGCGATTGATGCGGAGCAGAACTAGTGTAGGCTTCCATCCAGAAGGTGAGGGTTCCCAGACGTAAGCGTTGCGATCTATCAACCCAAGTCAGCCTGCTCTGAGGCTGTAGTCTACACCGGATTTGTACCCTGCGAGCACGTAACGATTCGACCACTAGTTGGAGCAATGTCGACGCTGGTGACCGTCTTGTCATGACCCTTTAGCTCATCTTGCAACGAAAATTTACCTCCAGTTCTGCTATAGAGCTCGACCTGATTGTCCCTTGCCACGGCTAATGTCTGCCTGTCTGCGGAGAAGGAATGGTCCGCAATCGGGTGATGGAAGAGGTGGTGGACTTCGGGAGATGCCATTATCAACTTAGGGCGATAGGAGTAGCTCTCGACTATCGCGTGGGTAAGAATTAGGCAGTAAAGAGGATACTTGGGAATCTGATAAAGATATTGGCATGGGGGTTTGCTGCCCGCAAAGATGTCCTGGTGGGGGCCCGGCGTTTAGCCGGACTTGGTGTCATTGTTTGTGGAAGTCGTGGTACCGTAGAAACTTATATTGAGTTATTGACGATACTTGTTTACTTTTGCCTACAATTTTGGACCTTAATTGGTTTGTCAGCTTATCAAGAATACTGCTACATAGCGCTACGAAGTTTGGAACCCTTCACGAGAGACAGTCTTCGGGGTTTGCTGCCTGAAATAGAGACTCGGCTGCGGCTTCTCACTTCTACTCAAATCTACTCACCTCTTCACACTCTGGCTGCATGGCCTCAAACCTGGTCGTCCTCGACTCATCCGCTCGCCGAGCGATAGTCAAGACCACGCCTACAAAACACCTTTCCGATGTATTGCAAGAAGCTTGCTTGAAGCTCAGGCTTGATCCTTCTCGATGTGGCTTGAAGAATAGCGCAGGCAAGACACTAGATCTCTCACAGCCCATACGGCTCACAGGCCTATCCTCGGGTGCAAAGCTCCAGCTTCTCGTCCTCTCAAAGTCACCCTCGGCAGTCTCAGTCGCGCTTCAGCTCCCAGACTCAGAAACTAAAGGCGGCCCAAACAGGCTGACAGCTAAACTCGCAAGTACTACAACATTATGGATCTTACTACGGCATTTTGAGACTGTCTCAAAACTCAATCTGACAGCTCGGGGTATACCGCAGACGGGGACTGGTCAAGGCAGTGGTTCTGGGAGATTATATCATGAAAGTCCAGTAATACACATGATGGGAAAAGAGCTGCTCTCGTTCACAGATCTTCAAAAGACACTCTCACAGTTGGGCTTGAACAGTGGAAGCGTCCTGCTCCGCTTGAGCTTCCGTGCTACGCACACCCCTTTAGAAGAAGCCATGATTCAGATAGACGAGTACTTCAAATCGGTGGAAGGCGAGACCACCAGTGGAGTGCATGCTTCCAGCGTTGGGAATGTAGAAAGTGCGCCAGAGCCGTCTGACCCAGTCCTTGACGGCGACACCGATATGCCGTCACCTCCAGAATCTCAACCAGTCCCTAGTGAAGAACCGGTTCTCCAGTCTTCTCGGCCAGATAACGACGACCACGGTGATGTACCTCTCGAAACTAGCATGATATCGCCCTCATCACCTTCCGAACAAACAGTTACCGGCCCTTCTCAGCGTCCAATGACAGTCTATGCTCCCCCCTCCACGACGGTCCCCGCGGCCACCAGACATCCACACAACGAGAGAGATTACGAGCCTACAACAGATCATGCAAAGCGCCATCAGTCACGGCTAATAGATTATGGCCGAAACAAGACACTACCAAGCGACGCAGAGCTCGCAAGCGAAGCCGAGGCCCAGAAAAAGAAGGTCGCTGAAGTCAAGGAGGTCAAAATAAAAGTGCGTTTTCCGGATCAGAGTCAGGTGGTCAGTACTTTCTCACACATAGATACGGCGACCAGGTACGTTTTCTTCAGTGCTATTGCCCCTCAATTTTGGTTCCGTATTCAGCGCCTTGAGGCATTCATTTGGAAAATGGATGTATCGACACTTGAAAAAATTACTGAATTCGAGATATCGAACAGTCTTTACGAGTTTGTCAAAGGGCTCATGCACCGGGAGGATGAGCCCTTCTCATTGAACTTCTCATCACCCAAGGGCCCCAAGACAGTACCAAAGGAGGGCAACAACCCACAATTAATTAGCGGACTAGGAATGGTGGGAGCGGTACTGGTGAATGTTGTCTGGGAAGAAGGCGCAAGCAGTGAAGCGAGAGGGGGTAAGGTGCTGAAAGAAGAGTTCCACGAGAAGGCTACCCAGATTGAGGTCAAGGAGCCTGAAGGGATAGAACTCGATGAGAAGGACGGTGCTGGTGCGAAGCAGAAAGAGACGAGTCCGAAGGGAAAGGGCAAAGGCGGTGTACCAAGGTGGCTCAAATTGCCAGGAAAGAAGTGAAGATGCTGTGGACCGATAGTGGCATGCGAATATGATGGAAACGCACTATGAATATAATGGACAGGAGTGGGCAGGCATGTATCTTGGCATTGCGTAGTGTAGACTAGACGGCTTAGACGGAGCTGGCGGGCATGAAACATCATGAGATAGCATGGCATAGCGAACCGATTGATTACATGTCATTCTTCGCCCTCTGGTTCATGCCATCTCCGGCCCTGACGTTCGGCCTTGTTGCAATTCAGCTGAAGCATAGCATGACATCCGCACCAATGTCCACTTCCTGCACCCTTTTATTCACGGTATCATCTAGTGCCCAGCCCGCCTCGACTCTGCAATAACACCTTGTAACTCATCGACCTTTCGCTTCGCGCGTCCAAAAGTGCCAAGCTGCAATGAAAAAGTTAGCCAATGTCCTGCAACCGCATTCATGTGATCTGGTCGTCAGATGCGAGGAATATTGATGGTGGAGAGGTTGAAGCGGGGAGCGGGGACATACTCGCTTCTTGGCCAGCTTACGCGCACGCTTGTCTTTGCTATTGCGGAGGAGTTCGATGACACGACGCTCGTATGGTGCGAGACTGGAAAGGCGAGCGAGTTAGCCATCAATTCTCTCAATCTGCAAAACTTCCGCTTCCTCAAGCCGAGGTCTTTTGTTCTTCACAAATCATATGCTGTCCAGAGGTCTATTCCTTGGTGGAGGGTCGGTGTTCGTCTGCTCAGATTTCCTGAGTTTCCTGATATGCACCTTGCTCTTTCCGCTGCCTTCTGGGGTCTTATGGTATAGTACGTACCCAGAAACCTCCTTCACAATTTCCCTCACGAAAGCAGTACGCTTGCTGAGATGTCCCTTTGTGCGTGAGATTCGCTGTTTCGATTCGCGAGGCGTGACTTTCTGTTCGACGCAGTCTTGTCAGCCAACGCTCCAGCAGCACCCCACTCCAGTAGATTGTGCAGAGCAGCACGAAGGGTTGGGTGGACATACGTGGCCTTTGTTGAGGCCGATAGCGATACCGCTCCTCTCCTTCTTGACGGCCATCGTGGTGGTTGAAGTTGTCGATGTGTAAAGATTTCGTGCGAAGACGGTGCGGGGAGGCTAGAGTAGATGCGGTTAGTTAGATTCAAGCGAACCAAAAATGCCAAGGCTAACTTGAGGTTCACACGTTTACGCGAGCATAATAGTTGTTGTATTGTTTATATGCGTTGTTGGTAAATCATAATGTGAGGCATCTCGATAGTAAATGCTCCAGAGTCTAATACCGACGCTTGCGTTCATCAAGACTCCATTCCCAATCTTCGTCCCCATGCTTTGCGCCTTTGGCGCTGGACTTGACACCTTTGTGACCCTCTGACAGTGGTTGGGTATCTCGTACTCAACAACAATCTCGATCTTCTTCTATTCTATGTTTGTGCTTGCTCTACTCTCTCCTGCCAATCTCGGTTGGCTTCCATGTTTCTTGGCTCTTGGTATTCTCATCGTCCTTCGTTTCCTTCATCACTCCTTTGTACCGCCCGAACAATACTCCAGTATCAGCCTCTCCAGGTCCAGTAGCTTGTAGGGCTTCGTCATGAATCCTTCCATCCCCACCTCTCGAGCCCTTTCCAAGGCACTATCCGTGACATCCGCACTGACAGCCAAGACGGTCACTCCTCCTTTCCGCCTTGCTCTATCATCATCATTGTCGGCCTCAATACCAGCACCTCTCCTCCGTCGCTCTCTCTGGATCGACTTTTCTCTTTTGTCCTTTTCATTCGCAAAGATCCTTTGGGTTGCTTCGTAGCCGTCCATATTTGGCATCCATAGGTCCATCAGTATGACGTCAATGGGTTTCTCACCGTGGGCAGGACGGTCAAAATCCATCTGCTTGACGGCCTCGGCGCCATCGTAAGCTTCGTGCACATTATTGTAACCGAGTTTTTGAAGCATGTTGACCAGCAGTTTCCGGTTGATCTTGTTATCTTCTGCGACTAGGAAGGTGAGAGGGTGCTTCTTGGCAAGATTCCGATCAAAAGTGGGTGCTTTCTTCGTGGAAGGACGGCGGGATGGGGTGGAGGTAATCAGTTGAGAAAGACTATTCCGGCGCGACTGGGACGTCGGATCCAGAGGTGAAACGGCTTTCGCGAAGGATGATGGATCAGGAGTCTTGCTGGTGGGAGTGTGATGGCTGCGAGGAGGACGTGGCCGTTCTGTGGACGATGGTTGTCGGACTCGGCTTTTGGCAGTAGGTTCCCCAGCAGCATAACGGGTAGGTGTTGGTGTTCGGGTTGGGGTTGATGCTCTGCTGGTTGAACTATTGGAGGAAAGGGGTACTCGAAGCTCGAATTCGGAGCCTCGCCGAGGGCCTTCTGTGTCGGATCTGACACATACGAGGTCACCGCCTATTTTACGGGCAAGGCCTTTGGCAACGAGAAGGCCCAATCCCAGACCTTCCTTTTGCCGAGTGAGAGAGTCATCTTCGCGCGAAAATGGCTTGAATAGATATGGCAGGAAGGCTTTTGGGATGCCTGGACCTGTGTCGAGGACGTTGACGACAATGAATTTGACCTTTGGAGTAAGCGTTGCCCTGACTGATACCTTGCCTTCCTCCGTGAATTTTATGGCGTTTAAGAACACGCAAGAAACCAGCTTGGCTAGATCCCGTTCATCGACTACATTGCTGTTAGCTTTGATTCCCAAACTGATTCATCTCTTGACCACCTACCGAATATCGCCTCGGGCACCTGGGGATCCACAGACCACTCGATGATCTTGGTACATGAATCCCCATTCGACCCTCTGGTTCTGACTTCGATAATCTCACCACCATCAGTGTCCTCAGCAACGGCTGATTCGGGCCTGCCGCCGACCCTCAAGGACTCATTGATGATCAATTGCAGCAGTTCGCGGACTTTCGAGTGCCGCAGCCCCGGTGTCGTTGATGACTCAGGCTCGGACATCTCCAAGGCAATATCATGCTCGATAAGGGCTGGATTACGACTAGTGGCGGCCTCTGTTCCGCCCGTGATGTCGTCGCTTTCTTCTACGGCCGTTCGTAAAGAAGCAGTGTGAGGAGATATGTCTCGAGGGCTAGAGTCCCTCTCTTCCAAGTGTCGATGCTTAGCAGCTGGGGCACTGTTTCCGGAGTCGCTGGTCCTCTGTCGCTTACTCCTCCGGAAGAAAACTGTCTTGCCCTCCACGAGTAGATTTGGTCCTCTGCCATTTGAGGAAGTCATCGAATGCACGTCCATCATGCTTTCGTCATCGTTTGGGGGATTCGGAGTGTCTGGAACTTGCATGTTGAGATCGTACGCATGGACTACATTATCAGCAGCCTCCACAGCTCTTCGCGAGCTATCTTGGACAACTTCGATGTTCTCCCGCAGCGTCTTAAAGACCTTGCGGACGGCGGCATCCGAATAACCCTCTAGAGACTCCTGCACTGTAGCGTGCATCACATCAAGCATTCCAACCACACCTTGCATCGGAGTTCGTAGCTCATGAGATAAGCTCCGGGCGTAGGGTTTCAAAGACTGCGCTGCTGTGACTGCTTCCGCGGGGATGACTTTGCTTGGCCTGTTCTTGTCCACTTCCTTCACATAGCTCTGCCCCGCAACCAGTCGTTCGAGGATAACGTCTTCGAGTGAGTGCAGGAGCATCTCTGTGTAAGCCCAGCCCAGCCGCAGGTTCTCCACTCCTTTCAAGGTCCACATCATACCAAAGTGCCCGATGCACTTGCCCTCGACGAACAAAGGCACTCCGAGATAGGCTTCCGTTGGCATTGGAAATTGATTGGGATTATTCAGTACAAATCGAGGCAGTCCTTCCGGTATCAGAAAGACCTTGTCGTGCTTCATATTGTGACAAGGCGCACCGTAAGCCAGATACTTGTAGTCTCGATGGAGGTTCTCCAACTTTTCGCCGTCATTGTAGTAAAAGGCAACGCCCAGCAGACAAGATCCAGGTTCTCCAATAGGCGGCATTTCAACTGCGGAATTCTGGTCATCGACCAGAATCCTTTTGGTAACAAACCCATACTGAGCGCCTGTTATACTGGTCATGCCACACATGAGCAGGCTCCAGAAGTCGTATGTAGAGGCATCTCTCAGCTCCTGCTTTAGCCGCACCAGCTGCTCCACCGCGTTGTTTTCTACCGCCGAGTAATGTTGCCCCACAGTCTCCCGAAAGCTTTCATCACCATTGTGTGCTGCTACTCCGGGCTCCGGTCCGGAGACGCACAAGGTGGTCCTCTCCAGCATGTCGACCAGTGCATCTGCGCCCCTAGGCTTCTTCATCTTGGGCATCTTTCCTTTTCCTCCCATAGCTCAAAAATGCTATCTGCGAAGAGCTCCTTTGCAGAAGCGAACAAGGAGCATGGGCATGTGGTAGGGTATCATTTGGGTGGGAGTCCAGTGGTATGGTAGATGTGGGCCTAAAGTCCCAGCCAAAGCGCGCGCAACTGCCGGTGCTTCGCTGAAGGGGACAATCTGAAGAGGGCCAAGACAGTGTTGTACCCGTGCTGTAAGATTATAAGGTCCAAATCTTTTTCCTGGAAGCTACAATGCAAGGACACCAGAAGATGGCAATAAGGAGGGTTATTGGCGAGGCATATGGTAGTATACGGAAGGGAGAGGGTACGAGTAGCTAACTGAGAGTTCTGGATTGCTTCATCGCGCGGACCGGCTCGCGGTGACGGAATTGATTGATTAGGATTGGATGGGACTTGAAGTAGTTGCTAATTAGCTTCTTGGGCAGCAGTAGCAGCTTACAGTTGCGGCCAAAGAAAGCCGGGAATAATAAGAATGATGATAATAATGATATTAAGGTAGAGTCTTTCCAGGCTTCTTTGGGGGTGTTAGGTTCTATGGAGCAGCAATTGAAGGTGCCAGATGGGGGGAATCTTCACGGCGCCTTACTTTACAATATCCTTTTCGCGGGGGGTCTAGACTCTGCCGATCCAACGGTCCTGTGAGCACTCGAGGCACTTCAAATCGAAAACATTCAATCATGTCCGGATCTATTCCTTGACCCTTGCCTTCTAGATTCTACTTTGGAACAGAAAAAGATACTTTATACTTTGATCTACATGATTGGGCAGCTCTACTTCATTGTCATATACTGAGCTAGCTTCCCATTCTTTCCCATCTTTCCCATTAACTTCTCCTGCGACATTCTCCGACCGACGAAGTGTGCTCAGCAATTGGGAAGCGATGCTTGCTTGCTTCACTCGTAGTAGAAGGGTTGCGTTGATGATTTATGGTCGATGGTTTATGCTTGATGCTTGATGCTTGATGCTTGATGGAACGGTAGGATAAGATTTTTTAATTCTTCCTGGTAGAAGTATTGCATCTAGAACGATCCAGGCTTTCTAGCCGTCAACCGAACTAAAGGCTTAATTCGAAACAAAAGCTCACCGAAAGCTCATGCCACTCATACCTTTCATTGGCTACTAAGCAAGCACATCATCGTCATGCCAAGTTGCCTCTCCCGAAGCGAGCTGGAGATCTCCCTGAATGCTAAACCTAAACAAAAGATGCTCATCCCTCATCCTAATCTACCTTGCTAACCCCCGAGCCCCCTTCCCCGTCCAACACCTCTGGGCCAGGTCGAAAACGATAAATTTGTGTGACATAGGTGAGGCCAGAGAAGGCTCTTCAGACTACAACCCACCAAAAAAGAACCTGTGACATTGGCTAGCTAGGTACAGGTAGAATAGACGTCAACTACATCATGCACGGCGTCGCAAAATGGGAAGGCCTGACCGCTCACTGTCATCAAGGCCCACTGTGCTGAGCTGAATTCAACTGAGCTGACTCGGCGTGCATCGCGGCACGCCGATCAATCCACTCTTTCCTGTCATCCAGACCTCCTGCATGCCCCCTTTTGGCTTCTGGCTGGAGTCTTAATCGAGCTCGTGACAATCTGTCCTGGATCTTGGTAGTGCAACTTGACACTGCGTAGTGACACCGACCCCATCGACTCCTGAAGTCTGCTGCTCTACCAGTCGATATATCAATGTTCCCCCTGTTTAAGCCGGGTCATCGTTTGTGCTCGGTAATCAATGAATGGGCTGTCCCCTGCATTTTGTAAATGGTGTTTGGGGTCGCCAGCATCAGTATAAGGTGCGGCAGTAGAAATCTTAGTCTCCTGCTGCTTCCCGGTGTTTCATTCATGTTAGCATAGCTTGAAGTCCCGACAAGACGTTGGAGGTGGGCCGACATTAGCCAGGTGAGGAAAGAATTCAGTGGAAGGAGACCGCGGAAAAGCCGACGCTAGTCAAATTTGGCGAGTCCTGAAATACGACATTGTGGCAAGCAGGAATGCAAACTGCTGGCTGGAGGAACAGAAAGGGGGATCAAGTACCGCCGAGTCAGAGCCCCGTCAGAATTGGGACGAAGTGAGCTAGGAAGCTGCATTTATTTCCCCATCACAATAGAGCTCCACTTATTCTCAAATCTCAATCGCCTCGCAGAAGAAAACGTCAATCGATAATTTCCGTGCGCATCTCGAGTCTAGAACGATTAATTTTAGTGCGACCCAAATTAACAGAAGTAGCTGAAGGTCTGGCCTTTCGAAGCATGAAACGTAGCTTGAAGTATACACGGGATACTCGGATTGGTCAAAAACCCACTTGTTAGCCAGGGCTGACTGTAGCCAGAGCATCGTATCAGACGCTCGCTCAAACCTTTCTCTGGATCTTCTTCACCCCGAGCGTGATCGTTTTCGCCGTTTCGGCGATCTCGAGCCCCCTCTTGATCGCGCACTCTCAGGTCTTCCTCCTCTCCGATCCAAATCAGCCATCACCCTCTCCGCAGCACTGCCTTTCAATCCTCTCGGCGCGGACGCCAGCCCTGGTGTGCCGCCTCGACTTGACTGCCCTGAATTGTTAGCAGCGACAAAGTCAATGCTCTCGCGTGAAGCTTTGGCCTTCTGCTCTTGCTTTCTCTTGGAAACTATCTGCTGATCTTTCGCCAATTCCTCTTTATAAGCCCAGTCCGGAAATCCTGCAGGGTTCCACAAATCCATAGGCAGGGTTGTAGCATATTGCTTCCGTTCTTTCATGCCAGCAAAATCCATCAACTTAGGCAAAAGGCTGGGGTTTTTGAGCGCGGAGGAAGAAGCGAGCTTAGCATTGAAGTGTACGCCTTGCTTTTTCAGCTCAAGGAAATGAGCAAATTTCTGGTCTGCGCCAGGTGCTGGAGAACCTGGAGGTGAAGGCGGAATGTCAAGGTTGGGGTCGGTGGGCAACGTTAGGCTGCGCACTGTTGCTCGCTGGGCCGTATATGGAGAAGAGGGGGCGGACATTGCATTAATGTCTTGAATGCCAGTCGAGGGTGGACCTGCTGGTCCTAGCATAGCTCCATTGGTGATGGAAGATTGGAGGCCGAGTCCATTACTTGGGACTGGTGGCCTTGGAGACCCATAGGCTATAGGGGCATCAACAAGCATAGTGGTGATCCATATATGATTGGCGCTTACTCGATTGTATTTGCCTTGCTGTCTCTTGGTCCTCAGCTCGCCTGGAAGCCTAAGGTCTACCCAGTCAGTGACAATGTACGATGTGAGGACGATTTGGTGTATTCGTACTTCAGAAGCTAGCCGACGCCGGTCCTCCACGTCCATGACATCTTCTTCGTCGCTGCTACCATAGCCAACAAGACCGGACATCTTAAATGGTAATATGGACGAGCTCGAGCTGTAATTGTAAGGTTCAGGATTATTAATCGTCGCACCTGACTAAGCCAAGCTTAGTAGTGGCCACCCGAGTGTCGCGACTAGCCGAGTGACGCACAAATACTGTTTATTTCCTACTTTTATTACTAGCTAACTAACGCTTGCGCTGAACGTTCTAAAAAAAGTTATAAGCCTTATTTCCCTTATCCTAACGGATCCAGGCGTCTCGTCTAATATTTTAAAACTTTTTCCTGGCTGCGGTATCGATTTTTATCAGCTATTTTTAGGCCTATTTAACGGCCTGAGTAGTCTTTATTCGATTACTCAGCTCCCTCTTTATATTTATATACTTTATACGCTCGATAGTAACCTAGTCCCCCTTCTAGTAAATCGTATTAAGTTATGATTTACGCGCAGCCTTCTCGATTTACGCCCTATTATTATCCTTAAGCTCTAGGGTTAATTAACGTAATTATTATACCGTAATAATACTACCCTTCCTAGATTAAAGAATCGGTGTAAATAAATACTTAGTAAAGCTATTTTTTTTAATACTTTTCTCTAGTATACGGCCATACTTAATTAGGTCTTTAACGGTATATAGGGTATACTAAATAAAAAGTAGTTCGTTAACTTCTAATATTACTGGCCGGGTTGTTTTTTATTAATATTCCGATAACGTATCTAGTATACGGCGAGGATTATATAGGATAAAACTAGTTACCCGTTAGGCTAACGTAATAGTTACGCTTTTAAATATATTTATTCGAACTTTCTAGAATAGAGCTAGAAAATCCGCTTTAGATAAACTAGGCCTAGTTTAATATATATATATATTAAAAGCTTTTTAGTAATAGTATTTAAAAAGTTAAAAATAACCGACGTCGAGTAATTAATTAAAATAAGTAGAATAAGCCGGTAGCTAGAATAATCGAATATTATACTTTATAATATAGTAGAAGAATTCCTACGTTAAATAGGATCCGAATCCGTCTATAATAAGGATTTTCTATTTACCCTTTTAGGTCTTACGACTTTATTCTTTAAAATAATATAATTATACGAGTCCTAAAACGTCGTTTAAGTAACTAAAGTTATTAATAACGAGTTTAATAACCCCTAATAACTCGTTATTAACCTATTTATATAGAATTAATTTTCTATTCAAAATAATAAACGGTGCCATAGAAATTCCCCCACTATTAATATATTTAGCGGCGGTAATATAATCCCTATTATTAAGGTTATTTATATATAACTACTTCGTCGTATATATAAAGACGACTTAATAGTCTTTTCTAACTCTAATCCTAAAGCCTATTTTATTTATATTCTATATATCTTTATCCGTTACCCCGAGTTTAAAACGTACGCGTTAAAAGTATTTAAAGTATCTTAATATATCCTCCGGTTTATAGGCGTTCTTTCTATCTACTAAAAAAGGCGTTTATTTACGTTTATATAATTTAGGATATCTTTTAATAAATCTAGTCGGCTAATATTAACTAACTTTTTTTTAAAATTTACTTTCCGCGAGAATAAAGTTTATATACCCCCGGAGTACCCCTAGCCTTATTAATATATCGAATAAATCGTATAGCTTAATAAACTCGATAATTATAAGTTTTTAAGCCGGGGTAAAGATTATACTATTAGAGGTAGATATTTTCCTAGAGTGGTTTATTTAAACCCGCCGCTGCAGACGCCTAGGGGGAATATCGAAATCGCGCGTAACCTAGGCAGTAGGGACGTCAGGATTTTCGTTAATAAAGGTTATAACGTTATCTATCCTTGACTTAATAGCTGAATAGGATTGATCCATTATAGGGGGGGTGGTGATTTTCGTAAGTTAGGGGGTGATATTTTGAAGATTTGCGTCACTCGGCTAGTCGCGACACTCGGGTGGCCACTACTAAGCTTGGCTTAGTCAGGTGCGACGATTAGGGCTTAATATGGATTAGCGCCAAGCGCGCTAGACATGCCGCTTGGTGACATTCCATGCTTTCCATCTTGGAGCTTCTTACACGATCAACACAGGCACCTTCCAGCTTCTCATACACTGACGGCTTCCGTACTAACCGCAAGATCATTATCCGGACAATCAATTCCCAAAGAGCCACGGTAATAAGTTCACTCGCTATTAGATAAAACAAGTACATAGCATAGAAGCAATACGAGCAAGTCGGCTGTCTGACTTTTGAGTGTCTGCTCGGTCTTTGTCTTCGAACCTTCCTGACCAGAATTTCGCTTTGTCTAGCATTCCATCCCCTGCACACATACCTCGAACTGTGAACCTCTGAAGTATCTGGCCGATAAAATCAGGAGCGCTCTGGTTGTTAGGCAATGTGGCGGTAAGTTCGCTTACTTACGTTTCCAATCTATGAACCGCTGATCATGTCGAGCAGAGGGAACGACGATGTTAAAGGACAGGAGGACGAAGTGCAGCAAGACTTGACAGAAATGTCCGCTCAACACTTAGCAGAAATGTTCCGTCAGAACATGAGCCTCTCGAACGGTGCCGACGCGAATGTCAGTCATACCTATCAGGCACCCGCCCCGGTCGGGATCAAACAGCAACAGCCTCCAGTCAAGTACACCATGTCCCAGCATTACACGCATTCAGCACATGTCGTGCAAGCTCTCCATCCCCTGCAACCCTCGAAGCAGGACTTGGCAAGTCGGACTCTAATCAGAAACGGCATTCCACCCTCGTCACTTCTTCGCTCCCAGCTGGCCCTCTTTGAAGGAGCGGACGAGGATCAGAGAAATCGACTTCTTGAACTTTGGCGCATTGTACCACCTACTTATGCCAGGAACGGAGGGCAGGAAATGGTGCAAGAAGAGGAGCTGGCTCGGCTGCGGTATCTCAATGAGGCTCGAGGACACGATAGCTACTCGAGGCGAGCCGACGGCGCTTTACAGCCTGCCTTTGGCTGTCACTCTTCCACAGCTCCGGGTCAATCTCTCGAGGGTAATGGGAGCTGGTCTAATGATCTGAGCCAGTAACAGGTACACTGCTTTCAAGGGCAATCATCGCAATTGCCTGTTACACAGGACACGGACGAAGAAATGCTTTAACGGGCGTGTGGTCATATTGGAATAGATAGATTTCGTCCGCAGATCTCGGTAATGGTCCGCCATCTGCGGCTATGCTGTCATTCTGTTATTCTCAGAGGTGCTAATATGACATCCCACAAACCAAACAGACTAAATCTGGAAGGTACGTCAGTACCGTACCCGTCCTTCCCAATCCTCCATGTGCAGCTACCGCCCTCCAGGTCCAACCCTAATACCTCACTTACTTGTAGGTAAGCAACTTGAATCCAACCTTCTGCAAACTCTTTGTTCGCACTCCCATGGAAATATACGCCTACAAACAGAATCACTAGGAATACCTGCGCTTCTCCATCGCCCGCTACTTTTGGCGTTAGCGTTCAATTCGCCTGCGCACATCCAGCTTCGTGTATACTAGGATCCTTATCATGAAGCAGTCTATGGGGTGCATATCTACCTTTCTAAGTTCCCTTACAAGCAGTACATTGCTAGGAAGCAATGTATAGATAATCAGTTGTACATGGTTGAAGAGAATTCATTGTTGAGTAAAATGTATTTGCATTGACTGTCAAATCCCTTCCTAAATGCATGAATGTATGAGCCTGAGATCAATGTTGACCAACTGCCCTGGTGTCTTTTGACTTTCAAAGAAGAAATGATGTTGTGAAGGTTTGTCCTTGGTATGAATGTGTGATGAATTGTGTGAGTCGTCCTGCGATCGCCCGACAAGTCATTGCTGCCTCTTGATGTAGGTGGTACTGATGTATGCGTTGATAGATAGATTAGTACGCCTGACGATAGGGAAATTTGATGCCGTTGATAGCGATGTATGTTGGTGATGCTTGACCTATGGCCAGCCGAAGGGTGCTAAGGGCTGGCCAACCAGCGCGAAGACTCGGAATTTAGGAAGATTGAATTATATTTGTTGTTCGACAAGGTGCGTTGGTGGTATGGAATTGGTGCTCAAAGCCGCCGTCGAAAATGTGCTGGGGAAAAATTTGCCGACGTAAAAGATCCTTAGATCATATGAAATCATGCATTAATGGTCCGTATTGGGGGTTTCGAGTGCCGAGGTTGCCATGCCTAGGTAAGACGAGCAAGAGGCCTTGCTTCGTATCGCTTCGCATGGCAAGATTGTCCTGGTCGACGGCAAGTGGCAGGCTCTGGCGCTGCTTCACGCTTCGCATGGCAAGATTGTCCTGGTCGATGGCAAGTGGCAGGCTCCGGTGCTGCTTCACGCTTCGCATGGCAAGATTGTCCTGGTCGAACACAAGGATTGGGCTGTGCGTCCGGCGCTACACAAGATTTATTAGTATGTGCAATTACCGCACAGCTAGCAAGTGGGACTGACTCACCAGCTTCAGGACTGGGATCGGCGATTGGCGCGGCCTCCGCTCCTGCCTCTGCTGCTGCTTCGCGCTTCGCATGGCAAGATTGTCCTGCTCGAACACAAGGATTGAGCTCAGCCTCAGGCGCTACAGAAGACATATTAGTATCTTAGGAAGTCGGTAACAGGACACGAAGTTGACGATAGAAAACAAAAGGCTTGCGAGATATATGGAGTCAAGGAATAAAGTCAACACGAGAAATGATAGTCTCTGTTATCACAATTACATGGTGCAGAAATGACAAACCATTCGACCTCCTAGAATCTAGAGCGCAGACATGTTTCAAACTCCCATTACCCAATAACCGAAACCAGTGTTCATGACTCGAAATTCCAAACGTTGAAAGCACAATCATAATCCGACGAAGTCCATTAGACGGAGACCGACTCACCAGCTTTGGCAATGGCTTCGGCGACGGCGGCAGGGTCACGCTTTGCATGGCACGACTGCCCTTGGCGCTCACAGGGAATGCCGCCTAACCAGTGGCCTCCTCGCCAGAAAGCTTCAGGTGCTGGGTTTGGGAGGGGACTTGCGTTGATGGAAACGGCTGCCAGGACTGCGGCGAAAAGGATGTTGGTGAGCTGCATGGTGATGTGGATTGTTATTGATATTGGTCTTGAGGTGCGAAGATGCTTGTGGTAGGATTTGGGATGAGATTGGATGTAATATGAGGAATGATATGAATGATCGAGGTTGGAGTGAGTTGTTGTATGAGGTGGAAGAGAAGGGAAGAGACGAAGAGATTTTTATAGATGTTGACAAGGATTAATTTCGTCAGCAATTGAAGCGCCATTCAAGCCGGAGAGATGTCAATAAAGGATGCTGTTGTCAAAAGGATGTCAATAGCAAGTCATGGCCACATGGCCTGTCAATAACGCTTGCAGAGCCCGATCGGGTCCTCAATAAGGAATAGAGCAGTGACGATGGCTTAGAACAAGGAGGACATATCGAAGGAAAGTTTGATGCCACTCGATGTCATTTTCCGTTTGGCTTAAGCCCCTCTCATTTGTGAAGAGCCACAGCAAGGTATTATGTGAGATGTGAGATGGTCCGCCAGCAGCTTTTTAATACATAAGTGGAATGGTACAGCACCCTTGAAGACACACTCCCTGCCTAATGTGATGCGACAAAGGTCATCGGCGTCTTATACCTTGAAAAACTGAGACACACTCATAAATGAAGACGCCAATCCTTCTTCGATTGCGCGTTATCTTGCCTACTACTTTAACCTTGCCTCACTGCTCCAACGGCATGGCTATGAGAATAATATTCCTCCCCAGCGTGTATGCATTCCTCAACTGTAGAGCTGTCCGGTGCATCGAGTGCATGTAGTTGAGGCTGAGTGGTGTTGTGGTGGTGAAGCTTAAAGTAAGGTAGGTACGTTATTGATACCCAAATCCGGGAAGGCCAACCGCTGGGGGCGCTAAACCCGAATGTCCGCAATAGCATGACAGAGCGTTTTTCAGAAGGCCATATGCCTCTCGCCGTACTGAACGCGTGGACGCCATGGGTTTCTCCCTTAGTATGTGCTTATTACTTGCAAGACATGTTGTAACGGAAGTGGATAGCAAGAGGGATGCATATGCTTGAAGCTACATTCTTTGGAACGATGCTATCTTGCTACAAGCCCTGTCCACTATACTTGAACGGATATCAGTGTATTATTCACTCCAAATCGAGGACCACACGTCCGATCAACTTCCCTTCCTTCATCTCTTGGAAGACCTGTGAGGCCTCGTCAGTAATCCTCTGCAAGCATGCAATATAGAACGCCATTTCATTCACCTCTGTCAACTTTTCCATCTTTTCGGTCCTGAAATGTGTTTTGACTATTCCTCTCGCTGCAAACTCGAGACACTCAATAGCGTCCTTTCTCGTACCCACCGCTACCGCTGCAATGTTGGCTTGCTTGAACACCAAAGACTGTGGATAGCTCTTAGCAATAGGTTGAGGTTCTACCGGAGATAGAGTCAGCATTGCTCATCATGTGAGAAAGTAGCTCGAGAACAAGTCCTTCGGCTCGACATCTCGCATCGTTTGAAGGGGATTACACGAGAATTTACGTACCGCCTTCTGGCATTCCGACACAGACGAGAGTGCCGTCGAACCGCAAGAAATCGAGGGCTTGCGCGTAAGCCTTATTGCTAGCTGTGCACACAATCACTGCGCTTGCACCAAGGCCGCCTGTTAGCTTAAGGACTTCTTCCATGATGGACTTGTCATCGTGTGCGGTAACGTCGACGAAGTGTTCGGCCCCACAGTCCATAACCACACTCTTCTTGGCCGGGGCGTCAATGCCAATGACTCTCATTGCCATGCCTCGCGAGGCGAGCTGGCACGCAATGTCTTAATGATTTCGGAGTCAGCATTACTCTTTTAGGACGAATTATGAGTCGTAAGACATATTCTGGGAGCATATAGCTCTTGAATCATGTCTTAAAAATCAAGATATGCTACGGATGGGGTAACGATAAGTCCGAAAAATAAACGTACGCCCGAGTCCTCCTCCAGCGCCCGAGATTATCACCCACTCCCCAGATTTTGCCTTGGATTTGCGAAGAGCGGCATAGGTGGTTACACCAGCACAAAGTATGGGCTAGTGAGGCCAGTCAGCACGAGAGAAATAAAGACGCAGGTCCAGACATTGAACACGTACCGCGGCATCGGCAGATCTGAGCTCGTCTGGAATGGGTGTAACGTAATTCACAGGTCCAATACAGTATTGCTGGAAGGTTCCAGGGGTATAGTAGCCGCTGATCTTGGCTTTTGGGCACAGTGCATCAGCTCCCGCCATGCATTGGGCTACATGACGGACGTCAACGTTAGCCTCCTCACATCACGGCAATTCTCCTCACTGATATAAGTGACTACTCACGGCAGCTTCCACATGTCCCTGAAACCCATTTTACACCTACTCGATCACCGACCTTGATGGTGGATGTATCGCTTCCGGGTCCCAGTCTTAATGATTTCGGTGTCAGCATTACTCTTTTAGGACGACTTGTAAGTCGTAAGACATGTTCTGGGAGCATATAGCTCTTGAATCATGTCTTATAACTCAATATATGCTACGGATGGGATAACGATAACTCCGAAAAAAATAACGTACTTCACCACTTTGCCTACGCCCTCATGCCCACCAACCTGTGTAGGCTGTGTAGGGTAAGGCAGGGATGCCCACTATGTGACTTTATCAGTTCTGTATTGTTGGATCCACGCGTGGGTTTTGAGGATAGGGAGGAAGGCAGGACGCACTGAGTTCTCCATTATACCCAGATCTGAATGGCACACGCCGGAGTGTGTCCTTTCATTGTCTTAGCATTGGCCTGAGAGGATTGACTAGGCGAGACCCGAGACGAGAAGGATCTCACAATCGTATCAGACATTCACCGGGCCCAGGCTCGGGCATATCGAGCGTCTCGATTTTAGTGGATATCTTCCCGGGCTCATTGTAGACGCACTGGGAGATGGATCAGCCTTTGCCAGGCTTATATTTTTCCTTCTGATTGTGGGAGAGGATTCCTACTCACAGCCTTATATTGTTTCGGGATTTCAGCCATTGTGAGACGAGTGGCTAGGATTATGAGCACGTCTATTATCTACTTTATCAGGTGATGGAGGTTGGAGTTGTCAAGGTGTATTTCTCAAAGGATGCGATTTAGTAAATAGATTCGATGATAAAGTAGTTGGGGATGGAAGGAAATGTTTTGATTTGCAAAGTGGGGAAGACGTTGTCTCGTTTCTACCAATTGGTTAGCCCGAGGTATACGGTACTTTATGTATAAGGTAAGGTAAAAGTAAGGTACCTTAAGATACTTTACCGTATGCAGACTTCCACTGCATCATCCGAGATCTGGACGCACCCAAATAGAGGAGAGCTCCTTGTAACGTAGATGATTGGACAATCCGAAAAGCTTCTGACGTTGTGTGGGGTAAAAGTTCCCGACAGACTTTGCGGGGACGGCGGGGTAGTACTCGTACCGTGTGCGCTTTGGGGAAACTCCCGTAGGAACGTGGTAAGCATGGACTGTGAATGAAGCCAAACGAATGAAATATTTACCATAAACCATGAGAAGAACAGACAGGACACCTTGCGATTGGATTGGTGTTCAATAATTTTTCCATCAATAGCTAGCTACCTAGCGCATTTCTTGCTTGCAATCACATTCCAGACCCCAAAGAAGACCTCACTGCTCGCTCTGCCATCCCACCCAAAGGGTGACTTCCAATCACATGGAGAAGACGGAAACATAGCTGAGAATCGTTTGCAAGATGCTGCACGCTCAGCTGTCAAGGACATGAAAAATGTGAGGCTTGGACGCCCCAATATCCAGGCATGCTGAATCAAGGTCTGGCGGGCAATGTGGAGCACGGGCAGTACGATCGATCAAGGAGTGTCTTAGGCTAAATGAGGCCTGGCGGAATGGTGGCCCATTGCTTCAATGGTGATATTCGGCCTGGATTCCCGAGCGTCATGGTTGCTGTCGTGCTATCCAGCGTTCGTTCCACCATAGTATATGTTGAAGGGTTTCCGAGCTGTCGCAACGATGAGGTATGCAAAGGTTGTCCGGGTGTTTACTGGTGCTGTTCTGTACAAGTTCCGAGTAGGGCATCTTGCCGTATTTTCGATGGAAGTCGTGGTCCCTTCATCTAGTCCATGTAGAAGTCGCCCTTCAAGATCCTCTCCTGGAAGCGGTCCGGCTTCATTGGGGTCTTTGGCATCTCTCTGATGGGCTGTTCGGCAGCAGCCACACTAGCCGCCTTCTGATGTGCTGCAGCGCTCGCTGCCGCTGCAGATGGGGCTTGGCTGTTGATTGACGCCGACCTCTCTGCTCTATGCTTGATTTGCTCAGACCAGTTGTAGCCTTCTCCTAAGGGTTATCACCAACGTCAGTATGTGTGATTGATGCCATGCAATTCTTGGATGGCTTTGAAGACAGACCTCGCCCTTTGACAGACGGGGCAGCCAAGCTAGTGGAGGCTCTACCGTTGGCATCACCATTCTTCGTCTTGATATCACGAAGTGCATTGACTCCAAAGCTCGTCCGGCGAGCCATGGGCGAAGCAGGAGGCCGATTCGGCTCAGCATCTCCTTCTTCGATGGCATTCTCATTGATGGATGAGGTCGGTGAGTTGCTACTCCCGAAGCTACTTTGACGATTCCTCAACTCGGCGAACGGCGAGGTCTGTGTGGGAGAGCCTGCCATTGCCAACGAAGCAATGGAGGTACGTCGACGTTGCTGAGCTTGGGCGTTGGCGGCTACGGTTGACATAGCCCCAGGGTAAGCCGAGATGACGTTGTTGTTGGTAGTAGAAGGAGGCGAACGGCCGAAAAGGTCGGAGAGTTTTCCTGAGAAGGACGCTCTACGGTTGGTGGGTGAGGAAGGAGGGGAATTCTCGTTGTTGGACATGGCGGAAAGTGAGCAAGCTGCCACTAACAGTAGATCGTATAGATTGAAAGGACTCGTTCTGTTTAAACAGGCTGTGAGTGAGGGGTGTAGAGTAGGTGGTGCAGAGGAATGTTTCGGTGATCGATCGTCGATGTCTTTGTTCTTAGCTTATGTTACGTATGTTGCGTGTGTGGCCTACGGCTTCGGGGTGTATGCGTACCTATACTCGTACGAGAGGCAGCTCAGTTGACATACGCATGCCTTTTTGGGGGGATAGTGATTGGAGAAAAGGTGATGTAAAGGGAGAAGAGAGGAGTTGGGGTTGTGTACAAAATCTACCTTTCTGGCATTGGTTCGCTGTTCAAGCAAGGGGATCGGCGTTTGTGGAGAAGCTTGGCATACTAGCGCGTCACTCTGACTCTAATATGTCATGCCGAAGCTTAAATCACGAAGCCGATCGAGCCTATCTCTCTTCGCCCACTCGATCAGATCGAAAGGAATCAACTGTGCGCCAACACGGGTAATTATATTGTTCGAGGTAGAAAATTGATGCTTGCCATCCCACCCAGCCACGATTTCAGGTGAATACGGGTCCATACTTTGCAGCTACCTCATCATTTCAGCGCCAAAAAGAGCATAGAACGCTACGTTTTGAGAGAACGGTAGAATTTGAAAACACTCACAATATCATGTAGAAGAGCGACGCAAATTAAGTTGAAAGGAATCGTGTCTCTAGATTGTGGCAAGACACCGGAAGCATTTATAGATGTGGAAAGCACGGCTTCCTTAATGTCTGTGAAGGGCAACTTTGGCGATGGATCTATGTCTAAATATGAAGCAAACAGGATATAAAGTACGCTATGCCTTGATCATCAATATCTTAGGAGCGTCAGCAAACGGGAAAGCTATGATCATGTAGATAGGCTCGCACACTCACTTCATTCAATGCTTTGCTGTCCATTATAGCCATCTTCTTGTGTTGGATATAGCGACTCCGAACAGCATTCCGACCACCTCCAAGCGATTGGGGAGCGTTCTTAGATGCCTGAATGGAGATAGCCTCCACAGGAACAAATTCTTCCTCTTCGTTTGCTGGCTGGGATTCGATGGGGTTTGACGTCTGTAGAGTGGCTGGATGTTTGAGATCGACATCCCTCATTGCCTGCTTTGCATCCCTCTTCAACTTGCGTTTCAGCTTGCGTTCAGCCTTTTCTGCCCTTCTCTGAGCCTCTCCCGACTTTTGCGGATCAAGGTCTATCGCTTGAGCGCTCTCACATTGATTGGCCAGGGCCCCACGCTTGTCTTTCACTGCTGTTGAATCTGATGATTTATCAGAGCTCGTCCTATCGCTAGCTTCGGGCGCCTTTGAGCTCTTCATCTTCTTGTGCTTCTTCTGCTTTAGAGGAGCTGATGGTGCCTTCCTTGAGTCCGAGAGGGCAACAATTTCCATTATATCAAGACGCGTCTCCTGGAAACGATCGAAAGGGTTTTCCTTCCTCGAGAGCTTCCTTATCTCATCCCCTACCAGCAGACCCCCACTCACGAATCGAAGCCTTCCCCATCGCTGATCGACGAATGCTGAGTGCCTGGCATCAGACCTTAACTTTTGTGTTTTCTCCAGCTCTGTTGTGCTCTTTCCGTTCAAGCGTCCGAGAATATCCTGGAATGTATCCATTCCTGTCGCCCGGCCTTCTTCCTGCCTCGCTCCATGTTTTGCTCCAAGACCAAGATTATCGTCTTTCAGAGCAATGCTTACATGGGAGCTACTCGCGGCAGTGTGATAGGCCGCATGGTTTGCGTCTTTCGCTCCCAAGAGATCTCCATGTTGCCAACCCTGGGCTTCAAGAATTTTTTGACCGAGTTTGGTGGTAGATCGGCTCCATTCTGTGTTGTTAGGGTCGTGTGAAAGCTTCGCACGTCTAGTCGGATCAGCCCAGTGAGAAAGACTATTTTCACGCAATGCTCTCACTTTCTGGGTGCGCTCAGGCCCATTTTGGTCTTTCGATTCTCGAATGGATAGTCGCACAATTGAAAACTTGGAGGCAAGGAAATTCGTCGGCAGAAGTTTCCCTGATGCCAAGCCGATCTACCAGTATTGCCACGCTTGGCAAGTTCGGCAGGACGTCCACGCGACAAAGAAGACGCGGTGTTCGTAATTGAGAGGAGGACTAGCGAGAGAGAGAGGTTTTTGAAAACCCAGCGACCATGGCACCGGCCCGCGTCTCGAAAATACAGCCTGCTGACACCGCCGCAAATACGTATAGCGGAGAAGAGCCTTCACAACCAGGCTCGCAGGGTTCAGAAGACGACAAGGACAGGGTGTCCCAAATGGCTCATAAGATGATGAGAGAAGTCAGCCATGGCCCAGTCTCAATTCGATTGGGAACAATGGACTAACTACCTGTCAGATGAGAGGGCGCCGAGTAAAGCGACGAATCGACATCAAGAATGCGCACCGAGAGTCAATGAAGAAGATAGAAGGCGCTATGACCATAAAACTCGACGAGATTAGGCGGCGAGTGTACGTTGTCCTTTGCTTAGATCTACAGGACCTGGCTGATCAAAGATAGGACTCACCGTCACAAGCAGCATATGGAGAAGCTCTGTGACCTGATCCAAAGAAGGACAGCGATCGAAGCAAAGATGCTAGCCACCTCGAAGAAAATTGAGGATGCGTTCATGCTTGCGGATCAGGCCCTCGAATTTGCAACTGCCCGTCGTCTTCAAACCATCGAAGAGCACAAAAGAGTGAAGCTAACGTACCCTTTGCCAAATCGTATCATGGCTAACGCAATATCCAGACATCGGTAGCGTGATACCTCACGAGCTTGTCTACAGACCGACACGAACTACACTAAAACGGTTACACGAGATACGCATATCTACTACCACGAATATTACTTTATGCTATGTCCAGGTGTTGTGAGATTGAGCGTATATACCCCATGGTGGTTTGCTTTATGTTCGGGTTCGACAATCATCTGTTGTTTCGTTGAAATTTACTTCCCCTTCCTATTGCTCCTAGAATAACGAGACCTTACTAGTATACTTGAAACACATACAGTTCTTTAGAAACGTAATTTTTTAAATCATCCTTCGACTTTAGGCTGACAATCCCCGATTCCAGGAGTGTAAACATTGCTCAGACCATCAAATGAATCAACGTATCAACGTAGACTATTGGTCAAACAAGAATTCTTTGTACTCTGTAGATAATTGCGTTTAGTAACGAAGGTGAGGCTTTTTCGGCCTCACGCTTGGGGTTTCTAGTGCACTTGTGACATATGATTGTAAGCTGCATAAGTCCTCCAGAACTCCGTCAACGACACAGTTTCTAAACCATGAGAAACAGACCCTGGTGAGAACATCGAAATGAAAGCGGACAATGGGCGACAGCCAGGCTATGTGCGCCTCCAGCTCGTAGCCACTCACAGCGAGTAAAGTCCTCCATGACGCATACAGATCGCTATGTCTCTCCGCCTTCTGTTGCGAGATCATCCCCAAAGATCGTTCACCCTTGTCACAGATACTCATGCTCTTGTATTCTGTCATAGCTTGTCAAGTACTGGTGTCCAGTCATTCAAAACTGGCATCAGTGCTAAATCGGCTTCCAAGTGCATGGTAGAGTTTTCCGCGCTCGAAGATGTTGACCTCACAGACTACCGTGTTCTGCGGGCGGCTGGCGTGCATGGAACACTTGGTCTAATCAACATCAATACTGATGTGTTTCTCTGTGTCATCAGTGGTGCTACTCGTGTGGCTACGGTGCGGCCAAATGAGACCGTTCAAAGAATACTTTCTGTTGAGTTTCGTTAGTCACGACTCTTTGCGCTCCTAGGTCTGTTGCTGATCGATGCAAGACTGTCTAAACAAGGACGAATTCGACGCTGAACTACCAGGGGAGATCGACCCGTATTCAACAGATTTCAACATCGCTCCTGGTCACGAGCATGGCCACGGGGGAGATCCTCGAGTTCCAGCTTTTGAACATCCTTGTATCGAATTGAAGAAGATGCTTAGCAGTGGAACATTCTATTACAGTGTAGACTTTGACCTAACGAATCGCTTGCAAGACAGGTAAGACATCTACAGGTTCTCAATTATAGAGTACAAACTCTAATCCTTCAGATCATCAGAAATATCAGCCTTTGACGTCGACAACCTTGACGAAGGCTTCCTCTGGAACTCTTATATGATAGACCCGCTTATCAAATTCCGTTCGCGTCTGCCAGCACATGAGAAAGAGTTACTCGACCAGTCTCGAATTCTAACCTCAGCCATTAGGGGTTTTGTCTCCACTATTACAATACCAACGTCGTCTTCTCCGCTCAGAGCCTTGAAGACTGGTCTCCCTTCGAGTTTGACCTTGATCTCTCGGCTGTCATGTCGCCGTGCAGGAACTCGGTTCAACTCGCGTGGCATAGATGACGACGGAAACGTGGCCAATTTCGTTGAAACGGAGACTATTTTCTACCATCCCTCAAGCTTGTGTTTTTCGTACGCCCAGATAAGAGGATCTATACCTATCTTCTGGGAACAAGCTCCTGGTTTGCTGCCGGGTCAGCAGAAAATTCAAATTACTAGATCCCCTGAGGCAACGCAGCCAGCTTTCGACAAGCATTTCGAATCTTTGGAGGTAGACTATGGCACGGTCCATATCCTTAACCTTTTGAGCGAGTCTAAACCAGGAGAGGCTGAGTTGACAGCTAGATACAGCTATCATGTCCGACATAGCCCTCTGAATCAAATCGTGGATCTTAGTGGGACATCGGAAGATCGTCTCCTTGAGTCACAGTTCGATTTTCATGCTGAAACAAGAGGGTCTGGCGGGTATGAGGCTGCAAGTATGGTCAGACGACTCATCCAGGAGCGTGCTGATGGATTTGCATACTTTTTGTGCGAAAATAGTAACAAGTCTGGGGATCAAGTCCAGCACAATGGCAAGGCCACACATATGGGAACAGCGGTGATACTGCAGCAAGAAGGAGTTTTTCGCACTAATTGCCTGGATTGCTTGGACCGAACCAACCTCATACAGACAATCATCAGTCAGATGGGTTCAGAGCAATTCCTCCAACAACGCGGTGAGCATCCTACCTCAGATTTCTGGATGAGGCACTCTAGCCTTTGGGCGGATAATGGCGACGTAGGTCGACCAACGCTGGGCAAATATGTGCATCCGCTCATTTCTGTGGCAGGCACTTTCAAAGATCTACGCTGGCACAGGGGCGTTGAAGTCGTCTTTCACCCGTCACGGGAAAATGTCATTAGCAGGTGCTTTGGCGGATGCTCGAAAGAGTGCTACTAGAATGTACATCAACAACTTTGCGGACAAAGGACGGCAGAACACAATCGATATGTTATTGGTAAGTGTGTCATCGAGCATCCTTCACATACTCTGCTCACGAGAGATAGGGGCGCCTGATGGATCAATCGCCTGTGTATTTGTACGATCCCATTGCAGACTACGTGAATGCCGAGCTCAAGAGGAGGTCAGTCACGCACTGCTACTTGGAAGTTTCGGCTGAGCTAACGATTATCGAGGATCAACGAGTACTCGAGATCGGATGTGGTGCAGATCTGGGTAGGGACATTCAACCTGAATGGCCGCGGGAACGGTGTCAAGGAAGACTTAGCTGCTTGGCTATGGCCGGAGATCAATCGACTCCAACAGAACCCTGGCATAGTTGCTGTGGGTTTCCAAGAGATCGTTGAGCTAAGCCCACAACAGATTATGTCCACAGATCCAGTAAGGCGTCAGGGATGGGAAAATGCAGTACGGCGGACATTGAACGACAGTGCTCGTAAGCAATCTTCTGAAGAATACATCCTCTTGCGAAGCGAACAGCTCGTCGGGACCGCATTAATGGTCTTTGTGAGGGCAAGTCTTCTGGAGAAGATCAAGAATGTGGAGGGTAGCGTGAAGAAAGTATGAACATTCCCTTCTACTAGATTTTGAGACTAACGAAACAAAGACTGGCATGTCTGGCATGGCAGGTAACAAAGGGGCAGTTGCTATACGAATGGACTACGCCAACACCCGCCTTTGCTTTGTGACCGCTCATCTAGCAGCTGGCTTCGCCAACTATCAGGAGAGAAATCGAGACTATTGTACTATCAGCAATGGTCTTCGTTTCCAACGAAATCGATCCATTGAGGACCATGACGCAATTATCTGGCTGGGAGATTTCAATTACAGGATCGGTCTTAGTGATGACAGAGTGCGCCAGCTGATCAAGGCAGGAGACTTGGACACATTGTACCACAACGATCAGGTAAGATAGGCCATTGAGGGTTCTTGATATGGCCGGCTGATGGTTTCGAGCAATAGCTAAACCTACAAATGGTCGCCGGGCATGCGTTTCCCTTCTATTCAGAGTCGAGGATCACGTTCATGCCAACCTATAAATACAACAATGGCACCGATGACTACGATACTTCGTGAGGGATCCTTCCCCTGCTTTAACCCTTTGCTGACAACAATTCTAGAGAGAAAGCGAGGATACCCGCGTGGTGTGACCGCGTGCTCCGAAAAGGAGATATCTTGAAGCAGATCAATTATACGACAGCGCCGCTTCGCTTTTCCGACCATAGGCCTGTCTATGCCACCTTTCAATGTGCCATCAGCGATGTCGATGAGCCCAGAAAAGAAAAATTGAGTCGAGAAATCGATGGTAGACGAAGATTGGACATTGGTGACCCCACAGCCAACGCTAGGAACGACGAATTTGATGAGGAGGATCTGATGGGATATGACTCAATCGCTCCAGGACTGCCTCCTGCAAGCTCGGATCGTCGCAAATGGTGGCTAGACAATGGTGAGAGTATCTGCAATAAGTTTTGTCGGGCATCTAGTTGATTCACGCAGGGCTCCCTTCGAGGTCAAATATCAAGCCACCTGATCAAACATCGATCCTGAACAAGCAGAGACCCTCAAATCCCTTTACCCCTACCGAGGAACCCGATTGGGTAGTTGTAGGGGATGCGCCATCTGGGATGACATCTACCAGTCGTACTACGAGTCAGCATAGACTGGATTACCCGGCAAGTACAGGCTCTCGTACGCTCCCGCCACCATTCACTCCGGGCCAATTGCACTCATCCAAAGATACCCGTGACCCTATGAGAGTGCAGGCGCCTTATCAGGAGCCACGATCAAGAGCTTCCAGTCAGGTATCCACAAAATCGACAACCTCAAGCATGGCACGGAAGCCAGCGCCGCCCATTCCAAAGAAGCCTGCACTACTTACGCGGCCCAGTGATTTGGGAATAAGCTTGGATGTCAAGGCCAATGCAGGCGAGAGGTCGTCCATTTCAAGACCGCCGCCAGCAGCACGAAATATATCGACCAACGGTGTCGATCCGGAGTACCCTTTGCCACCGCAACGGATGACGGGAGCTGTACCGACAGGAGCATCCGGTGTACAACAACCTCCAAGGATGGCATCGTCAATGCAACAGCCAAGCGAATCCGATGGACGGCTTCTTCCGCCAAGGAGAACGGGCACTGGCGTGTCGTCGCCGAAAGGCCTGATGGACGAGGACAATGAGGGCGCCAGTGCAATTCCTTCGTTGCAGCCAACGCGCAGAAAGTAGATGTCAAAGGTCTAAGATGGATCTTGAGTAACCCTCTTGTAGGCATGCATGATAGAAAAGCCGTAGAGCGAACCATGGCTTTTGAGCCACAATATACAAGTGTCTCAGGCACATGTTCCCTCCTGTTGCCGTATCATCCTCGCTAGATTGATAATTCTTGGCTCCTGTGACTCAAGCGTATAGTATATGATTCATTTTCGCGAGTCATCCCTGCGATCGTAATCTCTCCTCACCCCTCCCTCATCAACCTCCGCCATCTTCTCCCGAGTCGAGCGGTAGCTAACAGACCGTACGCTTGCAGTCGACTGCCTCGGGCTGCGATAGCTAGCAGCGGACTGTCTCCGGCTCCTGATGGGTGGTCGCGTTGTCATGGGGGGTCCTTGGGAGATTGTGCCTGAGTGCCTTGGGCTGACGACGACGATTTCTGATCGTCGAGGAGTGATGAGAGTATTCGAATGCCTTGGACTGACGGGCCCTCTGTTGTGTGACAGGCTACCAGCAGATCGGTGTGGTTCGCGTTGGTGCACGGTGGGGTTAGATGAGCGGGGCGTTATTGTTTCGACCGCCACCAGTCTGCCAGAGGAATTGAGTTGACGAATTTCCTTTCGCGATTGTGACTGGCATGGCTCTGTAGACTGAAGTTGCGATCTCGGTCGTGGAAGAGTAGAATGGCTGTGGTCGCTGTGTGAAGGGGGAGAGATGGGCACGATACGTGATTGGCGCTGGGAGGTCTGCAAGACTGGTCGGTTGGGGATCACGATCGTATCTTCCTCTCTATCTGCCTTTTCGCAATTGCAGAAACACATTTTGAAATAGATCGAGAGGATACTCGTAATGAATGCGGCGTGGACTGGAATCAATGGGTAGGATATGGTCGCATATAGCAGGATTGCTATCTTAAATCAGGCAACTAGGCCTTCGGATGGTATGGTAGAGTTGCATGCTTCTAAGTCTTTGAGCCATTGTGATGCGGGAGATTACTGGTGGATGAGTCAAACATGGTGTCATGCGTGCAGATGTAGATTTCAAGTACTGCTTGAATACAGGCCTGTGCCCACTTATGATTGTATGGAGGTGAGAGTGGTTTGGAAATCATCGTACTGAAACCATAAGAATGTCGTGAGAGTCTCTAAAGCTTGTAAAATAATCACCAACATTGCGAGTCAGCCAGTAAGATGGCGACAAGGGTATATGAAGCAGCACTGAGGAAAATCAGGTAAATGATAGAAGACGACTTCACCGTAAATGCGCGAAAAGTATCGAAGAGGAACGCTGCCCAAATCACCAAACCACCTGCATGCGAGCATCTAATTCTGCTCTCGCATGCGCCTTCGCTGATGCAGCATCTCCACGCTCAAATGCGCAACGCCCACATGCAGAATTCGCAGCGCTTTACCAGAAATGCCACAATTCATATATGTCATGAGTAGACGAGAAAGGTACTTCTAGATCCATGGAATTCATTGTCGTAGGTGTCGTGATTATCGATAACGCGTGCATTCTTCACCCAAGCTTCCCACCTATCCTGAGGTGAAATGGAAGTCGGGTCAGCCTAAGGAGAAAATTTGACTGTTTGTGAGCCAGAAGGGGTGCGACCGCGATGTTCGACATGCCCAACGACGTCTAGCAGGGCACTGAGCAAGGCTCGACCCTCGACTCTCTGGTGGAGTCGCTCTCCATCCAGAGAGAAGATTGAACACAGCTTCGATTGGCATTTTACTTCTTCTTGGCTTTCCCAGCTTTCTTCTTTTTGCTGCCTCCTGCCCATAGCATGAATGGAGGGGCCTTCTCTTTCTTTTTCTTCCCGTTCCCCTTTCCTTTTTCTACACGAGATTAGCACTTGTCAATCATCGCACTGCTAGAAGCAGAAATGCAGCATGAAAATCTTACCACCAGATGCTGACGGTAAAGGAGGTGGTGGGGGAGGCACACCTTCGTCAACAATGACTATATCAGCCAGCCCATCTACAAGAGGATCGATCTCTGGAGGCTCTGGTAAGGGCCACATGTGCATTGAGATTTCCCAACCCGGCTCGACTACAGTCTCCCAGACCGATTTCATCAAGATTTCGCCGTGAGGACCGAGTAGATCGTACATGCCCTCAGCTACATGCGGCCCGTAATTCTCCACATGAAGGAAGGCTTCCTTGATAAGGTACTCCATACCCTAACAAAGAATAGTCAGATAAAAGCCCAATGACATGCGCACATTCAGAGAAGGGCCACTTACTGTCCATGTATTACACATGTGGAAGGGAAAATTGAATCTTCTGCCAATAGCATCCTTGAACTTGATAGGCTTATCCTTCTCCTTCGGCGGAGGCGGCGGTGCTGCTGCTGCCTTTGCTGCTGCCTCTGCTGCGGCATCCGCAGCGGCTTTCTCAGCAGCATCCTTGTACTCCTTTTCTGCCTCTGCTTTTGCTGCTGCAGCGGCCGCTGAAGAAGCCGCCGCAATTTCTTCCGCTTTCTCCTTGTCGGCTTTGGCTTTGGCCTCTGCATCCTTCAGGGCCTTCTCAGCCGCGGCTTCCCGGGCGTCCCGGTCCGCTTTCTCGTCTAAAAAAAGCCTTTCCAGTCGAGCGAACTTCTCATCGTCTCTCGAAGTGTCAAGTGGAGCGGGAGGTGAAGTGGCGGCAGGTGGTGGATCAGCTGGAGCTGAGGCTGGGGCAGGAGTGGGAGCCGGAGCAGGAGGCGGAGGAGCATACATGGCAGGATAAGCCTGGTAGACAGCTGGTGGGGGGGTCATTGGCATTGGGAAACCTTGTTGAGGAAACCCTTGTTGGGAATATGGGTAGAAGCCGGGATGGGAAGCGTGAGGCATCATATCGAGACCTGTGACACCGTGGTGACTGAAATAAGGAGGCGAAGGTCCAGAAGGAGCATGCTGATACGCGGAGAAGCCGTAAGGTACCATTTGTTGCTGTCCCGGAGGCACTACACTCGGAGTCTGGTATTGCTGGAAGGCATGAGGAGATGGATACCCAGGAGCAGCAGCATAACGAGGGTAATGATGACTATACTGCTGGGGTGGGCTGTGGGCGTAGCCCCGCCACTCTTCGTGAGAGTCCACACTTTCGGACTCCGACGGTGGCGCTCGATGCGCTCTTGGATGAGGCAGATTGCGCGCACGCTCTTGCGTTATGTGTCGACGATAAACTGGGCGGCGCGCTTCTTGTGGTTGGGGTGCTTCAACGAGCGGGCGCTGCTGATTTGAAGTATGAGGTCTGGAGGCCGAATCGGAGGGCCCAATTTCGTCCGCATATACGTTTGTCCAGCTGCCTTCGTGTTCCTCTGCTTGATCTGAATATTCCTGACTGCCCGCCGCTGATCTAGGAGTTACTTGAACCCCTGTTCCCGTAGAGTCTTCTTCGTCTGATGATATAGATGACCGATCGGAACTGTTGTCGGTCGTAGCGTGATCGATTGTAATGTTAAATCTGGCAGCCAGTAAATAGGTCAGTGCAACGTCTGCGCAGGTGCGTAATGATTAGGCTTACGGCATGTAAGTATTATTTTCAGCGCAAGGAATTATCTAGCCCAAATCCTCTGCGGGCAGAGGATGAGCATAGATAGCCTCGATGGACAGCAGCTGGGATTTTGCTTGTGAGCGCAATTGACAATTCGAAGACGTGAACGGTGCAGTGGGTAAGAGGCCACTTAGATGCTGTTGTCGGCTATTTTGTTGCGCAGGCAGGTTGGAGGAATGAAGAATGGGTATATCAACAAACAGAGTAGTCGCTGCTTAGCTTCGCCGGCGCAATGAAAGGGAGTAGTTGAGACCGAGCGTTTGAGTGTTGTTGGGGCGACAGAATGTGAAGAATTGCAGTGAGGTGAGTGATTATATCCAGGTATTATTGCACGCAGTGAATGACAGCAAATCAAGGTGGTTTTGGCGGCAATCTGTTTCTGATGGTGGGGGCTTCATGTATCGATTGCCAATTGGTGACCACCACACCTTCAAGTGCCTTACCCTTCATCTAAACTGGTACAGCTCTAGCCTGCCACACAGGTACAGCAATGTAACGTCACTAACCATCTCTCCAGATCAAGGGAATTAATGTTTAGGGCTATTCTACAAATCTGGTGGGTTTCTCGTCCTTGTCTTCATCCGAAATGATGGGCAAGAAAAAAAGCCAGCTACTTCCATCTTCTTTCGCTTTGTAGGGATCGCACAGTCTTACAGCCATGCGAACGGCACTTGACTATTACTGTGAATATGGACAAGAATTGATCCCAATGAGTACTTTACCCAGTGTATCGAACAATTCTGTCTGCTGATGAGCATATTCAGCGATTCTGCAATTCAACGACAACGTTCCCATGACGTTGATTCTCCAATGCGATGATCACTGCTGCCCAATCTGGTGCCCGATGCTGAGTGCTCCAATCAGTGTTTGTTGCTGGCAGCTCCATCATGGTGCTGCTGGCTGGCATGGCCTTGGAGTCAGTCTGGCGCTGAAATTCAATACGGCCCAAGGTCATTCGATCGGAGCGGTCTGGCAATGTGTCCCCGGACGTGAAGACACTATTAGACTTTCAGATTTTATCGCTGCCTGGTCTGAGTACTCCTGTCGAGCAGGTCCTTTGCTGCAACGATCTCTGCATAATTATGTCCATATTCGGTCGTTCGCCGGGTAATTTGAGCAAGCTTGGACGTTGCTTGCTCATTCAATTCCCGTACAGTTGCTGTGGATGGAAGTGGAAGCTCGCCATTATCAGAGGACGCCAGCTGTCCTGTGGGCTTGCCATCTTCAGGTAATGCTGACAACATTCGGTCTGAGGTCTGCCAGCCTCCATTAATGTCTATATTGCTGCACTTGGGACTACTGTAACGTACCATTTTAAGCCCATAGTAACCTCGAAGATAATCATCACATAGCTCAATGCTTCTGCAGAACCGCCTCATTGCCTCTGCAAATATTTTGCCCTCAGCGCTTTCACTGCCATTTGTCGCCACGATATACAGCACCTCGCCCAGTCGAGCGTGTATCTGTCAATCCACAATCAGCTTGTGCAAATTATAAGGAGCTTCTGGTAGTGGTACATTCCAGGCATTCGGAGCCACTAGCAGAACCTCTTCGAGGCAAAATATTGCCTGGGCATGAAGGCTCTGCGAAAGATATAGGTCTGAGAGTTCGGTCCAGGCTTCAATATCGGTAGGTGATGACTCCAGTAGCTCTGTCAGAGCATCTATGGCATCTGTAGTCCGTGAGAGGCTTCTGAGAAGTGCGATGCGGCGTTTCGCTACTGGCTAGACGCATCGTGGATCAGCATAGCTCTGTCAAACGACCAGGGGCTATGACCTACAGTATTGACCGGGTCTTCCGCAAGAACCTCAGTATACTCTTTCAGTATCCGTTCCAAACCCGCGTCATCCTTGGCTACCGCTTCTTTATACAATCCCCGTAGACCCATTATACGCTCGTTGGTAGCTCCGAAGCGATCAATGAGCTTTTCGAGACAGGAATGTGCAGCTTTGTCGTCTCCTGTTCTCAGGCAAGAGAGCAATAGCTTCTCGTACCCGAGCCAAATTTCCGTGGATTCAGCATAAGCCATGAAGGGTATAGGGATCGTCGAAGTTCCTGTAGATGCATACTTTTGAAGATACTGTGTAGTCTGTTGAGAGAGGCTCAAAGCTTCCGAGTTCGGCTGGCATAAGGAGGAGCTGAGCGACATGGCCATTGGAAGGTCTTCCCAACCTGTATCTTGTGGGCGCAATTGACCGTCGGCTGCGAAGGGAAAAAGAACACAGCTTCAGTAGCAGCTTCACGAGGTAGAACTAGATTGTTAGCAAGACTTGCACTTTATGGTAGTCGAAGAATGCGACCGATGCAGGGCAATGAATGTCAAGCTCAATGAAATTACGATATAGAACTTCTCAAGCTCCGTCAAAGTACTTTGTGAACTTTTTAATAATGCAGAGCGTTTGGCCGTGAGGGAAATCTTCCGATGGGCGTGGGGCTGATGCCAAGCTCCAGGTTCGGAGCCTTGCCGCTCCACGAATCTTCAATCTCCAGCTTCTGAAAGATATTCTTAACGCGTCAATGCAGGATAAAACAGCTTATTTGCCGAACGTAATACTACTGGGATGGTGTCATTATTGGTCGAGCGCCGGATATATGCAGCAGCATTACACGTGTCCCAGAAACCTCTAGACCATCCATGAGCAAGACACGGATTTACAGCAGATGGAGATGAAGGGAAGTGCTCTTGATACGAGCTCTTTGCCTGGAATGATCCCGTTCCGCCCCTCTCCTCTGGATCGACTGTAAATTTACTTCAAGATGTACGACATCCTCATCCCTCAGCTTCGGCGTACTGATCGAAGTGACAGGTTTGAAAAGTCACTTTACGACCTCATTAGAGGTTTACGGAATCACAAGGGGAACGAAAGGGAGTATATACAGCATAGTCTTCGAGAATGTCGAACCGAAATTCGCGGTTCGGACATGGACCTGAAAGCAACGGCGCTGTTAAAACTCATTTATCTCGAAATGTTCGGCCACGATATGTCCTGGGCTTCCTTTCATGTACTGGAAGTCATGTCCTGTCAAAAATACCCACAGAAGCGGGTAGGATATCTTGCGGCAGTTCAGAGCTTTCGTCCCGACACGGATGTTTTGATGCTGGCTACAAATTTACTGAAGAAGGTATGGAGATAAGCCCAGCCAGCAGTGAATTTATCTCACTGGAGGACAGGACGTATCTTCGCCTCTACCCCCTACGATTTCGTTGCCGCTCGTTACTATACCTCACGTTATCACCTCCACCTTAGCAATTTCTCTATTGTCCGACCTTTTACCAAGACTATCACATTCGAGCCCCAACATACGGAAGAAGACCGTTGCTGCCCTCTACCGGCTTGCGCTAGTATACCCGGAGACTTTACGGTCAGCTTGGCCTAAGATCAAGGATCTCCTAATGGACGACGAGGAGGACTCGAGTGTGACTTCCGCTGTCGTAAACGTCGTTTGCGAGTTAGGTTGGAGAAGACCACGAGACTTTCTGGCATTGGCACCGAGGCTTTTTGAACTGTTGGTCGATGGAGGTAACAATTGGATGGCTATCAAGATAATCAAGCTTGTTTGTTCCTCGACCCGTACCTCGTTCTCACCACACTAAAACTACCTAGTTTGCGACGTTGACGCCGCTGGAGCCTCGGTTGATTAAAAAGTTGTTACCCCCTTTAACGAATCTTATACGTACAACGCCGGCCATGTCTCTTCTCTACGAATGCATTAATGGTGTAATACAAGGGGGTATCTTGGAAGGGACGGACGGCGCACGAGAAGGAGAGGAGATCGCTTCCTTGTGCGTTGGAAAGCTCCGGGGTATGATTGTAGTTGAGGGAGACCCCAATCGTATGTCACCTAATTCCCTATGTCCGGAGCATGCTAATTGCGATAAAGTCAAGTACGTAGCTCTTCTCGCCTTTAACAGAATTGTTGCTTCACATCCACATCTGGTATCCATGCATCAAGATGTGATCATGGGATGCATCGATGATCCAGACATTTCGATTCGCCTACAAGCCCTCGAGCTTGGTGCTGGTATGGTTAACAGCGACAACCTGTTAGCAGTTGTCGAGCGCCTTATGCAACAGCTACGAACCGCGCCTACATCCAATAAGACTGCCGACGACGGGCGAAGCCATGCTACTGGGGTCGAGCCAGCTGCAGACTCTGATGGGGAGGATCCTGAAGAAACCTTGAGGCCCACAGCGGAACCCCCGGGTGACAGTCCAGCATTGCCTGCTGAGTACAGGACTACTATCATACATCAGATCCTAGAGATGTGTTCTAGAGACACGTACGCGAATATTATCGATTTTGAGTGGTACATCGACATCTTGGTACAATTAGTCAGATTAGCATCATTCGGTCATTCGCTTTCCGATTCCCAAGAAAACAATGGAAGCAATCTGCCACGAGGATCCGACGCCGCCGGCGCTATTGGATGGGAACTTCGCAACGTTGCTGTGAGAGTGAGTACCGTTAGAGCAGAGGCGGTTCTCGCCGCGAAATCCTTGATGGCCGTCTCAGCCAGCGAACCCTCGTTTGTATCCGTTGGCGCTGCCGGCCATGGAGTCTTGACGTTCGCTGCTTGGATCGTAGGGGAGTATTTTGTCAGCTCTGCCATTTCATATACCACGCTGGACTCTCTGATACATCCCAGAACCCAATCTCTTCCAGCGATTGTCCTCTGTGCTTATCTCCAAGCAATACCTAAGGCCATCGCGCTTGCTGTCTCGCAAGAACTGTCAGCTTGGAGCTCAGAGCGTAAAACAATGATGTCTCTGCTGATGGCTCGAGTTATACATTTTCTTGAGCCTTTGACGACGCACCCTAGTCTCGAAGTGCAGGAGAGATCCGTCGAGTTTCTTGAATTAACGAGAGTGGCATCCCAAGCGATCGCAGGCCATGGCTTGGAAAATGATCAGGGGCCTCTTCTACTCACCAGGGCGATACCACAGCTATTCACAGGTTTTGATCTGAATCCGGTGGCTCGGACAGCTCAACGAAAAGTCCCTTTGCCAAATGACTTGGATCTAGACACGATCATCAACAAAGACCTTGCAGGTCTTCTACAGCGTGCAGATCAAGACTTCTCTGTTGACTCAGATGCCGCAGAGTTCGAGTCTTTTTACAACGAACGGCCAACGCCAAAAGCGAGCAATGGTCCAGCTTTCGACGCTGTGCCCTCTGTCGCGGCATTGTCATCATCATATCAGCAATCTGAGAATCATCTATTGGATACTGAGACCTTGATGCGGAAGCGCATCGAAAGACGGGAGAAGAACAAGGACGACCCTTTCTACATAAGCAACGATGATGTTTCGTCGGATACCTCAACACCTTTCCATGATATTCTGAGGAGCGCAAATGGCGAGGAGGTTGATGTGGACTCTATACCGATCATGAACCTGGAAATTGGAGACAGAGGCGCCTTAGTTGATACTTCCAGTACGAATATGAGAAAGCAGAAGCGCAAGCGGCCAAGAAAGGTTCATGTCGCAAAAGATGAAAACATCGGGAACGAGGATACCGGAATAGATCCATCCCAAACGGGTACTATCGCCGAGGATACAGGCCCAGCGCAGAGAACACGTGACAAGGCTAAGAAGTCTTTCCTTCAAGTTGATTCAAGTGGACTCAGTAGCTACTCACTCAACGGCAATGATAGTGCAAGCGGAAAGCTCGAGCTTGAAACACAAGAAGTGCAGGATACACAAATGGTCAAAGCTCTTGCCGAAGTCGAGCGGTTACGACTAGAGATGCAGCGTGCTTCCGAGCGGGTTGAAGCGACTGATGGGGCCCCTGCCGAGGGTACTCTGGTCAAAAAGAAGAAGACAAAGAAGCCGAAGCAAGCAATTGGAGAGATTGCTACTCAGGACGAGCAGAGTGGAGGTGGTGGTAATGCACCGGAATCGAAAGATGCAGAAGCCGCTCCTATTATTAAAGAGAGGAAGAAGAAGAAGAAGAAGAGGAAGAGGAAGCCGGTGGCAGTCAAGCCAGATGACGAGGACTAAGTTCAGATTGACTGAACAATGTGGACACTTCCACGAACCTTGCAAGATATAAGCAAGTAACATTTTCGGCACGAAGAGGATGGCACCGTAATACGGCTATGGGTGTCCCTGTGAAGTAAATATAGTTAAACCATGTACGAAGAGATTGATTATCGAAGAGCCACTTCCATCCCTCATAATCGTATAAGAAGTTTGAAAATCCCACAAGTATATAGGTATTCAAGGGCTACGGCCTACTCTCAAAGCCGAAGATATTTGATCCCGTATAGAGAGGACGATTAGTAAGGGTCTGACTTCCATTTCCCGGAGCTAGCAGCGAGAAAAAACGCCCCCCCAATCTTCCAACCTCTCTAATGCTACATGATGAACTTCTACCATCACAGAATCGCCCAGTGTAATATAGACCATACTCGTTTCTACAGCTATGTAATGGAGTATGCAGCCATAAGCCTTGTCGTTGTTGCGTTATTCTGATTGGCGCAAGGTCAAAATTTCGAGCACCGCGAGACGCAAGAATGGAGAAGCGGCCCGAACTTTGTCCGAGCCCGACCACAACGAAAATTATCTGAGCTTCCGTTCTGGCACCATAGGTCTAAGGCCCATTCGGCTCCTCAAGTTATGGAAAGCTATGACACTTTTGAGCCTGCATCTGGGGAGGACCTGCACCCTAACATGTACGAAATGGATACCTTCGAGGAATTTGAGCCTGCGATTGGAGCGCCGCACACAGTCAAAGGTTCATCCTAGATGTATATCTCTCAGGTTTGATTTCGCTAACATCTGTGATAGACGCAGAATGGGAGAGGAAGCAGCGGAATCGCGAGTACCGAGTGGCTGCACGACGTGAAAAGAGAAACCGCAAAGCAGACGAAAAAAAGCAACGGAAACTTAATGCTACCATTCTTCGGCGTATGACAAGAAATCCTGATAAATACAATAAAAATGCGGAACGAAATCGCCTACGAGACATCGAGGGTGAGCGACGGAGGATATACCAAGAGGCTGTTCGACAGGCTCAACGACTAGCAGCCATACATGATCCTTCCGGGGCAATGTTCAATGTGAGCGCGGTTGTGAAGCAAGAGGACGGGACTGTTATATCTCAGGAGACCTTGCGTCATCGTGAAGAACGAGTACGAGAGAAGGCCGCTGCTGAACAAGCGAAGCAAGACGGCTCTGCCGACAGCGCAAAGCCTATCAAGATCGCAAACAACGAGGTCTCAGCATCTATGACTATGAATGATGCATCTCCAGCCTTACAGAATGGCATCAACCCTGATCGCCTTGCCCACATAGAAAGTGTGAAGCCTCAACAGCCGCCAAGCCGATTGAGTAAGACCCAGCAAAGAAAGCGAGCAGCTTTAGAGCCAAAGCCTGCTCCGCCAAAGCCTGTAATACCTGAAAGTATCTCAATACCTGAAGGCGAAGAGAACTGGCTTGCGTTGTGGGATCTATCAGACGATCAGTTGGAAAAGAGGGTCCTCAGAGAGAAGAAACGTAAAGCTGCAGGAAGAAAAGCCTTGCGGGTGAAGCAGAAATCAGGCAAAGCGGAGCGCCGTGTCGCTCGAGACGAGAAGAGAAAGGTCTACCGGGACATTAAGCTGACCTGGAAGGCTATCAAAGGTATGTTCTCCGGTCTCTAAACCAACGTTGTTGGAAGAACAAGCTTATCATAGCGCCAGAGGAACAAACAAGGGAGAAGACGAAGCTGAAAGCGATTGAGGATGAAGAGTCAAAAAAGATTGCGGTTGACATTAACGACTTGGAGCGCAAAGCAGCTCTTGATTGCTGTACAGCTTTAGGATTCACGCTTGATAACACTCCTGGTGTAGAAGAGATCAAGCCTCGAGCTCTTGGTATGAAAGGCGTTGAGGTTGACTTTGATGCAATTGAAATCGGCGAGCGTCAAAGTGACGTCAAGCCAAAGCATGGCAACAAAAGAGTTAATCTAGGTGACGCTCCTAACGATATAAGAGCAGAGTATGTACCTGCTGTTCAAAGGGGTGAAGGTGGAGACGGGGAAGAATACATCAGGCTCGATATCGGAGAAGGGCAAGATTTCGAATCACTCAATTACAATCACAAGCTCCGACGCAAGCTCCGCAGAGCGATGGACAATGCACAAATTCGCAAAGAAATGTTGGTCCGTCAGCGCGCTCTCGACTATTATCAAGAAAAGGACAGGGAACCCCCAGCGGTACTGAAGACACCTTACAAACCTGTCAACGTTAAGGGCCAGAGGATTCTGGACAATGGAATGTTTGAGACTTCCAAGCAAGAAAGAGTGCGAGCTAGGATGGAGCTCGCAGAGTTCAATACCCAAATGCGAATTCTACGAAAACAAGCCAAGGACGCTGCAATCTATGCTGGTCTCCGCAAGCATGCGGAGTTGACCGGCAGGATTCCTCCCAGCGAAACACCACTAAAACAAGAATCTCTTCCGGACAATCAACAGGTTGACTCCGCTGGTCTTCTGAGCGCCTTAGAGAACACACTGGGGTCCACTGCCTCTCGAGACGTCAATCAAGGTTTGAAGCGAAGCCAGTCGGAAAGCAATGACTCTTCATCTAGCGATGCCCAGTCAGAAAAAGCATCAGAAGCATCCTCAATGTCTAAAGATAGCTCGGACAGCGATTCGTCAAGCTCGAATAGCGAAGGGAGTCCACAGAAACGGCAAAAGCTACGAGGTGGAAGAAGCCATGCAGAGAACAAGCAAAGCGAGTCGACGAATAGCGACCGCCAGGCAATGATCGATGCGGAGTCGGCGCGGAAAGTCAGCCCCAATAAGCGGAAGGACAAGAAAGTTCCCAATGGGTTCCGCTCATTACAGGAAGTCAACGTGAATGGGGACCGCAAATCTCAACGAAGAGGGATAGCGAAAAAAGCCAATGCGGTTTCGCACTGGAATGTAAATGGGTTGCCTGCCGACAAGGCCCGGAAGAGTAAATTCCTGCGACTGCTTGGAGGTGAAAAGTCAGGACTTGATGGAGGAGGGGAGAATGATGTCCAAGCTGCCGATCATGGTGCTCGTATGAATGCTGATCTCGAGAGGCAGTACCAATATGGCATGGCACACAAAAAGGACTCAAACCGAAAAGGGTTGGGTTCGTGAGGCAGGCGCTCCACCTGGCACTTTAACAGGACACACCGTTGCTCCAGAAGCCTATCGTAGAACGGGTGCTGGATATCTAGCAGATTGCAGACGAACCTTCTGGCAACATCTGGACAGGCTTCCACAGGCTTGAGTCGTAGAGAGTAAAAATGGTGTAACGCCTCGGTGTTTTCTCACTATCCTACCCGAACACTTAGAAGAAGAGTCTCAAGAGCTCAAATATTATGCCACCGCAAAGTACAAATACCAGGACACCTAGTCCAGCAATCAGCTCTATACCCACCTTGAACTGCGTCGTAGACTCGAACACACCTATCCACAGTGGTGATATTGGGGCACTAGACTTCTGCTTTTGCTTAATGGCACTTTCTGGCTTCCCCCTCTTCGAGGCTTCTTGTCTGGCGTATTTCTCGTTCGCTTTGCGTTGCTGAGGTGTTTGCGCCTGCGAGGAGTAAGCTCCATGAAGTAGAACCCAAGTGCTCGCATCATACCATGTTGGCTGGATGGGTTCACACGGAAAGCACCAAAGCTAGCAGCCTGCAAGGCTCGGAAGAGGCGATAGTTAGGAGTGATGTAAAAACTTGTAATATTCTCGTTGTAAGTAGTTGGACGGCTATGAGGATTGTGGTGCAATGTGTACTGGTTACAGGGGAGGTGTTGAGTTTGGGGTCGGCGGAGGTTGTTCCTCTCCGCAACGACTTTCCACCTCAACCTTCGTGCTTTTCAGTGGACACGTTGCAATTACATAGGCCACGCTACCTCTATAGACACCATGACTGGGCTACAAATACCTGGAGCCTTGGTAGCTTGATGAGTGGTTGAGTCTAATCATCAAGTTGTTGGGTCTGACAGCTGTTGAAGAAGCTGAATTGTTCAGCAGCGATGGAAAAGCCATCAAAGCCTATATCTCCGCACGTGAGCTTGGGCGCCTCGACCTTAATTGGGAGATGCTGACACGTCTAGGTGGGCTTTTATAAGAGCTTCGGCCGTCCTATTGCAAAGGTTTTCCTCGGTGCTGTCTTCACCTACCAGCTTAGCTATTACACATGGGTAAAGCTCGAGACCGATGAGGTCAAGGAGAACAAGCGAAGTGAGCCTTCTCAAAACCAGACGCTGGGAGAAGTCCACTGATCAGTGGTTTCCATAGAAGAGATGTCGAGCCTAGAAGCTGAGATAAGGAAAGTGCAGAACAAGCCCTCGTCGTGAAATCTGGTCCTTGGGAAGATCGTTGGATCCGATAGTCGCCGATGATAAACGTACTTCATGAAGCAGGTATCAGCCGCCTGCCGTTCAGCAATGAAGATACCATTGTCTACAGTCTACTTGTGGTTCATTGAGGACGTGGGGACTCGCTGAGCTTGTCCTGTGCAGTCAAGAAGCCTCGGAAGCTGTCTCGCCCCCACTCAAAGGTCCGGCAAAGGATGGACTGAGAGATGGGAAGAGGGGAATGCAAGTCACCTTCGAGAGTTCGGAAGCAGACAGGATTCTAGATGTGTGCAGTCTTGCCTAATTACATGGAAAAAGTAGGCAGCCTTAGCAATTTCTGATTAAACCTCGGAATAATACCTAAAGGTGGTTGTCGCACAACGGACAATCCGGGATACAAGCCCCCCATTGAGAAGTCTGAGGCTGAGCTCTTGTACCTATTGTATAGGCAGACTGGGAGACTAAGTACGGTTCATCTTGCAAAAGCTGGAATCTACAACAAGTCGATCTTTGCCACATTTGCTGGGCTTCCCAACCATTTAGCAGATGGCAAAAAATACAGGCAGGATGAACATCGACTTTGATCACCCTGTTAGAGCATTGTATTCTCCTTATTGTTGATGCTTTAGAACATAGACAAGAATCTTTTCTCACAGACAGGTGCAATCACGCTGTGTTGTAAGCTGAAAGAAGACGAGTGTGTTCCTAGGCACGTGACGGCAATGATCCGACATCGTGCCTTAGATTACATCCGCTTCAAAGACGTCAATTTAGCCATCAGTGGATGCTTCGCCCAGATAAGATAGATCTTCTGGTTCACCCAGTCACGGCTTACAGCCTCCAGCTCCAGGTCGAAATTCCACAACATCCTCGCCATGATAGTGCGAATTTCGACCCACGCCAGACTCTTGCCGATGCAATCTTTCGAACCAAGGCTGAAAGTTTGCATGGCCTCCCTACTATCGTTCGCAAATTCCGGTGGGGTCTTGTCCAACCATCGTTCAGGATGGAAGATGTCAGGCTCATGAAAGTTTAAAGCAGAGTGGTTGCAGGTCCATTGAAATATTCCGACGGAAGTCTGCTGCGGTAGCCAACGTCCATCAAGCTGATCGCCTCCGCTCAGTATTATCTTCCGAGGAACGCCCGATGGTGCAGGTGGGTACATGCGCATTGACTCTTTCAAGACAGCAGTCAAGTAGCGGAGCTGTTCCACGGAGGAACAATCAATCTCCTGCTCAGTGGAAAGGCAGTACGGACTTCCTCGGAGACTCCACGGAGCATTTCAGGGTTCATCATCACATGATGAGAGACCGCTAACAGCAAAGACGCGGTTGTCTCGCTCCCAGCTACGATGATTGTCATAGCATTCTCTTCTATCTCTGACTGACTCGTCTCTTTTCCATCTTTATTATTCCTTAGCCAGTGGGACATGAAGTCCGGCCTTTCAGTACCACGTTCCGATCGTCGTACGATTCTGTCTTTGGTGTGCTCGAATATCAAAGCGAAAATTTCCTTCATAGACTTCGGTATGAGAGCGACAAGAAAGACTACCTAAACCATAACGCTCAGCCGCGGAGACAGCCACTCCACCATTGATGTTTTCAAGGAATGTTGTGACCCATGGGTGATACCGCTGATGTTGCAAACAATCAAAAGGCTCTCCGAACGTTAGATCGCTGATCAGGTGAAGGGTCGTCCAATTGTACAAGGCCATCAGATCTTGAGGCTTTGCGGCATTCTGGTGTATGCGCTGAATGAGGATTTCCACCTAGGGGCAAGATCACAGAATGCTATTCTTCTAATGCTTCAATAGGAAAAGCATGAGATAGGAGCCGTCGGTAGCGAGTGTGAGTGGCGTCATCGCTACCCACTATCTCTGAAGGTTTACCCTTGCGATGTCCTTCCATGCGGCTGCGGTAATGTAGGATAAGTTATCCGGTGCGACCTTCACAACGGGTCCATACTTGTCGTGAAATACTTTGACTCCGATGGGAAGTTGACCTTTGAGCTGCTTGTATATGAATGGAAAGCGGAACGCTGCGAACAGCTTTGGGCCAGGATAGACCCGAAGAGGGTGGAGGTATAATCTGTAAACAAAGTGAGCGGAGACGTAAACGAATACCCGTTGAAGTGAGCGGACACGTACACCGCAGCATCTATCGGGAATTATCTACCAAAGCAGCTGGGCCAGCGACTAGGAGTATCATGGCTGAGGGGTATAAGACCGGTGGAACTTGGTGTTGCATAGAGATCAGTAAAACGCGCTGATAGCCTTCCAAGAATTCGCGTCGAACGAGGATGTCTACAGTCGCAACATTCCGGACTTTGTGAACAACGGAGTGACGTCTAGGGGTAATGGGCTTGTCTCCCCGTACTTGCTTAAACCGGTGACAAAGTGAAGCACGAAATATAAGGTCGAGACGATTTAATCCTAACCGAAACTAAAATTTTATTATAATATTTAGGTTTTCCTCGGCTTTATTAATTTCTATCGTCGATTTATTTATTAATATTTATAGATAATAAAGTCTTTAATAGGCCTATTAAAGAGAAGTTAAAATAATAAAAATTTAAATCTTCTATATAACTAGAAAAGGCTGAGTACGTATTTCGTATATTACGAGATATTTTCTTTTATATATTAATATTAATATATTTTAACCTAAAATTATAAATTCGAGTCGAGATAAATATCTTTAATTTTATAATATTTATAATACTTTTATAATTATAATAGGATATAAAGTAGTACCCCGTCGTATTTTAGTCGCGTAAGATATAAAGATTAAAGAAAAAATATAAGATTTATAATAAAGAACTCCTTATAATCGTTATAATATTTAAATAATAATAGTACTACTTTAAAAATAATTTATATAAAGTTAAGGTCTTAATAGATTATAATAACTTAAAGGGATTTATAAATATTAAATAATTAAATAACCGCTAAATAAAATAGATTATAAAACTCTCGTCTTTTTATTTTACGATTATATATCGCTCTAGTAAAAATAAATTTAATCGATAAATTATCGCGACGTCTAAATTATAAGGGCTAAAATAATTTATTAGATTAAATATTATTTATATTAAACTAAATATTATTTATATTAGACTAAATATTATTTATATTATAATAAAAGTTATTAAATTTAGGAAAAATTAGTTCTAGCCTTATTATTACTATAATATAAAACGCTTTTATAAATATAGAAGATCTAGAAATAAATAATAATTTACCTATAATTAAACGGTTAGCCGTAGGTATATTATAAGGTTTAATAAATATAAAAACAATATTAGTAAGATCCTTAATATTAATTATTAAAGAGGTATATTAAATAATATATTTATTTAGGTTTAAGGAACTTAAATTTAAATAGGAAATTCTAAAGAGTTTAAATAAGATATTTATTTGAATAAACTATAATATAATAAATAAACCGCTTAACCCTATCGCTAAAGTTATAAATTATAAACTATTTATTCTATATATAATTATTAGATTGATAATTATATACGAAACGGCCTATAATATAAAAAGTCTATTAATAATTAAGTTAATTTATATATTATAAAAGGATAATTCTTTTTTATAAAATAAAATCGCTATTTATTAATAAACGGATATTATATATTCCGCTAGGGTTTAAACTCTCGATTTAATATTACTCGTTAAATACGATAATAAAATTTATATACCTACGGAGGAGTTAATCCGCGAAGAGTTATTACTAAAATATTATAATAATATTTTAATAAGATACTTTAGCGTTAAAAAGATAATAAAAATATTATTTAAAAAATATTACTAGGATACTTTACTCTAAAAATTGATATATAAAAATATATCGAGATATATAATCTCTATTAATAGGTTAAGGTATATAGGTACCGTTTTTATAATAAAATTAATTCTTCATTTTACCCGATTAAGCCGTAGAAAGAAATTATAAGAAATTATATTATAATATTACTACCTAATAAACGTAGAGGATAAGTTTATAACTCGGTATTTATAATAATAAAGAAGTATATTAAAATATTATAGTATATCTCTATTACTAAAACTATTAATATTATAGAACTAATAAAGTTAATATATAAAGGAATTATCCTTAAGTTTAGAGTACTAAAGAGTATTATATTTAATAAAGGATCCGTTTTTATAAATATTTTTTAATTAAAAGTATATTATTATTTAAAGATTAAGCGGCGCCTAAATAGTATATTCTATCTATAAACGGATAAATAAATATAATATTAAAATTAGATATTAAAGTATTATCTAAGAACCTTTTATATTAATAAATAAAATAATAAAATAAAGTTTCTATTAATAACTAAATAAATATATTATAATATATAGTATATAACGACGCGTTTAATATTATTTAAAATATTATACGATTATAACTTATCAATCGAGATATATCTTAAGGACGAGTTATTTAAAGGAGAAATTGTCAAAATATAAAGTAAATAATACTTACATTATTACTATATAGAGATACTAGAGCGACTAACTATAAGGGCTATTAAGGCCATACTAGTACCGCGCTATACACGCGGCTAGTAAGGTTAATTAACTCTTATTTCGATACTCCTACTCGATCGTAGTATCGATTTAATATAGTAACGCTAAAGGGTAAAATAAGTTATTTATTTTACTCTATAGTATATTAAAGTTAAATACCGGGTCGTAGGAGTAAATTAAGCGCCGGGTCGTAATAATAAACTAAATCTAAATATAATAATATCGGATCCCTCTTTTATTTAAACACCGGGTAATTAAAGTAAAATAAATAAAAATCTACTATTACTTAATGAAAATTCCGTTTTTTAATAAAAGGCGGTTCTTTAAAAATTTTATTTAACCTCTAATAAATACAGTATATATAAAAAATCCGTAGAAATATAGGTATAGGATCTATAAGGGCGAATAGGATATTATAAAACGATTATATAAAATACTATAAAGGCTACCTTAATAAAGGAAAGATATAAATAATACTACGGGCTCGCCTAGAGGGCGTATACAATATTATAAATACTCTCGCGTAGGCGCTATTAACGTATAATTCGCTAGAAACCGCGTAATCGCTAATTATTAAGGCCTTAAAAGGGGAGGTCTAGGATAAAGATTATAACGTCGATTTATTAAATTATTAGGCGTACGCACTAACTAAGGTCCTTAAGGATATTGGTATTACCGAATTATATACTTTTAATATAATAGTGTCTAGCGGTTTAGGTATATTTAATAAACCTATATTATATAAATATAAGGTTACGATACCGCAGCTTATTAAAGTCTTAAAATATATTAATATTATAGTTATAAATAATTATATAAATGCTAAGGGGCTCTCGAACAATAATTATATTTTAATAATACTATTTAAATTATTTATAATAGGGTCCAGCGATTTAATTAATATTCTAATTATTAAATAAAATTACGCCGGAGGCTTTAAGCGCTTCTAAAGATCGTTATATAAATCGATAATATTAAGTTCGGGGTACTCTTTAACCTAGTTACTCCGTTCTTTATTAATAAGAAAGTAAATAAGGTTAGGATATATATGATTATTAATATATAATTATATATATATAAGGAACTACTTTAATTCTTAGGTAATAATATAAAGACCGAGAAAGAATATATCGGGCGTATATAATATTTACGGTATTTAATATTCGATATTAATTATAACGGTTATTACGATCGAAGCCCGCGGTTAAATTAATTTAAATTAAGGGCGATATAGGCTTTAAAAATAACTAAATAAAATAATATATTAAAATTTTAGATCGAATTATTATAGGGAGTATACTAAAGATATATAATATAATAGGTATACTAGCCCCCTATATAAAATTAGGAAATAAGGTTTAATATCGTAAATTATTTAAAGAGCTTTAATACTTAGTATAGAGCCGTATTAAGTAGGTATTATACTATAATAATAACTCCTATTAAGATAAAAAACGACTCCTATTATTTCTACGGTTAAGGAGTATACCTAGCGATATCGCGGGCTTTATAAAGAACTTTCTAGCCTAAGAGCTTTACGAAATATAACGAATTTATCTTTATTAAGAGCCTTAATTAACCCGTTAATTATTTATTTATCGGTGGGTATATATTCTAACTTAATTTCGTTAGATTTAACTTTCTCGCGTACGAACCATATTTAAATAACCTAGAACTAGGGGTTCTTAGCTAGCGCTATAATACCTTAATTATTATAATAAAGTATTACTACTTTAATAGTAAAGTTTTCTACAGTAATATCTAGCTCCCGTAATAATCTCTAAAGTTAAATAACCTCTAATATAACCTATATTTAACCGGTATATTCGGCTTTATATATTAATAAAATAATAATAAACTACCGCTTAAAAGACTAATTAATAACTTTATTTCTAATATTAAAAATATATCTCGAAGTTAAACGTCGGGTATTAAAATTATTTACTTAATTAATATTAATATACTCCGTAAAGGGAAATATAGAGCCGCGAAATATATTAATTATAAATAGGCGGTCCCTTTAAGGTACTGAAAAATATATTTAATAATTTTTTAATAAAATTTATTTAGGTTAAAGCTATAACGGTTAATAACGGATATAATATATACGATATCGGGCCTTATACCTAATATAGCGTATATAAAAGAATTAATAATAGATTAATATTAAATACGGGAGTTACCGGGAGCGAGGAAATCCTCGTTTATTATATATAGTTTTTCGGTATTTATAAAAATAGTAATTAAATAGGTATCTTATATACCGAATTCTCTTAATATCTTTTTAATATAAATAGACTAGTTTAATCGGAGGATCTTATTTATTTTATCCCGTGATACCGATATATTAAAATAATAAAAATAAGACCTTAGGTTATTTATCTAGAATTATTAAAAAAAAGCGTCTTTAATATTATAAATAATAATACTATCGGGGCTAATAATAAATAGGTCGTTTATATAAGCGGCGATAATAACTCGATCTTTAATATTAATAAAGATATTTTTATTAAAGATAAGAGTATAAAAGCCTAAAGTTTTTAGGAAGTTAAATAATATTTTAAATTATATTTAAAATAATTATTTTAGTTTATAAAGGGCTTTATTAAAATAATAAACTATATATACTTTAGAGCTAGCGGTAGGAAATCTAATAAATTACTCGATATAGATTTCTTCCTATACCGCGCTATATAAAAAAGCGGTTTTAATATTTATTTATTTAAAATCCTAATCTAGAGTAATAGCGAGAGTAAAGATAACTTTATAATTTATAAACTTTATTATAAAGGCGAAAATCTTATTATAATCTAGACCTTCTCGTTATTCGAAACTATAAATTATTTAATATATTTTATAATATAGTATTTTATTTATATATTATTCTAAATTAAAGAATCGAATTTATTCTATATCGTTAATTATTAATTTATTTCATTATAATTATCGGCTATAGCCTCTTTATATATTTTCGGCTCCCGTATTTCGGCGCGTATAACGAAAATTAGGAAAATATATAGAGCGATTAAATTAAAGAATTTATATCGAGGTATAACCGAAGGTATATATAATTCGGGATACTTTTATAGGACCTTAATAAATAACTTAATTACTAGTTACTTTATAAACTATAATAAATAGATTTATAATAAATAAAACTATAAAGTATTATCGCTTTTAGGGGGTTATTTATTTAATATAAACGGCTCTAAATATATAGGCGAGCTTCTATCCTCGCTAGAATTATTATTAAAGTCGGCTTTAACCGCCGCCCGCTTTAATAATTAAATAAAACTAAAAATTATTATACTATATTTTTATTATAATTTAAATATAACTTAAGGTATTCGTTTAATAAAATAAATATTATTTAATTATATAAACTCGCCTTTTTTATTAATAAAATAATAAATTATATTACTTTTATACCCGATTAATTTATATTTAATAATATAAGATTTAAAATACCTTATTTTAATAATAATATTATTAATATAGATTTATATTTTAAAGCCGAGAGTTTTTAAATAACGAAGATTAAACTTAATATTATTAATCTTTTTAAATAATATTATCTTAATATTAAATTCGGGGGATCGATTACAGAGGTAATTAATTATAAAAATAAATTCCGATTAATACTTCTTCTTTATACCGCTTTTAAGGAGTATAATATATACTTTATAACCTAGGCTCTAGCCTAAATATTTAATAATATTATTAATTTATAAAGTATCGCGAGTAATATATTTAAATAAAATTCTTTTCTTTTCTCGGTAGGTTATAAATACCTTAAAATTAAATTCTCCTCCGCTATTGATATAATAATATTTAATTTACTATATAGGTCGCTCGCGATTAACGGTATAAATTTTAAATATAAAGAGGAAATCGCTTTTATATATAAAGATAATAATATAGAACTTTTTAATAAAATTATAAAATATAGTTTTAAAATAGCGGGCGCCGTTATAGGCTTCTCTTAAAGATACTCTTTTATTATTAATATTAATATATTTATACGGGTATTTACCCGGAGTAATAAAATATATATATAATACCCTTTTTATTCGCGATTAGATATATAAAGTATAGGTATAATCCGCCGGTATTAATTTATCTAGGTTAATATTTATAATTATTATCTTTAATTTCTTTAAATTCTATTACCCTAAATGATTTAATTAATAATATTATAACTTTAGATTAAAGGAGATTTATAAAATAATATATATATATACTTTTAGCCTAGGAAGAGTTTAAAATATAATTATTATCGCGATAAAATTTAGAGTAGGATATACCTAGGTATTAAATATAAATATTTTATTATAGGACGTAAAGTAAAAGTTAAAATCTTTATAATTAATAATAATATTTATAAAGATAATTTTAATAATCTTAACTCCGATTAATATTAATTATAATTTAAAAATAAGGTTCGACTATAAATTAAGGATATAAAATATATTAAATAAATATATATTAATTTAACGACTACTATTAATTATATAAATAATAATAATCCCTTATTTTACTAGGATTAGGTCATACTCGTTAATACCTATAATAAAGATATTTAGAATATTAATATAATCGTCACCGAAATAAGAACGGTCGTTAATAATATAATAATTATAAACGGTATCGAAGAGAAATATATAAAATAAGTTACTTTCATTAACGGCTATTATTTTAATATTTAAATATATCGGTAACTTTTCTTTAAAAGCGGTATTTATATTAATTTATTATTTTTTATTATTATAACCGCGTCTACTTCTTTAGCCTTAATTATAATTATTATTTTTAATAATATTATTACTTTCTTAATTCCGCGTTTTCTTTAGGTCTTTATTATTATAAAATATTTATCGCGGTAAATAATATAATTATAATTATCTTTTTCATAGTAAGAATAATAAATAATTTTTTTTATATATTTATTAAGGTTCGCCGATTTAACTATTATCGCGATATATCCCGGCGTCGCTTTAATAGCCTTTATACGAATTTCTTTATTTCTAATAATAAATAATAATCTATTAAGAGTAATAATCTAGGCGTTATTTATAATAAAGATAATAAATATTTAAATAAATATATTTTAGAAGGTATTAAATTTAATATCTAGATTTTAAAAATAAATATTAATTAAAAATATATTAAATAATATATAGTTTAAGTTTTTTAATTTAGTATTAATCTTATAAAATTTCCCGGTAGATTCGGTAATATCTATATATTCGCCGTATTTAAAGTTATTAAAACTACGGATCGTTTCGTTAAAAATACTAGAATTTTAAAAGCGGAAGAATTTTTTTAATATATTTTAAATCTTTATAATAACGGTGATGTCCTTTATTATTTAATAAATATTAATTTTATAGTATACTTCTATAACTTTATAAATATATTCGATTTTATCCTCCTAAATATCTTTTATAGCTTATAAGGTATATATACCTAATTATTTATAATTATTTCGGTTAATAATAACTCCTAGACTAGATATTATAAAATAAATATTTATATAATATTTATAAAAGAGTTAATCCTTATTAATTTAAAATATAAATATAAAGCCGAGAGGATAATTTCCGTTAAAATAATAAACGTTATTATTATTTAATATTTCGATATCCGAGTAAAATAAATTAGAGGAATCTAATAATATAGGCGCTAAAGAACCTACTATTATTATTATTAATATTTATAACCGTAAATCGGTTAATAATTAAATTAAAGGAGTTTTAATTTCAAACCTAAATAGATTTTATATATTTAATATATTAGTATTAAAGTTTATAACGTCTCGATATACCCGAGGTATATAATTATAAAAATATAAAATTGAGAAAGGATAAAAAAATAAATCGGTTATAAATATTATAATATTATTAAATTTATTTTCGATCTATTTATAATTCTCGAAACCGATATTATTATATAAAAATAGAAAATTAAAGGCGGTATAATTCGTACGAAGATTATAAAATAAATTATCTAAGAAATACTTTTATAGGTTATTAATAATATCTTAATTAATTTAATTAAACTATTACTCTAGGGGAGAGCTTAGGGGATTATTTTATATTATTAAATTTTAAAATAATTTATATAAATATTATAATATATATTAATTAGAAATAAGAGGCTAGAATTAAAAAAGCTAGTAAAGAGATAATTAAAAAATAATTAAGAATTATTAAAATATTTATCCCTCTTTATTAAATAATTCTAGGTTATTCGAATCTTAACTTTTTATTATTATTAACGAGGTAATACCCCTAGAATTATAATAAATTTAAAATTATTAACGAGTTTATAAGGAATAAATTTATTTATATATTAATTTATTCGGTTTTTATTAATCTAAAATCTTCGGTATCCGGGGCTAAATTTATAAAATTAATTTAATTATAAAATTTAATTATTAAAATTATAATCTTTTAACCACCGAATATTTAACTCTTAAATTAACGAAAGCGGTAAAGTATATTAAAATACCGGCGTTATAATAACTACTATATTAAAATATTATTATAGGTATTATTAGGATAATATAATAAATACCTCGAAATATTTTAAAACTAATATTTAGTTAACTAGATAAACTATTATATTATTAATATAATAATTATAATAAAAGCGATTCTAGCTAATTATAAAAATAATAATATACTACTTTAATATAGGAGGGTAAAGAAATAACGTATATTAAATAAAACCCTACGTCCGGGCTTATAACCTATTAAAATATAAAGTAAATAATATTTTTATTATTATTATATAAAGATATTAGAGCGATTAACTATAAAGGCTACTAAAGCTATACTAATACCGCGCTATATATACGGCTAATAAGGTTAATGAACTCTTATTTTAATAAAAATACTATCGGTAAAAAAAAGAATTAAGAAAATAAAAAAGTTTAGAGAATATTTATAAAGATATTAAGAAATTATAATAAAAACGTAGAAATATTATTATAATAAAAAGTATAAATTAAAATCATTTAATATAAATAACCTAGTATTATTATTAATAAAGAATCTCGTATAAAGACGACTAAATAAAAAGCTCTTTTATAGATTAATTAAATTATTTAAAGTTTTTAATATAATTAGGTTATAGGTATATCGCCTAGTATTATTAACGAATTATTGTATTTATAATATTTTTTATATATTATTACTAGAACTATATTATTATAAATAAAACGATATATTAATATTAAATATACCTTTACCGGAATTAAAAAATAATATTAAAGAATAAGAAATAAAAGAGATTTTAAAAAAGAGAAAAATAAAGAGCGTAACCTAATATTTAATAAAATAAATAAATAAAATAAATAACTTTAATTATTAAGAGAATAAAGACGTTACTATATATATAAAAGAATTATATAAAATATATAATTAAAAAGTAAAGATAAAGAAGAAAATAAAAAAATAAAAAAAATATTATTAATTATTAATATTTACGGGTATTATAAACGGCTTATTTCCTAATTTTAATTATAACGAGTTTTTTATCCTATTTTCTTTTCTAATCTATAAATAATTATAAAGATAATAACGATATAAATCCTATTATCTTTTCCTTTAAATTAAATATATAAATATCCTCTCTTTAAATATTAATATTAAATTTTTTAAATATAACCTCCTCTTTTAAATCCGTATTAAAAGATATATTAAAAAATATATTAAAAAAAGTCGTAGAGTCGAGCGTAAAAAATAAAGGTATTATATATAATATATTATAATTAAAGGTTATATCGACGGCGGGGTTAATAACGGCTTTAAAATTTATATTAAAATTAAAATTAAAATTATTAAAATTATAATCCGATTTTAAGGAAAGGCTTAATAATATTTTTAAATAATAAACTAAACTAGAAAATATTAATATATAATAAATATTAACTTCGTATATTATTTATATTATAACGGATTATATCTTTAATTCTTTTTAAAAATATAATAATATAAGCTAGAAACTAAAGACCTATTTATATTATATTAATAAAATTAGATCTATTAAATCCTATTATATATATATAAGTTTTAATAAACTTTTTATAATATATAATCTAATAACGAAACGTATCTAAAGAACCGTATAATTAATAATAAATAAATAGAGCGTTAATATACCCGCGGTATAATAACGGAACCTAATAATATTAGTTATATATCTTTATAAAATAAAGTATAACGAACCGGTAGGTAAAGATAACGTAATATATAATAATAATTATATATTATATTTACGCGGTTATTATAGGAGAAGTTATTATAGCCGATATATTTTAAATAATATAAATAATAGGTTTTTAAAAGAGTAGTGGAAAATTATAAATATTTAATAATCTTTAAATAAAGAGTTATAATAAATATCTAAAGAGTTAATACTATTAAAATATTAAACTTTAGTAACGAGTTATTATTATAATACGCGTACCTTATTAAATAAAATAAAATAAGAATTTTAGAAGTTAATAATAAATAATAATAATATATATATATAATTCCTTTTAAATAAAATGAATATAAACAAGACTACTATCTAGGCCTTCCGCCAAGACTTAAGTCGGTTAAACTTCGGTTATAAAATAGTTAGATACTGGTTCCTAGAGGGTTTTAGGATTTTAATAATTAGAATACCGTTTATAAACCGTTCTAAAACTGTTATTAAATGGTCGGGAACCTATTAATTACTATTAATTACGTAGGAACATTTCTAACGGTCGTTAAACGGTTTTTAGATAGTTATATATTATATATAAATTATTCGTTATAAGTAAGTTGTTCGTTATAAGTAAGTTGTTCGTTATAAGTAAGTTGTTCGTTGTAAGTAAGTTATTCGTTATGAATAAGTTAATTATTATAAGTAAATTACTACTTTAATATTATTAAGGTATTATATCCGTAAACTATATCGCCCAAAAGACTATTTATATTATATATATTTATAAAGTTTATTATAAATAGTAAAGAAGTAAAGGTCGTATAAAAAGTATAAACCGCGAAGGGACTAAACAAGTAATATAAAGTACTAATAGGTACTAGTAGCCTTCCGTAGTACCTACTATACTAATTATCGGAAGAGTCGCTACTATCCTTATTAACCTAGTTATTACTATTATTATCCTAGTTATTACTATCATTATCCTAGTTATTACTATTATTAATAACGATATATTCTATATTAATAAGGTCCCCGCTAGTATTACCGCTCGTAATATTTTATTCCGAATCACTTATAGTATTATTAGTAATAGTATTAATATTCCTAATTCTAACTCTACTAACTCTATTAACTCTATAATCTAAATCGATATTAAACGTATCCGAGTCCTTATTAATATTTAATTTTAATCGGCGTTTATTCTAGATCGTATATAGGATAGCCCTTAATAGGTAATTATTAATATTTAATTAAAAATCATCTTTACTATATAAGGTATTAAATAGGTCGAGGAGATACCGCCTATCGTATTTAAATTATTACTAATTGAAGGGCTACTCCTCGTGAAACTCGGTTATACGTTAATAAATAACTAGCTAAAGAAAGGCGTCTAGGATATCTATAAATAATATATATACGGAAGGCTTTATAATATATATTTTAGGAATCGTAGCCCCTCGGATCTAATTTCATTAAAGTCTACTATATTAATAATAAATTTAAATATCGACTCTAGTTATGATTTATTATACTTTTAATTAATAATACTTTTAAAGGTTTTAAAAGTAACTAGCCTTAAAAATTAATTACGGCGGCTTAGTTTTAAAGTTATAATAAAATATTATTACTATTTATTAACGGCCGAGAGGATAGTCTATTGGAATATAGGAGTACAGGACTACTTAGTTACTACTAACTAAACAGATACTTGGCAATACTTGGTATTAGGGTCTTACACGTATGTTCGCTCTTATCCTCTATAGACAATTAATCAAGAGGTATTTCTACCTACTATAATTTAATAGGTTATAAGCCCGGGCTCTATATATATATCCACTACGTACTCCCTATTCCATAATAAATAATAGTAGTAATATAGTATAGTTATATTATAACTACGCTCTTATAGCGCGTACTAAATTACGCCCGTACAGAATTTTTCTTCTAGACGGTAAATTAAGGCTTAGTACCTAAAATATAGTTCCGTCGGCCCTACCGCTACCAGGAAATAACCTAATAAACTATATACATAACTATAAGGAAGTAGTTAATCGCACTATATAATATACGCTAGAGAGTGGCCAATCGCTTATAAAGAGTTTATATACCGCCAGAAAATAACTAATAAGCGAAGTACGCTACTAGAAAATAACTAATTACTATACTAAGAAATAGCTAATTACCGTAATCGGCTAATATTAGCGTACTTTATATATACCTAAATAAATACCTTAGGGGTAGCTATATACGATAGCTATTTATTATTATTAATACCTCTATATAGCTTATTAAAATCATTACTAGCGTATTATAGCTTTAAACTTATAAGGTCTTTTTAAAGCCTAGAATGATCGTAATTAATTACCGCTATAGCTCGTTTACCGCTTTAAAAAATAAGCGTTAATAGCGTTAGTAGCGTTAATAACTAAAAACGGACTTATAACTCCGTAGTCGGGGGGAAAAATACTATAAACTATAATTATAAGTCGTAGTTATAACTATAACTCCTATTATTAAAGTAGTTACTAAAACTATTCACCCTTATTCCCTTGTATAAAATAATAGCGAGCCGAACCCTAAATATACTATCCTCTAAACTTTCAGCCTCGCCGTTTAAAATAACTATAATAATAATAACTACTAAAACGAAAATAAAACCTAGAGTAACTTAAGACTAAACCTCCCTATTTAATTACTAAATAATAATATACTTTTTAAAAACTCTAGCTCCGTACCTTTTAATAGACTAGGTAAATAATCGACTACCTCCGTAATAAAATATATATATACGACGATAAAAGAGACGTTAATACCTCGTATATATACCGTCATCGATCCGACTCTTTCGCTAGCTCTAGTTACTCTAAATCAATACTAGAACTACCTAATAATACTAAACTATTCGGCCTTATACCTAGGTCACCGCTAGTATATCGGTATTTATAAAGACTATTTAGGTATTTACTAAAGTCGAAACTTTAAATTTAATAAAAGGCTTTATTAAATAGAAGTAGGATATATATAATAACTTTAATATAATAAACTTATAGGAATACCTCGAAGATCTATTTATTATAGTCCTAGAACTAGACGTAGGTAAGCCTAACTACGATATCGATACTACGTATTAGTAGTTCACCGATAATAAAATAATTTATAATATCCTCCGTTGTATTATCGCCCCTATAACCTACGCTAAAATTAAGAATAATAAGGTCGCTATTATAGCCTAGACGACTATTATAAACGAATTCAAACCTTATAACTCCGGCTACCTATATAAGGTACTAATTAAATTCAATTAATTTACTACTAGTTAATATAATAGTCCTAGCGACTACGCTAGTAAGTTTCAAAAGGTTTATAACGAATTTTATAACTTTAACTACCTTAAGTTTAATAATAACCTAATAGTCTAATAATTCTACCGTAACCTTAACTCTAATTACTAGCGCTACTATAAAATATTCGCTAAAAACCACGACCTTTTTAATACCGACGGTACTACTAAAACTACCTTAAATATAGCGATCTCTCGCTTCCGTAATATACTATACCTATAGGCTAGTAGTACTAGTTATAGTTAACTAGTATTTACTATATATACCTTAACGCCACAGCGTATCTAAGGGCCTAATTAGGAAGGGACTATTCGATCGTACCCCTACTACACTAACTTTATTAAGCGGGTACGATATTATATTATCTATAAAAACCCTAGTATAATAATCTTAACTATAATAACCAGCGCGACCGTAACCGGCGCGGTCGAGGTAGCCGCGGTAGAGGCGGCGGTAGGGGCCAAAATAACACTAGAGATAATAGCGATAATAATAAAAACTAAAATAATAAGAGTAAAGATAATAAATCCGATAAATTAAATAAGCGCTAGAGGTCTAATACCGAAGGTAACTCTAATTTAAGGAATATAAAACGCTACTACGCCCTTATAGGTATTATAGTTAATATTTCTAAACTCTAGGTCTTAAATACCGGTACTACTATTTATATTAACCACGATCGCTCTATTTTTATAAAATATAATAAGTTTAAAGGCGCCGATAATATTAATAACTTTAAGGGCGGCCTAACGTTATATAATAACGACGTTATTCGGTTATTATACTTAGGCGATAAAAACGTATAATATTTTAAAATTAATAACGTTATATACGTTCTTAATAGCGGCTTTAATATTATTTCCTACGCTAAACTTTAACGAGCTAGTTACCCCCTAGGCTTTATTTCTAAAAGGATCTTTATCGGATCTAAAGAAATTACTATAATCCTATAAAACTATAACCTCTACGTTCTATATATAAATTAATAGTAGCTAGTACTAGCTACTATTAATATTAAAGCCCTAACCTAATAATACGAGAGACTCGGTTATTTAGAGAAAAATAATATAATACGGCTATTTAAAATAACTAACGGTATCGACCTATTAAAGATTAAGGGCGATAACGGCTATAAGACCTATAACGTTATAAAGATAAATACTTATTCGTATAAACGCAGCCTATAAAAGGGCCGTTTCGAATATAACGTTATTTATAGTAATATTATTAATCTTAGGGCCTATAACTTCGGCTTTATAATTACCTATATTAATAATAAACTTAAATATAACTACTACTACTTTATACCTAATAAAATAAATGTATTTAGCGCCTTTCATAGCTATAGATCCGCTAAAGAATATAATAACTACCGTATTCATTACCTCTATACCGATAAGGATCTTATATATACTAATAGGGCGTTCGCTAACTACCGGTATAAATATAATATCGTCTAGAGCTACTTTATCCATAAGAACCCTTAAATAAATAATATATTAAAACGCGTTAACTAAACCCTACTCTAGAAGGTATACGCCCTATTAAATAATAACGGCCTTAATAAAATATTAATTCTAAAACTTATCTCGATTATAAACTAGCTCCGAAATCGGTCTCTTATAATTATAATAGATATTACGCCCTATAAAGACTCTACTAGAATACGTCCTAATCTATCGTATTTATATAATATTAACTAAATCGGCCTATATTAGGATCGTTATATTATAAGTAAAAATTAGTAGAAGTTTATTTAACGTAATACTAAAGGCGCCCTCGTTAAGTATAAGGGTAACTATTTTCATCGAATATTAATATTTACGGGTAAAATACTCCGCTTTATTTAAATTTAATAAACCGAGGAGCGCTATACTAGAAATAAACATACTATAATATAGGTACCGCTAGTTAATAAAATCTCTAGAATAATTCCCCGTTAAGGGGGCGACGTTATAGTAAAATATAAAAGTACCTTAAACCTATATAAACCTCCTATTAATATAGAATCAAATATCGACGATTACGGATATAGTAGTAGTAGCTCTAAACTTATTATAGCCCCTTTATAATAACCTATTAGACGTACTATCTCGTTACGGTTATTAAAGTTAAAAGCTAATATACCTAGCCCTAGTTAAACGCTATAGCCGCTACTAACTATAAGCGACGCCTTATCGCGAGTAATAACACTAGAGTCCTCGATCTCTAATTTATTAAGTAATATAAATCCAGCCTAATGTTCCCTCGCCTCCGCCTCGCCCGTAATATTAATAAAGGTATTTAATAAATATCTAGAGCTACGCGAACCTACCCTCTCCCCCGACCTAATAATACTACTAGTTAAGGTGTTATTATATAAACTATATAAACCTAAAACGTATAAGGAAGCCATAGTTAATACCCTAAATAAAATATACTAATAACTCGGTATAAAGGCCGAAATTAATTCACTTTTAATTAATAGTACCTAGATACTAGTTAACCTACCCTATAATCGAAAAATCCTTCGCGGTAAATAAGTCTATAAACTTAAACGTAGCGCCGTTAGCGAGATAACTCGCTATAAAGCCCGCTAGGTTATACGTAGCTTTAAATAACGATATAAAATCGATTTTAATAAGACGTTTACTTCGGTAGTTAAGCCTATAAACTATAAAGTATTATTCGTTATTATAACTACCTACGACCTAGAGCTTAAATAGATAAATATATAAACCATTTTCCTATACGACCTAATTAATAATAAAATCTACGTCGAATAACCTACTAGTTTCGACGATAGTTTAGGTCGTATATACTTCCTAAAACGTACTTTATATAGGCTTAAATAATCCCCTCGAGTATAATATACTATCTTTATAATTTTCCTAGCTAAGCTAGGCTTTATACCCTTAAGCGCTAACTTTAGTATATTTCTTAACTATAAAATATAATTAATTATTATACTATATATCGACGATATACTAATTACCGGCGCCGGTAAAGATATTATTATTTAACTAAAATAACGCTTAAACGATAAATATAGGATAATTAACCTTAGCTCTATTACGCACTATCTTAGTCTTAAAGTATCGTACGATCGCCCGAATCGTACGTTATCTCTTAGCTAGGAAATATACCTAGAGCGGGTACTTAAAGATTATAATATATTTAATACTAGAGCTAAAGTTATAGGAGTCCCTATAGACTTTATAATTAAACTCGTACTAGCCGATAAGAGATATTAAGTTAAAGCTACCTCTTTTACTATATACTAGTTAGCCGTTAGTTTATTAATATATACTATAATAAGTATATAACCTAATATCGCTTACGCGGTATTAGTAATAAATCGTTATATTTCTAACCCCGATAAATCCTATTAGGCGGCTGTAAAACGTATCTTCCGTTATTTACGCGGTATATTATATATAAAGTTAGTCTTCTAGGGTTAACTCGCCCTATTAGAGGGTTATATTAATACTAATTAGGCGGGTAATTATAATATAAGGTATTCTACCTCTAGCTATATATTTAATCTCGGTAGTATAATTATTAACTAGTAGTTTAAGTATTAACCGACTATTATATTATTATCCTATAAAGCCGAATACGCGGGCTAGATTTAAGTTATTAAGGAAGTTATCTAGCTTAAAAGGCTATTTAAATAATTAATACCTATTACGCGTATACCCTATTCCGGTAGAGATTTAAGCTAGTATATATTAATAGTGCTCGTTATTATATTATTTACGCTAGCCTCCTACTCCGCTCTACTAGCCTACTTTATATTTACGATAATTATCTTTTATAATAATTAGGGTATTATGGCCCTAGCTAAAAACCCCTAGGACTATAACCGTATTAAATATATTACGATCTAGCACTATTTCTAGCGCGAAAAAATCGTAGTAAATAAAATCGAGTTCCGCTATATTCCGATTATAGAGTAAATCGTTAACGGCCTAACTAAGGCTCTTTTTAAAATTAAATTTAATATCTTTCGTATAACCCTAGGTTTATAATAAATACGACCTTATAAAAACCTATTAACGCTTTTATAAAAACCTATTTACGCTCCTATAGGAGTTATCCTATACCGGTAAATATTAAAATACGGCTCTACGGGTTTATCTAGAGGCTCTACGGGCTATATTTTAGTAACCTAATTAATAATAAATATTAATATTTAAATCAATATTAACTAATAACTACCGTATCGAATACTACTAAACTTTCAGGGCCCTATCCAAGGCCTTTATAAAATATACTCTCTAAATTTTAACTAAATCGTGTCCGTATATATAACGGTATATCGAAAATCGCGCTAGGCACTTTTTAAGTTATATACGGCGACGATAAAATTACCTTATAATTTATCGTTCTTATTTAGCCCTCCTATAACCCTTATTAATAAATATATACATCGCTAGAATATCCCCTAAGTATCCGTTATAATTATATATCGTTATACCCGTAGTATTTAACGCGGTCCCCGTAGTATCTTAGGCGGTCTTTATACCCTTAATAATCGCTTCCCCGTAGAACCCTATAATATCCGACTATTTGAAATAATCTTCTCGTGGTATTTATATCGTTTATTAATATTCCGACCTAATTACTACTTAAATTTAGCGTATATAGGTTAACTATTAAATAAAATTTTAAAATACCGTATTTTATTAAAAAACGGAATTTTACTCCCTTAGCCCCCACCGACGTAATTTAGCCTTATAGCTTAGCCTCTATTAATATAACTTAGCCCTATAACTTGGCCCCTACTAATTATAACTTAGGCCTATAATTTAGCCTCTATAAACTATGGTTTTAGCCTCTATAGCCTATTATAACGACCCTAAAATAGGGGGAATATAGGGCTATTTTAGAGACTTCTTAATAGAGGATTTTATTCGAGTAGGAGTATTAGAATATAGGAGTACAGGACTACTTAGTTACTACTAACTAAATAGATACTTGGTAATATTTAGTATCAGGGTCTTACACGTATATTCGCTCTTATCCTCTATAGATAATTAATCAAGAAGTATTTCTACCTACTATAATTTAATATAGTCGTTTTCTATTATTTATAATATATTTAAATCCTCTTCCGGGCCTCCCTATATATAGGATCGTTAGATTTTATACCTAAAAAGACGGCCCGTATAGGTTTATTAATATAGATATTAAATAAATATACTAAGAAATAACAACGAGTAAGAAAATTAAATTCTATATATACTTATTCCTCGGTTTTATTAAGCCGTTTAGGTTATTTCCTAATAATCTTATTTTAATTAATATCCTTATCTATTTATAACTTTTTAACTTTTTATAACTCTTTAGTCTTTCTTTAACTTTAGTTATCCCGTTATAATATAATTAAAGAGTTATTACGAGACCTTATATTATCTTAGTAAATAAAGGGCCTCTTTTAACTAGCTATTATAGGGTCTATAGAAGACTTCTAGGGTATAGTAGACTACTTCTAAGGAGTTATAGAAGACTTCTAGGGTACGGTAAACTATTTCTAGGGTACGGTAGACTACTTCTAGGGAGCTACGGTAGATTACTTCTAAGGTACGGTAGACTACTTCTAGGTAACTACGGAAGATTTCTAGGGTACGGTAGAAACCTTCGGCTAAGGCTAGTACTAGGACTAAACTTTTAATAATAAGGATTTACCTTATAAAAGGGGGTTTAAGAGAGGATTAGGTTAAGATTAAACTCCCTTAATCTAAATTCTTATTAACTAGCTTTTATCTAAAAGAATATATTATTTACTTTTTTAGGACTATTAGAGGGTAAGGTATCTTCCGTCTTTAAATCTTTATTTAGGTCTCGCTTTCATCGACGGGCGTTATAATAAAATATAATTCCGATTAATTTATCTCTTAATTCCCTATTTTTCGATATAATAGGTTTATCGGGTATAAATAACTTAATTTATTACCGGGATCTTTTTTTCCTAGGTATTAAGACTTTAAAAGGTTTCGATATAGGAGTAGTTTTCTAGGACTCGCCCCTAGCTATAAATACTACTTCGTATAATTAAAATAACTTTACGATAATAAATAGGATAAAGATTTAATATAAAAGACGAAAGAGTAGACTAAATAAAGAGCTAGGTAATAAATATATATTCGATTCTATAAAAAGATATAGTAGGCGCGGGTTAGATTCCGTTATTCTACGCTAGTACTAATTTAATATAATATATAGTATCGAAATTCTATCCTACCTTAATAATTATATCTAAGTATATATAACGTTTACCGCTATTATTAAATATGATTTAGAACTCTAGGTAAATCTTATCGGAGTATATATATATTCTATAATCTTCTATTCGTTAATTATTATTTCCGATTATTTATTTCATATTATTATAACTCGCTAGTACCTACTAAACTCGCTAAGGCCTATATACCCTTTAATTCCCTATTTCCCTTCTCTTTCCTTATATTCTTAAACTCTATTATAGCTCCTACTCTAGTATAATATACGAAAGGCCTTATTAATTATCTCTTCTTTTAATACTAGTAGCCTCATTATAATATCTATTCCTAAAGGCTTTATTTATATCTTACTCTAAACTTAGTACTATTAAAGACTTCCGTTATATCTTATTTAATAATTAATAATATTACTAGAAATCTTTAATTATACCTTACCCTTAGTTTACCGAAGGTTATTATTTATAACCTTCCGTAACTATACCTACCTTAATTAAAAACGCTAGTAAATATATATTAATATTACGGAAACTAGACGCGTTAAGACGCGAATTAGGGTTCACAATAATAAAAAAGATAAAAAAGTTTATTAAAAGTAAATATTTTAAACCCTTTTTCGACGAGTATACGAAAGCCTAGATCTACTCATAATAAACCTACATAAAATAGTCCGGCGGAGGTAAAGTATAAAGAGTCGGTCTAAAGTATATAAAAATAAAGTTTATTAACGGTAAAAGAGCCGGTAACGATAAGTTCTTTTATAAATACCTAGATAAGGACTCCTAGGATAATATCGACTATTATACTATAATACTATATAATATCTAAAAGGCTAATCTAAAGAGTATTTAGGGTTTATTCTATAAAAAGGGCTTCTTAAAGGCGGAAATATATATTAGGATCTAGGCCTTAATTAAATACTAGGAATATAATTCTATACCTTTACGAAGGCTAAAGACTTCTAAACCTATAATACCTACTAAAAAGCCTACTCCTATTATCGGTAGAGATAAAGAGTAGTATCTTAAAGAAAATTAACTTATATTTAATAAAGATTAACTTATTCTTATTAAAAATCAGGAGTAAAATAAAGAGGATATTTTTTAACCGTTATAAAATTTCGATACTAAAGATACTATTAAGAATATTAATATTAAAGTTAAATTAGAATACCTAGAAAATAAATAATAAATAATTATACTACCTAATTTTTTATCTTTTAATAATAATTGTTTTTTATTAACCCATACTCTATCTAATACCGAGTATATATATATTAAGAATAATAATAAGAACTTCGATATCTCTAAAAGATTTTAGAAAACTTAGTTAATAAATTAAATTATAGAATATCATAACGATATTTAAAGCTTTAGGGAGAAGTTAGCTTTTATTATTAATCTCGATAACTTAGCCTTAAAAAAATAAACTATTATTTTTAAAAAGTTAATTTAAGATTTTAATAAAGATTTATTAATTTATAATAACTTCGATAACGTAACTAGAGATAATTTCGATAAATAATAAAAATAATTAAATAATATTAACTTTTAGCGGGAAGATATTAAGGTAGTATATAAACTATTAAAAATACCTTAAGAAGGGTCTATAATAATCTTTTATATACCGGGTATATCGTTATTTTAAATACTCGAATTCTAGTAGCTAGTAGCCGTTAAGGCGATTACTAATTTCTATAATAACTAACTAGGAGGTTATATTTTAGTAGATATAATAAAGTTAGGTAAAACCTAGGTTATTATATACTTCTTATTATTTATAAACTCTTAACTAACCCCTTACGGAAGGTTTTATACTTTATTTATACTATACCTTACGGAAAGCTTCCACGGCTTTATACTCTATTTATACTATACTTTACGGAAGGCTTCCACGGCTTTATACTTTATTTATACTATATTTTACCGAAGTCTTCCGTAGGGCCCTTAACTAACCCTATAAAACCTTTTACTAATAATATTAAATAGAGAGGATAATAATAGAGATTGGATATATTATTATTAAACTAATCCTTATTCTTATACCTAAAAAGTTTATTATTTAATGAATTATATAAATCGAACTTATAGCCCTAGGAAAGTTTAGTCTCTATAAATACTAGGGTAACGTAAAAAGATATAAATTAACTATAAGCGACAGGGCTATAAAGGGTAAACTTATATAAAAGTATTTAATTTTTAATAGAGAGGTTAAGAATTATTATATTATCGTTATAAATTTATATAGTACCTTTATCGCTTATTATAGGCCAAGTATATAACGCCTATAGCGTATTAATTCAAAAGGTTAGATAAAAATAAAGGTAGATACTAGGATAAACGAATTAAATAAACAATAACCCGATCGCCTTAATTATTATTTTAAATATATAATAATAAATAAAGCTTATTTAATTAAATAACTCTTAAGTAAAGAATCTACTACTATCTAATAACTAAAGGTAGATTTCTATATTCTTATAATAACTACTCTAATCCCGAATAATATCGATGATTAGCGTGGCTATATATTATTTCTTAAGGCCAAAAACATTAATACCTAGTAGGAGGAATAGTTCCTTCGAGAGATAAACTTTAAAAAGGATTTAAATTTATATAAACTTAATAATAACTACCTAGTTATAAAACTATAAATAACTTCGAGAGTATTAAAAGATTAAATCTATATAATAAAGATTACGCCGGCTAAAAAGGGTCTCTATATCGCCAAGGTCTAGAAGAACTATATAATATATCGGACTTACTTAAATTAAATACTATTTAACAAAGGTATAATAATTAGCTCGCGGTTACTGAAAATATAAACTATATTTATTAACTATACGTATAACGTAGAAGAGAAGGAGAAGTATAAAGTTATAAAAAATAAATTATTAGGGAATCTAATCGTACCCGGATCTAAGAAAATAAAATCTAAATAATTACTAGCCGTCTATAGAAAGCTTTTTATATCTATAATATCATTATTACTACCGCTACTCGACGATATATATAATCTTAAGGCGATAAACCTAAAGAAAACGTTTAATAAATAATTATTCCACCTATAATAGTTCTTAGATATAAATATAAATATTAATATTAAAAATCCTATTAATATATTATACATATTATATTAAGGCGCGCCTAAGATTAAGGTACTCCTACGGAATATTCGAAATTAGGTAAATACCCGCGCAGAGGTTCTATATCTTACTTATCTATTAAAGGCTTCGGTAGATATTAATCTAAAATTATAAGTTATTAAAGATTAAGAAAAGATATTAATATTCTATTAATTACCTATAATAACTGCGCTCCTATTTATAATATACCGACTACTATAATTAGAAGTAGTAATTATTACTATATTTCACTTAAATCAAGAGCGTTAGATCATTATCGACTAATTTAATCAAAATCGTTATAAGGTTTAAATTCTAATCATAACCTTCGCCGTTAAGGCTACGGGCCTTAACCTCCAAAAGATATATTAAAGAGTATATATTATCGAGGGGATAACTAATCTCGGTATATAAAATCAAGTTATTAATCGGGTTAAACGATTAAATAATCCGAATAAAATAGTATATATCTATAAGTATTATATTAGTAATATGTTTAACGATAAATAAATTATTCGGAATATTAAGAAAGTAATCCTAAAGACTATAACTACCCTTAATCGAATAATTTTCAGCGAGGATAATAATAATCCCGCTACTATAAATATCGGAGACTAGTATATTATAAATATATAATTTATCCGCTATAAGGATATAGACCTAATAATTTATTACCCTAAGTAACTAAAGATTCTATCTACGGATAACCTTTTTAGGTTTATACTACTCCGTACGAAAAGCTAGTATATAATAATATAAATAAATAATCTCTACTCTTAACCTTAAAGACTTTAAATCTAATATTATTTACAGGGTATATATAAATATATAATAATCCTAATATATATATACCTATAGAAGCCTTCGGTAATATTTATTATATTTAATAACCCTAGCGTTAAAGTCTCTCGTATAATTATAGGTATCTATATAGTAGCCCTAGCGCTAAAGCCTTTAATATAAATATAGGTATCTATATAATAATTAGTTTCTCTAGAAACTATAAAGTATATTAATTACTAGCTTATCTAGTAAAGACCCCGGTATATTAATACCTCTACAAAACCTTTCCGCGATACTCATTATAATTAATAGTTATATATAAGACGAAGTCTACGATACCCTAGCGCTAAAGCCTTTAGCCACGAAGGCTATTCATTTTATTTTATTCTTTTAGTCGTTTTAATACTACCTCCGGGTAGGTAAACCTAATTACTAGATAAATAATAATATCTCCCCTATATATACCTAATAGTAACTTAGAATATTAATACCCTAATTTCACTTACTAGACATTATAGTATATATTAAATAAAATTTATTCATTAAAATATAATTCTTTCTTTTTTCTAAAGTTTTTATTAAGTTACGAAATAATACCTTAAACCTATATCTCGGCTATATAACTATTAATTCATTAATAACTACTCGCCTAAATTCTCCTAAACTTTTAGTAAATTAAGAGGATACTAATAAATAATTATAATTATAATTATAATATTACGCGACTCTTACGTATTAAGTTATTATAAAAGTTACGTTTATATACGCCAGCCCTAATAGTAAAACATCTAGGTAGAAACATCGTTTAATTATTTATAATATTTTCATCCCCTTAGTCTAAACTATCTTCTTATAACTTTTCATGAATTCAGAACCTACCGTTATAATATAAGAGTAGTATATACTAATTTTCTTACCTTTTCTTAAATTTTTTGGCTAAAAGTTTAGAGTAATCTTAACTCCCGGCCCGTCCCGTAGAGTCTTAACTCTAATTATTTACGTACTTTCCTAATTAGGTTATAATTATTTATAACTAGCCTTTAATACTCCTACTTATTTATTTACCTACTTATACCTCGCTACGTATATAGTATATACGTTATAACTTCTCGGCCTCGAAATATTAATTACCTAGAAATATTTATATAGAATACTAATATTATATCTAATAAAGAAGTACCTTCATCCCTATTATCTTTATAATTATTTATATAGTAATTACTTTAGGTACCGGAGCTAGTCCTAGTACCCTAACCCAGTTCTTTACTACTTAAAAATACGAGTATAACTATAAAAAACTCCGGTAGGACTAATAGCGACGATAAATTATAACTAAAGAATAAAGATTTTTTTAGAGGTAGTATAAATAATATAATTATAACTTTACCTAATATTAATTCATATACCTTAATTAATATAGATAACGATTATAATAAAGATAATTTAGAGGATAACGAGGACCTTTTTATTATAAATAGCCTTTTACTATTTATCTTAAATACTAACTATATTATAATTAACCGAAAATATTAATAATATTCTTTAAAATCCTTGACTTTTTATAATCCTTTAATACCTTAAAGACCTTTATTCCGAAAACGAGAGCGAAGATAGTAACGGTTAAATATTATTAATATATACGCCTAGTATTACTCGTTTATTCTTACTCTTATATTTATACTAAAGCTAAATCTTATTTCTAGAAATACGGCCGCCTTCCCCGCCTTCCCCTATACCTTTATATAAAGTAGTTATCTAGTAAAGTAGTAAGGAAACTCTTCTACTACCCCTATATCTAGTACTAGGTTTATAGTTCGAGAGGTCGGGTTATTCTAGGGCCGACTATATTAGGTTATAAAAAATTATATAATTATCGAGGCCTTCCGTAAATAATAAAACGGATATAAATAACGAATAAAAGGAATTAGACCCTATATAAACTCTTCCGTTAAAGCTGGATATATTAAAATAATAGGTTCGACGTTATACCCCCCTACTCAAAATTATACGGAAGTCTTTAATAGTTATTATTAAAAAATAGTTATCTATTCCGTAATATTAGAAAGGTATATAACGTTAGAGGATTAAATATATCTTATAATAATATTAATATAATCCCTATAATTTAATTCGTATTATATTAACCGCTATAAAGCTCCGCGAAAAAGTATTCTTTAATATAACCGAATATATTAATAAACCTATAGAGCTATAATACTCTCGTATATAAAAGTCTTCGATTAAAACTACCTTTAATAAGGTATTTTATATATAGGTAGGTAAATCTATCTTCGCTAAAAATATTATCCGTATTAAAAGTTCACGTTTATATCGTATTAATTATATTACTTTTATCGGTCGAGATTATCGGTTAGTATCTAAAATAAAAGAGGATATTATTATTATAATATAAATAATTACTAAGAAACGATACGAATAATCTATACTATATATTTTTAATCTAGATTTTAGCGATAATTATAAGTACTTTTTTATTAAAGATATCTTACTTAAATAAACTCTAGATACTATTAACCGCTATCTTAATATATATTTTAACCGAGAATATAATAAAGATAAAAAAGAAAAGGAGTTTACTTACCCTAATAATCGTTTTTATATTAAAAGAGTTTTTAGTTTCTAAATATCTATTACTAGGCCTTTACGTTAATTATACTAGGCCCGTATAAAGTTTAAAGTAGTTTACTTTAACTATAAATATCTAAAAACTTTTATTAATAATTATTACACCTCCTTATTATATATACTATTTATTAATAACTTTAGGGTATATCGGAATATATACCGGGCTCTTAAAGTTTTCTATTTAATTCCTATATACCTCGATTATATAGAGCGTAGGAAACTAGTAAATATATTCATATTAATATTAGGGCCTTATAGTACGAATATTATTAATATTATTAAAACTTTCCGTAGGCCTATTTAAGACCTAGACCGAGGGCTAGAACTAGAAATCAACGATAAAATAAAATCGGTATATACTTTCAATATAATATTCCTTGGGGATATACTATAATAAACTAATAATAGGGGTTTTATACGATATAATATTTAAAGAGAATATCGTATATACTTTTATCTAAAAGAAGAGAGAGTAGATCTAGATTATAATATTATTCGGAATAAAAGATATTATTAAGAGACTATTAAATAAAGGGAGTATATAAAAAACCTCGATATTATAAAAGACCTTAGTAATTTTATTAAAGATATAGGCGTTAGATTTAAAGTATTATTAATTACGAAATTTACTCTAGCCCTCGATCTTATCTAGATACGGGCTTATAATACTCCTTATTTTAAATAAAGAGGTCTTAGGCGTATCCTTTAAAACTTTTTTATAATATTAATCCTTAGTAAATACAGTATTACTATATATATAAAAGTCTTTTAAAACTTTTAATTCCTATTAGGCGAAAGCCGAATTCAAAGCCTAACGTTTTGTATTTTATTGTAGTCCTTATCGGAAGTTAGTAAAGCTACTCTATTAATACCCTTAATACTCCGAAGCGATATTATAATTAACTAGATCCGGCTTACGTTTCTTTAGGTTATTAATAATATTATAATTATCGAGTCATTACCTATACGAGTTATTATTAAGGTATTTAGTCTAATTATACGATCTAATATATTTATAGATAGTTAATATTATACCGAACTAAATATCCTTTATTAATATATAATAAAGGCGCGTCGGGTATATTAAAAGTTAATTTTATATACTATAGTAATAATATCTACGGAAGGCTTCGGCGATAAAAGTAATAATAATAATAATAAAAATAGAGCCTTAGGTAATATCTTATTATAGGTAGTTTATTCTAGCTCCGACTCCGACGAAATAATACCGTTACCTCTAGCGCGAAAGAAGGGTAAATAGAAAAATAAGGTACTAAAGTCTTTAGTTAATAAATTCTAGCGGCTCTTAATACTACCTAATATATATATAGGCCTATACTTTACGGAAAATATTAGGGAATATATAATAGTTATAAATTCTAATATCCTAGCTAGCGAGTTAAAGTATAAATAATTAAATAATTATTATCCCGCTACTCGAGGTTAACATCTCTTTAGAATTTTTAAAAATATAGCCGATATCGTTACCCCTCCTAACCTTATAGGATACCTATTCGCTTAAGATATTATAAAATAATCTTTATAACTAGGGCTAGTAAAAGTATAGGATTATAATTACCCGGAAATAATAAAAGTATTTAGGCTACTCGATATATAATATCTAGCGCTTATAAAAAACTTTATATTAATTAGGGAGTAGACTATTAAAGATAATGAGGAGGGTCTCTATAATATAACCGGCGACGGCGAATATAAATCTATATAACTATTAATAAAGGGTTTCGAATTAGACCCCTTCTTTTATATTAAGATATCTATTAATTTAATAAAACTTAATCTATAGTATAAGTTTATTTAATATTTAATAGTAACCTATCGGAATAAATATAGGATATATATATTAGATTTAGGCTAGAAGGTACTAAAATAGTACTATAGAGTTATTTATATAAATCCGTAGGTTATCTTTAGAGTCGCTAGAGGTATATAAATATAAATATTAATAAAGCCTTCCGTAGAACTAATCGTCGTTATATCTATAATATGAATAACTACCTACGTATTAGTAATATTAAGGCTAGGTTAATATAATACTTCTACTACTCCTATCGCCGGAAGAGGTATATATTTCTAGTTATATATATTATAACTCCGCTACTAGAGTAAGATCTAGAGGTAACTAATAAAATAAATATAAATCGTCCGATTTTAGACCTAGTACTAGGACTATTAATATATTATTTCGAGGGGACCTAGTAAATATATAAACTTCTAACTTTTTTTTATAAAACGATCTATATAATTAATACTCCTAATAAGCCAGATTAATTTAATAAGGCGCGGTATATTATAGAATATATATAGGGGGTAGTATATTTATAATAATTAAATATAATAATAAAATAATACTTTAATAAGGTAATATATTAATAAGGAGAAAAAGTAATAAGATAATAATAATAGTCCTAGTAATAAGGTAATAAGGTAAAAAGATAATACTTTAATAAAATAATATTTAACGAAACGGCTTTAAGGGGATAGAAGAAAGATTTAATAAAAGAGACGAAAGACTTCGATAGGATACCGTTTTAAATAATATGGAAGTTTTTTATACGGCCGGTAGTTATTCTAACCGGTAACTATAAACGGTAGCGAAGGGTAAAGTAATAATATAGGTAGTATAGTTATATAGTTATTAACCCTATAATCTACTAGATTAATTCCGTTTTATAACCGTTACTCGACCGTTATTCAATCGTTTATTATTATTAATTAACCGTTTACTCTCTCTAAACTATTAACGGTTAATAGTTTTAAAAAGGGGAGGTATAACGTTAATCGAGGTTTTTAACCGTTTTACTACCGTTAAATAACCGTTATTAAACCGTTAATATACTAGTTTCTAACCGTTATATTCTAGCTTATAGTAGGCGAGTTAACTACTATCGAATAATCTTATAACCTTATAAATAGATAGGATAGTAGTATTAATAAAGAAAAGAAGTTATTATATTTAAATTTAAATTAAAAGTTATTAAAAAGAAAATTTAAAAAGAGAAATTAGAATATATTAATTTAAACTCTTATAGCGAAGTACCTATAATAAATTTTTATTTATATTATAAATAAACTTATAGAATTTATACTAGTAATTAATTAATAAACTTAAATATTAGAAATATATAAAGTTATATATATAAAAAGTTAATATAGTAGTATTAAAAAAATAAAGTATTAAGGGCGAAGGCCGAAGTTATAATTAATATTAAGATTTATTATTATTATATAATTTACTAATAAACCCTTTTTAGAATTATATTACAAAATTTAGAATTTCCTTAAATTCTTATTAATCAATAATCTATTTATTACCTATTAAATATCGTAAACGAATATTTATTATAAACGAGCTTCGCTTTTTTATAAATAAAATAAACTAGGATATTTAACGAGTTTATAAATTATTTAATTAATTCTTAAATCTAAATAAGGGTTCGGTTATAAAATTATATAAATATATTTCGCTTAATTTATTATAAACGCGCCGAGTAAATAAACTCGTGTTATATATATATATTAATAATATTTTTTTTAGAAGTATTTTTTTCTTTATTCGCTTAATAATTTTAAAGAGTTTTATCGAGTATTTATTAATATATATATTAATAACTATTAGTTTATACGAATATATATTATTATATTTCCTTATAATTATATAAAAGTAATATATTTATACTTTATTTTTCAATTATATATACCGATTTTATAATATTCTTTCCCTTATTTATTTTACTAGGTTTAAAAGGTTTTACGAATAATTATTATTAATAAAAAAGAATATCTACGGAAGGTTATTAATCTTTTATATTATTATTTATTAAGAAAAATATATTTTATTTATATTATTTATTTATTATTTTTTCCTTTATTTCCTTTACGGGTTTAAAGGGTTTTCTTTAATATTTTAATATTTAGATTCGGGGCGAATCCTTTAAAAAGGGAGGTAATTATTATATTATATTAAAACTAAATTTTAATAGTTAAAATTCGGGGTAAAGATTATATATATAATATATAATCTTTATATTAACTTTATTAATTAATAATATAGTTAATAAATTATTAATATTATAGTTAAATATATTATTATATAATTAACTAGTTACTTTTAATTTTTAAAATTCCTTAAAAATTAATTCTTTTATTAAATAATAAAGACCTTTACTAAGTTTATATACCTATTTTTATATTATTATATATATTTTAAATACCGTAGCCTAATATTTTTATTATTATATTTATATTAATAATTATCGACGATTATTATTTATTAAAGTTTATAGTTTAAGGACTATAAAGGGTTAGTTAAATTATATATTAATAAATCGAAACCTAGTTTTAACGACTGGAGGCTTAAAAGTACATTATTTTAAATATTTAATATAGGCTCGGGGCGCCTAAACGGTTATAAATATATATTAAATATTAAATTATTTAACGGGCGCTCGACGGGCGCCTAGAATTATTATAAAATAAATTTCGAGTTCTTTATAAACGTATTTTAAATTATAATTATAATTATAATTATAAATTAAATAAGATTACGGCTATAAATAGAATAAAGTTATAATTATAAATAATAGTTATAAATGAGGCTTAAAATTAATAGTAGACCCCTAATTTAGCGCCCGTTAATAGTAGTTTTAAATTTACTCGGTATATACCCGAGTAGCCCTAGGCCCTTTAATTATATACCTCGGGCGTATATTAAATCGGTAGATAAATATTATATTTAAGGCTCTTAAGGCGCCCGTCGAGCGCCTTAATTTATAATTAAACTATTTTTCGTTTTATCGATATATAAATATATTATTAAATAAAAGTTTCTTTATTATTTATTATAAATAGTATATTTATTATTACTAAACCTATTAATATCGAAGATATAATTCGTTATTTTGAAGATCTTAAATTTAATAATAAAGATTTATATAATAATATTACGAATAAGATTCTATATTTTAATTATAATTCAAGATTTTTATTATTTAATTTATAATATTTAATTTTAATATTCGGCCGTTAAATAATTAATTTTACGTTATAATATATTATAAAAAGTAAAAGATTTAGATATAATATTTTTAATCTTATTAAATATATATATAAAAATATATCCGTTAATTTCTCATTTAGTTATTATAAAGTACTCGATAATTTTATCTCGAAATTCATTAATAAATTTTAAATATTACTTCGAAAATAAATATAAAATGAAAAGAAAAATATATATTTTATATTAAGAAATTCGTTCTTTAAGATTATAACTCGGAAGAGAGTTATATCTTTATAATTTAATTGGGATATTATAATTATAAGCGATTAATTAAAGATAGGAATAATAACGAGAATATATTATAATAATAATATATTAATTTAGGAATAAAGAGTCGAATAGGTTCTATATTAAATATTTAATTACTTTGATTTTAATTATTTAATTTAGATTCTATAAAAAAGAGTCGTATATTATAGAGCGATTTTATATTTAATAACTAAATCTTAAACTATAAAAATTATTAATCTATTATTTTTATTATTATTTTTAATTTATTTTTAAATCTTATTTACCCCCCTTTAAATAATTAATTACAAAAGTTTTATATATTTAAAATAATATTTTTTATCCCTTTTTAAATATTTCTCCGCCTAATTATATTATCGCCTAGTCGATATTATTATATTTACCTTTATCTATACTCCTCTTACTTTTATTATAATAAAGTTATAATTAATATTTATTTAATAAACTAATATCTAGTTCGAATTCTTAATTATATTAATATAATAATTAATTAAGAAATAAATATAGGTTCTTAAATAAAATTATAATAAAGATATATATTTCTTTATTCTTCTTAAAGGGAGTAAACGTATTAAGGATAAAGAATATAACGAAATATATATTCGAATTAATTCGAGTTAAGAAGCCTTATTTAATATATTTAATAATATATATTATAACAAAAGATTATAAATTTAGTTTTAAAAAAAAAAAAAAATTTTGAGAAAAAAAAATTAAAGGGTATATTATATTAAAATATAAAGTAAATAATATTTATATTATTATAATATAGAGATATTAAAGCGATTAACTATAAGGGTTATTAAAGCTATATTAATACCGTATTATATATACGGTTAATAAAGTTAATTAGCTTTTATTTCGATACTTTTATTTAATTATAATATCGATTTAATATAATAACGCTAAAGGGTAAAATAAGTTATTTATTTTACTTTATAATATATTAAAATTAAATACCGGGTCGTAGGAGTAAACTAAATATTAAGTTATAATAATAAACTAAATTTAAATATAATAATATAAGATCCCTTTTTTATCTAAATACCGGGTAATTAAAATAAAATAAATAAATCTATTATTACTTAATAAAAATTCCGTTTTTTAATAAAAGGCGGTTTTTTAAGAATTTAATTTAATATCTAATAAGTATATATTAAAAATTTATAGAAATATAAGCGTAGAATATATAGAGGCGAATAAAATATTATAAGATAATTATATAAAGTATTATAAGGGCTACCCTAATAAAAGAAAAATATAAACGATATTATAAATTCGTTTAGGGAGCGTATATAATATTATAGATACTTTAATATAAACTTTATTAATATATAATATATTAAAAACCGCGTAATTATTAATTATTAAAGTTTTAAAAAGGAAGGTCTAAAATAAAGACTATAATATTAATTTATTAAATTATTAAATATACGTATTGACTAAGGTCTTTAAAGACGTCGGTATTACTAAATTATATACCTTTAATATAATAATATCTAGCGGTTTAGGTATATTTAATAAACTTATATTATATAAATATAAAGTTACGATACCGTAGCTTACTAAAGTCTTAAGATATATTAATATTATAATTATAAATAATTAGATAAACGCTAGAGGACTCTCGAATAATAGTTATATTTTAATAATACTATTTAAATTATTTATAGTAAAGTCGAGCGATTTAATTAATATTCTAATTATTAAATAAAATTAATTAATTTAGCGCTAGAGGCTTTAGGCGCTTTTAAAGATTATTATATAAATTAATAATATTAAATTCGAGGTACTCTTTAACCTAATTACTCCGTTCTTTATTAATAAATAAATAAATAAAGTTAGGATATATAATTATTAATATATAACTATATATATATAAGGAACTATTTTAATTCTTAGGTAATAATATAAAAACCGAGAAAAAATATATCGGGTATAAATAACGTTTACGGTATTTAATATTCGATATTAATTAAAACGGTTATTGCGATCGAAGCCCGCGGTTAAATTAATTTAAATTAAACTTTAAAAGTAATTAAATAAAATAATATATTAAAATTTTAGGTCGAATCATTATAGGGAGTATATTAAAAATATATAATATAATAAATATACTAGCCCCTTATATAAGGCTAGAAAATAAAATTTAATATTATAAATTACCCGAAGAGTCTTAATATTTAGTATAGAGTCGTATTAAATAAATATTATACTATAGTAATAACTCCTATTAAGATAAAAAACGGCTTTTATTATTTCTACGGTTAAGGAGTATATTTAACGATATCGCGGGCTTTATAAAGAACTTTCTAGCCTAAAAGTTTTATGAAATATAACGAATTTATTTTTATTAAGGGCCTTAGTTAACCCGTTAACTATTTATTTATTAGTAGGTATATATTCTAATTTAATTTCGCTAGATTTAATCTTCTCGCGTACGAATTATATTTAAATAACGATATATTTAATATAAATATAAAATTAGGGGTTTTTAATTAATATTATAATATTTTAATTATTATAATAAAATATTATTACTCTAATAATAAGGTTTTCTATAATAATATTTAGCTCCCGTAATAGTCTCTAAAATTAAATAATCTTTTTAATAATTTATATCTAGCCGGTATATTCGGCTTTATATATTAATAAAGTAATAATAAACTACTATTTAAAAAACTAGTTAATAATTTTATTTCTAATATTAAAAATATATCCCGAAGTTGAACGTCGGGTATTAAATTCGTTTATTTAATTAATATTAATATACCCCGTAAAGGGAAATATAAAGTCGTAAAATATTAATTATAAATAGGCGGTCCCTTTAAGGTATTAAAAGATATATTTAATAATTTTCTAATAAGATTTATCTAGGTTGAAGTTATAGCGGTTAATAACGGATATAGTATATACGATATCGGGCCTTATACTTAGTATAATATATATAAAAGAATTAATAATAGATTAATATTAAATACGGGAGTTACTAGGAGTAAAGAAATCTTCGTTTATTATATAAAACTTTTCGGTATCTATAAAAGTAGTAATTAGGTAGGTATTTTATATACCGAATTTCTTTAATATCTTTTTAATATAGGTAGATTAGTTTAATCGGAGGATCCTATTTATTTTATCCTATAATACCGATATATTAAAATAATAAAAGTAAGGCCTTAGGTCGCTTATCTAGAATTATTAAAAAAGAGCGTCTTTAATATTACGAATAATAATATTATTAGGGTTAGTAATAAATAGGTTATTTATATAGCCGGCGATAATAACCCGATCCTTAATATTAATAAAAACGCTTTTATTAGAGATAAAAATATAAAAGTCTAAGGTTTTTAAGAAGTTAGATAATATTTTAAATTATACTCGAGGCGATTATTTTAGTTTATAAAGGGCCTAATTAAAATAATAAATTGTATATATTTTAAAGCCAGCGGTAGGAAATCTAGTAGATTATTCGATATAAATTTCTTCCTATACCGCGCTATATAGGAAAATGGTTTTAATATTTATTTATTTAAGATCCTAGTCTAGGGTAGTAATAAGAGTAAAGATAATTTTATAATTTATAAGCTTTACTTTAAAGGCGAAAGTTTTATTATAATTTAAATCTTTTTATTATTCGAAACTACGAACTACCTAACGTACTTTATAACGTAGTATTTTACCTACGGTACTACGTTTTAGTTTATAGACTTATTTACCGCGTAATATTTTACGCCTTATAGGTATAAAGGCTAGTATCTATATATTATTTTAAATTAAAGAATCGAATTTATCTTATATTACTAATTATTAATTTATTTTATTATAGTTATCGGCTATAACCTTTTTATATATCTTCGGCTCCCGTATTTTAACGCGTATAACGAAAGTTAAGAAAATATATAAAGCGATTAAATTAAGGGATTTATATCGAGGTATAATTAAAAATATACGTAATTCGGGATAATTTTATACGATCTTAATAAATAACTTAATCGCCGGTTATTTTATAGGTTATAATAAACGGGTTTATAATAAATAAAGTTACGGGGTATTATCGCTATTAATATTATTATCGTTTTTAGAGGGTTATTTATTTAATATAAACGGCTCTAGATATATAGGCGAGCTTTTATCTTTATTTAAATTATTATTAAAATCGGCTTCGACCGCCGCCCGCTTTAATAATTGAATAGAACTAAAGACTATTATATTATATTTCCGTTATAATTTAAATATATTTTAAAGTATTTATTTAATAAAATAAATATTACCTAATTATATAAACTCGCCTTTTTTATTAATAAAGTAGTAGATTATATCGCCTTTATATTTAATTAATTTATATTTAACGGTATAGGACTTAAAATACCCTATTTTAATAATAATATTATTAATATAAACTTATACTTTAGAGTTAAAAGTTTTTAGGTAGCGAAGATTAGGCTTAATATTATTAACCTTTTCGAATAATATTATCTTAATATTAAATTCGGGGGATCGATTACGGAGGTAATTAACTATAAAAACGAATTCTAATTAATACTTCTTCTTTATATTATTTTTAAGGAGTATAATATATACTTTATAACCTAGGCTCTAGCCTAAATACTTAATAATATTATTAATTTATAAAGTATCGTAAATAGTATACTCGAGTAAAATCCCCTTTTTTTCTCGGTAGGCTATAAATACCTGAGAGTTAAATTCTCCTCCGTTATTAATATAATAATATTTAATTTACTATATAGGTCGCTCGCGATTAACGGTATAAATTTTAAATATAAAAAGAAAATTACTTTTATATATAAAGATAACGATATAAGATTTCTTTATAAAATTATAAAGTATAGTCTTAAAATAGCGGGCGCCGTTATAGGTTTCTTTTAAAGATACTCTTTTATTATCGATAAGACCGACGAGGTTATTATCGATATATTTAGACGGGTATTTACCCGGAGTAATAAAGTATATATACGATACTCTTTTTATTCGCGATTAAATATATAAGGTATAAGTATAATCCGCCGGTATTAGTTTATTTAGGTTAATATTTATAATTATTATCTTTAACTTCTTTAAATTCTATTACCCTAAATAATCTAACCGGTAATATTATAACTTTAGGTTAAAGAAGATTTAAAAAGTAATATATATATATATTTTTAATTTAAAAAGAATCTAGGATATAATTATAATCGCGATAAAACTTAAAATAAAATAAACCTAGGTATTAAATATAAATATTTTATTATAGGATATAAAATAGAAGTTAAAGTCTTTATAATTAATAATAATACCTACGGAGGTATTTTTAATAATTTTAACTCCGATTAATATTGATTACGATTTAAAAATAAGGCTCGACTATATATTAAGGATATAAAGTATATTAAAAAAATATATATCGACCTAGCGGCTAGTTCTAATTATATAAATAATAATAATCCCTCGCTTTACCGGGATTAGGCTATACTCGTTAATATTTATAGTAAAGGTATTTAAAATATTAATATAATCGTCGCCGAAATAGGAACGGTCGTTAACGATATAATAATTATAAATGGTATCGAAGAGAAATATATAGAATAGGTTACCTTTATTAATAATTATTATTCTAATATTTAAGCGTATCGGTAACTCTTCCTTAAAGACGGTATCTATATTAATTCGTTATTTTTTATTATTATAACCGCGTCTACCCTCTTAGCCCTAATTATAATTATTATCCTTAATAGTATTACTACCCTTTTAGCTCCGAGCTTTTTTTAATTTTAACTAGGTCTTTATTATTATAAAGTATTTATCGCGGTAAATAACATAATTATAGTTATCTTTTTTATAATAAGAATAGTAAATAACCTCTTTTATATATTTATTATAATTCGTTAATTTAATTATTATCGCGGTATATCCCGGCGTCGCTTTAATAGTCTTTATACGAATTTCTTTATTTCTAATAGCGAGCGATAACTTATCGAGAATAATAATCTAGGCGTTATTTATAATAAAGATAATATATATTTAGGTAAATATATTTTAGAAGGTATTAAATTTAATATCTAGGTTTTAGAGATAAATATTAATTAAAAATATATTAAATAGTATATAGTTTAAGTTTTTTTACTCGGTATCGATCTCGCGGAATTTCTTAATATATTCGGTAATATTTATATATTCGTTATATTTAAGATTATTAAAGCTACGGATTAATTTATTAAAAATACCGGAACTTTAAAAGTAAAAGAACTTCTTTAATATATCCTAAATCTTTATAATAACGGTAATATCCTTTATTATTTAATAGGTATTAATTCTATAGTATATTTTTATAACTTTATAAATATATTCGATTTTATCCTCCTAGGTATCTTTTATAATTTATAAAATATACGCGCCTAATTATTTATAATTATTTTAGTTAATAGTAGCTCCTAGGCTAGATATTATAAAATAGGTATTTATATAGTATTTATAAAAAGGTTAATCCTTACTAGTTTAAAGTATAAATATAAAGCCGAGAGGATAACTTCCGCTAGAGTAACGGGTATTATTATTATTTAATATTTCGATATCCGAGTAAAATAAATTAGAGGGATCTAGTAATATAGGCGCCGAAGGATCTATTATTATTATTATTAATATTTATAACCGTAAATCGGTTAGCGATTAAATTAAAGGAGTTCTAATTTTAAACCTAAATAGGTTTTATATACTCGGTATATTAAAACTAGAGTCTATAGCGTCTCGATATACCCGAGGTATATAATTATAAAAATATAGAGTTAAGGAAGGGTAAAAAGATAAATCGGTTATAAATATTATAATACCGTTAAATTTATTTTCGATTTATTTATAATCTACCTCGAAGCCGATATTATTATATAAGAATAGGAAATTAAAGGCGGCGTAATTTATATAAAGATTATAAAATAGACTATCTAGAGAACGCTTTTATAAGTCGTTAATAATATCTTAATTAATTTAATTAATTATTACTCTAGAGGAGAGCTTAAGGGATTATTCCGTATTATTAAATCCTAAAGTAATTTATATAAATATTACGTTATATATTAATTAAAAGTAGGAGGCTAGAATTAAAAAGATTAATAAAGAGATAATTAAAAGACAATTAAGAATTATTAAAATATCTATCCCTCTTTATTAAATAACTCTAGGTTATTCGAATCTTAACTCTTTACCGTTATTAGCGGGGTAATACCCCTAGAATTATAATAAATATAGAATTATTAACGAGTTTATAGGGAATAAGTTTATTTATATATCGATTTATTCGGTCTTTATTAGCCTAGAGTCTTCGGTATCTAGGGCTAAGTTTATAAAGTTAATTTAATTATAAAATTTAATTATTAAGATTATAATCTTTTAATTACCGAATTTTTAACTCCTAAATTAACGAAGGCGGTAAGGTACGTTAAGATACCGGCGTCGTAATAACTACTATATTAAAGTATTATTACGGGCATTATTAAAATAGTATAATAATTACGTCGAAGCGCTTTAGGGCTAGTATTTAGTTAACTAGATAAACTACTATACCGCTAATACGATAGTTATAATAGGGGCGATTCTAGCTAGTTACGGAAACAATAGCGTACTACCTTAATATAGGAGGGTAAAGAAATAATATTTATTAAATAAAGCCCTACGCCCAGGCTTATAACCTATTAAAATATAAAATAAATAATACTTATATTATTATAATATAGAGATACTAGAGCGACTAACTATAAGGGTTACTAAGGCTATACTAGTACCGCGCTATAAGCGCGGCTAGTGAGGCTAATTAACTCTTATTTCGATATATTATTCGTTTTAATAATTCTAAATCTTTTAATTAACGTTAATATTTTAGATATAAAAATATACGAAGATATATAAAGGGGTTAGGAAGGACTTATATTAAAATACTATAAACTAATTCTACGGGTACTACGGGAGAAGATTAAAATATAAATTAATTCTTTATTAAAAAAGAATAGATATAATATTAAAATAATTAAGGATTCCTTTAAAAAGGAGGATAATTACAATTTATATAATAAGAATAAGAATACGAGTAAAGAAGGGTAGGATATAATAAATTTATTAATTTTTTTTTATTTAATTTTTTTATTAACTTTTTATAGATATCTAGTAATAACGATAATAACGATAATATATATTAAGAGAATACTATCCTACCTACTCGCTAGGTTTTGAAACCGTTTATCAACCGTTTTTAAACGGTTTCTTAACTAGATAATTACTAATTATACGACGGTTTTAGGATTAATCAACGTCGATATTTCTCTTCTTAGAACTATTAACGGTTTAAGGTTTTAATTATAAAACGCTTTAAAAACGGTTTTAGAATAGTTTAAAAACGGTTTAATTCTCGTTTATTAACGATATATAAACGGTAGTTAAGCGGTAGCGAGATATAAATAAAAATCTATAAAATATTCTCCAAGTCCTTTAATACTAGGTCTATATAAGACTAGTTTTATATATATATACTTTTTGTGAAAAGTTCGAAAAAATACTTTTTAAAGTCTTAGCGTTGATATTTAACGTGATATACATTAAGCGAAATTTCAACCCTATAAGGAACTTCAAAAATTTCAAAAATTTCATTAATAGGGTTATTATAAGTTTTTAAACGTTTGATAAACGGTTGAGAAACCGTTATTAAACCGTTAATAAACTATTAATAAACCGTTAATAATAATTTTTAACGTTAAGTAGCTAGCTATATTCTTCGAACGATTAAATAACCGTTTTTTAGTTAGTACTAAAAAGATTGACGATTTTAATACGTTTTAAGCGGTATATTAATCGTTTTTTATCCGTAAATATACCGTTTAAAACTGAATACTGTTAAAATACCGTAAGAAAACCAGATTAATACGGTTGAATAACGAGATAAAAACTTATTAGAAGGCCTATACTATACTACTAACGAAAATAATAATATATAAAATAATATAGATAATATAGAATAATAAATAATAAATAAACGAAATGTAAAAATAATTAAGAAAAATTATTAAGACGGAGAGAGAAATGTAATAAATATTAGGAGTAATAATAAATAAGAGCGATTATTGAATATAATAATATTACTCTCTTCGTATATTATCTAGCTTATTAACGAGAATATTAAATAAATAATAATAAAAGTAAAGAGAAGAGAAAACTATTATAAAGAGTAATAATAATCTCTTTTTCGTAGAAATAATTAACTAAAATAAAATATTAGGTTACGAATAAAAATTAGATTAAGACTTTAATTAGTCGACTGTTATAATCGTTTAAAACTAATCGTATAAAAGATGTATATAACTGTTTATAACGGAGTTATATTCGCTTATTATTATATTATGTTATATATACTAACTATTATTAAATAAGAGTAACTAATAATGATTTAATAATACGGGATAAAGAGCTAAAAATAATATTAAATCTAATAAATTTTATACTTCGATTCGATAGAAGAGAAGATACCCTATATTTAAATATTATATATATTAAATTTAAAATAAAGTATTAGGTGTAAAAGAATAAAAGAATTTAATACTAATAACTCTTAAATATTATTAACCGATTTAAATATAATTAAGAATCTAGCTCGTTTCTAAAAATACTTCTAACTTATAAGAATATTTGAAACTCGTGTATCTATTTTATAATTTATATATAATTATTACTAGTAGTATTTTCGTTAATATTTTATTTAATATAATTCTATCGGTTAATTAAAGGTCTTTTTAGAATAATCTAATCTATATTACTTTTCTATTTTAGATATAATTTTATAATTAATATAAAATTTTAGCGTAGATAATATTCTTATTTTAAATCTATATTAAGACTAATAATAATTTATACTCTTTTTTAACTTCTATTATTATTACTTTATTTATTTTTTTTACTATAAGAGATATATAAATCTATATATTAGATCTCTTATTATAGATATATTATTATAGCGACGGTAACTTCTAGTTATATTTAAAACTCTAAATAACTTTAATAATCTTAATTATTAATATATATTTTAAAAATTTCTGAAAACCTTAGGTATTATCGAATATAATTTAAGTTATTAATTAGTCTTAAATTCTTTCGTTCTTTTTCACCTTATATTTTACTCTAAATTTAGTATATATAATAAATAAATATAAGGTATCTTCTCTTTTATCGAATCGAAATACAAAATTAATTAGATTTAATATATCTTTTAGCTTTTCATCCCGCGTTATTAAATAATTATTAGTTACTCTTCTCTAATAATAATTAGTATATATAGTATAATATAATAATAAATGAATATAACTCCGTTATGAGTAGTTACGTACCTTTTTTATATATATAATTATAGGCGATTATAACGGTCGACTAGTTAAACTCCTAGTATAATTTTTATTTATAACTTAATATCTTATTTTAACTAGTCGTTTTTATAAAAAAGAGATTATTATTACTCTTTATAATAATTTTCCTTTCTCTTTATTTTTACTTTTATTTATTTAATATTCCCGTTAATAGGTTAGATAATATACGAAGAGAGTAATATTATTATATCCGATAATTACTTTTACTCGTTACTACTCCTAATATTTATTTAATATTTATACTAGTAAATTATAAATTATACGGTCGACGAGTATTTTTATATCTCGTTTATTTATTATTTCTTATTCTATAATTTATAAAGAAGAGTACTCTAAAAGGAAATTAAAATAAAAGATTATTTAATATATTTATATACGTTTAAATTAAAACTAGCCTAATTTATCTTAAATCTAAATTAAATAAAAATATTATATTAAAACTAGACTTCTAGCTTTTATAATATCGATAAAAGTATTTTAAATTAAATATAAATTATTTAAAATTAATTTAAAGATAATTAATCATATATATTTAATAAGATAAAAGAGGGTAGGTATAATTATATTTTATTAATTCTTTTTTATAAAATAATCGGCGACCCGAATCTCTTTAAATAAAAACTCCTAGTTATAAATAATATTATATTAATTTTAATTAACGAAACTATTTATATAGAATATTATCTTCTCTTTATTTATAGGTATTAAATAAATATTATAAAAGATATTAAGAATTTAAAATTTAGAAGTTAATTATTTTATTTTTAGGGATAACCTCGACTTCGAATATATTATAAATAGGGTCGACTTCGTTATTATTTCGTTATTAAAGTATCTTAATAAAGGTATTAATATATATCGCCGGCCTACCCTTTTTATTATACTTTTAAGTATTAATTATAATAATAATAATTTTAAATTATCTTAATTCTTTTTTAAATATATTATTTTCCTCTTTAACTTAATCGTTATTAACGGGATTTAATTATATTTATATATAATCTTAACGGCTTTTAGACGTATCCTATTAATTAAATATATATCGAATTATAAATTTCTTTAAATACTTATTATTACTTTAATTTTTATTATTAAGGGCCTAATAAATTACCGAAGTATATATATTAATATAATATTTTTTTATCTAGAATAAATCCCGTTTATATTAAATTATATTAATTAAATCGCGTCTAGTATTATCTAGCTTCTTATAATTCTCTCGGATAAATATAATAAAAATATTATTAAAATCGCCGGAATTGAAAATTAAATTCGCTTCTATTTCTACGCCTCGAAAAAGATAAGACGAAAGCTAGGCTAATAGGATTTCACTACCTTAAAGGGTTATAATATCAATTAAGATAAAAGGGAATAGGGGTAGAGGAGATAAGACTTAAAATATTAAAATAAAGAGTAGGCTACTAGCGCGTTTTAACGCGACGAAGATATCGTAATAATAAAATAAAACTAGTAATTAAATAAGAGGGTATAAAGGGGTATAAAAGTTTTAAAAAAATTAACGATAATTATAATAAAGATTATAAAAAATATAGAATATAAGGAGGTATAATAAATAATATATTATAAATTATAATTAATATAGATCGCGTTAGGGATAATCTTTAATTATATATAAAAATTAATAGAAGAGCGTAGGCTCTAGGAGGCCTAAATAAACTCGTTAAAATAGAAAATTAAAAAATTTGGAGCGAGGAGTATATTTACGCTATTAATATAAAGTTAGACTAATATTACCCGTAGATATATATTTATCCTATCGAGATATATAGCCGAAACGAACCCCCCTCCCCTAATAATAATAACTAGCGCGAAAGCGAAGTAATTAATAATTAAGATAAATAATATTAAGGTTAAAGAATAATTTAGGAAGGTAATTAATTTTTAATTAATTAAAATATTCCGGAACGAAGTCTACTCGGTAACGGAGTCGATTATCGGAGTAAAATAAATAATAAAAGGAGACTTCGTTTTATATTATATAACGATAAAGATAAGGTAAAAGTTAGAGAAAATAATTAAATAAATAAAAAGCGTTAACCCCTCGACGAGAGTATTAAGATAAATCTATATTATAATAATATATAGCGTAAGAAAGGAGGTCGTCGATACGAGTAATTAAAAAACAGTAATAAAGATATTAAAGAAAAATAACTATAAACTATACCCGGGATTAAATATCGTAAATATAAAATAACTAAGATTCGTCTTTAAGCTAGACGAATACGGCCGTAAAAAAAACATTTAATACTCCTTTTTAAAATCCCGGATTTAGATATAGTAAATAAATTAATAGTAGACGGGTTCCTAAAAAGCGAATAGTTATTATTATACGAAAAATAGGAGAGAATAAATAACCCGAGGTAGTATTTCAATTATTAGGGGTACGGTTATATAGCCCTAATTTATAAAAATTAGCCTAAATACGGGATATATATAGAACCCTATTAATTATACGAATATAATACCGAAAGCCCGAAGGAAAAGTGTTATACGGTCTACTCCGGATATTATAAGTCCTAGAGTAGAGCGTATTTAGTTAGGTAAAAGAAGATATACCGAATCTAATAAAGATTAGAGAATAAATTTAAGTAGTTCGCGGTATTACCGAGGATAATAACCTTAAGCTCCTAGGTATAATTAATTAATAATAAATTCATATTAATATCGGCTAGGGGTATAAGGAAAAGGAAAATAATAACGGATATAATTAATAAAGTCTAAAACGCGGTTATTATACCTAGGAAAATAGGGAGGCCGAGATAAAATAATAAACTAATAATAATATTTAGGTAAATAATCCTCTAAATCCTAAATAACTTTTTAATAACGGCGTTTAATTAACTAGATAAAAACTAGCTAGAATTAATACTATTAAGTAACTAAGAAATAAACGAGGAATTTACGGATATAATATTAATATATAATAAATTATAGTACCTAATTTAAAATTATATAATATAATATTAAGAAAGAGTCGAAGCTAATAATAAAGTTACTTTAAAATAAATAAATTAAAGATATCGATATTATAGTTATTTAAGAGCCTAGTTAGAATCCTACTACCTAGGCGCTATATAATAATAGTATTAATTATTTCTACCTAGTATATAAGGGAGGCCTAAAGGCCCGTATATACTTTTATATAAATAAAAGGATTAATATAAATAGTTAAGAGCTAATTTATTATAAAGGCGACCTATACTTTATAAAGATTATATTAAACGAGCGAAGAAATAAAAAGGAATCTCGGTCGGATAAAGTCGGGAGGAGGTTATTAATTAAAGAATCCCCTATTATAAGGAGGTATAGATTTATAATATATATAACCTATTACCGATATAGTATACCTCGATTAATAGTCCGTTAATATTATTATTATTAGAGGAAGTATTAACGGAGGAAAACGATTTTTTTTTTAGAGAATTTTAACCTCTACTATCTTAACTAGAATAGTATTAAGCGATATATATATTATATTATAACCGACTATCTTTTAGGAATAATAAAGTCGAGGGAAATAAAACTAGGGCTATTAAAAACGTTTATTATATAAAAAACCCGAGGATATAAAAATATAATCGATTTATTATTCTTTATAAGAGAAGCGTATTAGGTTATAAATAACTTTATAGTCCGCGAAGATTTATATTATAACTCCGATTATAGGCTAGTAATAATAGAATTCGAGTAAATATAAAAAGAGGTAATATTATATACTCGGCGCGCCTAAAAGAAGATTAAGGATAATATTATTTAAAAAGAAATATAATAAAGTATAAAATCTCTTTATTAAGCGCTAGGGAGGCTAGAGCTCGAAAATAAAGAAAATATTAATTAATATTTAAATAAAATAATAGGAGGCTTTTAAGAAATTATTAAATTTACGATCTTATAGGCCCGTTTATATTAAAGAGTTAAATTTTACTAGAACTCCCGTTATATTAATATTATACTAAAGATAAAGGAATATATAAAGGAGTATAAGCGAAGTTAAAATACCTAGACGGAGGAGGCCCTAAATACGGTAAATAATAAAAGAATATATATAATTCGAAGAATAAAAACGTTTTCTTAATAAGAGAGTATATATAAAGCTTTATTAAAGCCGACGGGAGTATAAAAGCTCGTAAAATAAAGAAGGGAGAAAAATAACTACCTTAAAGAGCTTCTTTAATTCTTAATTATTAAAGACGATAAAGGAGGAAAAATTAAAGACTTCGAGGGTAAAATAATAATTTTATAAAGAGTACTATTTCCCCCCCTACGGATAGTAGATTTAAATAATATCGACGGAATAAGGTACCCGGAGCCCGTTAGAATAAACTAGGAGATAATTAAAATAGAAATATATAAAGTAATATAATACCTAATTATTAATAAAATACTAGGAATAACTAGAATCCTAAATTAATTCCTAAGAGCTATAATAGAAACGGAAGTAATAGATATTATTTATTTATTCTAGGTCTACTTTAGATAAAGATATTACCCGAGGTACTTTAAAGAGGCTAATATAGTAATCTTTAAAAAATTAAAGAAAGGCGATTATTTAGAGCTAAAGTTATATAGGTTTATTATACTCCTCGATATATTTAATAAAGCGCTAGAAATAGTTATCTCTAAAAGGTTAAATAATATAACGGAGGAGTATAAACTACTACTACTATAATAAATAAAAGTTAGACGAAAATATTTAATAGAAACCGCGCTAAAGACTCTTATAGATATAGTATATACTATATAGAATTATAATAGGAACGGGAGGGGAAAGATAGTAAACCTATTATTACTAAATATAATAAGAGCGTTCGATAACGTCTTATATAAAAGGTTATTATACGATTTATAAATAAAAGGTATACCGAGCCTAATTATTAATTAGATAGTAAACTTTTTATTAGATAAAACTATATTCGTAATATTTAGAGGAAGAACGAGTACGGTAGAGGAGGTAATAACGGGTATTTTATAAGAATCGCCTATTTTACCTATACTTTTTCTATTCTTTAATATACTATTAATCGAGGAGTATATTAAAATAAATCTACTAGTATAAGTTAGAGAATTTATAGACGACGTCTACCTACTCGGCTATAGTAAAAGTATAAAAAAGAATTATATAAATTTAAAACGGGCCCATAATATTTATTTAAAATAAGTAGTTATTTATAAAGTATTATTTACCCCCTAAAAGTACGAGTTAGTTTATATATCTCGAACGCCGAAGAAGTTTAATATAGAAATAGTAATAAATTTTAAGAATATAGTTATCGAATTTAAAGCGAGTATTAAGATCTTAGGACTATATATCGATTTAAAATTAAAATAAGAATTATACCTAGCCTAGATTAAGATTAGGGCGATTAATTAAAGCCGCGTTATAAAGTACCTAACTAGTTCGATATAAAGCGCTACCTTCGCGAAGTATAAAACGATATATAGTATAATAATTAGATTAATATTAATATTTACGACTCCGATATAATATTAATTTAGGGGAATAACGGAGGCTATAAAGAGATATATAAAGATATTAATAATTATCTAAAACGACTATCTTAGGACGGTTTTAAAAGTATTTAAAATTACCCTAATTCTAATACTTAAGGCTAAATCGGTAATCGCGTTAATCGACCTCTAATTAAACCGCCTAATAATATAATATTAAATAAATCGGGGGACCTATTTAATTATAATTATAAAAAATACGCGGATCTAGAATAAACTCTAGCGTAAAGGAGGTAAATAATAATAAATATCTCCGATACCGTCGACGGAAAAAGAAGCCTAGGTATTTCGCGCTCTAAGATTTAAAAAATAATATAAAGTAACTATAACTATAAGGAGGAGAAAAAATTAAATAAACTTAATCGAAGACGTCGAAGAATACTAGGATATTAAAGTTATCGATTAAAGGGTAAAAAATTAGGCCCGTTAATAATAACTAAATAAATAGGAGAGTTATAAAATAATAATTTTTATATAAGCTACTAACCCGGCTTAAAAGGGAGATTTATTCGGGGACTAGTTCGATTATTATAATTAATTAAAAAAGATTAAAAACTTTATAACGGTATAATTAAAATATAGTAAAATCGGATTAAATAAGTTCCTATACCGAATAAAGGTATTTATAGTTTATAGCGCTAACTACTAGTATAGATAAAAGAAATGAAGTATAAAGTATATATTATTATTTTACCCGGAATTAACTAGGGATAAAACGGAGCTAGTAGAATAAATAAATATATACGATTTTAGGAAGATATTAATATAGGCCTAAAATATATATATAACCGCGCGGTAAATAATAAAAACGGGATAGCTCGGTTAATACTCTTTTATTAAAGAATAATTAATATAATCTAAATTATTATTAGGACCTAATAATATACCTAAAACTATAAAAAAAAGGAATAAAAAGAAGAAGCCGCCGGCCGGAGGGCCGTAGGTATCGACTATTTAATAAGTTTATAATAAAGCGGCCTATAGGCCTACGAGATAAATAAATAAAATCTAAAGTTAAAATAAAAGAGAAATAAAGGGAAGGATAAATAATATTTTAAAATAATTATAATCATCGGTTACTAACTAGTAAAAAGAGGAAATAAGTTATTAATAAGTTAGAGTTTTTAACCGAGGAGGTTTCTTTAACGACTAGTAGGCGCCGCTAGTAGCCCTATTAAGAGAGTATTCGCGGAACTCTCTTATTAGTAAAGTAGTTTTACTAGAGTAAATATATAAATTAATTAATTAATTAATCGCCGGAATTAATATTTTATATTATTATTATATAAAGTATTTAATTTATTATTATTATCGCCGATTAAGGCCCTATTAAATTATATATTTAATATCGAGACCTTCTTTAAATAAGTTTTATATAAATTTTATACGTATTAATTATATAATATAAGTATTTAATACTATTTTAATAATAATATATCTTCGGTTATTATAAAATTCTAAAAGATTTTATATAATTAGTATATTAATTCTACGGGTATTATATTCTAGGATTTAAATCTCGAATTCTTTATTTTTATTAATCCTAATATAGAATTCTTTTAATAAGAATTTATAAATTATTTCGCCGTAGTAAATATTATAATATTATATACTTTTATAAAACCGAATAAAGTCTTCGTAATAAATAATACCGTATAATTTAGGTATATTAAAATAATATTAATTCTCTTTATTATTCGCGGTCTCGTTTAAAGTTATAATATAAGGTTAACTTTTAAAGTATTAAGAATAATTAACGTAGTTAGGCCGGCTATTATACTACTAAAACTAGTTTATCCCGTAAGTAAATATATTCGGATTTCAGCCTTCCTAAGACCTCTATTAATAACGGTAAATAATTATTAAATATTCTAAATAGACAAAATTCAGGAAGTACTCGTTACGAATTATAATCTCGATTATTTAAACCTTAACTTAATAACGCTATTATTACTATCTTAAAGGAGGAAACTACGCGATATTTTAATATTCTATAATCGACACGGTAGCCATTCTTAATACTTTTAAAATTAACCTCGTAGGTCGATATTTCTTAAATATTTATTTTAATTTATTAATCCGATATATAATATTAATATAACGAAGTTAAGTATAATGTAAATATAATAAAGAATAACTAACGCCCTCTAAAAAAGAGGAGTTATAACTATAATAAATTATTTAATAATCGTTTTTTATTCGATTTTTATTTATTAATTTACGGAGTTAAAGTATAGGAATTCTTTAAGATTAACAAAATTTAGGATCTAATAAAAATATTTATTTAATTAAAAGATGATAAATACTTCGGTTATAATCTACTTTTAATCTTTTCTCTTTTAAGTTATAATTATACCTTTTAAAAATTAATAAAGAATATTAATTATTATTATCGAAAATATATTAACGAGTATATAATTCTAAGCGAAGTTCCGAATATAGCGGATATTTATCGAGTTATTTAAAGTTAGGTTTATTTACTAATTATAAAGATACTATTAAATATATTTATATATTCGAAGTAATTATTATATTATTATATTTTCCCTTTATTAAGGCGGAGTTTAATAAATAGGGTAATATTAACTATTTTTAACTTTTATTATAAGGATTTATTTTAGATAGTCCGCTATTATACTAGTTATAATAAAATAATACCGCCGGATTTATTTATTAATATATCGAATATAAAGTCCGGGTAGAGTAAATTATTCGACTATTAATAATTATTAATTATCGACCGAAGTATAATATATATTAGGAATATTAGAATATACCCTTAAATATTATACCTATTATAATATAATAGAGATTAGGTTAGACTTTCGGAGAAAGATTTATATCTTTATTAATTTTAACTACCGGTATTAATTTAAAGAGAATTAAGTTTAAATATAATCAACTTTTATATATAATATAATTTAAATTATTTATTATATTATAAATAAGTTATAATAAAAGGTCGTCGCGATAATATATTATTAATGTTTTATTATAAAGTAGTAGTATATTATATATATCTACGTATCGTTATAAAGCGTTAGTACGTTATATACGCCCACGCTCCGCTACCTCTATAATATTATTATTTATCGATACGAGGTTCTAGCCTTAGTATCGCGGGGTTCTAATTTTTAATAATTTTATATCGAGTTAATATTCCCCCGTATTATTAGAATCCTTAGAGATTAGTTTTATTATTAAATCTAGGATTTAAAAACTACCTAATAATAAACTCCGTAATTATTTTATATTTTTTATATTATTATTAAGCCGCTAGCTCTACGCTAGCGGCTTTAGGTTTTATAATTCTAGTCTTTTAATCTTTTTAAAGAAAATATTTATCGTTATTATAATATCGGGTTTAACCTCGGGACGTTTTAAAGAATTTAATAATAATAATATTAATTAAACTCTCTCCGACGACCTCTATTATAAAGATAGTAATAAATTCGGAGGTATTATTACCCCCGAAGATATTTTAGAAATATAACTTAAAGCGAGAACTAAAGGTATTATAAATTAAAAATTAAAAATTATATAATCCTATTATTTCTACGCCCGCTAACGGAGTATTAACGGAATTTATTATTTTTAGTAAAGATTGTCTAATTATTACACCTACTAGTAGAATAATAATAAATTTAGTTATATTTAATAGGGATATTTTTATTAAAGCGAAAATACTATACTTTAATAAAATACGTTCTTATAAGAGTACGAGCGAAGGTAAATATTTATATTAATTCCGCGATATAAATATTAAGTTTTCAATTAGTTTTAGATATTTTACTACCGATTATTTAAGGATTATATATTATATAAATTTATTAAAGAGTAACTCTTTAACGTAGTAATATAAATATTATAATTCTAATAATTTAATTAATATTATATTTAGCTTTTTTAAAAAGTTCCTTTTTAATTTAATAACGGATTTAGTTAACCGCCGTCTTCTCGTTTATAAAAAATAAAAAGAAGCGAAATAATAACTTAATTAAAAGATATCGTTATTTAAGATTTACTTTAAAGAAATTAAAACCTAATTACCCCCGTTTTTAGAGAAATATTAAGTAAATTTCTTTTTAATTAAATTTAAATCTAAATTTAAAAATAAAATCCTTAATAATAATAATATATTTATTTAAAGGGAAGAAATTCTTACTTGAGCTACTATATAAAAAGAGAATCTAAAGTTTATATAATTAATAGGCGGTTTTAATTTTAATTCGGGTTCCTATCTAAAAAGCCTTAATAAAGAAAAATTTATAATAAACCGAATTATTAAATTAAACACCGGCGATTATATTTAATAGGCGTATTTAAAAAAGAAGAGTAATAAATATAAAATTGATATTATTAATTCTTCGTATAATATAATTATTTATTAATATTATAGAATAAAAAGTTATATTAAACCTAAATATCCTAATAAAGATAAACTAATTATATATATCGGCGTAGTATTAATAAAAAATAATTAAATCTAATTTACGCCTCGGAAGAAGATTAAAATAAATAATTAATAAAAATATACTATTTTATTCCTCCTAAAGATTAGATTACTCTTTAGGATAAAATTAAATAACTTATTATTTTAATTAACTCTAAAGCGTAGATTAATTTAATTTTATAACGGTTTATTATTAAAAATGATTTAAAATTTTATAACGCTACTTTATCGCTAGCTAAAGTAATTAACGGGTAAAGTATATAGTATTATAATACGTATTAATTAGATTATTAAATAATCGATAGTTAAGGTTAAAGGCGTAAATATAATATTTTATATTATATTATAAATCTTAAAAATTTAAATATTATTCTAGGTATATACGGGTTATATTAATTAAAGATATTAATTAATTTTAAAGCGGATTAATAACGGTTTAAAATTAATTTTAATAGTTTATAAATTAAGGGACTAGTTAAATTTACTAATAATCTTAAAAATAAACCGAATATATTTATAATCGTATATATTATAATAGTATAAAGCGATTAAGAAGATCTTCTTAATTTAAAGATCCTTAAGGAATTTATAATATTTTTTCTAATAAGAAGGCGAGTACCCTATTTATTTTTAAATAAAGAGATTACGTTATTAAAATAGAAGTTAATAAAGAACTACTTTATAAACCTCTTTATAACTTATTTTAAATTAAATTCTTAAAACTACGGCGTTATTTAGAATCTTTATTTTATATAAATTAAATCCGTTATTTAATCTTTTTAGCTAGAGTATTTATTCTTTTTATATTTAAAAAGAATAATAAATTATATCTTTATATTAATTACCGGAGCTTAAATATAGTAATTATTAAAAATCGATATTTATTACTCTTAATTACCGAGATACTAAATCGTCTATACGGTTTTAAGATCTTTATAAAATTAAATCTTAAAGATACCTATTATAAGATCTAGATCAAAAAAGGCGACGAATAAAAAACTATTTTCCGAATTTACTATAAATATTTCGAATATTTAATTATACCTTTTAGACTCGTTAACGCACCGGCGATATTTTTTTTAAATTTATATTAACTATATATTTATATATTTAATAAATATAATATATATAATATATCTAGATAATATCCTAATTTATAATATTAAGCCGGCGGAGTATTAACGATATATTAAATAAATATTTAAATAATTATATTAGTTCTAATTATTTATTAACTAATATCGAAATAATCGAGTTTTTAGGCTTTATTGTATTTATATTTATTAATAAAATAATTATTAACCCGGAACGTATTAGGACTATTAAGGAATAACTTTAATTAAAAATTTATCGAGAAATATAAATCTTTTTAAGCTTCGTTAACTTCTATAAACGATTTATCTATAATTGTTTTAATATAACTACGTTATTTATTAACTTATTCAAGGGTAGTAAAATAAATAAAATAATAAATCCGTTAAAATAAATAGATAGTATTATAGAAGCGTTTTAAATCTTATAAAAAATATTTATAAATACGTCTTTTCTACGTTATTATAATTTAAATAAATAATTGCGAAAAAAAACGGATACTTCTAACTTTAACCTTAATTCTATATTATTATAATAAAACAAGGATAATTATTAATATTTTATAATATTTTAGTCGCGGAAATTAAATCCCTTAGAATAGAATTATAAGACTTATAATTAAGAATTACTCGCTATTATAATAGTAATAAAATAATAATAGTATTACCTAGAAAATAATCTCTATTATATTAAAATTTAAATTAATTATAATAATCTAAAGAGTTTTATAAAATAAAAGGAGTTCAATTTTAAATAAACTCGTTAAATATTCAAATTAACTACCTATAATTTTAAAATATTTTATCGGGCTAGAGAATTAAATTTTATTAATATACCGTCGCGGTATTTTAATTATAAAGGAGTATCGTCGTTGAATATTAAATACTTGTTAATACTTTAAAATAAATTTACTCTATAGACTAATAGTTAATTAACGAAAAATAATAATAAAATAAAAATAATTATAATCTTTACTTTTTAAATTATAAGATTAAAAGTAGTAATTCTAAAACGGGAAGTTATGATAATACCTGAAATTATATATAATAATATTAGTAAATCTTAAAAGTAAATATTAATATACTTGAAATATTATTAACTTTATTAGAAAACCGTCTACGGGTTTATATTAAAACTCCATATTAAATACCGACCCGAGGTTTAATAGGATTAATAAGTCGGGGCTTCGGGTAATAAATTAGGGTTTCGGGTAAATTACTTTTAGTAAGTAATACTAACTATTAATAAGTTTAGTAGGTTTAGTAATTCGGTAAATTATTAATAATAGCCCTATTATATACCCTATAGTATACGTATTTATATACGTATTAGTATGCGCTATAGTATAAATTATAGTATAGACTATAGTAAGCCCTATAATATACGTAATAACGTACGCAATTTACGTATACTATTAAATAGTATACGAATAATATACGTAAAAGTATTTTGAATAGTATATAATATACGCCCCTCGTAGTAGCCTCTAAAACATTAGACGAAAGCCCCCTATAATATACTCAATTATAGTATATACTAAGGTCTACGCTATAATATACGATATACTATAGTATTTATATATATATTCTTTTTAAATATACCCGGGTAATACCCCCGCGAGAATTTTAATTAAAATTCAGTATTCCGGGCCTAGTAAATCGCTAACGTTAATAATCGTTACTAAGAGTCGCTATCGTTAATAGCGACGATTATAGAACTTTATTTATTTTAGCTCTATAATAGAGTTAAGTTACTATTAATATATTAATAATATATATAAATTACTAAAATTATAAAAGTTATTAATCCTATTGAAATTAACTTGGAGTTATTAATAGGATATTATCTAGACCCGTGATTTACTAAATTTACTAATAGGACGCTAGTAGTTTTATCCGTAATTTAGAGTTACTAGTAGGGTCCTATTAATAACTATTATTAAGAAAGAGTAATACTATAAAGATACCCCCTTTAGTTATATAGATACTCTTTAGATAGCTAGATAGACACTCCCTCTAAAATTAGTTAATAATAGTAATTACCGTAGTTATTAGTATTTTTATCGCGGGCGACAGCGTTACTAGGCCCTCGGGGTCGTAGATATAGATTAGCTACAATAGCGACAATAGGCTTAACTTAGTAACTGAGTTAACTCAGCGACGCTAAAACAGTTCTTTTTTTCTGGAAAAGACGTCGGATTTGAACGATTTAAGGCTATAAACGCGTTTTTCGGCTAGAATAAAAGCGAGAATAACGAAAATCCGCGATTCTATTATTAAATACTCTCTTTATAACCTAGTTATATATTATATTTAAAGATCTACCTATTCAGAATCCAAGTATATATAACGTCGTAGTTATTAATAATATTAGGGATAACGTAGTAGTTTTACTACTATACGCCCGCGTCGCCCGAATAATTCAAGTTAATATTATTACGGTAACCGCTGTCATTAATTAACCTTGGGGGGGGTATCTATCTAGCGATCTAAAGAGTATCTATATAACTAAAGAGGGTATCTCTATAATACTACCTTTAAGAAAAGTTACTAATAGGACGCTACTAACTCTGTCCGTAACTTAGGGCTATTAATAGGGTCCTATCAATAATTATTACTAAGAAAAGTAACTAATAGGACACTACTAGCCCTATCCGCGCGGGCGGTAACTCGGTTTTTAATAGGAGTTTTTGAGATTTACCGATGAATCTTAAAAGGCCTATTAAAATACTAATTAAGAAGAGAAAGAAAAGAAAGAAGGGCCGTAGATATCGACTATTTAATAAATTTATAATAAAGCGGCCTATAGGCCTACGAGATAAATAAATAAAATTAGAGAAACTAAAGTAAAAGAGAAATAGAGAGAAGGATAAATAATATTTTAAATTAATTATAACTATCGGCTACTAACTAGTAAAAAGAGGAAATAAATTATTAATAAATTAAAGTTTTTAACTAGCGAGGTTTCTTTAATAATTAATAAATACCGTTAATAACCCTATTAAAAAAAATCGCGGAACTCCCTTATTAATAAAGTAGTTAGACTAGAGTAAATATATAAATTAATTAATTAATTAAAATACTAGTTCGGGAATTATAAATTTATAATAATTAAATAAACTCTTTCGAATTAAAATATATATATTAAAAGACCGTCGTTGTATAAAGAATAAAATATGAATTATAAACTCCGAGGGATTTTCAAAATATAATAATCGTTTTTATATATTAAAGAATAAAGCTTTAAAGGAAGAGAATATAAAAAAATATTATAAAATTATATAAATTATTTACCCGAAAATTCTTCTAGGAGGGTAACCTAAAATAAATTATTAATTATATTAAAACTTACGATATATATTAACGAACGAAGGCGTCGCGATATCGTTTATATAACGAATTAAATTCGTTTCTTATTATTATTTAATCTTAGAAGGAGATTTCTATAGATTTTATAATTAATTTACTATTTAATAAATATAAAGGTATCGTTTATAATATTTATTTTATCGTTATAAATCGATTTATTAAAATAATTAAATATATATTTATAATTATTAAAATCGATACCGTTTAATTAACGAAAATATTTTATTTTAAAATTATTTACCGTTATAATATACCTAATAATATTATTAATAATAAAGGCTCTATTTTTATAAACGCCTTCTAGTCGATTATATATTTTTATTCGAAAATTAAATGATATTTAAATATTACTTTTCACCCTTAAATAAATAAATAAATAAAGTATTAAAATTAAATATTAAAGTATTATTTACGTATATTTATTAATAATAAATAAATAAATTAGGTTAGATTATTATTTATAATATAATTTTTAAATAATAATAATTAGAGTACCGTCGTCGGAACGATATTATTCTTTTATATATATAGTTATTATCCTGAAATCCGTTAAGAAGTCGAGGATAATTTAAAAAAAAAAAAATTAATTATAAATAATAAAATATAATAACTATAAGTTTTAAAAATAAAATTATAGAGCGCCTATAAAGCGCTACCGAATTCTAAACTAAGTAATATAATAAAACGTATAAACTATAAAGTTATAAAATTAATAATTTAATTATATTAGTAATAAAGAATCTAGAGTAAAAATACTTAAATAAAAAATTATCCTATAAATTTATAGAGCCCTTTAAGATTATTAATAAAATAGGAGTATAAATTTACCGTTGACTACTATCTTTTATATATAGAATTTATAATATCTTTTATATATCGTTATTTAAATTATATTACCTTCGCGATTATATTAATACGGCGGAATCTTTTATATAAACCCCCGAATTTATTAATAATAATAAGTTATAGGAGGTCGAAGAAGTAATTAATAAAGTTAAGGATAAAGAAAATATCTAGTATAAAATTAAATAAACTAATTAAAGCGAAGAATATAATTAATAATTATTAGACGATAAATTTATTAATATTAATAAATTAATTAAAATCTTCTAATAAGCGGGTAGTAAATATAAATATAAATATATAAATATAATTAAAAAGATTACCTAGTCGTAGAAAACAATAAGGCGGAGTAAACGGAGCCGATATTAAAAGTAAATATTACTACTTTTATATTAATATTTATATAACGGACGTTCTCCTCTATATTTATAATTATATTATACAGTTTTAGGGTATAATTAAATTAAATTTATTATTAAATTATTTATATACGATAGTAATAAGATATCGTATTTTTATAAAATATATTTATTTTAAATATAATTTATATAAACGCCTAGAATATATTATTAAATAATATATCTAGGTAAACTTAACTAGCGCTAATTTAAGAAAAAAGGATTCGATATCGTTATTATATTATACGAAAGATTTAGTTATTATCGGAATTTTTAAAAGAAGATATAATATTTCTAATATAATCTTTAAATATCTTAATTTCCTCGAGATTCTTTAAATCCTATTTATATTAACGGAAACTTTTAATCTTTTTTCGAGAATTTTATTCATTATCTTTAATTCCTTAATATACTAGTTCGCCGTCGTTAATTCATTTTATAAATTAATAACTACTAGGTAATTTATTTATTTATTAATTTATATTTACGTTCTTTTTTAAAAGTCTTATTATTATTACGGGTATATCGATATATAAACCGCTTTACCTTCGTTCGGCAAAATTTAAAGATTTATTATTATTAATATATATCTTTTTAGAGTTTACGGTTATAATTTATCTTTATATAATAGTCGATTCCGTAGCGATTAATATAATAAAGTATATAAAAAGGGGACGTACCTCGAATATAATTATTATTAAATTAATAAAAATAGACCCGGTAAGGGAGTTATAAAGTATAATAAATTATTATTATAATCAATATTACGTAGTCGCACTAATAGCGGACTAGTTATATTTATTAATATATTTATAACTAGAATAAATTAATATAAATAAACTAATATTATCGGTAAATAAAAGTTATTTATAGAGTTAGAAGAAAGTAATATATAACGAGAGTATTATTTATATATTAATTATAATACTAGAATATTATCGTAAAGTTAAAATAATAATTTACGAGAAAGACTAGAAGAGTTACGAAAAGAGAAAATGAATAAACGAGCGAGTTTATTTTAATAATAAACCGTCGCGCTAAATATATTAATATCGTTATACGTTAATACGCGCCTCCGCTCCGTTACCTCGCTTTTATTAATAAATACTACTATTATTAAAATAGTTTTATTATTACTAATCTCCGGGTTTAATATAAGAATTATACTATTTATATATAATACTTCGCTACTAATATTTATTATAGTATAGTAGGAATATATAATAAGGATAACTACCGTTATTACGCTATTAATAGTATAAATACTATAGGAATAATCAAATATACTATATTTACTATAAGTACTATAAGCGCTATAGGAACGATAGTGTATACTATTTCGCTCCGTTATTATTATATATTATAGTATTATAAGGACGAAAGAAATATTATTTAATTAATTATTATTATTATATATTAGCGCTATAGGGATAGTTTTATAAATATATTATTTACTTATTATTAATACTATTATATAATACTAGGGGTAGTATAATAGTATTACTTTTCTATTATTAATACTATTTAATAATATTATAGGAATAGTTTCGTATCGTTCCGCGACTAGTACTAAATAATATTATTATAGGACCGATAATATAAACTAGAAGACTTTTTTTCTTTATTCTTTTATAGGGTTAGAGGTTTTTTTAATAAACTTCGACTAATTAATTCAATACTATTCCGTAACTAGTACTATAAGTATTAAAGAATTAAGTATATAACTTTATACTTAGGCTACCGCTTAAGTAACGTTATTATATTAAATACTTTTTTTCTTTTATTTCTCTTAAAGAGTTTAAAGATTTTTTAATAAATGTTTTTTAATTGAATATTTAGGTACCTAGGGATTATATCGGTAAAGCGGGAGTTTATACAAGAAGAGTCGAGGTACTAAATACGTATTTTATTAACTTTAGGCGGAAAAATAATAAAAAGAGAAAGTTAAGAATTATTTTTTTAATAAAAAACCTAAAAATAGTAACTTCGGATTTAAGATTTTAAATCCTTAATTTTCTACTAGCGCCGGGTAGCTCGCTAAGGTTATATAGAGCGCTATAACTACGCTAATTTAATTTAGATTTTAAATTACGTCGATTCACGAAAATTATATACGCGTATAATACCCCTCTAAGCTAGCGCGGTATTATAGACTTTATAATTCACTATAGTATTATATATATTTAATTATAAACCGGTACTACTTAGACTAGCTTATTCCGATTTATTTAAAATTATTCAAAATGAGTCGAGGTACTAAATACGTGTTTAGTAACTCCGGTATTAAATCGATCTCTAGGGCTAGTATATAAGCTAAATAGATCTAAGCGCCTTTTCCGTCTTTTTTAATAAAATACGGGCTCACCGCTTTACCGATATAATTTAAAGTAAATTACGAATTATATTAAAATTTATAATATATATTAACGGACGAAGGCGCCGCGATATTATTTATATAATAAACTAAATTCGCTTCCTATTATTACTTAATTATAGAAGGAAATTTCTATAGATTTTATAATTAATTTACCGCCTAGTAAATATAGAGGTACTATTTATAACGTTATTTTTATTATTATAATCGATTTATTAAAATAATTAAATATATATTTATAATTATTAAAATCGATACCGCTTAGTTAGCGGAAATATTTTATTCTAAAATTATTTACTACTATAATATACTTAATAGTATTATTAACGATAGAGGCTTTATTTTTACGAGCGCCTTCTAGTCGGTTATATATTTTTATTCGAAATTTAAACGACGCCTAAATACTACTTTTTACCCCTAAACGGATAAATAAATAAAATATTAAAATCAAGTACTAGAATACTATTTATATATATTTACTAATAATAAATAAATTAATTAGGCTAGATTACTACTTATAATAGAATTCTTAATAAATAATAATTAGAGTACCGTCGTCGGAACGACGTTATTCTTTTATATATATAGTTATTATCCTAAAATCCGTTAAGAGGTCGAGGACGACTCTAAAAAAAAAAATACTAGTTATAAATAATAAAATACGATAATTATAAACTTTAAAGAATAAAACTATAGAGCGCCTATAAAGCGCTACCGAATTCTAAGTTAAATAGTATAATAAAATATATAAACTATAAAGTTATAAGATTAATAATTTAATTATATTAATAATAAAGAACCTAAAGTAAAAACGCCTAAATAAAAAGTTATCCTATAAGTTTATAGGGCTCTTTAGGATTATTAATAAAATAAAAATATAAATTTACCGCCTACTACTACCTTCTATATATAGAATTAATAATATCTTTTATATATTATTACTTAAATTATATTATCTTCGCGATTATATTAATACGGCGGAATCTTTTATATAAACCCTCGAATTTATTAATAATAATAAGTTATAAGAAATAGAAGAGGTAATTAATAAAATTAAGAATAAAAAAGATATTTAATATAAAGTTAAACAAACTAATTAAGACGAAGAATATAATTAATAACTATTAAACGAAGAGTTTATTAATATTAATAAATTAATTATAACCTTTAAATAGGCGGGTAATAAATATAAATATATAAATATAATTAAAGAGGTTATCTAGTTATATAAAATAATAAAGCGGAGTAAACGAAGCCGATATTAAAAATAAATATTACTACTTTTATATTAATATTTATATAACGGATATTCTCCTTTATATTTATAACTTTATTATATAGTTTTGAAATATAACTAAATTTAATTTATTATTAAAACTATCTATATATAATAGCGATAAAATATCGTATTTATAAAAATACTTTTATTTTAAATATAGTTTATATAAATATTTAGAATATATTATTAAATAACGTATCTAGGTAAGTTTAACTAGCGCCGATTTAAGAAAAAAAGAATTCGATATCGTTATTATATTATATAAAATATTTAGTTCTTATCGGAATTTTTATAAGAAGATATAATATCCTTAATATAATCTTTAAAATCTCGTTTATACTAGCGGAAACTCTCGGCCTCTTTTTTAAAAACTTTATTCATCGCCTTTAATTCCTTAATATACTAGTTCGCCGCCGTTAATTAATTCTATAGGTTAGCGATTATAGTAGGGGTTTATTTACTAATTACTATTATTTTATTATATACTTTATACTGTTAAGTAATTTCCTTATTTATTAATTTATATTTATATTCTTCTTTAGGAGTCCTATTATTAATACGGGTCTATTAATATATAAATCTCTTTAGTTTCCTTCGGAAAGGCTTAGAGATCTTTTATTATTAATATATATTATTTTAGAATTTACGGTTATAATTTACCTTTATATAATAGTCGATTCCGTAGTAATTAATATAATAGAGTATATAAGGAGGGGATATACCTCGAATATAATTATTATTAAATTAATAGAAATAGATTTAGTAAAGGAGCTATAAAGCGTAGTAAACTATTATTATAATTAATATTATATAGTCGCGCTAATAGCGGACTAGTTATATTTATTAATATATTTATAACTAGAATAAATTAATATAAATAAATTAATACTATCGGTAAATAAGAGCTATTTATAAAGTTAGAAAAAAATTATATATAACGAGAATATTATCTATATATTAGTTATAATACTCGAATACTATTATAAAGCTAGAGTAATAATATATAAAAAAGACTAAAGGAGTTATAAAGAGAGAAAATAAATAGGCGAGCGAGTTTATTTTAATAATAAACCGTCGCGCTAAATATTTTATTATTATAATATATCGATACGCGCCTCCGCTCCGCTACCTCGTTTTTATTAATAAATATAACCGTTATTATAGTAGTTAGGTTATTATTAATCTCCGGGTATAATATTAGGGCTATATCGTTTATATATAGTACTTTACTACTAGTATTTATTATAGTATAGTAGGAGTATATAATAAAAGTAACTACTACTATTCCGCTACTAGTACTATAAGTACTATAGGAATAATCTAATATACTATATTTACTATAAGTACTATAAGCGCTATAGGAATAATAGTATATACTATTCGCTCCGTTATTATTATATATAATAGTACTATAGGGACGAAAGAAATATTATTTAATTAACTACTATTACTATATATTAGCGCTATAGAGATAGCTTTATAAATATATTATTCGTTTACTACTAGTACTACTATATAGTAGAGATAATATAGTAGTATTACTTTTCTATTATTAATACTATTTTATAGTACTATAGGAATGATTTTATATCGTTCCGCGACTAATATTATATATTAGCGTTATAGAACCGATAGCATAAATTAGAAAACTTTTTCCCCTTATTTTCTTTAGGGGGTTTAAAGATTTTTGTTAAATTATAGTATTTAGGGTATTTATAGTAATATGAAAGTAAATATAAAGCCTTAATAGGAAAATAATCTTTATATTCAAATAATAGAATTAATCTTTAAAGAGTTAGAGCGAGGGCTCCGAGCCTCCTATTTCTAAAAAGGGCTCCGGAGTACCGGAAACTATAATATAATACTATAATATAAATAGTATAACTACGCCGTATACTCTCTATATAGGATTTATATACTATATTTAATAGTTATTATAAAGTTAGTTTTAATATAATATAATAATTACCTCCCCTTCTAGGGGTTTCGCCCTCGAAATTAATAAATACTAATTTAATACTTTAATATTTTAACGAAAGAGTATAATATAGAAGAATCCAAATTTAATAAAGTATATATATAACGTTTACGCCTTTTATTTAATTCTATTAATCTCCTATTTTAATAGTAGTAATATATTAATAAAAAACCTCTAAACCTAGTAGGAAAAAGGGAGGGAAATAAATTATATTTTAGAATTAATAATACGGTATATACGTCTCGCGTACTAGCGTAGTTATATAGTCGTAGATTATATTAGGTATTTAATAAAAACCTTAAAATTTAAAAAGAAAAGTAAAGAAAAGAATATTATAATCGTCGTTAAAAATTATAAATCTTTACTACTAGTAGGGCTTTAGCGATATCGGCGGTAAAGTGAATTATTTTATTTTATTATTTAGGAAGAACTCTAGTTATAAGAGTAAATATATACGGGTAACGGTTTTAACGTAAATATTATCAAGGAACGGGATTAATATCTAGAGGTTTATTAAATTAACGGCTAGGTTTATTAAACTATGGCCTAACTATAATATAAAAATAAGTTAAGATAAAAGATAAAGAACGAAAATTAGGGTAGGGCCAGCTACTATCTAAATAAAAACTAGTATATAAAGTATTTATTTATTTCCTATCTCGACTATATTAAAATAAAAATAGGGAAACTAGTTTAAATTTAAATTAAATCTAAAATAAGTTAAGCTAGGTTAAGATAAATAAAATTATATTATAATAATAACCCCCTCTTTAAAGTCGAGCTCCTATAAAATAAATAAAGAATTAATTCGATTAATTAGATTTTATAACCTTAACTCTTATTTAGGGTTACGGAATAATTAAAATAAAAGCGCGTCGGAGTATTCGAGTTATCGATAATAATAAATAAAGAATAGGACGGGGAATAGGCGGCGGTATATAAATAAAACTAGGCGTTAATATTATTATTTATAAATAATAACGGCGGGGCTAGGCTATAGGGTATTATCTATTTATATAATAATATAAAATATCGGTCGAAGCCGATACGGAACGATAACCGAGGGGATAATAATAGATAAGAAATAAATTATAATATAAATAAGGGTTAATTTCTTAAAAATCGGACTAGGATAAAAATAGTAGAGGTTCCTTATATTAATACCTTTAAATAATATATAGTAATTCGTAGAGGCTAGCGGCGCTAGGATTCGAGATATAATATTTATTAATAAACTATTAATAACGGGTAAAGTAATAAAAGGGTTTTTAAATAATAACGTAACCTTCTTAATTAACGTAATATTTTAATAAAAGTAGATTATAACGGCGATTATATTTAGAATTTAAAATACTATTAATATACTACTCTTATTAATTATCTTCGGTAATTATAGATTCTCGGATAGGCTAGATTTATCTAGGTAAAAAGTTATTAACTATTAATTATAATAAACTAGCGTAGAAAACGGGGTAAACTTTCATTAAATATAGAAAATCTAACTAAATTATAAAAGGATTATTAAAAACTTTAGAGAATCGGAAGAGGCCGATATTATAATTATTAAATTTAACTAAAAAGTATATAATATTCAGATTCTTAATATTTAGCTATATTTAGTCGTTTATTAAATATATTAAATATAGACGTCTTCGTTAGTTAACCGAGGATTTAAAAATAATTTAAATAATAAATATTTTATCGCGGAGGTAGTTATTTAAGGCTTTTATTTATATTATAAATTTATCGGTAACAATTAAATAAATACGTATTTAAGCGGTAAAATCTTAAAGTAAAAACTCGGTAGACTCGAAACCGATATATAAATATTAATTATAATTAATTAAAAAAGGCGAGGCTAGAGTACTAGAAGAATTAATATTATTATTAAAAAACTCCGCTCTAAAGAGCTATTTCACCTAATTATCCTATATATAATTAATATATATACGGAGGTAGTATTTTATTATAATATTAAACTACTCGGTTTAATTATCCGTTTAAGGATAGTATTTAATAGATATATATTAATCGATTTTAAAACGTTTATATAAAGTCTTTTAAAACTCCGATATAAATTAAGATTCTTAATTTAAAATAAAGATATCTAGTAGTTTATAAAGCTTTTATATATTTTAATAAAAAGCGTCGTAGGTTTCGTTTATTTCTATCGATATAATTAATACTAGGTACCGTATCTTAGTTAAGCGGTCTACGAAAATTAGAATATATTAATAAATAATTCCTATAAAGGTATAAGACGGTAGGGGATTTATATAATCTATCGAGATATCTCTTTAATATTATTATAGAGGCGGTAATAAATATAATTATTTTTAAATATACTAGCGGGAAGATTTAGTTCTTCGGTATATATAATAATTCTTAATGAATTACTAGATAGTAGTATAGATATTAAGCTATTAATAAGCCCGACTAATTAATTCGTAATATTTCGTATAATTTAGGTAATTACCCGCGATATTATTATAAACTAACTAGATTAGACGAAGGTATAATTTACTAAAATTTAAAATATATCTCTTTCCTCGGAAATAGAGAACTTTATCCTTATCTTCGTATTTAGCGAGGAGAATTCCGCTATATATTTATAAAAGTATAGGGTAGGCTCTAAGCGCTATAAGCGCACGTGAGCCGGTTAAGTTTAGTTAAACGGGGTAATACTATATCCTGACTCTTAAGCGCTATTAATCCCTATAAGCGCTCCTAAGAATCTAGCGCGCTCCTAAGAATGTTTTTAGCTCGTGAGAATACCTAAATTTAGAATACGCCACCAATATGGCCCCCATATATGGCCCCACTTATGGCCATGGCCCTATTCCATTCATGGCCATGGCACATTCCATTCATGGCCATGGCGCCATTCCATTCATGGCCAAGGCCCCCATTCATGGCCAAGGCTCTGTCGCTGTCGCTGTCGCACTATGTAACTGCACCTGGCAAAACGTCGCCAT